>Ga0209489_100084_pt1 | contig 127094 bp, 120 predicted proteins | sample SiratrowhiteBW_FD_187527 | JGI IMG/M metagenome (GOLD analysis project Ga0209489, IMG submission 187527) | Root nodule microbial communities of legume samples collected from California, USA - Siratro white BW (SPAdes) (version 2) | ecosystem: Host-associated > Plants > Roots > Nodule | place...
CAAGCTGGCCATCAATACCCTGCAGGCAACGCCCGGTCCTGCCCGCATCAGCCACAAAATGCTCCAAGCCAGATGGAATAATGACTTCCTTCTCTCCGCCCTCGCCCATATGCGATAGCCCTCCCCTGGAGGGGGAGGGTCGATCGCGCGCAGCGCGAGCGGGGTGGGGTGATCTCTCCGCACGAACGGTGCCCGTGGGGAGAGATCACCCCACCCCGTCTCACATTCCGCAGTGCACCATGTGAGCCGACCCTCCCCCTCCAGGGGAGGGTAAAAAGAAGTCGTGATATTTCAATCACTTACCTACTGTGCATGGGGTTGTTTTCGCAGTTTTTGTTTGGCGCCCCGGATCCGGGAATCCATTTGACTCCACCCCGATTCTGATTCGACTCGGCGCCGTCCCCAGCTTTAACGAACCTGATCGCTTGTGCGGCCGCGCAAAACTCCATCTAGTGCGCAACCAATACGAGTCCCGCGACATGTTGCGTGAACGGAACAGGACTCACAGGGGAGTCAGCGATTCGGCCGCGATTCGTTCTAGAGTCGTTCCGAAGCTTAAAGCCAACGGGAAAAGCGTCGCAAAGTGAGACAGTTGCGCGGGATTTGGGGAGAGCGTTCCCACACCCACGGTGTCGTCGCCCGGCTTGACCGGGCGATCCAGTACGCCGCGGCGGTCGTGGTCGAGCCGAGAGGCCGCGGCGTACTGGACGCCCCGGTCCCGGCTCCGCCTAGGCTACGCCGGGGCCCACAGGGGTGCTCGGCCTGCCGAAGCTTCAGCAAAGGCAGCACGGGGCATGACAGCGGAGTGCGTGGTCGCCGCGTAGCGTTCGGAGACGTGGCTGACAGGGCCCAGCCCCCTCACCGCCTCATCCAGCACTGACATTCGCCCAAATCGCCACTACCTAATCCCTCAGACATGGCTTTTTCTTCCTCCCCCTTTGCCTCCGAGCGCGCACTTTCCGATCGAGTGCCTGGCGCGGGCGTCACTGCGGTGCTCGGACCGACCAACACCGGCAAGACCCATCTCGCCATCGAGCGGATGCTCGCGCATCCCTCCGGCATGATCGGCCTGCCGCTGCGCCTGCTCGCGCGCGAGGTCTACAACAAGATCGCCGATCGCGCCGGCGCGGCCAGCGTCGCGCTCGTCACCGGCGAGGAGAAGATCAAGCCGAAGAACCCGCGCTATTGGGTGTCGACCGTCGAGGCGATGCCGCGCGATATCGACGTCTCCTTCCTCGCCGTCGACGAGGTCCAGATCGCCGCCGATCTCGAACGCGGCCACGTCTTCACCGATCGGCTGCTCAACCGCCGCGGCCGCGACGAGACGCTGCTGCTAGGGGCCGCCACCATGCGCCCGATCATCGAGCGGCTGCTGCCGGGCGTCTCCATGATCACGCGGCCGCGCCTGTCCAGCCTCGAATTCGCCGGCGACCGCAAGATCACGCGCCAGCCGCGCCGCACCGCCATCGTCGCGTTCTCGGCGGATGAAGTCTACGCCATCGCCGAGCTGATCCGCCGCCAGCACGGCGGCGCCGCCGTGGTGCTGGGCTCGCTCTCGCCGCGCACACGCAATGCGCAGGTGGCGATGTTTCAGAACGGCGATGTCGATTATCTCGTCGCCACCGATGCCGTCGGCATGGGCCTCAATCTCGACGTCGACCACGTCGCCTTCGCCTCCGACCGCAAGTTCGACGGTTACCAGTTCCGCCGTCTGACGCCGGCCGAATTCGCGCAAGTAGCCGGCCGCGCCGGTCGCGCCACCCGCAACGGCACCTTCGGCACCACGGGCCGCTGCGCGCCGTTCGAGCCCGAGCTCGTCAACGCGCTGCAGAACCACACCTTCGATGCGGTGAAGGTGCTGCAATGGCGCAACTCCAGGCTGGATTTCTCTTCGCTCGGCGCCCTGCAGGTGTCGCTGAATCTCGCTCCCGGCCACGAGACCTTGACGCGCGCGCCGATCGCCGAGGACATGCGCGTGCTCGACCATGCCGCCCGTGACGGCGAGGTGCGCGATATCGCGCATGGCAAGGCGGCGGTGGAGCGCCTCTGGGACGTCTGCCAGGTCCCCGATTACCGCAAGCTGTCGCCGGCCGCCCATGCCGAGCTGGTGACGACGCTGTATGGCTTCCTGATGCAGAAAGGCTGCATTCCCGATTCCTGGTTCGAGGCCCAGGTCACCCAGGCCGACCGCATCGACGGCGACATCGACACGTTGTCGGCCCGAATCGCCCAAATCCGCACCTGGACCTTCGTCGCCAACCGCCCGGACTGGCTGAGAGATCCCGAACGCTGGCAGGGGATCACGCGGGAGGTCGAAAATAAATTATCGGATGCGCTCCATGAACGCTTGACTGAGCGTTTCGTTGATCGTCGGACCAGTGTATTGATGCGCCGCCTGCGGGAGAACACGAGCTTGAATACTGAAATCGGCAAGACCGGCGAAGTCATCGTCGAAGGCCATGTCATCGGCCGCCTCGACGGCTTCACCTTTGCACCGGACGTGGCGGAAGCCGGCTCGGATGCGAAAGCCTTGCAGGCTGCAGCGCAAGCGGTGCTCGCCGGCGAGATCAACACGCGCGCCGAGAAGCTTGGCAACGCGCCGGACGAGCAGTTCGTGCTGACCTCGGAAGGCATCATCCGCTGGACCGGCGATGCCGTGGCGCGGCTGTCCGCCGCCGACGACGCGCTGCATCCGCGCATTCGCATCATCTCCGACGAGCGCCTGACCGGCGGCCCCCGTGAAAAAGTGCAGGCGCGGCTCGAGCTCTGGCTCAAGACGCATATCGAAAAGCTGCTCGGGCCGATGTTCGAGCTGTCGAAGGCCGAGGATGTCACCGGCATCGCCCGCGGCATCGCCTATCAGCTGGTCGAGGCGCTCGGCGTGCTCGAGCGTCCCCGAATCGCGAACGAGCTGAAGGATCTCGATCAGCCCTCGCGCGCGGTCCTGCGCAAATATGGCGTCCGCTTCGGCGCCTATCACATCTATTTCCCCGGCCTGCTCAAGCCCGCCGCGCGCGCGCTCGCCGCGCTGCTCTGGGCGCTGAAGCAGGACAATGTCGATCTCTCCGCGCTCTCGGGCGCGCAGCATCTGGCATCGTCGGGCCGCACCTCGTTCCCGGTCGACAAGCAGCTGCCGCGCGATGCCTATCGTGTGCTCGGCTACAAGCAGGCCGGCGAGCGCGCCGTGCGCGTCGACATTCTGGAGCGGCTCGCCGATCTGATCCGCCCGGCGCTGGCCTGGCGCGAGAACTCGCCCGGCGAAAAGCCCGCCGGCGCGTTCGACGGCCGCAGCTTCGTGGTGACGCAGGCGATGACCTCGCTCACGGGATCGGCCGGCGAGGACTTCGCGTCCGTGCTGCGCGCGCTCGGCTATCGCATGGAGAAGCGTCCGCCGCTGCCGCAGAAGCCTGTGGTGACCGAGACCGTCGCGGCAGAGATGCCGCCCGTCGAGGGCAGCGCGGAGACCTCGACCGAGACCGCGGCCGAGGCCGTGGCGGGCCTGCCCGCGGAGGCATCCACGGATGCCGCCGCTGAACCGGTCACCGTCGAAGACGCGCCCGGCGTGGAGCCGCAGGACGAGGCAGCGCCCGCGGAGCCGGCGCTGGAAGTATCGCCCGAGGCTCCCGTCACGCCCGAAGATGCCCCCGGCATCGCGCCGCCGGCGGAAGAGGCCGCCGCGCCGGCGGAGGCTGCCGGCCTCGAAGCCGCCGCCGCCGAGACCGCGGCAACGGAAGCTGCCGTGTCGCCCGATGCTGCCGCGCCTGAGGCTGCGGCGGAGCCCGAGCTCGTTGAGGTCTGGCGCCCCGGCGGCCGTCACGAGGACCGCAAGCCGCGCCACGAGCGCCATCGCCATCAGCGTCACCATCACCGTCCGCAGGCGGCTGCAGAGGGCGCGACGGCCGCGCCGGGCGAAGCAGCGCAGTCAGCCGACGGCGAGAAACGCGGCGAGCGCCATCGTCATGGTGGTCATCGCCGCGATGGGGCTAAGGATTTTCGCAAGCCGCGTGAAGGTGGCGAGGGCGGTGATCGCCGCGAGGATAGGAATCGCAGCTTCCAGGGCAAGGACCGCGACAACAAGGGCAAGTTCGGCGGCGATCGCGACAAGGGTCGCGAGCATCGTGGCCGCGACCGTGACAAGGGCCGCGACCGCCGCGACCGTGAGTCCGGTCCGTCGCTGCGTCCCTATGCCTCCAGCGCGAATCCGCGCGAACGCGATCGTCCGGTCGATCCGAACTCGCCCTTCGCCAAGCTCGCCGCGCTGAAAGAGCAGCTGTCCGGCCGGAAGGAGTGATCCCACGGCGACCGAGCGGCAGCGCATCGACAAATGGCTGTGGCACGCCCGGGTGGTGAAGGCGCGCACCTCCGCCGCTGAGCTGGTCGTCACCGGCCATGTTCGCGTCAACGGCGCACGCGAGACGTCGCCGGGGCATGCGATCAAGATCGGCGATGTCCTCACCATCGCGCTCGATCGCACCGTGCGCGTCTTGAAGGTCACCGCCTTCCACGAACGCCGCGGCGATGCCGCCTCGGCCCGCGTGCTCTATGAAGAGCTAGGCGAGCGCAATTAATTGCGCTTTGTATTCATTTCTTGGCCGATCAAACGCACACAAGTGTCATGATCGGCTGTTGCCGACCTTGCAGCGCCGGGCCATCCGCGCTACGCAAGCCGCGACTTTTAAAAGAGCTTTTCGGAGCGTTGGATGACTTACGTCGTCACTGAAAACTGCATCAAGTGCAAGTACACCGACTGCGTCGAGGTCTGCCCGGTCGACTGTTTCTACGAGGGTGACAACATGCTCGTCATCCATCCCGACGAGTGCATCGACTGCGGCGTGTGCGAGCCGGAATGCCCCGCCGACGCCATCAAGCCGGACACGGAACCAGGCCTGGAAAAGTGGCTCCAGGTCAACGCCGACTATGCCAAGAGCTGGCCGAACATCACCCAGAAGAAAGAATCACCCGCCGATGCCAAGGAATTCGACGGCATGGAAGGCAAGTTCGAGAAATATTTTTCTCCGAACCCGGGCTCGGGAGACTAATTAGGGCCCAAACTTAACCCTAATAGCGGCGCTGGCGCCGAAAACCAGCCCTCAAGACCCCTAAATCATTGATTTTTGCGGGAAATGTGCTATATTAAGCACATTAAGCCGAACCCCGTCAGCCCCGTTGGCCCCTCTGGGTTCCCGTGAAACCAAATGTCGAACAGGGGCGTGGCAGTTTTCCGCGCGCAGGCTGTGTCACAGAAAACGCGTAAAAAGAGTACTTCAGCGAGGGCTTCCCATAAGGAGGCCAAAAAAGTCGCCGCGGCCAGCCGTAGCGCATCCAAGGGTCGGACCGCGACGAAGGCGCCGGCTGCAAAGTCCTCGAAGAACAAAAGAAGCGCAATGCCTAACAAGACTGCCAAACCGGCCGCGAAAGCGACCGCTGCCAAGCCTGCTGCTGCCAAGCCTGTGATTGCCAAGCCAGTGACTGCCAAGGCTCCCGCTGCTAAGCCCGCGCCGAAGGCCCCTGTTGCTGCTGCGCCTGCCAAGGCTCCCGCCGCCGCCAAGCCGGCTGCCAAGCCCGCTGCTGCGCCGAAGGTCGAGGAAAAGAAGGTCGTGACCCAGCGTCAGGGCTTCAAGGCCAACGAATTCGTCGTCTATCCCGCTCACGGCGTCGGCCAGATCCTGGCCATCGAGGAGCAGGAGATCGCCGGTGCCAAGCTCGAGCTGTTCGTCATCAACTTCATCAAGGACAAGATGACGCTGCGCGTGCCGACCGCCAAGGTCGCCAATGTCGGCATGCGCAAGCTGTCCGATCCGGCCCTGGTCAAGAAGGCGCTGGAGACGCTCAAGGGCCGTGCGCGCGTCAAGCGCACGATGTGGTCGCGGCGCGCCCAGGAATACGAAGCGAAGATCAATTCGGGTGACATCGTCGCGATCGCAGAAGTTGTGCGCGACCTCTATCGCTCGGAGTCGCAGCCGGAGCAGTCGTATTCGGAACGCCAGCTCTATGAAGCGGCGCTCGACCGTCTCTCCCGTGAGATCGCGGTGGTGCAGCACTCGACCGAGACCGAAGCGGTCAAGGAGATCGAGGCTCAGCTCGCCAAGAGCCCGCGCCGCGCCAGCGCCAAGGCGGAAGCCGCCGACGGCGAAGCCGATACGGACGCCGAGGGCGATACCGACGATACCGATGGCGACGACACCACCGTCGCCGACGAGGCCGCGTAAGCGCCACGCCGATTGCAAGAGTTCAAAAGCCCGGCCGCTCGGCCGGGCTTTTTATTTGGGGCGTGAAGTGATGACGGGTCTTCGCGAACGTCGCCTCAACAAATTCGCTGTCGTCCCGGCAGAGGCCGGGACCCATATCCCAGGGAGAAGTTCGGCGAAGATTGGTTGTTCGGCACTCCTACCGATCGCAACGATAGATTCCGCGGTATGGCTCCCGGCCTTCGCCGGGACGACGAGAAGAGAGAGCATTCATCAAACGACGCGCGACGCTACTTCACCGGCCGCTTTTCGAGCTTCCTTGCCAGCGTCCGCCGGTGCATGCCCAGCCGGCGGGCCGCCTCCGAGATGTTGAACTCCGTCTCGATCAGGGTCTGGTGGATGCGCTCCCATTCCAGCGTCTTGATCGAGGTCGGCCGTGCATCGAGCGCGACCTCGGCGTTGCCTTCGGCCTTGTGGAAGGCGGCTTCGATGTCGTCGGTGTTCGACGGCTTTGCCAAATAGTGGCAGGCGCCCAGCTTGATCGCCTCGACGGCGGTGGAGATGCTGGCAAATCCGGTCAGCACCACGATCAGCATGTCCGGATCATGCGTGTGCAAGAGCTCGACGCAGGCGAGGCCCGAGGCGCCGCCGAGCTTGAGGTCGACCACGGCATGGCCGAAAGTACGCTCCTCCAGCACCTTCCGCATCTCCTCGATCGAGTCGGCCACTACGACCTCGTAGCCGCGGCGCTCGAACGAGCGCTTCAGCGTGCGCGCGAAGCCGGAATCGTCCTCGACGACGATGAGTGAACGGTCAGGCGTCAAAATTCCCTCCGATCGCGAGCGTTGCGAGCGGCAGCGTCAAGCGCACGGTGGCGCCGCGCTTCCTGTGGTTCTCGGCGGTCACGCTGCCTCCCAGCTTGCGTACGACGTTCACCACCAGGAACAGGCCGAGCCCGCCGCCGGCGCGCCCCTTGCTCGACTGATAGGGCTTGCCGAGCTGCGCCAGCATCTCCGGCGCAAAGCCCGGGCCGCGGTCGGAGATTGACAGCACGAGATTGTCGCCTTCGCGCTCGGCCACGAGCTCGACCCAGTCGCGCGAGACCTCATAGGCATTGTCGAGCACGTTGAAGATCACCTGCTTCAGCGCGACGTCGGAGACGATCGCGACGTCCTCGCCGAACGTGTTGACGAAATAGAGCGTGCGGGCCGAGCGCGCGTTGCGCCATTCGTCGACCAGCGCGGTGACGAAGGCCGTCACCGTCGTCGGCGAGGAGCCTTCGCCGCGCGCTTCGCCCGCCGACACCAGGATGCCGGTCACGATCGATTTGCAGCGCTGCAGCGAAGTCTCCATCTCCGCGAGATCCTCGGCCAGCTCTTGATCTGCGGCGAGATCCGGCATGCGGCGCCAGTCGCTGAGGATCACCGAGAGCGAAGCGAGCGGTGTGCCGAGCTCATGTGCGGCGCCGGAGGCCAGCAGGCCCATGCGCACGATGTGGTCCTGCTCGGCGGCATGCTGGCGCAGCGCCGCCAGATGCGCGTCGCGCTCGCGCAGATTCCGGTTGATGCGGGTGACGAACACCACCAGCAGAACGGCATTGAGCACGAAGCCCAGGAGCATGCCGGTAACTGTGAGACTGTAGGTCTCACTGATCGGGTTCGGCGGCAGATCGAGCGGCCGGTAGGCCAATGTCAGCCAGACGAAGCTCGCGCAGGTCAGCGCGACCAACGACCAGGTCGAGCGGGCATCGAGCAGCACTGCGCCGAGCGTCACCTGGAGCAGGAACAGCGAGGTGAAGGGATTGGTGGCGCCGCCGGAGAGATAGAGCTGTGCGGTCAGCGCAGCGACGTCCAGCATCAAGGCGACCAGCAGCTCGTTATTGGTGATCGCGGCGCGATGGCGCACCCAGACCAGGCTGGAGACGTTGAGCAGCACCAGCGCGCCGATCACCGCGCCCATCCGCTCCAGCGGCAGGCGAATGCCGAGGCCGAAATGCACGGCACCGATGGTCACGATCTGGCCGACCACCGCGGTCCAGCGCAGCTGGATCAGCAGCGCCATGTTCTTGCGATTGGTCTCGTCGTCGGTGGGAGCCGGGCCGATCAGCTCGCTGCGCGCGTCCGCCTGCGATTGCAGCGTGACGGGCCCGCCGCCATGGGCAAGCGTTTGGGGAAGCGTTTTCCCGTCGTCAGGTCGGCTCGACGATCGTTCCAGCATCTGATCCCGTCCTGCGGGCGGCGGCATCCGAGCCGCCAGCCGGTTCCTGGACGAAGCGCTTGCGCCGGAACAGCCCGCCGCCGAATGTGACGAAAAACCTGCCGGCTAGCATGAAAGCCAGGGCAAACCACGTCAGCGCGTAGATCAGGTGGTTATTGGGAAAGCGGATCACGGTCAATCCGCCGATTGGACCGGCGGGAACTTGTGATCCGGCGTCGGCATCCACGAAGAAGGGCGCGACGTCATGAAGACCGCGTGCCGCCGCGATGGCGGCGACGTCCCGCGAATACCAGCGGTTGTGCTGGGGCACGTTGTTCCGGAGAAAACCGCCCTTCGGCTCCGTCACGCGGAGCAGGCCGGTGATCTCGACCTGACCATCGGGATTGCCGTCCCTGCGCGTCGATACGTCGCGCCGCTCGGACGGCACGAAGCCGCGGTTGATCAGCACCAGCGTGCCATCATCGCGCTCGAGCGGCGTCAGCACCCAATAGCCCGGGCCTTCCTCAGTGACGGCCTGAACCAGCGTCTCGCGGTCATGCAGGAAGCGGCCGCTGACGCTGACGTGCCGGTATTCGTCGTTTGCTGCGCTGATGGCGGACCATGAAGCGGGCGAGGGGATCGGTTGGGCCGGAGCGTGGACGCGGTGCTCGACGCGGTCGATCAGAGCCAGCTTCCAGGCCCGTCGCTCGATCTGCCAGACGCCGAGCGCGATCAGAAGTACAAAGGCGACAAGCGAGAGGACCGTGAGCCACGGCGAGGGGGCGCGCACAGCCTCGCTGTGCGTCCCTCCTGTCCTGCGCGTCACGGTCCGAGCCTTGCTCAATCTGGAGCCTCGCTCAATTCATTCCCGTCATCTGGTGGACCGGCATCATGTTGCTGTTGAGGTGGCCCATCACCCACAGCGAACCGGACAGTGCGATCACCACCATGACGATGGTGAAGATCAGCGCCATCATGCTCCAGCCGTTCTCCGATGTCGTGTTCATGTGCAGGAAGTAGATCATGTGCACCACGATCTGCACGACCGCGAAGGCCATGATCACCAGCGCGGTGATCTGCTTGCTCGGCAGCGTACCGCTCATCACCAGCCAGAACGGGATGGCGGTGAGCACCACCGAGAGCACGAAGCCGAGCATGTAGCTCGAGAACGAGCCATGGGCGTGGCCGTCGCCATGGTGATGGTCGTCCGCATGGGCGGCGTGGGTATCGGTGCTCATCGCAGAACTCCCAGGAGATAGACGAAGGTGAACACGCCGATCCAGACCACGTCGAGGAAATGCCAGAACATCGACAGGCACATCAGACGGCGGCGGTTGGCCTCGATCAGGCCGAACTTTTGCACCTGTACCATCAGCGTCACCAGCCAGATCAGGCCGCAGGTGACGTGCAGGCCGTGGGTGCCGACCAGGGTGAAGAAGGCGGACAGGAAGGCGCTGCGCTGCGGCGTGGCGCCCTCGTGGATCATGTGGGCGAACTCGGTGAGCTCGATGCCGATGAAAGCGGCGCCGAACAGGCCGGTGATCGCCAGCCACATCTGGGTCTGGGCGATCTTATTTTGCTGCATCGTCAGCATGGCAAAGCCGTAGGTGATCGACGACAGCAGCAGCATGGACGTGTTCACCGCGACCAGGTTCAGGTCGAACAGGTCCTTCGGCGCCGGCCCGGCGGCGTAGTTGCCGCCGAGCACGCCGAAGGTGGCGAACAGGATCGCGAAGATGAGGCAGTCGCTCATCAGGTAGATCCAGAAGCCGAGCGAGGTGCTGTAGCCTTCCGGATGGGGATGTTCGTCGGCGAGATAGAACAGCGGCTCGCCGGTTTGCGAGGGATTTACAGAGACAGTCATTTACTTGGCTCCGGCGAGCAGTTTGGTGCGCGCGTCCTCGGTCCGGATGACGTCTTCAGCCGGAATGTCGAAGTCGCGGTGGTAGTTGAAGGTGTGACCGATACCGACGGCGAGCATCGCAACGAAGCTCACGGCCGCCAGCCACCACATGTACCAGATCAGGCCGAAACCCATCGCGGTGGCGAAGCCGGCGAGGATGATGCCGGTGCCGGTGCTAGCAGGCATGTGGATCGGCTTGAACCCGGTGAGCGGACGCTGGTAGCCGCGCTTCTTCATGTCCCACCACGCGTCATTGTCGTGCACGACGGGGGTGAAGGCGAAGTTGTAGTCCGGCGGCGGCGAGGACGTCGCCCATTCCAGCGTGCGCGCGTCCCAGGGATCGCCGGTGACGTCCTTGAGCTGCTCGCGCTTGAGCAGGCTCACTGCGAACTGCATCAGCATCGAGAGGATGCCGATGAAGACGAAGAGCGCCCCGATCGCGGCGATGACGAACCAGATCTGCAAGCTGGGATCGTCGAACACGCGCAGGCGGCGGGTCACGCCCATCAGGCCGAGCACGTAGAGGGGCATGAAGGCCAGGTAGAACCCGGTGACCCAGAACCAGAACGACATCTTGCCCCAGAACGGATCGAGCTTGAAGCCGAACGCCTTCGGGAACCAGTAGTTGATGCCGGCGAAGGCGCCGAACACCACGCCGCCGATGATCACGTTGTGGAAGTGCGCGATCAGGAACAGGCTGTTGTGCAGCACGAAGTCGGCCGGCGGCACCGCGAGCAGCACGCCGGTCATGCCGCCGATCACGAAGGTCAGCATGAAGGCGATCGTCCACATCATCGGCAATTCGTAGCGGATGCGGCCGCGGTACATCGTGAACAGCCAGTTGAACATCTTCGCGCCCGTCGGGATCGAGATGATCATCGTGGTGATGCCGAAGAAGGAATTGACGCTGGCTCCGGAGCCCATCGTGAAGAAGTGGTGCAGCCACACCAGGTACGACAGGATGGTGATGACGACCGTAGCGTAGACCATCGAGGTGTAGCCGAACAGCCGCTTGCCCGAGAAGGTCGAGGTGACCTCAGAGAAGATGCCGAACGCCGGGAGAACCAGGATGTAGACCTCGGGGTGGCCCCAGATCCAGATCAGGTTCACGTACATCATCGGGCTGCCGCCGAAATCGTTCGTGAAGAAGTTGGTGCCGACGTAGCGATCGAGCGACAGCAGCGCGAGCACGACGGTCAGGACCGGGAAGGAGGCGACGATCAGCACGTTGGTGCAGAGCGAGGTCCAGGTGAACACCGGCATCTTCATCATGGTCATGCCGGGGCAGCGCAGCTTGACGATGGTACAGATCAGGTTGATGCCGGATAATGTCGTTCCGACGCCGGCGACCTGCAGCGCCCAGATGTAGTAGTCGACGCCGACATCGGGACTGTAGCCGATGTTCGAGAGCGGCGGATAAGCCAGCCAGCCGGTGCGGGCGAATTCGCCGATGAACAGCGAGGCCATCACCAGCACCGCACCGCCGACCGTCATCCAGAAGCTGAAATTGTTCAGGAACGGGAACGACACGTCGCGTGCGCCGATCTGGAGCGGCACCACGTAGTTCATCAGGCCGGTGACCAGTGGCATCGCCACGAAGAAGATCATGATCACGCCGTGGGCAGTGAAGACCTGGTCGTAGTGATGGGCATTGAGGTAGCCTTCCGAGCCGCCAAAGGCGAGCATCTGCTGGCCGCGCATCATCAGTGCGTCGGCGAAGCCGCGCAGCAGCATCACTATACCGAGGATCATGTACATGATGCCGATGCGCTTGTGGTCCACCGTGGTGAACCATTCGCGCCAGAGATAGCCCCAGAGACGGAAATAGGTGAGGCCGCCAAGCAGCGCGGCGCCGCCGAGGGCGACCACCACGAAAGTGCCGACGACGATCGGCTCGTGCAGCGGCAGTGACTCGAAACCGAGCCGGCCGAAGATGAGCTTGAGAAGATCAGGAGACATGCGCGTTCTCTTTAGGAGTCTGACTTCGGACGCTGTCCGAGGAAGAAGGACGAGGACTTCAGCGGCGTGAACGACGGCCGCTTCAGGCCGGCGCCGATGAGCGGCATTGTGTCGGTGGGCGCCTTGATCGACGCGGTGGTCTGGCCTTGCGGCGCATCCGGTGTGCAGGTGCCGGCGACGAAGGTCGGCTCCGGTCCGAGCACCGTGCCGCGACGGGCATACTTGTCGTAGGTGAGCGGCAGGGTGTTGTTCAGGCCCTCATGGCCGTTGCCGCCCTTGGCGTCGATGGCCATCATCTCGCTCTGGCACATCTTGCCGGTCTCGACGCACATGTTGAGGATCAGGCGGTAGAGATCGGCATCGACGCTGCCCCAGCGCCGCACTGGCTCGTTCTGGCTGGGCTTCTCCAACTGGAGATATTCGGCCCGGCCGAGCGATCCGCCGGCGGACTTGGCGCTGGCGATCCAGGCATCAAAGCCCTTGTCGTCGAGGCCCTGGAAATTGAAGTGCATGCCGGAGAAGCCGGCGCCGCTGTAGTTCGCCGAGAAACCCTTATAGGTGCCGGCGTGGTTCACGACGGCATGGAGCTTGGTCTCCATGCCCGGCATCGCATAGATCTGGCCGGCGAGCGCGGGGATGTAGAAGGAGTTCATCACCGAGGAGGCGGTGATGCGGAAGTTGATCGGGCGATCAACCGGCGCGGCGAGCTCGTTGACGGTGGCGATGCCGTAGTCCGGATAGATGAAGAGCCACTTCCAGTCGAGCGCGACGACATCGACCTCGAGCGGGGCTTTGGACTGGTCCACGGCGCGGTCGGCATGGATGCGGCCGAGGGTGCGATAGGGGTCGAGCAGATGCGTACCCATCCAGGTCAGGGCGCCCAGGCAGACGATGATCAAGAGCGGCGCCGACCAGATCACCAGCTCGAGCTTGGTCGAGTGGTCCCATTCCGGCTCGTAGCGAACGGCCGTGTTTGATTGGCGATAGCGCCAGGCGAACAGCACCGTCAGCGCCATCACGGGAAGGACGATCAGGAGCATCAGGACGGTGGAGATGATGACGAGGTCGCGCTGCTGGGCAGCGATGTCGCCGGCTGGCGCCAGCACGACATAGTCGCAGCCGCTGAGTGCGGCAGCCAGAGGTAGTAGCGCCAGGATCTTGAGACGAGACACGGGCCGAGCCTTTGAGAATGAGTTTCCTTTGCGGGGCCAACGGGTAGCTGCGGCGCAACAATCCGGACATTGGACAATTTGTCCAATGTTGCAGTGCGGGAGGTTGGGTCAAACAAGGGCAGATTGCCTGGCGTCCGGCCGGGCGTTCGGCTTTGGTTTTCAGGACGTTAAGGGCGCACGAATGGCGACGGCACAGACCCCCGCAATGGCAGACCTCCACACGGGCGAACACGGCCACGATCAGGCCAGTCCCGGCGAGATCGCCATCGGCGTCATTATCGGCCGCACCTCCGAATTCTTCGACTTCTTCGTCTTCGCGATCGCTTCGGTGATCGTGTTCCCGCGCCTGGTGTTCCCGTTCGCGAGCGAACTGACCGGCACCCTCTATTCCTTCATGATCTTTGCGCTGGCCTTCATGGCCCGGCCGATCGGCACCGTCATTTTCATGACCATCGATCATGCCTACGGCAAAACGGCCAAGCTGATCTCGGCGCTGTTCCTGCTCGGCACCGCCACCGTGGCGCTCGCGTTCCTGCCCGGCTATCACGACATCGGCGTTGCCGCGATCTGGCTGCTGGCGCTGGCGCGCATCGCACAAGGTCTGGCCTGGGGCGGCGCCTGGGACGGCATGGCTTCGCTGCTGGCGTTGAACGCGCCGGCCTCGAAGCGCGGCTGGTACGCGATGGTGCCGCAGCTCGGCGCCCCCCTCGGACTGATCGTGGCGAGCGCGCTGTTCGCCTATTTCGCCGGCAACCTCTCGGCCGATGATTTCTTCGATTGGGGCTGGCGCTATCCGTTCTTCGTCGCCTTCGCCATCAACGTCGTCGCGCTGTTCGCGCGCCTGCGCATGGTGACGACGGAAGAATACGCGACGCTATTCGAGACCCGCGAACTCCAGCCCGCGCGCATTTCCGAGACCGTCGCGCGCGAAGGCCACAACATCATGCTCGGCGCATTCGCGCCGCTGGCGAGCTTCGCGCTGTTCCACATGGTCACGGTGTTTCCGCTGTCCTGGGTGTTCCTGTTCACCCGCGAAAGCCCGGTGCGCTTCTTGATCATCGAGATCGTCGCCGCCGTGTTCGGCGTCGCCGCGATCGTTGTCTCCGGCATCATCGCCGACCGTGTCGGCCGCAAGTCGCTGCTGATGGGATCGGCGATCGCAATCGCGATCTACAGCGGCTTCGCGCCGCAACTGCTCGATGCCGGCGCGTTCGGCGAGACCATCTACATGGTGATCGGCTTCATCCTGCTCGGCCTGTCCTTCGGCCAGTCCTCCGGCGCGATCGCCTCGAACTTCAGGCAGGCGTACCGCTACACGGCGTCCGCGTTGACCTCCGACATGGCCTGGCTGTTCGGCGCCGGCTTTGCTCCACTGGTCGCGCTGCTGCTCGCCACCAATCTCGGCGTCATCGCTTCGGGCGCGTATCTGCTGTCAGGCGCGTTCTGGACGCTGCTCGCGCTCTGGCTCAGCGGCCAGCGTGAGGCGGGGGATATGGACGCGGGGCGTTAGCTATAGCGCGTGACGGGTGGGCAAAGCGCTTTGCGCCGCGCCCACCATCTTTCGGAGATCGCAATAGAGAAGTGGTGGGGACGCTTGCGCTTTGCCCACCCTAAGGCAGTCGGGCGAGTGTCAATCCGCCACGATCTTCACGCGATCGCGCACCTTCACCTGCGCGGTGCGATCGAGGCCATTGAGCACGCGGAAGCGCTCGGCGGGATGGTCGACGCCGGCCATGCGGTGGGAGAGCGACTCAACGGTATCGCCGGGCTGCACGGTGATGACCTTGATGCGCAGCGGGCGCGCGGCCTGGATCTCGTCGAGCGTCAGGCGGCGGAATGAGTTGACGGTCTCGCGCGCGTTGCGCTCGCTCTCGGTCGATTTCTGCCGTGTCGCGAAGATGAAGCGGTAGACGTCGCTACCGAAGCGCAGCGCATAGACCTTGAACTGCCACTGATCGCCCTTGGCGGTGGCGGATGCCGCCGGAAAACCGTTGATGGTGAGATCCTCGGTCGAGGCCTTCTCGACGCCTTCCATCCAGCCCGAATTGAGGTAGTCGCCGAGCGATTGTTCGGCCGGCACGCGCACGACGTCGAAGCGCATCGCCTGTGCGCCGCCCTCGCGCACGCCGATCACGGCCTGCGCGGTGTTGTCGAGCGTGAAATTGTCCGGCGCCTGGAAGGTGAAGCCGAGCTTCGGATGCAGGAAGCGCCGGCCGCGGACAAATCCTTCGCTGGGGTCTTCGCCATAGACGAGGTTGTCGATCGCGGCGAGATAGCTTTCGCGGTCGCGCTCGGCGCCTTCAGGCGCAGTGTATTGCCGCGCGATGTTCTGCGCGTTCTGCACCCGCTCCGGGGTTGCCGGATGCGACGAGGTGAAATCCTGTGCGCGCGGATCGAGCGAGCTCTTGCCGGCCTTCAGCTCGGCATTGCGCTCCATCGCCGACAGAAAGCGAGCAGCGCCATAAGGGTCGAAATGCGCCTTGGCGGAGATGCCGACGCCGATGCCGTCGGCCTCGAACTCCTGCTTGCGCGAGAAGCTCGCCATGGTGAGCTTGGTCTTGGCGAGCGCCAGCGCGGTGAGATCGGGATCGTTGCTCATGTCGGTGACGACGCGGGTGACGATCGCGGCCTGGCGAGCCTGGTCCTCGCGCATTGCCGCGTGCTTGGACAGCACATGCGCCATCTCGTGGCTGAGCACGGAGGACAATTCCGACGTATCGCTGGCAAGCGCGAGCAGGCCACGCGTGACGTAGAGCTGGCCGTTCGGCAGGGCGAAGGCGTTCACTGCGCCGGAATTGAGGATGGTGACCTTGTAGCCCTGGTCGGGACGGTCGGAGGCCGCGACCAGCCGGTCGACGGTCTTGCTGACGAGCGCCTCGAGCTTGGGGTCGTCATAGGTGCCGCCATAGCTCGCCAGGATGCGCTCGTGCTCCTTCTCGGTGGCGGGGGTTTGCGCCACGGCGGGCTTCGGCTTCGGCATCACCACGGTCGGCGGGGGCGCCGCCGTCTGGAACCGGCCCATATCGCCACAACCGGCGAGAACCGTGCCCAGGACAAGGCACAGCGCAGCCGGCGCCGCCCGCAGCCGGCGGCGTTCACTCCGTACGTGCCGTTCTAGCACCCCATCCACGTCGCTTAACCCGTGCCTGGCCTGATCTAAGGCCTTACCCCTGTCGGCTCGCTTGCGCCCAGCAACTCGACCTGTCCCACAAGGCGCACATCGATGCGCGGCCCTGTATTCCCCTCAACCCAGCCCCGAACTCGAATACGCCTATTTTCCAGGGACTTAAGGGCGATGCCAGCGCTTTCGAACGCCGGTAGCGTGCGCTTTGAAATAGTCACGGCAAAGCCACGTGTCCAGTTCCGTCCGAAGTTGAGGTAGGTCGTTGCCCCAGCTTGCCGGACCGACAGGACTTTGCCCTCGACTACCGTAAAGCGCCCGATCTCCGCCAAAATATCGTCCGGACTTTCCGCGTTTTTTATGGCCGACGGGTCAGCCCAGCTGCCCATTTTTTGCCGCCGTGCCGCCGCCTCGGACGCCATCAGCGCGGTCGCGCAGTCCTTGTCCACAATCTCGGCGGAGACGACGGCGTCGCCCTGGGCGAGCAGCATGGCCTGCACCGAGGTGTCGTTTTCGCCGATGAAGACCAGCGCACCCTGGCGGCCGTAGCGGTCGGGCGTGTCGTCGGCGCTGCGCAGCGTCACGTCGCGGCCGGAGAGCAGTGAGGTCAGCGCCTGCTTCGTGGTCGCCGTCTGCTCGATCCCGGTGAGGCGGATCTCGCGCCCGTCATCGAGACGTACGCTGCGCGCATCCACGATCGCGGCGACGCGGCCCTCGCCTTGTGACTCGAACTGGCACGGTGTCGCGAACGCGCCGTGAGCCGCGACGAGAAGAAATGCGACGATGAGATGGAGCAGTTGCGTCACGTGACCCGGAACGGTTGCATTGCGGCCGGACTTTAACTCATGCGCGGTGAGACGCGAAGGGTCTTCCTCACACGCCGTCATTGCGAGGAGGCCTTCGCGACGAAGCAATCCAGAATCTTTCCCGCGGATGCATTTCCGCATTGCTTCGCTGCGCTCGCAATGACGACGTGGAACGTCTTGCGTCTTCTCACCATTCCGCTTTGCGGAAAACATGCGAGGCAATCACGCATTCGCTTCGTCCCCGCGCTTGCTGCCCTCTCGCGCATGCGGCATGATTGCGGCAAGAGCAATAACCAAGCCGCCATCAGAGACGGGCGATAGAGGGAGGTCGTTTTCGATGAAGACTATTTTGTCCGGCATTTTTGCCGCCGCGCTTGCCCTCAATGCGAGCGCCGCGCAGGCCCAGGACAAGCCGCCGCTGAAGATCGGCGGCATCCTCGACATGTCCAGCCTCTATGCAGATATCACGGGCCCCGGCAGCGAGACCGCGGCCAAGATGGCCGTCGAGGATTTTGGCGGCGAGGTGCTGGGGCGCAAGATCCAGGTGCTGGCGGCCGATCATCTCAACAAGGCCGATCTCTCCGCCAACATCGCCCGCGACATGCTCGACAATCAAGGCGTCGAGATGATCTACGACGTCGCGGCCTCCGCAACCGCGCTTGCCGCCGGCGAGATCGCGAAAGCACGCAACAAGATCATCATGTTCAACGGCCCGGGCTCGATCCGTCTCACCAACGAAGCCTGCGGTCCCTACACCATCCACTATGTGTTCGACACCTACGGCCAGGCCAATGTGACCGGTCTTGCGGCCGTGAAGTCCGGCCTCGACAGCTGGTTCTTTCTCACCGCGGATTACGCCTTCGGCCAAGATCTTGAGAAGGACACCAGCGCCGTCGTGACCAAGACCGGCGGCAAGGTGCTTGGCAGCGTGCGCCATCCGCTCAACACGTCGGATTTCTCGTCCTTCCTGCTCCAGGCCCAGGCCTCCAAGGCCAAGGTGATCGGACTGGCAAATGCCGGCGGCGACACCATCAACGCCATCAAGCAGGCGGCGGAGTTCGGCATCACCAAGGGTGGCCAGAAGGTCTCGCCGCTGCTCGCCTTCGTCACCGATATCGACTCGATCGGGCTGGAGACCGCGCAGGGCTTGCTGCTTGCCGAGGCATTCTATTGGGACCTCAACGACGACACGCGTGCATTCTCGAAGCGCTTCATGGAACGCATCAAGCGGATGCCGACCTCGGCGCAGGCTGGCGTCTATTCCTCCGTCACGCATTACCTCAAAGCCGTGAAGGCGGCCGGCACCACCGATGCCGCGGCGGTGATCAAGGTGATGAAGGAGACACCGATCAACGACTTTTTCGCCAAGAATGGCAAGATCCGCGAGGATGGCCGCATGATCCATGACATGTACTTGTTCGAGGTGAAGAAGCCCTCGGAGTCGAAGGGCCGCTGGGACGATTACAAGCTGCTCGCCACCGTGCCCGGCAACGAGGCGTTCCAGTCGCTGGAGCAGTCGCGCTGCCCGCTAGTGAAGAAGTGACGGCGTGACGTAAGTCACGACGTCATTGCGAGGAGCTCTTGCGGTGAAGCAATCCAGACCGCATCCGCGGAGACATCTCTGGATTGCTTCGCTTCGCTCGCAATGACGGTGTGGTGAGAGCTCGGTCAAACAACGAGAGGGAGACGCCCGATGAACGACATGGTCCTGCAAAAGCTCGAAGGCGGGCTGCTCATCATCACCATGAACCGCCCGGAGCGGAAGAACGCGCTCAATCCCGACATGGTGCGCGGGCTGGTCGAGGCGGCGCGGCGCGCGGCTGACGATCCGGAGGTACGTGCAGTGCTGTTCAAGGGCGCCGGCGGTTCGTTCTGCGTCGGCGGCGACGTCAAGTCGATGGCGGAGGGCCGCGCGCCGCTGCCGTTCGAGCAGAAGCTCGCGAATTTGCGCCGTGGCATGGAAGTCTCGCGCATCCTGCATCAGATGCCGAAGCCTGTCGTGGCGCAGCTCGATGGCGCGGCGGCCGGCGCGGGGCTTTCGATGGCGCTGTCCTGCGACCTGCGCATCGCCTCCGAATCCTGCAAGATCACCACGGCCTTTGCCAAGGTCGGCTTCTCCGGCGATTACGGCGGGACCTATTTCCTGACCCAACTGCTCGGCAGCGCGCGGGCGCGCGAGCTCTATCTGATGTCGCCGGTGCTCACGGCGAGGGAAGCTCACGCCATCGGCCTGGTGACCAAGGTCGTGCCCGACGCCGAGATCGACACCGCCGCGCACGAGCTCGCGCTGTCGCTGGCGCAAGGGCCCTCGATCGCGCTCGGCTACATCAAGCGCAACATCAATAATGCCGAGCATCTGGCGCTGGAGGATTGCTTCGACGGCGAGGCGATCCACCACACCCGCTGTGGTGACACCGCCGATCACAAGGAGGCCGCAAAAGCCTTCGTCGAGAAGCGCAAGCCCGCCTTCAGGGGCGAGTGACGATGTCGTCCTACATGCGCTTGCGGCAGATCTGCCTGGTCGCGCCGCAGCTCGAGCCGGTGATCACGGACATCGCCCGGATCATGGGCTTGGCCATCTGCTATCGCGACGGCAATGTCGCAAAATACGGCCTGGAGAACGCACTGCTCCCGGTCGACACGATCCTGCTTGAAGTCGTGGCGCCCTTCAGGGACGGCACCACGGCCGGCCGCTTCATCGAGAAGACCGGCGGCCGCGGCGGCTACATGGCGATCTTCTGCTGCGATGATCCGGACGAGCGCGGCCGCAACGCCAACGCGCTCGGCGTGCGCACGGCCAACGTCATCGACCATGCACCTTATCATGGTGTGCAGCTCCATCCTCGCGACTGCCGCGCCGCCTTCATCGAGTTCAACCACACCGAAGGCAGCGACGATAGTCTGGGCGCCTATCCGCCGGCGGGACCGGACTGGCAAAAATTCATCCGCAAGGATGTGACGCAGGCGCTGACGGCGGTGGAGATGCAGAGCCCGGACCCGCAGGGCCTCGCGGAGCATTGGGGCAAGATCATCGGGGTTGCGCCACGCGATGCCGAATTGAGACTACCGAACGCAACCTTTCGCTTCGTGAAGGGCGCCAGCGAGATCATGAGCGCGCTGGAGTTTCGGGTGACTGACGCGGCGCAGGTGCTGCATGCCGCCAAGGCGAAGGGGCTCGCCGTTGCCGGGAATGAGTTTCTGCTCGGCGGGGTGACGTTTCGCGTGAGTTGATCACGCTGTACCCTCTCCCCTTGTGGGCCTTGTGGGAGAGGGTGGCTTCGCGAGAGCGAAGCCGGGTGAGGGGTTTCTATCCCCATGAACAGTTTTGCGCACAGAAAGAACCCCTGATCCGGCGCTTCGCGCCACCTTCTCCCGCAAGGGGAGAAGGAAGAAGAGAACGTTCATCGCGACGCTCACCTTCCCTTAAAATTCGCTACCCGGCGCTCTTCCGTCGCCTTCACGCCTTCCTTGAAATCTTCAGTCGCGCGCAGCCTTGTCTGCTCGGCGAGCTCGTGATTGGTCGCGGCCATGACGCGGTCGGCGAGGCCGGCGCGCATCGTGGCGCGGGTCGAGAGCAGGCCGAGAGGGGAGCATTCGGCGATCTCGCCGGCGAGCTTCATCGCGGCCGCCTTCACCTGGTCCTGCGGCACCAGCTCGTTGGCCAGGCCCCATTTGTAGGCCTCTTCGCCGGTGACGCGGCGGCTGGTGTAGAACATCAGCTCAGCGTTGTTCTTGCCGATCAGCTCGGGCAGCGTCACGGTCAGGCCGAAGCCAGGATGGAAGCCGAGTTTGGTGAAATTCGCGGAAAAGCGCGCTTCGGGGCAGGTGACGCGAAAGTCGGCCGACACCGCGAGACCAAGGCCGCCGCCGATGGCTGCGCCCTGCACGGCGGCAACGATCGGCTTCTTGGCGCGGAAGATGCGCACGGCCTGGATGTAGAGGTGGCTGATCGGCCCGAGATTGTCGGCCGGATCGCCCTTCTTGGCTTGCTCGGCCTCGCGCGCTTCCTCCGCCTGCCGCGCCGGGTCGCCGAAATTGGCGCCGGCGCAGAACGCCTTGCCCTGCGCCGACAGAACGGAGGCGCGGATCTCGATGTCGCGGTCGAACTCGTCGAGCGCATCCGCGATCTGGTTGATCAGCGAGATGTCGAAGAAGTTGAGTGGCGGCCGGCGGATCTCGATGGTGCCGACATGCCCGACCTTCTCGACACCGATATCTTTATACGTGCTCATAGATTGTCTCCAAACGTCTCGATATGTCCGTGGCGAAGAACCACCTCTCCCATAGGGAGAGGTCGGCGCGGAGCGCGAGGCTGGCAGGTCGCCACGAGCGTTACCGCAAGCCAAGTCCGCGGGCGATGATGCCGCGCAGCACCTCGGTTGTGCCGCCCTGGATGGTGAGTTTCGGTGCGGTCTTGATGGCGAAGTCGAGCTGCCGCTCCAAGGTCTCGCGGTTGGTCGCGGTCTCCTCGACGAAGGCGGCGAGATCGCGCACGCGATGCGGCAGCTGCTGCTCCCAGACCGTGCCGATGTCCTTGACGATGGACGCCTCGACCACGGGCTCCTTGCCGGCTTCGAGCATGCCGGCGACCGAGACCGACATGCGCCGCATGGTGTGGAGCTGCGCGACCAGGCGCCCGATGCCTTCGGCGCTGCGCGTATCCGGATTGGGCCCGACTGCGCGCACCAGCTCGGTCAGCACGTAATAGGTTTCGAGGAAGCGCTCGGGGCCCGAGCGCTCATAGGCGAGCTCGCTCGTCGCCTGCTTCCAGGCGCCGTCGACCTCGCCGAGCACGTGGTCGTCGGGGATGAAGTGATCGGTGAAGACGACCTCGTTGAACTCGTACTGGCCGGTGATCTGGCCGATCGGGTTCACCTTGATGCCCGGCTGCTTCATCTTGACCAGGAACTGGGTCAGGCCATGACGGCGGTTTTCCTTGGTCGGCGGCGAGGTCCGGAAGATTGCGATCATGTAGTCGGCGATGTGTGCCGACGAGGTCCAGATCTTGGTGCCGTTGATGAGATAGCCGCCGTCGGTCTTGGTCGCGCGCGTCTTCGCCGCGAACAGGTCGGAGCCGGAGTTCGGCTCGCTCATGCCGATGGCAAAGCAGATCTCGCCGCGGCAGATGCGCGGCAGGATGTCCATCTTGATGTGCTCGGGCGCATATTTCAGGAGCACCGGGCCGCTCTGGCGGTCTGCGACGAAGAAGCGGCGCGTCGGCGCGTTGGCGACGCGCATCTCCTCGGTCACCACGTAACGTTCGAGGAACGAGCGCTCCTGGCCGCCATATTTCTTCGGCCAAGTCATGCCCAGCCAGCCCTTGGCGCCGACCCGGCGGGAGAACTCCGGCGCGTCGGTGTCTTCGCGGTTGGGCTTGTGCGGATCAAAAGTGCCGGCGGCGATTTCCTCGGCGAGGAAGGCGCGGACTTCCTTGCGCAGCTGCTCGCACTTCTCGGGCAGGCGGATCGGATCGAAACGGAGGGCAGCGGTCATTGTTGTCTCGTCCCCTGATCAGCGCGAAGCCACGAGCGGCCACAATTCGTCCGCGCCGCGGTTTGCTATGAGCTTGCCGAGCTCGACGGCCCAGTAGCTCTCCGAGCCGAAATCGTCGCGCCAGGCCAGCGCGCGCAGTGAGTAGCGGTGCAGGATATGCTCCATAGTGAAGCCGATCGCGCCATGGACTTGATGCGCGATACCGCCGCCCTTCTCGGCCGCTTCCGCGCAGCGGATTTTCGCGGAGGCGGCCTCGAGATAGACCTCGTCGTTGAGCGATTTCGCATTCGCGATGGCGTCGGCCGCCGAGGTTGCGGCCGCGAGCGCTGCGGCGGATTCGCCGGCAAGCCGCGCGAGATTGTGCTGCACCGCCTGGAATTTCGAGATCTTCTTCTCGAAGGCGACGCGTTCGTTGGAATAGCGCACGGAGATGTCGAGCATGGATTCCAGCGCGCCGGCGATCTGGAGGCTGCGTGCGACGCCGCCCATCAGCATCAGATTGGTCTGCCCAAAGCCCTTCGGTGCGGGCTTAATCGCAACGGGCTGCACTTTGTCGAGCGTCACGGTGTCGCTGTGGTCGTAGCCGACATTGAGGCCGGCCTCGATCCGCGCCTTGGTCGCATCCACCAGCGCAATCGCGGCGCCGTCCTTGCCGTGCGCCAGCACCGCAAAATGCTTCGCCGATTTTGCGAAAGGCACGCCGCGGGCGCGGCCGGAGAGCAAGCCGTCGGCATCGAGGCCGACGCGGTCCTTCGGAGACGCCGGCAGCACCGTCATCTCGCCGTCGGGCGAGGCGATCCTGGCCTGCGCCAGCAGCCAGCCAGCCAGCATGGTCTCGGCCAGCGGAACTGCGACGGCGAAACGGCCGGCGGCGTTCAACAGCGCAAAGCCGTCGGCGAGGCTTGCGCCGGAGCCGCCGAGATCGTCCGGTACCCAGGAGAGCGGCAGGCCGGCTTCGCTCAGCGCCTGCCACAGCGGCGCCTGCCAGGTATTCTTCTTGTCGTTGTTGATTTCTTGCGGATCGGCGAGATCGGCGAAGATTTTCTCCGCGGTCTCGACGACGATATTGTCACTCTCCGCCACAGCGTTCCCCGTGTCTTGCCATTGGCGCGTCCCGCCTCCGTGGGGCGGCGCGCACGTTCTTCTTGCGCCCGATGATCGGAAAAAGCCATGGCCCTGACAAGCGTTGATCGCAGGTCAACCTGCGGTGCGGGCATGGGCCCAAGGACCAATTGGAGGCTAATTCCGCTTAGCGGAGTTTGCTCGATTTGCAGGGCGCGGCAAACTCGCTAAACAGGGCGCCGCGATCAAAGACAGGGGAAGGAGATCGGGATGGCAAAGGACAGCTTGTGCGCAATCGTGACGGGGTCTGCTTCCGGCCTTGGCGCAGCAACCGCGGAAATTCTGGCGCGGAGCGGGGCGCGGCTCGTCATCAACTATTCGTCGAGCCAGAAGGAGGCCGAGGCTACGGCTGAGCTCTGCCGCAAGGCCGGCGCGGCGGAGGTGCTGGTTGCGCAGGGCGACGTCTCGAAGGATGAGGATTGCCGCAAGATCGTCGCTGCCGCTGCGCCTTGGGGCCGGCTCGATATCCTCGTCAACAATGCCGGCACCACCAAGCACGTGGCTCACGCCGATCTCGATGGGTTGTCGGCTGAAGATTTCCAGCGGGTCTACGGCGTCAACACCATCGGCCCGTTCCAGATGGTGCGCGCGGCGCGCAGCCTGCTGGAAGCCGCTGCGAAGGCTTCGGGGCGTCCGTCGGCGGTCGTGAACGTCTCCTCGGTTGCCGGCATCAGTGGCGTCGGCTCGTCGATCGCGTATGCCGCGAGCAAGGGCGCGCTGAATACGATGACGCTGTCGCTGTCGCGCGCGCTCGCGCCGCTGATCCGCGTCAACACGGTCTGCCCCGGTTATATCGATACGCCCTGGTTCACCAAGGGCCGCGGCGAAGCCGGCGCCAAGCAGGTGCGCGACAGCGTCGTGGCGAAGGTGCCGCTCAAGGTTGCCTCATCCGCCGAAGATATCGCCCAGCTCGTCTGCTTCCTGGCAATGCCGGCCTCCAGCAACATGACCGGCGAGGTCGTGCGCATGGATGCGGGGATGCATTTGATTACGTGATTGGGTGTCTCGCCGCTCTCTCCCCGTCATGGCCGGGCTTGACCCGGCCATCCACGTGTTGTCACGCAGATCAAAAGACGTGGATGCCCGGGTCAGGCACGGGCATGACGATGTGGAGGCGGTGTGCCGCCCCTCGCTGGCTACCCCTTGATCACGCCGCTCGCCACGAGGCGGTGCCAGATGAACAGCACCACTACGGCGCCGATCGTCGCCGTGATGAAGCCGGCACCCTGGTCAGGGCTGTAATGGCCGATGGCCTGGCCGACGAAGGTTGCCAGAAAGGCGCCGGCGATGCCGAGGATGGTGGTGAGGATGAAGCCGCTCGGATTGTTCGGTCCCGGCGCAAGCCAGCGCGCGATGAGGCCGGCGACGAAGCCGACGACGATGATCCACAACAGGCCGCCCATGCTCATGAGTGTGCTCCCCTTCCCGAGACCGCCATCAGATTCGCGCCGAGAGTTCGTTCTCAGTCGGCAGCCGTCCGTCCGGCGTCAGATGATCGATCACCTGCGGTAGGTATTGGCTGAGACCAGAGAGCAGCTCCTCGCGTGACAGGCCGCTCTGGGCGGACAGGCTGTCGATCTGGTCGGCGCCGAGTGCGCTGGCGAGATCGCCCGGCGCGATCGGCTTGTTCTCGCCCTTGCCGACCCAGGAATTCGCGGTGTCGCCGTGACCGCTCTGCTGCAGCTGGTTGAGGAGATCGCCAAGCCCGCCGCTGAGCACGGTGCCGGCCGCGCCGCCCGCAAGCAGGCCGCCGAGGCCGCCCTTCAGTATATCGCTCAGACCGCCACCCGCACCCGCGTTCACCGGCGGAGGCGCGGGCGACGGTTGCGGCGCCGAGCCCGACTGATTGGCGGTGAGATGCTTGAATGCCTTCCAGGCGAGGAGGCCGAGCAGCGCCATGGTCATCGGCGACATGCCGCCGGAGGATGATTGCTCGGAGCTGGGTGTGCTTGGGCCGCGCGGGCCTTTCTGCATGCCGTTGAGGACGTCGAGTAGACCCATGATGCTCTCCTTCGTCTCGTTCGGCGAGCGCTCGCCGCTGACTGCCCCCCGGGCGAAATCATATGGGGCACTCATGACGGTTACAAGGCGGCTGCGACGCAACCAATGGGCAGGCGGCGTTGCCTCTGCTATCGAAGGCCGGTCCTTCAGGGAGCGAGTTCAATGGTTACGGATCGACCGATCGTGGTGGCCGGCGCCGGCGCCATCGGCTGTTTCGTCGGCGGCATGCTGGCTGCGTCAGGCCGGCGTGTCGCGCTGCTGGTGCGGCCGCGGGTGAAGACCGAGATCGAGCGGTTCGGTCTGCGGCTGACCGATTTCGACGGCTCCGAGAAGAGGCTTGGCGCGGGTCAGCTTGCGTTGTCCGAGGATCCTGCGATTTTCCACGGCGCCGGCATCGTGCTGGTGACGGTGAAGAGCGCCGACACCGCCGCTGTCGCCGATCAGATCGCGCAGCATGCGCCGCAGGATGCGGTCGTCGTCTCACTCCAGAACGGCATCGGCAACGTCGCGGTGTTGCGCGAACGACTTGGCGACGATTTTGGCGGCCGGCGCGTGCTCGCCGGCATGGTGCCGTTCAACGTGGTCGCGATGGGCGAGGGCCGCTTCCACCGCTCGAGCTCCGGTGACATCCATGTCGGAGACGACGAGGCGAACACCGCCGGGGCGCTTTCGGTGCCTGGCCTTGAGGTGCGTGCGAGAGGTGACATCACCGGCGTGCAATGGGGCAAGCTGATCATCAATCTGAACAACGCGCTCAGCGCGCTATCCGACATGCCGCTCGCCGCACAACTGGCGAATCGCGAGTGGCGAAGATTGTTCGCCGACCAGATGGCGGAAGGGCTGGCTGCGCTGAAGGCCGCCGGCATCGCGCCGGTCTCGTCGACGCCGATCCCGATGAAATGGTCTCCGGCATTGCTGCGGCTGCCTGACATGATCTTCGACGCGATCCTCGGGCGGACCATGAAGATCGATCCCGAGGCGCGCTCCTCGATGTGGCAGGATCTGAAGCAGGGCCGTAAAACCGAGATCGACTATCTCCAGGGTGCGGTCATCGCGCTCGCCGAGCAAAACGGCGTGAACGTGCCGCTGATGCGCCGCATTGTTGCGCTGATCAAGGAAGCCGAGGCGGCCGGCAACGGCCCGCCGCGGCTGACGCCGCAGCAGATCCGCGGGTCGGCGTGAGTGCGAAGGAGGTACGCCATGAAGCGTTGTCTGATGATCGGGGTCGCGCTGGCCGCGCTCTGCGGCGCATCGACGCTCGCCCTTGCGAGGCCGCCGACGGTCGTGAACTCTCCGGGCTATGACAGGCGATTGCAGGAGAGCAGGTCGCAGTTGGGTGGTTCGCCGACGGTAATGGCGCCCGCGAATCCAACGGTGCCCACGTCCAAGCGCAGCAAGAAGAAGCATCCAAACTGAAGCCTCACCCTCCGCCGGCGTCCCGGATCGGGGCTGACGCTTCTCCGGGAGGACAGCGGAGTTTGCGGCCGCCGCGGAACGAAAGCCGAGAAGCTTACCCCTTTTTCGCGGGTTTGCTCGGCGTCGGGTTGAACAGCTTCTTCAGGTCGTTCAGGCTTTCCGATAGCCGCGGCCATTCGCAGCTGAACGAGCCCTTGGTGCAGGGCGCGCTCTTTGGTCTCGTGCCCACGGCCTGCTGAACCTTCGGCCGCTCGACCGGGATCGGCACGCGCTCGACTTCGGTCTGCAGCGCGACCTGCTGAAGCTGCCGCACCTGTTGCTCCTGCTGCTCGCGCTGCTGGCGCGCGGTGGCTTGGGCCGCTTCATTGCTGCGGCGCTGATGGGCGAGATAGGCGGTGTAGGCTTCGTCGATCTTCTTCTGCTCCTCCGGCGTCGGATTGGGGCCGGCGATGTCGAAGGTGCGATCCTGGAGGAAGTCGTAATAGGAATAGCCGCCGCCCGGCTTGCGGCGGCCGGCAAACTTGGCGTTGCAATCGGCAAGCGCGGCTGTCTTCTCGGTCTTGGTTGCGGCCTTCTCGGCGGCGTCGGCGCATTCCTCGAAATCGACCGGCGCACGTTTCCACCATTGCGCCTCGGCATGCGCATGCATCAGCAGGTAAAACCCTGTTGCGGCAACGACAAGCAGCGCTGCACGATGCGATGTAACGACGGCCGACATTCTACGAGAGCATTCCCTATCAGACTCAACCCGAACTGATTCGGGTCGGATTTTTGCCCCTTTATCGCCGCCTTGTCACCCATGGAACCCACATGGAACCCGGGAATTTCATGGCCGGGATGCTGACATTTTGTGCTTGACGTGGCGTGGGAGTCACAGCGTCGCGCCGGCAGGCTGTTACACTTATGTTGCGAGCGCCTCACTCCCCGCGGCAACGCCAAGAACACGAAGTGGAAACGCCTGATGCTGCTCCCCCTGTCCGATGTGCCGCGCTGGTACGCCGAGCGCAAACCGCAAGGCACGATCGCTATCCGTCATGGGCAGGACACGCTGACATGGGACGAGCTCGAGCGTTGCGCCAATCGGCGCGCGCGGGCGTTCGCGGCCAAGGGCGTCAAGCCTGGCGATTTCGTCGCGATCGGTTTGCCCAACGGCAACTCGTTCTTCGAGACCTCCTTTGCGGTATGGAAGTGCGGGGCGACGCCGACCTCGCTGTCATGGCGGCTGCCGCGCGGCGAGGCCGCCGCCGTGCTCGACATCCTCAAGCCCGCGCTGGTGGTCGGCGGCGAGGCCGACTGGAATGCGCCGAACCGCCTGCCTGCGGATTTCGTGCCGGAAGGTGTTTCGGACGAGCCGCTCAATCCGCCGGTGGCGCGCTACTGGAAGGCGATGACGTCAGGCGGCTCGACCGGCCGTCCCAAGGTGATCCTCGATCACCATCCGGCGGTGACCGACACCGTCGCGGCGCCGCCGCTCAACATTCCTTTCGGCGTCTCGCTGCTCAATCCCGGCCCGCTCTACCACAATGCGCCGTTCATCGTGTCGCACTACGCGCTGTTCGCCGGCGGCAAGCTCACCGGCCTCACCAAATTCGATGCCGAGGAGACGTTGCGCCAGATGGAGCGTGAGCGCGTGCAATGGGTCAATTTCGTGCCGACCATGATGCACCGGATCTGGGCGCTGCCGGAGAGCGTGCGCAACTCGTACGACCTATCGAGCCTGCAGACGGTCTTCCATATGGCGGCGCCGATGCCGCCGTGGCTGAAGGAGAACTGGATCGCCTGGCTCGGACCGGAGCGGATCTGGGAGCTCTATGGCGGCACCGAGCGCCAGGGCGCCTGCATCATATCAGGCACCGAGTGGCTGGCGCACAAGGGCTCGGTCGGCAAGATCGGCGATATGGCGAAGCTTCGCATCATTGGCGAGGACGGCAACGATGTCGCGCCGGGCGAGACCGGCGAGATCTACTTCCTCAACAATGACGGCAAGGACGCCACTTATCACTATCTCGGGGCCGAGCCGAAACGCCGCGCCGATGGCTGGGAATCGCTCGGCGATATCGGCCGGCTGGATGCAGAAGGCTATCTCTATCTCGGCGACCGCCTCGCCGACATGGTGCTGCGCGGCGGCGCCAACATCTATCCGGCCGAGGTCGAGGCTGCCGTCTCCGCCTGTCCCGGCGTGCGCTCCTGCGTGGTGGTCGGCTTGCCCGATCCGGAATTGGGCCAGCGCGTGCATGCGATCATCGAGCCGGAGCCCGATGCCGACGGCCAGGCCATTGCTGATGGCATGGCAGATTTCCTCAAGGACCGGCTCAGCCGCTACAAGCACCCTGAAAGCTTCGAATTCGTCAGCGCCCCGCCGCGCGATGATTCCGGAAAAGTTCGCCGCACGCTGTTGCGCGATGAGCGCGCAGCATGGATGAAGGAAGGGCGCGCTTTCCGGATTTTACCGGCGAAGGCGCGGGCGCACGCCGAATGAGACAAACACGGAAGGATTGACATGACGATCACCATCGCAGCGAGCAGCGTGCCGAAGCCGCCGGCCGATATCATCGAAGGTTTCAGGCACGCGCCGACCTCGGTGATCTCGGACAATCTCGCCCGGCTGCCGGGCGCAGTGGGGCTAAGGCCCTATCACCGCGGCGGCAAGCTGGTGGGGACGGCCTTCACCGTGCGCACCCGTCCCGGCGACAATCTCGCCATTCACCGTGCGCTCGAACTGGTCGGGCCCGGCGACGTCATCGTGGTCGATGGCGGCGGCGACGAGACGCGCGCGCTGGTCGGCGAGATCATGAAGAACATCGCGCAATGGCGCAAAGCCGAAGGCTACGTCATCGACGGCGCGATCCGCGATGTCGCGGCCTTCGCAGCGGACGACTTCCCCTGCTATGCGCGCGCGGTGATCCATCGCGGCCCCTACAAGAACGGTCCCGGCGAGATCAACGTGCCTGTCACGGTCGGCGGCAGCGTCATTTCGCCCGGCGACATCGTGGTCGGCGACGAGGACGGCGTGGTGTCGTTTCCGGCCGCCGGTGCTGCCGCGCTGCTGGACGCGGTGCGCGCCCAGGTCGCGCGCGAGGAGGAGACCATGAAGGCGATCCGCGAGGGCCGCTACCAGGGCTCCTATGGCAAAGCCTGATCGCAGAAGAACGAGGGGAGGATGACTTGAGCCAGAAGGACGAATTCCACAACATCGACAATCCCGGCGACGGGCTGTTTCGCGAGCTTGCAGCCGGAGTGACCACGCGCATCTTCTCCGGCGAGCAGGCGATGCTGTCGGTGGTGACGCTGGCGCCGCATGCGCAAGGCGCGCTGCATCATCACCCCGAGGAGCAATGGGGCGTGCTGCTCGACGGCTCGGCGATCCGCGTTCAGGGCGATGAGGAAGTCCCGGTGAAGAAGGGCGATTTCTGGCGCACGCCCGGCAACGTGCCGCACACCATGCGGGCCGGCCCCGACGGCGCCCGCGTGCTGGACATCTTCAGCCCGCCGCGGCCAGAATACAAAAAAGCAGGGTCGGGCTTCGGCACGACCTAAAGCATGATCCGGAAAAGTGCGAAGCGGTTTTCCGGAAAGATCATGCGTAAACAACAAGCTAAAGCGCGATGACGATTCATCCAAATCTCATCGCGCTTTAGCGCTCAAAAGTAGAAAAAGCGCGAAACAAAAGGGAGGGGACCATGACGATCACACGGCGGGCCCTGCTGGCCGCGCCCGCCATCCTCGCGATGGCACCGGCAAGCGCGCAAGCCTCGAAAATCACGCTGGTCGTGCCGTTCCCGCCGGGCGGCTCGACCGATGCCATGGCGCGGCTGCTGCAGAGCAACCTGCAGACAAAGCTCAACCGTATCGTCGTGGTCGAGAACAAGTCGGGCGCCGCCGGCGCGCTCGGCGCAGCGCAGGTCGCCAAGAGCCCGGCGGATGGTGCGACGTTCCTGGTGACGTTCGATTCGCATGCGGTGATCCCGTCGATCCTCGACAAGCCGCCCGTCGATGTCGAGCGCGAGCTGATGCCGGTGTTGCTGATCGGCACCGCGCCCTACGTGATCGCGGCCGGCGCCGGCCGTCCCTACAAGAGTTTTGCCGACGTGGTGGCCGCCTGCAAGACGACGCCCGGCGCGGTGAAATACGCCTCCGTCGGCATCGGCACGCTCGGCCATCTCGCCATGACCGTGCTCGGCAGCAAGGCCGGCGTCGAGATCATGCACGTGCCCTATCGCGGCGGCGGCCCGGCCATGAACGACGTGCTCGGCGGCCATGTCGATCTGATCGCGGGATCGGCGGCGCTGGTCGCAGCCCAGCTCGGCACCAACATGCTGCGCCCGATCCTGCAGCTCGGCCGCGAGCGGCTGCAGGCCCTGCCGGATACGCCGACCGCGATCGAGGCCGGCTTTCCCGATTTCGAGACGCTGGCCTGGTGGGGCATCTTCGCGCCCGCGGGCACGCCGCCCCACATCGTCTTGGCCATGGCGACCGCGTCCCGGGAGATCCTGAGCGAGCCCGCGACTGCCGCCCAGCTCAAGGAGACCCAGCACATGACGCTGCTACTCCAGGACGGCCCCGCCTTCAAGACCTTCTTCGACAAGCAGGTCGCCTATTGGGGCAAGGTGGTCAAGGACAACAACATCAGGGCGTAAGAGGCCTCAGCCCGGGATTGCCATCCCGGGTCCGGTGGCAGGTCCGGTGCGCTCGCGCTGAGCGTCAGAGCATCTTGCCAACGATCTTCGTCATATCCGCTGCCGAAAACGCGCGCAGCGTTTCGGTGCGGACATTGCCGAGTGCGCTGAGACTAAGGCTGAGCGACATCGCTGCAGCCTCATCTGGAGCCTCGAGAACGGTCACAACGTCATATCGTCCCTGCGTCCAGACGATCTCTTTCACAGTCACGCCGAACGTTTTGGCCATCTCCTTGAAGGCTTCGGCCCGCTTCGGCGAGTCCTTGACGTTGCGGACTCCCTGATCCGTGAAGTTGCCCAGCACAACATAGGTTACCATGGTCGTCCTCCCTGGTTAGAACTTGAGGAAACCGCGCCGAGCTTGCCACGGCGGCTGAGACGGCGCCACTTGCGCGTTGGAACGTCAGCAGATGCGACTTATTCGGTCAGGACAACGGCCGAGCGAAACTGAGCTCATGGCCGTCGGGGTCGGTAAGATGGAAGTAGCGCTCACCCCATTCGGCATCGCGCGGCGTGGTGGACGGCTGCCACCCGGCAGCACGCGCCTGTGCGTAGGTCTCGTCGACATCGGCCACGTAGAAGATGACCCGGCCCCACCAGGACCAGCGCTTGTCTTCCGGCTGCGCAGTCAGGTTGAGATAGCCGGTGCCGGCGCGAAAGCTCGTGAATGCGGCGGCTTCACCGCCATACAGCAGCTCGAATCCGAGCGAGCGATAGAAATGCACGGCACGCGCCATGTCGTGGGTGCCGAGCGTGATGGCGCTGATACTCTCGATCATGTGGGCTGCTCCGCCAAGAGGGATCTCGGCGCATTGTACGGCCGCCTTGCTCAGCTTGCAGATGATCTGGCCCGCCTTGCGGCTGGCGAACCGCATCCTGCTCTGCTATGAGGAGGCCGAACCCGCAGCTATCGGGTTCCGCGGTCCCGTAGCTCAGCCGGATAGAGCGGCGGTTTCCTAAACCGTAGGTCGGAAGTTCGAGTCTTCCCGGGATCGCCAGCCTCCGACCGCAAGAAACCCTATAAACAAAGGGATTTGTGCTTCGTACGCGCTCCGTTCCGGTGAAAAACTCGCGCCAAAACGATGTTACCGTCGATTACGCTCAGTACCATTGATTTCAACGGGTTACGCCCCAGTACCGTCTGTTCCGTGCAACACGGATGCAACACGGACGAGGTGTCGTGTTCGTAATTCGTTTCCTTTCCAATAGACAATTCGAAGCTCGTTTTCTGGACATTCCAGTCCGACAAATGGCCTGTGTTGGAATGAGATCGGAGGCGGCTTCGAGACTTCCGCACGAGCTGTAGCATGACCCCGCCGAGGGTGCCGCCGACGAAGCGCGCGCGGTGGCGATTCGGCTACTCGAAACTCGGCGCGGCTTCGCAGAGCGGAGTTGCTGTCTTTGGGGAAATGTCTGCTAAGTTGTGCCGACAGCCCTCACATCGAACGATTGGCTTCCGATATGGAATTGGACGCAAAGCCGCCCGTCGAAGGCACAAATTTTCGATTCACGATCTCGGGCGGTATCGGCACCACCCGCATCACTGTGCAAGTGAACGGAAAAATGCTGCACGACGGCGATTGCCCCGATCCGCCTTGTCATGAGGAGATGCGCATACCCGCTGGCGTGGGGGAGCCGAATTGGTGGTGATCGCCAAGGACTCTCACCAAGCTGGATCGCCACAAAGTTAACCGACACGCGCCTTACAGTCAGTCTCCACAAGACCGCCATGTCCCAGTATTCACTCGATGTGTTGCGTCAGCGCTATGTCGTCGAGAAAAGACCGCTCGAGACCAGCGTGGAGCAGATCTTACGGGCCGACGGCCGCGCGGGAGCGCGTGCCATCTTGGCTGCAATCGATAAACGCCGCTTCGAAAATAGGTCCGAAGGCCAACGCCTCCGCAAGATGCTCCGCTTCGAGACCTCTCTCTGGGAGAGCGGCCATCATGCCGTGGCAGGCGTGGATGAGGCCGGAATGAGCCCTCTCGCCGGGCCGGTCTCCGCCGGTGCCGTGATCCTGAAACCTGGCACGCGGATAGTCGGGATCGACGACTCGAAAAAACTCGACGCCGCGGCTCGCGAAGAACTCGCGAAGGAGATCAAGGAAAAAGCAGTGAGTTGGTCTGTAGCGTTCGTCGAGGTCGAGGAGATCGACGCGATCAATATCTATTGGGCAGGCATCCAGGCTATGCAGCGTGCCGTCCAGGGGCTGGGATTGACGCCGCAGCACTTGCTGATCGATGCGAAGCGGTTGAAGCAAATCGACATCCCGCAGCAGGCCATCATCAAAGGCGATGCCAAGTCAGCCAGCATCGCCGCCGCCTCCATCCTCGCGAAAGTCGAGCGCGACACCGTCATGCGAGCGATCGACGTGCGTCACCCCGGCTACGGATTCGCGGACCACAAGGGTTACCCGGTGCCGGCTCACTATGAGGCGCTCGCCAGGCTTGGTGCATGCGCAGCTCACCGGAGGTCGTTCGGACCCGTCCGCAAGGCTCTCGGGCTACCGCCCCTGCCGCCCTGGCCTTCGGCATCCGAGCGATCAGTCGGCTGAACTCCAAGTCGTACGCTTCGTCTGAAGGGCATTATTTTCGCGACCGGCTCTTTTCGCGAACGACATCCTTGGCCTGTTTGTCTGACCGCAGACCGAGATAGACCGGCTGGCGCAGCTCGCCCTTGCTGGTCCATTCCGCGAACTTCACTTCCGCAACCAATGAAGGGCGCACCCAGGTCGTGACCTGCTCATCCTTCACCTTAGCAGGGAAGGGCGACTTGGCGGTCTTGAGCTTCACGAGCTTGCCGTGAAGCTCTTCGAGAGCTTGGTGGCTGAAGCCGGTGCCGACGTGGCCAATGTACCGCCATGCACCGTCTTCGCGTACCGCCAGCACGAGAGCGCCGAAGAAGGGCCGGGTTCGCCTGGGTGCCGTGAAACCGGCGATTACAACCTCCTGACGCTGCGCGGTCTTCACTTTCAGCCAGTCGGGGGTCCGGCATCCGGACGCGTATGGGCTGTCGGCGCGCTTGGCCATGATCCCTTCGAGATGTCTCTGCTCAGCTTCTGCGAAGAACTTCGTTCCGCTGCCTTTGCGGTGCTTGCTGAACGCGATCAGCTTATGGCAGGGCAGGATGGCCTTGAGCCGCTTCTTGCGCTCGAGGAGCGGCAGCGCACGCAGGTCCTCGCCGTCTGCGAACATGAGATCGAACGCGCAGTACAAGAGCTTAGCCTCATGGCGCAGGGCGTTTTGAAGCAACTGGAAATGGGATACGCCATCAGTTCCAATCGCGACGAGCTCGCCATCGATCACGGCATCGGCCTTCACGCCTTCAAGGGCTTTCGCGACCTCCACGTAGGAGCGGCTGATGATTTTCCCGTTTCGGCTGTAGAGCGCGACCTTACCGCCCCGGATTTCCGCGACCATGCGGAAACCATCGAACTTGTCCTCGAAGACCCAATTGGGATCGTCGAACGGTGAATCGGTCAGCGTGGCCAGCATGGGCTGCAGGCGGCGAGGCAGGGTTGATTTTCGGGCCATAGCTGGACGATGGGACTAGAGAGGGACGGCAACTAGCACGATGCATCGTGAGTTCCCCGCGAGAAGTGAAGGCCTGGGTGTAAAATTGAAGATGGCGGAGTCCGAGACCTACACCGTTAGCCGAACAAAGCGTGCCTGCCGCTTTTGGCACCCCATGGTTGCCTCGATGCTCATCCTCCTGCTCTGATTTGCTAGGAAGGTATAATCTCGACGCGTATTGCGCCGAATATCCGAGCGCAGCCTAGAGCATGTTGTTTTTGACTGGAATCGGGATTCCCACCGGGAGCGATTTCTGATTCAACATCCATGCTGGAGGGCGGAGGCCGGCATGGATGACGCGACCCTATTCGGAAGACGGTCGTCAACGATGTGCTGGAGGAGATCCAGCTCGCCGACGAGCTCGGCATCCACATCTACGGAATCGGCGAACACCACACCGACGAGTTTCTCGATTCGGCTCCCGCGATACTGCTCGGGCCGCCGCGGCGCGTACACGGCAGATACGTCTCACCAGCGCAATCACCATCCTGGGAGCCGCAGACCCGGTCCGCGTCTTCGAGGAATATGCTTCGCTCGACCTGGTGTCCGGCGGCCGCACAGAGATCATCGCCGGGAGGGGAGCGTCTCAGATTCTTCCACTTCGTCACGCAGGAGGCGCTGATCTGGAGCGCCTCGGCAATCGAACGAACTGTTTCTCCCGCGTCAGCTCGCGCCAAAGCCCGTTCCCGCGTTTCCCCGCGCGGCGCGAAGAACAGCGGAGGTGCGAGCTTGGTCCCCGTCGCTACATGATGTTGTCCGACGGGTGCCCGGGGCCGGCACCCGCCATCGCGCATTCTACTTGCCGGCATGCGACTGCATGGTCTCGATCGGCAAGCAGCCAATCGCGGTCTTGTCACTTTGCCACGGCATGCCTCGCCGCCTCGATCTGGGCTTTTACCGCTTCGAGATTGAAGCTCGCTCCCCTCTGCATCGGCGGGAATTCGATGGCCGTCTTGGCCAACTCCTCCACTTTCTGCTGTATGAACACGAAGCGCCAGAATTCGTACTGGAACCAACCGAAGTAATGCTGCGCACCGTTCTTGGTGCCATTTTCCGGCCAACCCGTTCGCTCGAACGGATCGAGGCGCAGATTGGTAATGTAAGGCACATCGACCTTGCCCTTTTCACCCAGCCAACCCGCGGGCTGGTCGATGAAGCGGTACTTGTAGTCGTCGATGCGTATGGCACCTAGCGTGCTCTCGCCAAAATACCAGATCTCATGCCTGTTCGACGGCGCCTTGCCGGTGATCATGTCCATCTGGTTGTAGCCGTCGAGATAGACCTTGTAAGTGCGGTCCCCAACCTGCTTGCCCTTCTTCAGCTCCTCGGCAATGTTCGGATTTCCTGCGGCCGCCACCAGAGTCGGAAACCAGTCTAGCCCCGACATGATGCCGTTCTCGACCTTGCCGGCCGGCACGCGGCCTGGCCAGCGAATCATGGCCGGGGCACGATAACCGCCTTCCATGACCGTGCCCTTTGATTGCGCAAACGGCGTCTGTCCGCCATCTGGCCACGTGAAAACCTCAGTGCCGTTGTCGGTGGTGAAGACGACGATGGTGTTGTCGTCGACACCCATGTCCTTGAGCTTCTTCATCACCTCGCCGACGATATCGTCGAGCTGCGCCATGCCTGCTTCATGAATGGTCCAGCCGTTCCTCGAGTTGCGCATCGCCTCATACTTCTGCGACAGGTGAGTGACGATGTGCATGCGCGTCGGGTTGAGCCAGAGGAAGAATGGCTTGTTGTCGGCCTTGGCCTTCTCGATGAACTTGAAAGAAAAATCGCGAATTTCGTCGTCCACCGTCTCCATGCGCTTGGGATAGAGCGTGCCGGCATCCTCGATCCTCTGCTTGCCGATCTTGCCCCAACGCGGGTCGACGGTTGCATCGTCGCTGTCGGTCGCCCAGGAGTGAACCATGTTGCGCGGACCCACCACGTTCAGCAGCTCTTGCGGGTAGCCGGGGTGCGCGGGGTCTTCCATGGCGTCGAGATGGTACAGATAGCCGAAGAACTCGTCGAAACCGTGCACGGTCGGCAGAAACTCGTTCTTGTCGCCCAGATGGTTCTTGCCGAACTGGCCGGTGGCGTAGCCCATTGACTTGAGCACATGGGCGATCGTCACCGCCTCCGCCGGAATCCCGGTCGGCGCGCCGGCCTGGCCAACCGTCGTCATGCCGGTGCGGATCGGCAACTCGCCGGTGATGAAGGCGGCGCGGCCGGCGGTGCAGCTTGCCTCGGCATAGTAATCGGTAAACAGCATTCCTTCAGCCGCGAGCTTGTCGAGGTTCGGCGTTCGTCCAGCCATCATGCCGCGGTGGTAGGCACCGATGTTCCAGATGCCGATGTCATCGCCCATGATGACGACGATGTTGGGCCGCTGGCCGCTCGGTGCCTGCTGCGCCTGGGCCAGTGCCTTTTCAACCGATGCGGCGACGCTCAATGCGGACGCGGCAGCCAGGCTTGTCGTCGCGAGCAAAACGTTGCGACGGCTCATATCGCGTGAGGTGTTATCCTTCTCGCTCATCATTTGCTCCCTTCCTTATGATGCATCGAAAGCCAACGTGGCTCGCGGACGTATCCACCGCTTCCGCGTGACGCGCAGCCGGGCGATAGCGACGGCAGTAGTTCGGCGCGCAGAGATGCGAGCCGCCTTTGAGAACCTTGCGGGGAATTTTGATCCTGGGCAGAGACGGATCGTGGCTGTCTTGCTCTTGCCCGCCGCGTGGATTGTGCGGAATGCAGCACGCCTTGGCCGCGTCGGGCTCATGTCTGGTAGACCACCAATCCGTGGTCCACTCCCAGACGTTGCCGATCATGTCATGGAGACCGTAGCCATTCGGCGGGAACGCCGTTATCGGCGAGGTGCGGGCGTGACCATCGCCGTTGAGATTTTCGTACGGAAACGCGCCTTGCCAGGTGTTCGCCATTGACCTGCCGCCGGGCATGAACTCGTCGCCCCAGGCGAACTCGGCTCCGTCGAGGCCGCCGCGCGCGGCAAACTCCCATTCGGCTTCGGTCGGCAAGTCCTTGCCAGCCCATATCGCGTAGGCCTCGGCATCGCGATAGGCAATGTGGACCACGGGATGATCGTCGAGGCCGCTGATCGAACTGCGGGGGCCGTATGGCCGGCGCCAGTTGGCGCCAAACTTGAAACTCCACCATTGCGACCAGTCGCGCAAATCGACCGGACGCTTCGGTGGTGTGAACACCAGCGAGCCTGCCTTGAGCATGTGCGGCAGCGCGCCTGGATAGTCCTTTGCCTCGGGCCGCGTCTCCGCTGACGTCACGTAGCCTGTTGCGTTGACGAACTTGCGAAAATCGCGATTGGTGACCGGCGTCCGGTCCATCCAGAAGCCGCTCACCGAGACGCGATGGACGGGTGCCTCTTCGGCGTAGTGCCTGTCGGAGCCCATGCGGAACGTGCCGCCCGGAATCCAGTTCATGCCACCTTGGCTGGGCTCATCCGACAAAGGTACGCCTGCCGCAACGCCAACGTCGTGCATGGGCTACTCGCAGTGAACGAGAAGTTACGAGCGCCGCCCCGAGCATTTCAAAAATCTTTCCGACAGCTTTCCAGCATCGGTTCTGCGGGGGGAGGAGCGCGGCTCAACCATTAGTCAGTCAACATGACAATCGAACATCTGAACCGGTGGCAAATTCGCAGCCACACAACCTTCTTTTATTGATCTAGATCAATCCAGCCAGCTCGCCTTCCTTGTCGAGGCCCCCTGACGACTATGCAAGACAGAAGGCTGTGGCGTCATGAACTCAGCCGTTCAATAGACCTCCGGCTGAACTCGAGTATGCCGATTTCGCATGGACCAACAGCGACGGTGTGGGCTTATCTTTTCCCGATCATGCCCTGGCAGCAGACATCATGGCGACAATACGGGCTAGTTTGGACCCTTCTTCTTTTTGCTCGCGCCCTTCAAGGCTGCTGCCGAGGTCGTGACTGATCCATCGGTCATTTGAAGACAGGTCAAGAGATCGACATAGCTCGCTTCGCCTATCGTCGCCTCTCCCTCACACTGGGACCTGACAGCCGGGGAGTACGAAGACCAAATCGGGCCCAGCTGTTCACGCGCTGAGTTCTCATCGCTCAAACACTTGTCGAAACTCTGCGGTAGGCTCAAACTCATCGCCTTGTCGGCTTCTACCGATGCTCTGCAAGTAGCCTCGACGTTGAATTTTGGGATAGCATCGGAAATGGGCGTCAACAATTGAGTAGCCGCCGCCATGGCCATGATTGCGGGGTGCATCGGATATCCTTTCCTTCACAAAAAACAAACAGGCACGAGCGATGCCGCCAAGTCGCATAACGATTTGTGAGAAGTACCCATTGCGTCCTCCGATCAAAGGCTCGCTTCGCGGGAATATGGCTTCGGCTCCAACGTCGCCATAACGACTGGCCCTTCTTTCAAGAGAAAACCAATCTTGGGCGACGTCCGAAACGATGGTCGTTAGAAAGGAAAAAGAGGTGGCCAAGTCACAACTGTCTGCGAACTGGGCAGCACGAGATGCTTCCAGCAACGCGTTCTGCTTTTATTGATCTAGATCAATCACGCCAGTGGCTGATGCCTTGTCGAGAGCGCCCTGATGGTGATGCAAGAACGGCGGGGCTGTGGCATCTAGGACACAACCTTTCAACAAAACTCCAGATGAATGCAAGTTTGCCGATTTCGCATGGACGTGCGCCAGCATACTGTTTCCGAGTTCGCGCTGGCCGGAGCCGGCAATGGCACGATCGCGAGAGTCGGGGGATCGGCGATGCGGTACCTTGGATTGGGCTTAGGACGTAGATTTTCGCGGCGGCATTCGAGTGTTGGGGCGATTGCCGCTCTGCTGGTGCTGTCCAACCAGGCGGCTCGCGCCGATGAAAATGGCATCAGCTTTTGGGTACCCGGATTTTTTGGCAGCCTCGCGGCCGTTCCGCAGCAGGCACCGGGCTGGTCGGTGACCTCGATTTATTATCACACCTCTGTTTCCGCCGGGGCGACGTGGCGCGGTCGCGCGAAATCACGCTTGGTCGCTTTCCCGCGAATCTAACGGCCACCGTGAACGCGAACGTCAACGCGAACGTGGATCTTGGCCTTGTGGCCGGAACTTACACCTTTGCGACACCCGTGCTGGGTGGTCAGGCTTCTGCCACCCTGTTGGCGTCCTACGGCTCCAACTCCACGTCGCTGGCCGGATCGCTCGTTGGGACATTGACGGGACCGGGCGGCGGCACGCTCCCGTTCTCGCGCTTCGACAGCATCGACAGCTCGCTCATTGCATTCGGCGACCTGATCCCGCAGTTCGCGCTGCGCTGGAATGCCGGAGTCAACAATTACATGACGTACGTTACCGCTGACCTCCCGGTCGGCGCCTACCAGTCGACCCGCCTGGCGAATTTGGGGATCGGACACTGGGCGATCGACGCGGGCGGCGGCTACACCTATTTCGATCCAAAGACCGGGCATGAATTTTCGGCGGTGCTGGGATTCACCTACAACTTCGTCAACCCCTCGACCCAATGTCAAAGCGGCGCCGACATGCACCTCGACTGGGGCGCATCGCTATTCCTGACCAAGCAGTGGCAGGTCGGCCTCGTCGGCTACCTCTATCAGCAGCTCGGCTGCGACAGTGGCTCCGGCGATCGCGTCGGCTGCTTCCGGTCGCGCGTGGCCGGCGTCGGCCCGCAGGTCGGCTACATTTTCCCGGTCGGAGACATGCAGGGATATCTGAACCTGAAGGGCTACGGCGAATTCGCCAACGAAAATCGGCCAGCAGGCTGGAACGTTTGGCTGACGTTCAATCTTCAGCCCGCGGCGCCAACGCCGCCGACGTCCACAAGGCCGAGGTTCACAAAATAAGGACGCCGTGACGCTGCTGATCGCGCTGAAGGAATTCCCGCAATTCACGGAAGCTGAGAGACGCCCAGCGCCCGGACCGGGACCGAGACGACGTTTGGCGAACGCCACGCGGTCGAGACCCGCATGACCCGGGACGCCCAATTCACGGTCTGTGTGAAGATATCGCTCACGACAGCAGCGACCGGCCCCTCACAATCGACAACGGGTGCTCCGGAGGAGCCGTGATCGATGATGAGGCGATTGGTTCCGTCATACATTTCCAGAAGTGCCATGCCGGCCAACTTCTCGTCCCCGAACCGAACGAACCGACCTCCAACGAGCTGAGGGCGCCCGGCTGAATAGCCGTCCAAACCGGTTCTTCCGGAGCGAGCGGCTCCTTGCGGATGGTGGCGGTTCGCGACGATGAGACGGCCCGTTGTAGTTCGATCACGGCCAGCCTTTCCATCTGACTACCCGTTAACCGGTGGATACGTGCGGGGACGGACTGGCCACCGTCCTCGCCGGTGATTTCGATCGGCGTCCAGTCCCGATGCGAGAGATTCATCGCTGTCGCGACGTGCTCCGCCGTCACGATCGTGCTCGGCGAAAGAAACCAAGCGGTGCCCGTCGGCGCAAAGCCGCCGCTCCGTCCCAAGCGCGTCTGGTCAATCCGAACCAAGCTCCAGGTCGAAGGTCGAACGCGTGATCTGGCGCTTTTCAACGTCGCCATCGACAGCAAGCTGCGCGGCTGCGATGTAGTCGCATTGAAAGTCGATGACGTTGCGCCAGGCGGGTATACGGCCGATCGCGCGATCGTCCGACAGAAGAAGACCGGTCGACCAGTCAAATTTGAACTAACGGAATCGACCCGTCAGGCCCCACAGGCGGTCCGGGCCAAACTCAGACAAAAGGTTCGGAGACAGGCGGTCTGCTCACTGGCCCGGTTGAGCAGGTGGGCTGGGCCAATCCGGTCGCAGATTGTTCGGGTTATTTCGATCGAATAAGTCCTGCCTCATAAGGCCGCTCGGGCGAGGATCAATTGCGGATTCAATTCTGCGAAGCTCATGGCTTCGTGTGACTACGACCCCGGGTCTTACGACGCAATTGGCAGGATAACCAGCGTATTGGCAGTAAACTACGGCACTCCCCGTTCCAGTGCTTCCAGCTAAGAACACAATTATTAGCGACGCCGACAACGCGATTGATCGCCGCATTTTTGCCTCCCGTGGCCAATCCAATCCTATGGCCAATCCACGAAGAAGTGTGGCGCTATTGCCAAAAATGGCAAGAGTCATTGGACAACGGATTTCCGCTTCGGGTCTTGGTTGTGTGAAAACACCATGACGCTTGACCGCGAGAGAAGAAGTTGTTCGTCCAACACCGATGTAGCCCTCAAGCTCTCAAGCGCCTTCAACGTTAAGAGACGAATTGAAGAATGCAATTCTAGTCGTATCGATCTTTGCGTTTTTACAAAGCCAGGGTCATGAGCACCTGTTCGAACCGCCGTTCTCTCGCGTCCGGTTTACCCGACGAGGAGCGGGCTCGGGCCGCACTTCGCTTTCGGGCCAGAAGCCGAAATGGCGGCATTGCCCTGCTCGACCCGTTTTAGTTCTGGACGTCAACATCGGCTCGTCAAACATTCCAGTCCTTCCGGGGGTGCCTCAAAAGACGCCGCGTAAGAGATGATTTAGGTCAGGATCGACATTAGCGATGATGCCGGCCCACCACGATGGGCCGGCATCATGCAAATCCTCAAGCGCCGACCTTCTTGGCGGTAGGAACTGTCCATGTGCCGTTGATGATCGACGGGTCTGTTTCCTGCGGCCAGTACATGCGCAGCATGAGGATGAAATCTCCTTCAGGCGCGGGAAGCCAGTTTGCCTCCTTGTCTTTACCCGGCGAGTCCTTCTGGATGTAAAGATCGGTTGAGCCGTCCGGGTTTTCCTTTAGGTCCTGGCGCGCGCTGATCGAGTAGCGGTTGAGCGGATTGTTCACAAAGAAGTAGCTGCTGTCGTACATCGTGAGCGACCAGAATCCTTCGGCGGGAGGCAGGTGGCCCTTGGGAAAACGCATCACGTACTTGTTCGCGCCATTGTATTTTTGACCATCTGCATCCTTCTGCGAGGTCGGATAAACCGCATCCTGCGGGCGGTTGGCGCCGAGGCCAATCGCGGTGACCAAGGCTCGCATCAGATAATCGGTGCCGTAGATGCCGGTTTTCGTCGTGAAGGCAAAGCCATTCTCGTCCCTGATGGCCTTGTTGATCTTGAATTGAAGCATAATCCTGTCGAACGACAATTCCGGTACGCGCTTCAGGAAATCCGCCTTCAGCTTGCTCTCGTCAAACTCCTGTCCGGGGACGATGCCGATGCGCGCGAACTTGGCAAGCTGGGGCGCGTCGGCGGCGTAAGGCGGATTGGCTTTCATGAGCTCACAGAGCAGCTTGAAATACGCTCCTGCATCCATGCGGTTGACCTGTTCGCGCACGGCCGTCTTCATGTCGATCAAGGGATCGATCTTTCCCGGAGGCGGTGTGTACGGCTTGCCATAGGCACTGAGCGGAACGAGCTTGCACTCGTCCTGCAGCTTGTGCACGGCTGCATAGTCCTCCGGCGTGCCGGTACAATAGATGCGGCCAAGCAGCCACACGATGTTTGTCTGCGACTTGTACTCCTTCACGCCTTCCGGCAGCATGCCTTTCCATCCAGGGCCGGTGATCGCGTAGGTCTGGACCCCGGTGCCGGTGGTGCTTTTGCCGGGCACCTGGAAAACCGTCGTCCAACCGTCCAGCATCGGCATCAGGAAATAGCGTCCGTTCATGTCTGGGATGCTGAGGACCCATGGTTCTTTCCCGACGTCGAAAAATGAAGTCGTGTAGAGGGTGTCCGCGTTCGGTGCCGTGACGTCCTTGAACGAGGCGTCGGGATAGTGGCGCAACTTGATGATGTGGCCCATCGGCCCACGCGTGCCCACGGGTTCGGCGACGTTGGTTATGATCCGCCGGGTCATCTCCATCGTGACCAGCGGATAGCCGAATACATAGGCGTCGCTTGCGAGCCAGAGATCCTCCAAACCTTCGCCTACGCCAAGGAACGCATCCTGGGCCAAGGCCGACCGTGCCGCAGTTGCTCCTGCCAGCAGTCCTATTCCACCAAATGCCACGGATCGACGGGTGAACTTCATCGCATTTCCTTTCCTGAAATCAACTCACACTGACCGCAGTGATCTCAGGTTCGGCTAGCCGGTCACGCGCTTCTTTGATCTTGATCAATGAAAGGTTGCAAGAAGGACAGCCCCGCGCGGGGCTACGATGGCGACTGTTCTGCGAAGCTCAATAGCCAGATGGATAGGGACGACTTCCGCTAATGGGATGGACCGGCCGTGCTTCGGCCCCGACAGCACGCAAAGTCGGCCCGGGACAGCGAAGACACCGAGAACGCCATGTCTCAGCAAGCCAACTGCGCAATCGCCGTGATCGGCATCGATATCGGCAAGAACTCGTTCCACGTTGTGGGGCACCAGATCCGCAAGGTAAGAGAAAAAGGCTTCTCCAGGATTGGTTGAAGACGCCAATGCGCGCGCAGCGCTGACGGATGCTTACAGGCGGTCCAGCACGACGGCCTCGAACAGCGCGCCCCTGGTACTAGCTCGAAGTGTCGCAGCCCAATTCCCGTATGCCACGCAACTCATGAAGGCTTCGTTCGTCTTGTGGAGCCGTGGCGACTTCGATGTAGAACGCTGCCCAGTGCGCGAGATCCTCAGCCATCTGGGCGACAAGTGGACCACGCTCATCGTCATTGCTCTCGCCGAAGGACCACATCGGTTCAACGAGCTTCGTCGCGCTCTCCCCGACATCTCCAATCGCTTGCTCACGCAAACCTTGCGGGATCTCCAGCGCGACGGACTTCTGTCTCGTCAAGTCTTCCCGACCAAGCCGCCAAGCGTCGAGTACCGGCGAACGCCGCTCGGACGGTCACGGCTCGATCCGCTCGCGGCGCTCGTCACCTGGGCGCAGAACACCCATGCCGATATCAAGACGGCGCGATCGAAATTCGACAGGAGCGGGTCGGTTATCGCTAATGTCGATTCCTAACCGGCGCGTCCGCCGGCAGGCACCGGGGCCGTTGCTCGCAAACTATGGGCTGGACAATCCGCGGTTCCTCAAGCAGCTGCGAAGATCGAGGCTCTTGCTGATCAGCACGCAACGCATCGATCAGGCCGCACGTGACGAGGAAGTCTGGCCGGGAACGGCGGCGAGCAGCTCGCGCGTGTAGGCGTGCTCCGGTGCCGAGAACAAGGCGGCCGTCGGCTTCAGCTCGACGATGGCGCCGCGCTGCATCACTGCGATGCGGTCGCAGATCTGCGCGGCGACGCGCAGATCATGCGTGATGAACAGCATCGACAGGCCGAGGCGTTTCTTGAGGTCTTCCAAGAGATTGAGCACCTGCGCCTGAACGGAGACGTCGAGCGCGGAGACAGCCTCATCGGCGACGATGATCTCGGGCTCCAGCGCGAGTGCGCGCGCAATCCCGATGCGCTGGCGCTGGCCGCCGGAAAATTCATGCGGATAACGCTCCAGCGCGCTGGCATTGAGGCCGACGAGGCCGAGCAGTTCGCCGGCGCGCTTATGGGCCGTTGCGGCATCGGTGCCATGCGCGATCGGCCCGTCGGCGATGATATTGCCGACCTTGCGGCGCGGATTGAGCGAGGCGAACGGATCCTGGAAGATCATCTGGATGCGGCTGCGCGCCTTGCGGAGCTCCTTGCCGCCGATCCGGGTGAAGTCGATATCGCCGAGACGGACCGTGCCCTGGTCCGGCTCGATCAGCCGCATTACCAGCCGCGCCACCGAGGATTTGCCGGAGCCGGATTCGCCGACCAGTCCGAGCGTCTCGCCCTTGAGGATATCGAAATTGACCTCGTTGGCGGCGCGCACGCGGCGCTCCGGCTGAAACCAGCCACCGCCGGAGACATAGGACTTGTCGAGGCCGACGACTTCGACCGCCTTGGCACGGCCCGCGAGCGGCGCGCGCTGCGGCGGCTGCATCGATGGCACAGCCGCAAGAAGGGCGCGAGTATAGCTGTGTTGCGGGCGCAGCAGCACATCGTCGGCCGCGCCTTGCTCGACCACCTTGCCGTGCTGGAGCACGATGACACGGTCCGCGATATCGGCGACGACGCCGAAATCATGGGTGATGAACATGACCGCCATGTTGCGGCTGCGCTGAAGGTCGCGGATGAGCTTGAGGATCTGCGCCTGCGTGGTGACGTCGAGCGCCGTAGTCGGCTCATCCGCGACCAGCACGGCCGGCTCCAGCGCAAGCGCCATCGCGATCATGGCGCGTTGGCGCTGGCCGCCGGAAAGCTGGTGCGGATAGGCGCGCATCGAACGTTCGGGGTCGGGCAGGCCGACCTCGCGCAGCAGCTGCAGCGCCTTCTGCGTCCGTTCCTTTGGCGTCAGCAAATTGTGCGCCTCGAACATTTCGGCGATCTGCTCGCCGATCCGCATCAACGGATTGAGCGCGGTCATCGGCTCCTGGAACACCATCGCGATGTGGCGGCCGCGCAGCGCGAGCCAGCCGGTCTCGTCGAGGGCGAGCAGGTTGTGGCCGTCATAGACGATCTCGCCGGCCTCGCGGCCGATCGTGTCGGGCAACAGTCCCATCAGCGCGTGCGCGCACATCGATTTGCCGGAGCCGGACTCGCCGACCACGCAAAGGATTTTCCCGGGTGTGAGATCGAGGGAGACGTCGTCGACGGCGTAGCGGCGGTCCGCGCCGGGCGGCAGCGCGAGCTTCAGGTTCTTGATCGAGACGACGGCCGTTGCGGCGGACATGTCAGCGTCCCTCCTTGTTGAGGCGCGGATTGAGCGCGTCGTTGAGACCTTCGCCGATCAGGTTCAGCGCGAGCACCGAGATCAGGATCGCGATGCCGGGAAACACGGTGATCCACCAGGCTTGTCGGATCACCGTGCGCCCGGCGCCGACCATGTAGCCCCAGGACATCAAATTGGGATCGCCGAGGCCGAGGAAGGAGAGCGAGGATTCCAGCAGGATCGCCGTTGCGACCATCAGTGAGGCCAGCACGATGACCGGCGACAGCGCGTTGGGCAGGATCTCGCGCCAGATGATCCAGCTGTGGCTCTGACCGGTGACCACGGCGGCCTGGACATATTCGCGGGTGCGGAGCGACAGCACCTCGCCGCGGACGAGGCGCGCCACCGGCGGCCAGCTCACGATCGCGATCGCCAGCACGATCGAGACGATCGAGGGCTGCAGGATCGCGACCAGCACGATCGCGAGCGCGAAGCTCGGCACGGTCTGGAAGAACTCCGTGAAGCGCATCAGGGCGTCGCCGATCCGGCCGCCGAAATAGCCGGCCATGGCGCCGACGGGAATGCCGACCGCCAGCGCGGCCATGGTCGAGACCAGGCCGACCAGCAGCGAGACGCGGGCGCCATGGACGATGCCGGCCAGCACGTCGCGGCCGAGCGCGTCGGTGCCGAGCGGCAGGCCCGGCGCCGTGAACGGCGGCAAGAAGGGACGCTGCACCATGCGCCAGGGCGAGGTCGGAAACAGCAGGGGACCGAAGACCGCAACAGCGACCGCGAGGATGAGGATCATGAGGCCAATCACGCCGCCTGGATTGCGCAGCATCGTGCGCCAGAAATTCATCATGACGCGAACTCGATGCGCGGATCGACCGAGCGGTAGATCAGGTCGGTGATCAGGTTGAAGGCAAGCACCATCGCCGAGCAGACGACGAAGACGCCGAGCAGGAGATTGTAGTCGCGCTGCAAGAGCGCCTCGTACATCAGTCTGCCGATGCCGGGCCACGCGAACACCGTCTCCGTCAGCACGGCGCCGCCGACCAGCGTTCCGGCTTGCAAGCCGGCAAGCGTCACCACCGGCAACAGCGCGTTGCGCAGCACGTGGCGGCGCTGGATCACGGCATTGCGCAGGCCCTTGGCCCGCGCGGTCTTGACGAAGTCATGCCGCTGCACCTCGAGCATCGAGGCGCGGGTCATCCGGGAATAGGTCGCCATGAAGAACAGACCGATCGTCGTCGCCGGCAGGATCAGATGGGCGCCGACGTCGAGCACGTGGGCAAGACCAGTGTAGTTTGCGCCGACCGTTTCGTAGCCAAAGCTGGGCAGCCAATCCACCGTGACCGAGAACAGCAGGATCGCCATCAGTGCCACCCAGAACAGCGGCGTTGCGTAGAAGATCAGCGAGAATATCGTGACGGCGGTATCGAGCCAGGTGCCGGCGAAGCGTGCGGCGAGCGTGCCGAAGAGGATGCCGAGCAGAAGCGATATCGCAAACGCCGTCAGTGTCAGCAACAGCGTCGCCGGTAGCCGCTCCACGATCAGTTGCGACACCGGCGCCTGCTGCCGGAAGGAGAAGCCGAGGTCGAGGGTCGCGATGCCCTTGACATAGATGAAGAGCTGCTCAGGCAGAGGCTTGTCCAGGCCGAATTTTTCCCGCAACTGATTGACGAACATCTGGTCGCTGGCGCCGGCTTCGCCCGCCATCACGACAGCCGGATCGCCCGGTGCCATGCGGATCAGCATGAAATTGAGCACCACGATCGCGAACAGAACGACAATGGCCTTTGCAAGTCTCTGGGCAATGAATGCGAGCATCGGTGATCTCGGTTGCATTCGAGAGGGGACAGGAGGAAGCCGCGGCGCCTTGAAAGCGCGGCGGCTTCGTGGGATCGTCTACTTGTCGAGCCAGGCGTCGCGGAAGCCGTCGTTGACGCCGATCGCGGTGGTGATGAGGTTCTTGACGTTGCAGCGTGTGATGGTCGGGAACTGCAGTTCAAGCAGCCAGGCCACCGGCACATCGTCGACAAGGATCTTCTGCGCCTTGTCGTAAAATGGTTTGCGTGCCGAGTCGGAGAAGGCGACCGCGCCGTCGGCAAACAACTTGTCGATTTCCGGGTTCGAATAACCTTCGACGTTGTTGAACGGATTGCCCTTGAGGATCTGGCTGGAGACATAGGTGCGGCCGACGCCGAGCGCGGGATCGCCGTACTGATAGACATAGGTGAAGGCGATATCGTAGTCCCATTCCGAAGTCCTCTGATTCCACCCGGCGACATCGGTCGCGACCATGTCGACATTGATGCCGACATCCTGCAGGTTCTGCCGCACCGCCTCGGCCCAACGCTGCCAGGTTTCGCCATAGGGCAACGGCAGCAGGCGGACCTTCTCGCCGTTGTAGCCGGCTTCCTTCAGCAGAGCCTTGGCCTTGGCCGGGTCGTAGTCATATTTCGGCACGTCGCTGCTGTAGTACTTGATCGATGAGCCCGACGGACCGGTTGCGACGTTGCCGAGGCCGTTCCAGATCACGTCTTTCGCGAAATTGCGATCGAGCGCGTACATCACGGCCTGGCGGAATTTCTTGTTCGCGGTCGGGCCCTGGCGATTGTTCAGCCACAGCCAGGAATGCGGGCTGAAGAATTCCCAGCCGGCGCCGGTGACGCAGACATTCTTCAGCTTGGAGAGGCGCGGCACGTCGAAATTCTCGACCGAGCCGCCCGGCAGCACGTCGACCTTGCCGGTCTCGAACGCCACCGCGCGCGCGGCCGCATCCGGGATCACGTGCCAGTAGATCTCGTCGAGGTTCGGCTTGCCCTTGATGTAGTAGTTCGGGTTCTTGACCAGGCGAATGAACGAACCCTTCTGCCATTCCTTGAACATGAAGGGGCCGGTGCCAACAGGCGTGTTGTTGGCCGGATTGGTCTTGAAATCAGTGCCCTCATAGAGGTGCTTCGGGATCATCGGCAGCGAGCCGACCTCGAAGACTCCGAGGAACGGCCCGAACGGCTCCTTAAGGTTGAAGATCACGGTGCTGTCGTCAGGCGTCTCGATCTTGTCGACCTGCGCGAAATTGCTGCGCGCGCGGGGATGGGTCTGTTTGAGGAACTCGATCGAGAACACGACGTCGGCAGAGGTGAAGGGCTTGCCGTCATGCCAGGTGACGCCCTTGCGGAGCTTGAAGGTGTAGGTCTTGCCGTCCTCGCTGACATTCCATCTCTCGGCGAGGCCCGGCAGCGGCTCGAGTTTCGGGCTGTAGCGGAGCAGGCCTTCATAGATATTGCCGGAGACCATCTGGGTCGGGCCGTTCTGTACCAGGCCCATCATCAGGCCCGGCGGTTCGGGCTGGATCACCGCGTTGATCACGCCACCGGTTTTCGGCTCTTGCGCGTACGCCGCAGTGCTCAGCGCACTCGCTACCATCAGGCTCAGCAATACTCGCTTCAACATGTCCAATCTCTCTTCTGGTTGGATGTTCCCGGGCGCGGCTCCGGGACAAGGACTTACGACTAGCTCACGAAATCAGGATCGGTCCGCTCCAGCATGCGCTTGAAGGCGGCCCATTCCGTGTCGGGCACGCCGTTCAGTTCGATGCTGTCGTAGAAGGTGGCGTATTGGCCCGCGGTCTTGTGTGCGACGGCATCGGAGAGCGGTGCGATCTCGGCGCCTGCGGCCTGGATCGCGAGCTGCGCGCGGCAGGAACGTTCCAGATTGTGCATTAGCTTGAAGGCCTCTGCGATCGAGCGGCCGCAGGTCAGCATGCCGTGATTGCGCAGGATCATCACATACTTGTCGCCGAGATCGGCGACCAGGCGTAGCCGCTCGTCGAGGTCGAGCGCGATGCCCTCATAGTCGTGGTAGGCGAGGCAACCGGTGAACTGCATCGACCATTGATTGAGCGGCAGCAGGCCCTGCTTCTGGCAGGACACTGCGACGCCGGCAACGGTGTGGGTGTGCAGCACGCATATTGCGTCATGACGCGCGGCGTGCACTGCGCTGTGGATGGTGAAGCCGGCCGGATTGATGCCAAGACCAAGCGGGTCATCGATGATGTTGCCGTCGAGATCGACAGTGACGAGGTTCGATGCCGTCACCTCCTCGAAGCGCATGCCGTAGGGATTGATCAGGAAGCGGTCGTGCTGGCCCGGAAGTCGCGCCGAGATGTGGGTATAGATGCTGTCATCGAGCCCGAGCCGGTGGATCAGTCGGTAGGCCGCGGCGAGGTCGATGCGGAATTGCTGGTTCTGGTCCTTCACACCGTCGGGCCGCACATGCGTCGTCATCGTTGCTGCTTGTCCCTCTCCGCGGGCCGTTCTGTTGAGTTGCAATGCCCGCGTCACTAAACTGTCGACAATCTAAGGTTTGATCAAGACTAAACTGTCGACAATCGGCGATTAAATAATATACAAGGGTCGAAAATGGACCTTTAATGCGCACGATTTCCCCTCCGGTCGGCTTGCCGGCCCTCAACGAGACCGACCTTGTCCGCCAGGTCGCCCGCCGCCTGACTGAAGCCATCGTCCAAGGGCGGCTGCCGCCGGGATCAAAGGTCGTCGAGGCCGGAATCGCGCGCGAACTGGGGGTGAGCCGGGCGCCGGTGCGCGAGGCCGCGCGGCTGCTCGAGCAACAGGGCTTGCTCGTCGCCAATCCGCGCCGCGGCTTCTTCGTCCGGCAGTTTGCCGCCGATGATATCGACGAGATCTACGACTTGCGTCTCTGCGTCGAGCGTCATGCCGCGGTGCTCGCCGCGCGCAACCTGACGCCGGAGACGCGCGACAAGCTGCGCCGGCAGATCGACGTGCTGCACGAGACCGCCGATCTCGACGATCCGGCGCGGCAGGTCGAAGAGGACTACCGCTTCCATCGCCTGATCTGCGAGATCGGCGGTAACCGGCGGATGCTGCGGGTGTTCGACGATCTCGCCTCGGAGCTGCGCATGGTGATCGGCCTGATCGGCCGCCTCTATGACGATCCGCACGAGGTCGCGCGTACGCATGAGCCGGTGCTCGCTGCGATCGAAGCCGGTCATCCCGAACGTATCGTCGCGCTTATCGACTACCACATCGGTGTTGCCTGGCGCGAAGTCGGACGGCTGGTGCGCGAGATTCCTCCTTTGCCGCTTGCGGCGAAATAGACGCGCGTGATCTTGCTCAGGCGCAATGTCGTGCGATCCATCTCACTTATTCATCCGACAGGAGTGTCCCGTGAAGGCCGTCTATAGTGATCTACACCGCAGCCATGATCCGCAGTTCTTCCTGGTCCGCGGCGTGGTCCAGCGCACCACCGAGCAGCCCGAGCGTGCCGATCGCCTGCTGGCAGGCCTGAAGGCGGGCAAGCACACGCTGATCGAGCCGACCAAATTCGGGCAGGGGCCGCGGGCGCGCGTGCACAGTCCGGAATATCTGAGCTTTCTCGCCGAGGCTTGGGATGCATGGTCCGCGCTCGGCGATGCCGGGCCGGAGATGATCGCGAACATCCACCCGGTGCGCAACGCCGCCACCTATCCGACTCATATCGTAGGCAAGCTCGGCTGGCACACGGCGGACACTGCGGCCCCGATCGGCGCGGGCACCTGGGCCGGCGCCTGCGCCTCGAGCGACGTGGCGGTCACCGCTGCGCAGATGGTGCTTGACGGTGAGGATGCGGTTTATGCGCTGTGCCGTCCGCCCGGCCACCATGCCTATCGCGATATGGCCGGCGGTTTCTGCTTCCTCAACAACAGCGCGATCGCGGCCGAGCATCTGCGCCAGAAGCATGAGCGCGTCGTCATCCTCGACGTCGACGTGCATCACGGCAACGGCACGCAGGGCATCTTCTACGAGCGGCAGGATGTGTTCACCGTCTCGATCCACGCCGACCCGTCGTTCTTCTATCCGTTCGTCTGGGGCTACGCGCATGAGCGCGGCGCCGGACCCGGCCTCGGCGCCAATCTCAACATTCCCCTGGCCAAGGGTACCGGCGACGACGACTACATGAAGGCGCTCGCGGCGGCGGAGAGGGCGATCCGCTCCTTCGCGCCGACCGCGCTCGTGGTCGCGCTCGGCCTCGACGCCTCCGAGAAGGATCCGCTCGCCGGTCTCGCCGTCACCACCGATGGCTTCCGCCGGATCGGCGAGGGGCTGGCCCGGTTTGGACTGCCGACGGTGCTGGTGCAGGAAGGCGGCTATCTTTCCGACATCCTCGGCGCCAATCTGACCGCGGTGCTCGGCGGATTCGAAGCCGCGCGCTAGTAGCCGTCGTGGCTTCTCGCTCGAAATGGATCCAGGCTTGCGCTTGATGACCTCCAGATCGAGTTGCTGGCTCCCGTCTAGCCGCCCTCCGCTCGTTTGCCGAGCCGCGCATGTTGACCTCTTCCCAGGAACCAGACCTTAAACGGGAGCAGCCCGCGCCGCTTCCCGCCGCGTTCGACATCGGCGCTGGCGCTACGACACTTTAATGGCCGCAACAGATGTGCAACATCAGGCGGCTGAGTGACTGATTTCATGTGCCTCAAAACGGTTTCCTAAACCGTAGGTCGGAAGTTCGAGTCTTCCCGGGATCGCCAATTCGGCATGGCTCGTCGACCCCGCTCGACAAGCTCTCCGGCGCGAAAATTGCTAAAGGCAGGAGACTTCCTTCCTCGGCTGACTGCCAGTCGCCTCACTGCCACACATCCGGAGACAACGATGCCTTTCGACTTGATCCTGCGCGGGGGGCGGGTGATCGACCCGTCCCAGAAGCTCGATGCCGTGACCGATGTCGCCTTTGCCGGCGGCAAGGTCGCCGCGATCGGCAGCGGGCTCAAGGCGAACCCTGCGACAGAGGTACGCGACGTCTCGCGGTTCATCGTCACGCCGGGGCTGATCGATCTGCACACTCACGTTTACTGGGGCGGCACCTCGCTCGGCATCGATGCCGAGGAATTCTGCCGCACCTCCGGCGTCACCACCTCCGTCGACACCGGCAGCGCCGGGCCCGGCAATTTCGCCGGCTTCCGCAAGCATGTGATCGAGCCGAGCCAGGTTCGCATCCTCGCCTACCTGCACGTCTCGCATGCCGGCATCTTCGGCTTCTCGCACCGGATCATGGTCGGAGAGAGCGAGGAACTGCGGCTGATGAATCCGATCGAGGCAGCCAAGGTGGCGGATGCCAACCGCGATCTCATCGTCGGCATCAAGGTGCGCGTCGGATTGCACTCCTCGGGCACCTCGGGGGCTGTGCCGCTCGACATCGCGCTCGAGGTCGCGAACGAGGTCGGCATGCCCCTGATGGCGCATATCGACCATCCGCCGCCAAGCTACGAGGACGTGCTCGCCCGTCTGCGTCCCGGCGACGTTCTCACCCATGCGTTCCGCCCCTTTCCCAACACGCCCGCGACCGCGCAAGGCACGGTGAAGAAGGCGGTGCTGGAGGCGCGCGAGCGCGGCGTGCTGTTCGATATCGGCCACGGAAAGGGCTCGTTCGCGTTCAAGACCGCGCGCGCCATGCTCGCAAACGGCTTCTATCCCGACACCATCTCCTCCGACATCCATCAGCTCTGCATCGACGGCCCGGCCTACGATCAGGTCACGACCATGTCGAAGTTCCTGTGCATGGGCATGGAGCTCTCCGACGTCATCGCGGCCTCGACGGTGAACGCGGCGATGGCGCTGCGCCGCCCCGAACTCGGCAGCCTCAAACCGGGCAGCGTCGGCGACGCCACGCTTGTTACGGTCAGGCAAGGCCAGTTCGACTATGAAGACGTCGTCGGCGAGCACCTGATCGGTAACAGCAAGATCGTCTCGGAGGGGGTCGTCATCGGCGGCCGCTGGTGGCATCCGGATTGAGACGGCGGCCCCTACAGCGACCTCGCGATCAAGAGCTTCATGATCTCGTTGGTGCCGCCGTAGATCTTCTGGATGCGGGAGTCGATGAAGATGCGCGAGATCGGGTATTCCTGCATGTAGCCGTAGCCGCCGAACAGCTGCAGGCATTCGTCGGCGGTCTCGACCTGCTTCTCCGAGCACCAATATTTCGCCATCGATGCCGTGACGGTGTCGAGGTCTTTTGCGATCAAGCGCTCGATGCACCAGTCGACGAAGACGCGCGCGATCATCGCCTCGGTCTTGCGCTCGGCGAGCGTGAACGCGGTGTTCTGGAAGTCCAGCAGCGGCTTGCCGAACGCCTTCCGCTCCTTGGTGTACTCAGTGGTGAGCTTGACGGCGCGCTCCATCGAGGCGACGGCGCCGACCGCGAGCGCAAGCCGCTCCTGCGGCAATTGCTGCATCAGCTGGACAAAACCCTGGCCTTCCTCATTGCCGAGCAGGTTTTCCGGCGGCACCGTCACGTTGTCGAAAAACAGCTCCGAGGTGTCGGAGGCGTGCAGGCCGATCTTGTCGAGGTTGCGTCCGCGCTTGTAGCCGTCCGCGCCCTCGGTCTCGACCACGATCAGCGAGATGCCCTTGGCGCCCGCTTCGCCGGTGCGCGCGACCACGATGACGAGATCGGCGGCCTGGCCGTTGGTGATGAACGTCTTCTGGCCGTTGATGACATAGGAATTGCCCTGCTTCTTCGCCGTGGTCTTGACGGCCTGGAGATCCGAGCCGGTGCCGGGCTCAGTCATGGCGATGGCACCGACCATCTCGCCGGAGGCCATCTTCGGCAGCCAGCGCTTCTTCTGCTCCTCCGAGCCGTAATTGAGGATGTAGTGCGCGACGATGGCGCTGTGCACGGAGACGCCGGTCGTCAGCTCCGGCACCGTGCTTTCGAGATCGTCCAACACGGCAGCATCATAAGCGAAGGTCGCACCTAAGCCGCCATATTCCTCGGGCACGCTCGCCAGCAGCGCACCCATCTCGCCGAGCCCGCGCCAGGCGAAGCGGTCGACCATCTTCTGCTCGCGCCATTTTTCGGCGTGCGGCGCCAGGTCCTTGGCGAGATATTTCCGGAACTGGTCGCGGAAGACGTCGAGCTCTTCGGTCATCCAGGAGGAGCGATAGGACATGATTACCTCATCTTGGCGTGGACGGCGCGTGCGCATCACGCGTGCCACAGCAGTCGGGGCCGACGCAAGCCTGCCCGCTTCTGGTAGGCCAACCAAGAGTAGGGATGATTGTGTTTTCAGGCTGCCGGCGCAGTGTCGCCGCCAGGCGTTATCCGGCCTGCGCCGTCTTGCCGCCATCGATGACGAACTGACCGCCGGTCGTGTAGGGATGATCGTCCGAGGCCAGCACCAGGGCGAAAGCTGCGATCTCCTCCGGTGTTGCCACGCGTTGCAGGCCTGGAACATGCGACTTGGCCCATTGCGCGATGGCGACATGCCAGGCGGCGTCAGGCAGATTCTCCATGCCCGACAGGCGGCGGATGAAGGGCGTATCCGTCGTGCCCGGGATCAGCGTGTTGATGCGGATGCCGTATCTTGCGTAGTCGAGCGCGGCGGCCTGAACCAGGCCGACCAGCCCGCGCTTGGCCGCCGAATAGGCGGAGCGGTTGGCCGTGGTCGCGATGGCGTTGGACGATGAGGTGACGACGATCGATCCGCCCTTCTGTAACATGTGCGGGATCTGATATTTCATCGACAGGAACACGCCGCGCAGGTCGGTGCCCAGCACGTCGTCGAACTCGGCCGCGCTGTACTCGTGCAGGGGTTTTTCGACCGAGATGCCGGCATTGTTGAAGGCGACGTCGAGCCGGACGTAGCGTTCGATGGTCTTGTCGACCAGCGCCTTCACCTCGGCCTCGTTGCGGAGATCGGCGCGAATGAAAACGGCCTCGCCGCCGGTCTCGCGCACCTCGTTCTCTACCTGCTTGCCGCGCTCGACGTTGCGGCCGCAGAAGGCGACCCGGCCGCCTTCGGCCGCGAACATCAGCGTCGCGGCGCGACCGATGCCGGAGGTGCCCCCCGTGACGATGATGACCTTGCCCTCGAATCGGCGCTTGCCGCTCGGCTTCTGCTGAGGCAGCGTCGCGGCCTGGCCGAGCGCCACGCCGCCGGCGAGGCCGCCGGAGGCCCCGGCGAGCACACCCAGGACCGCGCCTCCGACCAGATGACGGCGCTTTACCGGGCTGCTTTGGGTGATATCCTGCATTTCGGTCATTTCGAACTCCGGTCGCTCAATCTGAACAGTGTTAAGATTGGTAGACCGCGATCTAAACAGTGTCAAGTTACATGAAGAAGCAGGCCTCCTCAGGCAAACGCAGCGCCGGTTTGACGCGGTCGAAGCCGGAGCCCGGCTATCATCACGGCGAATTGCAGGAGGCGCTGATCGCCGCCAGCGAAGCCATTCTGGCGGAGCAGGGTGCCGAGGGTTTCACGCTGCGCGAGGCCGCCCGCCGCGCCGGGGTCTCGCCGGCTGCCCCGTCGCACCATTTCGGCAATGCGCAGGGCCTTCTGACCGAGGTCGCGATCCGCGGTTACGACGCGCTGGCCGAAGCCTTGCGCGCGGCGGCCTCCGGCAAGCAGGGCGCGCGCGAAAAACTCCGGGCCCAGGGACTTGCCTATGTCGATTTTGCGCTGAGACATCCCGGCCGCTTCCAGATGATGTTTGCGAACAAGCGACTCGTTGCTGACGATGCACGCTTGAAGCAAGCGAGCCGGGCCGCCGGCCACGCCTTCGAGACCGTCGTGGCCGAACTGGTCGGCGGCACCGCGAAGGAGGCGAAGACGGCGGCTGCGGCGGCCTGGTCGACCGTTCACGGCTTTGCCAAGCTTGCACTCGAAGAGAAATTCGGCTCTGTGAGGAACGAGGGCGGACGCCGCGAGATCATGATGACGCTTGATCAGGTCCTGAACTATCTATGGCCGGCGAGTGGCGCGCGCCGTTGAGCGAGGCCTGGATGACGTCATGACGAGCAAGACGACGGAGATCAAGCTCGACATCGAGCGCATCGGTACGGTCTCGGCGATGCTGACGCGGCCGGATCATGCGCGCGCCTGCTACGTGCTGGCGCACGGCGCGGGCGCCGATATGCGGCATTCCTTCATGGAGAAGGTCGCGGCGGGACTCGCGCAGCGCGGCATCGCGACGTTCCGCTTCAATTTCCCTTACATGGAAGAGAAGAAGGGGCGTCCAGACCAGCCGGCGGTCGCGCACGCCGCCATCCGCGCGGCGGTCGGGGAGGCGGCGCGGCTGTGTCCCGGCGTGAAGCTCATTGCGGGTGGCAAATCTTTCGGCGGACGCATGACCTCGCAGGCGCAGGCGAAGGCACCTTTGCCTGACGTCAAAGGCCTCGCCTTCCTCGGCTTTCCTCTGCATGCCGCGAAGAAGCCGTCTTCGGAGCGCGCCGAGCACCTCTCCGACATCGCCATCCCCATGCTGTTCCTGCAGGGCACGCGCGATGCGCTTGCCGATCTGAGCTATTTCAAGCCTGTCGTCGAGAAGCTCGGCCCGAAGGCGATGCTGCATCAGGTCGAAGGCGGCGATCATTCGTTTGCGGTGCTGAAGAAGTCCGGCCGTAGCAGTGACGAGGCGCTCACCGAGGTGCTGGATACGCTCGCGGCCTGGATCGATGTGCTCGCCTGAGCCTCACGCCGAATAAAGCCCCTTGTCGCGCGCCTTCTGGATCGCCAGCGCGGCGATCAGGTCGAGCGTCGGTGTCGACAGGCCGGCGGTGCGTGCGAAGGCTTGGGGCGCCTTCACCAGCACGTCGATCTCCATGGCGCGGCCGAGCTCGAAGTCCTGCAGCAGCGACGGCTTGTGATTGGGGGCGGGGCCGCTGCGGGTGACGCGCTTGACCTCGGGAATGAAATGCTGGGCGATCTCGTTGGCTTCGTTCAGCATGCGCGGGATCACCTCCGCGAAGGCGGGGTCGTCGCGCACGCCGCGCGCGGTCTGGCCGGTGAGCAGGCACAGCACCGAGAGCGACATGTTGGTCAGCAGCTTTGACCAGATCGCCTCGCGGATCTCGGCCACCGGCGGCGATTCCAGCCGCGCGTCGTTGAAGACCCCGCGCAGCCTGGTGATGCGCTCGCAATTGCGGTCGTCGCACTCGCCGATCAGAAGGCGATTGCGGTCCGGCGTCAGGTTCTGCACCACCCCGGGCGCGATGACCTCGTTGGAGGAGAAGATTACGCCGCCGATGATCCGCTCCTTGGGGATGCAGGCGCGCAGGCGCCCGCCGGGATCGAGGAAGGAAATGTCCGGCGGCGTCGGGTGCCGCGGCGGCAGGCCGATACCGTACCACCAGGGAATGCCGTTCTGGGCGAACACGATCGCGGTATCGTCTTGCAGCAACGGCTTGATGCTGGACACCAGTCCCGGCAGCGCGGTTGCCTTCAGCGTGGAGATCACGACGTCCTGCGGGCCGAGCTGGGCCGGATCGCCTGACGCGTTCACCTTGGCCCCGGCCTCTGAATCGCCGACGCGCAGCTTGAGTCCATTGGCGCGCGCCGCCTCCAGATGCGCCCCGCGCATCACGCACGAGACCTCGTGGCCGGTGCGCGCCAGCCGTACCGCAATGTGGCTGCCGACGGCGCCCGCGCCGAAAATGCAGATGCGCATGATGATATCCCGAACCTATCCCTTGGTGCCGTCCGGCAGCAGCATGACACAAGCCGCCATGCGATGGACGCGGCCGCCCTACGCCGGAAAGATATGGATCGGGACATGCAGCCTCGGCCATAGTGCAGGGCAAATAAACGACCGGAGGATCGCCGATGACTGCCAGCCCCGTCCTGTGGAGCCTCGATCAGCGTGGGGTTGCGACCGTCACGTTGAACCGGCCGGAGGTGAACAACGCCTATGACGGCGCGCTGATATCGGGCGTGCTCGCGGCCATGGACGAGCTGGCTAAGAAGCCGAACCTGCGGGTGGTCGTTCTCAGGGGCAACGGCAAGCATTTCCAGGCCGGCGCGGACCTCAAATGGATCAATGGCGTGCGGCCGCAATCGGCCGAGGCCAACGAGGCGGCCTCGCGGGCGACCTTCGAGGCCGTGCAGCGGCTCAACACCGTGGCCGTCCCGACGGTCGCGTTGGTGCAGGGCGGCTGTTTCGGCGGCGGCACCGGCGTGATCGCGGCTTGCGATGTCGTGATTGCCGCGGACAACGCGCTGTTCTCGATCACCGAGGTGCGATGGGGCCTGACGGCGGCCATCATCATCCCGCAGCTCTGCGACGCGATCGGTGTCCGACAAGTGCGCCGCTACGCGCTGACCGGCGAACGCTTCGGCGCAGAGGATGCCCGCCGCATCGGCCTCGTGCACGAGGTGGTGGCGCTCGCAGATCTCGAAGCCGCAGGCGCCAAGGTGATCGAGCAGCTGCTCGCCAACGGACCCGAGGCGATGGCCGAGACCAAGAAGCTGGCGCTGGAGAGCTCGTTCGGCGGCATGGCGGTGGACGATGCGGTCTACAAGCGGCTGGTGCAGCTGCATTCGCTCAAGCGCCAGAGCACGGAGGCGGCGGAGGGGCTGGCGTCATTTGCCGAGAAGCGGGCGGCGAAGTGGGGCGGCGGAATAGCCTGAACGTCAGCAGCCGCGGCAGATGTTGTTGATGCTGCGGTGGACCGCGTCGTCGTCCTGCCGCATCTGGCGCAGCGTTTCGAGCGTGTTGCTCTCGGCGATTGCTGGCGCCCGCTTGCGCTTCGCCGCGAGCTCGTCCTCCTGCCGCTTGTAGCAGGCTTCGCGCTCGGGCTTGGCCTGGATGAAGCGGCAGTTCTGCTCCACGGCCACGGCGGGGCAGGTTGAGATCGCGAGAACGACCAGGCCGGGCAGGGCGAATTTCAAAAGCGTCGAATCCATCTGTGAACCAAGGTGCTGGTCGTCGCCCGGCTTGACCGGGCGACCCAGTACGCCGCCGCCTCTCCGTACACGTTTGACGCCTCTGGAATACTGGATCGCGATGACAGTGGGGCGCGACGGCTCTTCTCTCAGGTCCGTCGTCTGAGGGCAATCGCCATTTTGTCCACCCGATGCTGCTCACAGCGACGGCGCCAGTGACGTTTTCAGCAGCGTCAGCAGCGCCTGCACCGCGGCCGCGTTGCGGCGCCGCTCGGGAATTGCAGCTTTCACCCACAGTTCCGGAATCGGAAAGTCGCGCAGCACGGGCTTCAGCCTGCCCTCGCGCAACGCATCCGCGACGAGATAATGCGAGATCAGTGCGATGCCGTTGCCGGCGATCGCGCTGCGCGCCAGCACGTGTGCTTCGTTGGAGGACAGCAGTGGGCTGACCTGGATGCTGATGCGGCCGCGCGGTCCGTCGAAGACCCATTCCGGCCCGGTCGGCATGAAGCTGAGGCAGCGATGCTCGACCAGATCGCGCGGATGTCTTGGCGTGCCATGTTTCTTCAAGTAAGCCGGCGAGGCGCAGAGCAGCCGCTTCAGCGGACACAGCGGCTCGTCGATCACACCGCCGAACGAATGCGGGAAGGCGCCGATGGCGATGTCAAAACCTTCGGTGACGGGATCGACGGGACGATCGATCAACACGATCTCGAGCTTCAGTCGCGGATTCTGGGTCTGGAAGGCGCTGAAGGCATCGGCGAGCCGTGCCACGGTCAGCGAGGTCGGCGCCTTGATGCGCAAGTGATCGACGAGATCGTGGCCCTTCTCGCCCATGCGCGAGAGCAGATCGGTCGCATCGGCCACGACGCCGCGCGCGCGATGCACATAGCGCTGCCCGGCTTCGGTGAGCCGCAATTGCCGGGTCGAGCGGTGAAACAGCGGCGTGCCGATCCGTGTCTCCAGCTGCGTGACGCGCTTGGCGACCACCGACGTCGAGACGTTGAGCTTTCGCGCGGCGGCAGAGAAGCCGGCGGCATCCGCGGTGGCGAGGAAGGCCTGAAGGTTCACCAGGATATCCATGTCGATCTTTCTCGATTCGCGAAAGCTGATCGCGTATTTTGGTGGATTGTACGCTTGCTCGCGTTAATTCATAGTCGCCCCAAGCAAGAGATTCCGGGAGCGGACGCGCCATGCGGGCCACGATGATCGAAGAACCGGCACGACGAGTGCCGCTCTATGGCGAATATGAAGTCGTCGTCCTCGGCGGTGGTCCGGCCGGCATCATGGCGGCGGCGTCCGCGGCGCGGGCCGGACGGCGGACCTTACTGATCGAACGCTACGGCTTTCTGGGCGGCATGGGCACCGCAGCCGGTGTCACCAACTTTTGCGGCCTGCACGGCAACGTCCATGGTGAGCACCGGCGGCTGGTGCAGGGCATGGCGTCGGAGCTGCTGGCGCGGATCGATCATCTCAACGGCCTCAATGCGCCGCATCTGATCCTCGGCAAGGTCTTCGCGCAAGCTTACGACACCGCGGCCTACAAGATCGCGGCCGACGAACTGCTCGCCAGCCACAAGGTGAATATCCTCTTCCACGCGCTCGGCGCCGGCGTCGTCATGGCTGATGAGCGCCGCATCGACGCGTTGCTGGTCGAGACCAAGGCAGGTCGGCAGGCCGTGCGCGCGGAGATCTTCATCGACTGCTCCGGCGACGGCGATCTCGCGGTCTGGGCCGGTGCGCCATTCGAAATCGGCGACGCGCACGGCCATCCGCTCTATCCCTCGATGATGCTCCGCCTCAACGGCATCGATCCCGCAAAGGCCGGCGAGGCCTGGCGCACCATTCCGCAATTGATGGAAAAGGCCGCGGCCGCCGGCACCCACGCATTCCCGCGCAAGAGCGCGATCGTGCGGCCGCAAAAGTCCGGCATCGAGTGGCGGGTGAACTTCACGCAAGTCGCACGCGAGGACGGCCACGCCATCAACGGTATTGAGCCCGACGATCTCACCCGCGGCGAAATCGAAGGCCGCAAGCAGGCGCTCGCCGCGTTCGAATTCCTGCGCACCGTGCCGGGCTTTGAAAAATCCTACATCGTCGATCTGCCGCCGCAGCTCGGCATCCGCGAGACCCGCCGCATCAAGGGCGGCTATCAGCTCAGCGGCGAGGACGTGCTCGGCTGCGCCTCTTTCGCGGATTCCATCGGCGTCAACGGCTGGCCGATCGAAGCCCATGTTCCCGGCGACGTCGTCTTCACCTTCCCGCCGATCCCGGAATCCCGCGGCTACAACGAGCTGCCTTACCGGATGCTGGTGCCTGACCGCGTCGACAATCTCCTGGTCGCCGGCCGCTGTGCCTCGATGACCCATGAGGGTCAGTCGGCGGCGCGGGTCTCCGGTGCCTGTTTCGTGATGGGTGAGGCCGCCGGTTCCGCGGCGGCGCTGGCGTTGTCCGGAAACAGGATCCCGCGTGACATCCCCGTTGAAAAATTGCAGGAAACGTTGAAACAACAGGGCGCTTTCGTCGGGCGAGATCAGGCTGTGCCCGAAGGCCTTTAACGGACTGCAAGACAACGACGGTGGAGGGAACGGGATGATCGGGATAGTGCGGCTTGCGCTGGCAGGCCTGGTGGCGATCATGGCGATCGGCACCGCGCGGGCCGAGGACGCGCTGAAGGCCAAGATCGGCGTGCTCCGCCTGTCATCCTCCGCGCCGGTCTTCATCGCGCAAGACAAGGGCTACTTCCGCGACGCCGGCTTGGAGGTCGAACTGAAATTCTTCGACGCGGCGCAGCCGATCGCGGTGGCCACCACCTCCGGCGACGTTGATTTCGGCGTCACCGCCTTCACTGCGGGCCTCTACAATCTCGCCGGCAAGGGCGTGCTGAAGGTGATCGGCGGCATGAGCCGCGAGAAGCCCGGCTATCCCCTCATCGGCTATTTCGCCAGCAACAATGCCTTCGCCGCGGGCTTGAAGACGCCGAAGGATCTCGCGGGCAAGCGCGTTGCGGTCACGCAGGTCGGATCGAGCTTTCACTATTCGCTCGGCCTGCTCGCCGACAAATACGGCTTCAAGCTCGCGGATGTGAAGATCGTGCCGCTGCAATCGCTGTCGAATGCGGCCGCCGCGCTGAAAGGCGAAACCGTCGATGCCGCGCTTCTACCCGTCTCCACTGCGCGAAAGCTGATGGACGAGGGCGGCGCGAAGTTTCTGGGCTGGGTCGGCGACGAGACGCCGTGGCAGTTAGGGGCGGTGTTCGCCTCGCCGAAGACGCTGACCAACAAGGCGCTGGTGACCAAGCTGCTCGGCGCTTTGACGAAGGCCGACCGCGAGTACCACGACGTCATCCTCGCCGCGATGAAAGACGGCGTTGCGCCGATCAATGAGCAGACAAAGCCGCTGCTGGAGATCATCGCCAAGTACACCAATCTGCCGGTCGAGCAGGTCGTCGGCAATTGCGCCTATATCGATCCCGAGGGCAAGCTGGATGTGAAGAACGTCGACAACCAGATCAAATGGCTGCAGGAGCAGGGATTCGCGGACAAGGGTTTTGACGCGAACGGGATCATCGCCAAAGACTATGTGAAGGCGGATTGATGCGGCGAGCGCCATTCCAAACCCGTCATCCTTCGAGGCTCCCATCGCCGTGCATTTGCACCGCAATGCTCGCACCTCGGGATGACGCGGCGCGAATCGAAGGTGCCGCATGGACCTGATAGCCAGCCACATCACCCATCGCTTCGGCGATCTCGCCGTGCTCGACGATATCTCTTTCACCGTTAGCGCGGGCGAGGTGGTGGCAGTCGTGGGGCCCTCCGGCTGCGGCAAGAGCACGCTGCTGTCGATTCTCGGCGGGCTGCTGCAGCCGACCTCCGGCGCGCCCGAGCTGCGCGGCGCGCCGCCGGCGGACAGCCTCAATCCGCTGACCTTCGTGTTCCAGGATTTTGCGCTGCTGCCCTGGGCAACTGTGGAGGAGAACGTCGAATTTCCGTTGCTGCACACCCAGCTCTCGGCAGCCCAGCGCCGCGCGCTGGTCGAGGACGCCCTGCGCCGCACCGGCCTGACCGATTTCCGCCAGACTTATCCAAAGCAGCTGTCCGGCGGCATGCGCCAGCGCGTCGGCATCTCGCGCGCGCTTGCGGTGAAGCCCGCCATCCTGCTGATGGACGAGCCGCTGTCGGCGCTGGATTCGCAGACGCGCGAGCTCCTGATGGAGGATTTCGTCCGTCTGCTCGCCGATGGCGGCATGGGCGCGGTCTACGTCACCCACAATCTCGAAGAGGCCGCGCGGCTCGCCGACCGCATCGTTGTGCTGTCGCGGCGACCGGGGCGCATCCGCGAAGTCGTGCCTGTGCCGATGACGCGGGCGGCGCGCGGCGAGATCACTGCGCGTGAAAAGCTGCTGGACTTGCAGAACCAGATCTGGTCGCTGATCCGCAACGAAGCCATCGACGCCGAGCGCGAGGTCCAGCATGCTTGATCGCGCCGGCCTGCCTGCGAAGGATGAGACGACGCGCCGCGTCCACTTCCGCGGCGCCGGCTTCGTGCCTGCCTCGAGCCGTTTCGGCGGCTGGATTGCGCTCGCGCTGGTCATCGCGATATGGCAGGCGGCGGGCAGCACCAAGCTCGTCAACCCGCTGTTCCTGCCGGCGCCCTCGGCGATCGCGCGCGCGATCTACCAGCTCGCGGTCTCAGGCGCGCTCTGGCAGCATGTGTCCGCTTCGCTCTTGCGCATCGGCATCGGCTGGCTGCTTGGGACAGCGGCCGGCGTCGCCGTCGGCTTTGCCATCGGCCTGTCGCGGCTCGCGCGCAGCGTCGGCATCACTTTCATCTCGGCGCTATTTCCGATCCCGAAGATCGCGCTGCTGCCGCTGTTGATCCTCTGGCTCGGGATCGGCGAAGAGCCGAAGATCGCGACCATTGCGCTCGGGGTGTTCTTCTCGACCGCGATCTCGGTCTATAGCGGCGTCGATGCGGTGCCGCGCAACCTGATCCGGATGGCGCAGAGTTTCAACGTGCCCTTCGTCACCATCGTGCGCAAGGTGATCTGGCCGGGCGCGCTGCCCGCCATCCTCGCCGGCTTCCGCATTACGGCTTCGGTGGCCCTGCTGCTCGTCGTCAGCGCCGAGATGATCGGCGCGCAATACGGCATCGGCGCGTTCGTGCTGCAGGCCGGCAATCTGATGCAGACCGATCAGCTGCTCGCCGGCGTGGTGATCCTTTCGGTATTCGGGCTGGCGGTGGGAAAGGTGATCGGCTGGCTGGAGATGCGGCTGTTGCACTGGCGGTAGCCACGTCCGTCATTGCAAGGAGCGAAGCGACGAAGCAATCCAGATTCTCTCCGCGGAGGGATTCTGGATTGCTTTGCTTCGCTCGCAATGACGGGGTGGTTAGCCCCAGTGCCTCACGCGTTCCCGCGATCTTCCCTGAACAAATCCAGCTTCTGCTGCACGGGCCGATCCGAGAAGCTGAATAGCACGGCGTCCTCATCCGCCTCGTGCGTCACCCAGTGCCAGCTCGGGACGACGAACAGGTCGCGCGGGCCCCACTCGAAAACGGTGTCGCCAATGCGGCTGCGTCCCTTGCCCTCGATCGGGCAGAACACCGTCGCATCGGTCGAACGATAGCGCGCGGTGCCAAAACCCTTCGGCAGCAATTGAATGAACGTGCCGATCGTCGGCATCGCGAAGTCGCCGGTCTCGGGGTTGCTGAACTTCAGCTTCAGTCCGTGACATGCGTCCCACTCCTGGCTCGCGCGGGCCTTCTCCAGGGCCTCTCGGGTATAAGCGTAGGGATAGCTGAAGATGGGCGATGTCTTCGAGCTCCGCTTGACGTCAACCGGCAAGAGGTTGTGGCCGTAGCGGGCAAAGCTGTCGCCGGCAGGTTTTGTAATTCTCTGCTGGTCCTCTTTCGAGCCTTCGGCGAAGGAGCAGTCGAAGAACTGCACCAAAGGAATATCGAGGCCATCCAGCCAGAACATCGGCTCATTCGTCTCGTTGGAATGATCGTGCCAGGTCATCGACGGCGTGATGATGAAGTCGCCGGGCTCCATCGCGGTACGTTCGCCGTCGACGGCGGTGTGGGCCCCCTTGCCTTCGAGCACGAAGCGCAGCGCCGACTGGCTGTGGCGGTGCGCAGGCGCGACGTCGCCGGGCACCACCATCTGCACGCCGGCATAGAGCGAGGTTGTGATCTTGGATTGCCCGCGCAGGCCGGGATTCTCCAGCACCAGAACGCGCCGTTCGGCCTCCTTGGCGGTGATCAGCTTGCCGGCCTCCGTCATGTAGTCGCGGATGACGTCGAACTTCCAGAGGTGAGGGCGGCACGCGCTCTTCGGCTCCGGCGTGATCAGGTCGCTCATCACCGTCCAGAGCGCGGTGAGATTCTCGCCGTCGATCTTCTTGTAAAACGCCTCGCGTTCCGGCGTCTTGGTCACGGCTTCCATGGCGCGCCTCCTGTTCGTTTCTAAATTGACAGTATACTTACGATCTAGGTAGCGTCAATGCGACGAGTGAACTACAAGACAGTCATTCCGGGGCACGCGAGGCGTGAACCCTGAATCTCGAGATTCCGGGTTCTATGCTGACGCATCGCCCCGGAATGACAAACGGGAGGGTTCCAATGAAGCTGCACGGCTATTTCCGCTCCAGCGCCGCTTACCGCGTGCGGATCGCGCTGAACCTGAAGGGACTTGGCGCCGAGCATCTGCCGCATCACCTTCGCAAGGGCGAGCAATGTGCGCCCGCTTATCTTGCCATCAACCCGCAGGGCCTGGTGCCGGCCCTGGAGAACGATGCCGGTGCAGTGCTGACCCAATCGGTCGCGATTATCGAGTGGCTCGACGAGACTCACCCTAATCCGCCGCTGCTGCCGAAAGATCCGCTGCGGCGCGCCAAGGTGCGCGCGTTCGCGCTCGCGATCGCTTGCGACACCCATCCGGTGCAGAACCTGAAAGTGCTGGCGCGGTTGCGCGAGCTCGGCCTGCCCGAGCAGAAGGTCCAGGACTGGGCCGCCTGGGTCAATCGCGAGGGCCTTGCGGCTTGCGAGACGCTGATCAAGGACGAGCCGGTCCCGTTCTGCTTCGGCGATGCGCCGACGCTCGCCGACCTCTGCCTGGTGCCGCAGCTCGCCAATGCCCGCCGCTTCGGCGTCGATGTCTCGGCCTATCCGCGCCTGCTCAAGGCCGAGGCCGCCGCCAAGGCGCTGCCGGCGTTTGCCGATGCCGCACCGGAGAAGCAGCCCGATGCCGAATAAGCCTGCCGCTCCGATCACGATGGACGCCGTCTATGCCGCGCCGGGCTACCTGTTCCGGCGCATGCAGCAGATCGCGGTCTCGATCTTCATGGAGGAGTGCAAGGCGTTCGATCTCACGCCGGTGCAATATGCCGCGTTGGTCGCTATCCATACTCATCCCGGCATCGACGCGACGCGGCTCTCGGCCGTGATCGCCTTCGACCGCTCCACGCTCGGCAGCGTGATCGAGCGGCTGCTGGCCAAGGATTTTATCGAGCGCAAGCCGGCACCCGAGGACAAGCGGATCAAGCTGCTGTATCTGACGAAGTCAGGCGCGGCGATCCTGCGCGAGATCATCCCCGCTGTCGAGCGGGCCCAGGCGCGGATGCTGGAGCCGCTGAAGTCCGCAGACCGCAAGACGCTGATGGGGCTCTTGGCGCAACTGGTGGATCTCAACAACGAGGCCTCGCGCGTCCCGCTGCGGGCCGAGGATGCTCTGGAACATCTGGGGAAGGGCGGGTGAGGCCCTGCTGCAGCCTCTAAAGCGCGATGGGATCAGGATGAATCACCATCGCGCTTTGGGTTATTGTTTGAGCATGATCTTTTCGGAAAACCGCTGCACACTTTTCGGGATCATGCTCTAACTCCGCTGTCATTCCCCGCGCAGGCGGGAAATCCAGTACGCCGCGGCTTCTCCATTCTAGCCGCGCCGTCTCTGGAATACTGGATCGCCCGCCTGCGCGGACGATGACAGCGGTTGTGTAGCGGCGCGAGTGCGCTCCTGACTGTCCTCGCCCTCACATCCGCAGCAACGCCTGCCGGTCGATCTTCCCCGTGCCCGTCTTCGGCAGCTCGTCGATGAAAATCACCTCGCGCGGGTATTTGTAGGGCAATAGCTTGCCCTTAACGTAATCCTGCAGCCTGCGCGTCGCTTCGACCTGATCGGCAGCGCGGTCGTTCATCACCACCACCGCCTTCAGCGTCATGCGGCGATCCGGTAACTCGGCGGCGAACACCGCGCATTCGCGGATGTCGGGGTGGTCGGCGAGACAGAGCTCGACTTCGAGCGGATAGACCCACTGGCCGGAGATCTTGATGAGATCGTCGGCGCGGCCGCGGAAGAAGTGAAAGCCGTCGGCATCGCGGACGAAGCGGTCGCCGGTGTAGATCCAGCCGCCCTCGCGAATGGTTTCGGCCGATTTGTCCGGCCGGTTCCAGTACAGCGGCGTGTTGGAATCGCCGCGGACCCACAAGATGCCTTCCTCGTTGTCGCCGACCTCGTTTCCATCCGTGTCGCGCAGCGCGACCTCGTAGCCGGGCACGCGCAAGCCGGCGGCACCGAGCTTCTTCTGCTCGGGGCGGTTGGAGAGGTAGATGTGCAGCACCTCGGTCGAGCCGAGACCTTCGACGATCTCGAGGCCGGTGAGTGTCTTCCAGCCGTTGAAGACCTCGGCCGAGAGCACCTCGGCGGCGGAGAGCGACAGTCGCAGCGACGAGAAGTCGGTTTTGTCCGCGCCTTCGGCTTTTGTCAGCGACGTGTAGAGCGTCGGCAGGCCGAAGAAGACCGTCGGCCTGTATTGCTCGATCGCCGCGAAGATCGACGCAGGCTTCGGCTGGCCCGGCAGCAGCAGCGTCGCGGCGCCGGCCGAGAACGGGAAGGTGACGGAATTGCCGAAGCCGTAGGCGAAGAAGATCTTCGGCACCGAGAAGCAGATGTCATCGGGCGTCAGTCTCAGCACGTTCCGCGCAAAGGCGGCTTCGCTGTAGGCCATGTCGTGCTGCAGATGCACGATGCCCTTGGGGCGGCCGGTCGAGCCGGACGAGTACATCCAGAACGCCATTTCGTTGCGATGAGTCGGCGCTTCCGCCAGCTCAGTCGGGAACTGCGCGAGCCAGCTTGCCGCGGCGGCTGCCCGCGGCGCCGCGTGATCGCCCACCCCGCCATTGGTGACGATCAGCGTCCGCAGGCCCGTGTCCTTGCAGGCCTCTGCATTGAAGCGCGCGCAGAATTCGGACTCGACGACCGCGACAGTCGAGCCGGAATCGGCGAGATAGAATTGCAGGAGATCCGGCGGCGTCAGCGTGTTGATCAGGAGCGGCACGAAGCCGGCACGCACGGCGCCGAAGAACGCGGCCGGATAGGCCGGCGTGTCGTCGAGGAACAAGAGCACGCGGTCGCCGCGCTTCAGCCCAAGCGAGGCGAAACCGTTGCCCCAGCGGCAGGCTTCGCCGCAGAGCTCGCCATAGGTCCGCGTGCCTGCCGGACCCATCAGCGCGAGCTTGTCGCCGCGGCCTTTGCCGAGATTGTCGAACAGCACGCGGCTGGCATTGTAAATCTCAGGAATGGCAAAGCCGATCTCGCGCGCGCCGGGGCTGTCTGTGGGCACCTGGTCTCTGATCTCGTTGCTCATGGCGCATCTCCGCCGTTCTTGGCCGCCTCGTAGCGGGCCATGAAGGCCGGCGACATCGCGCGCAGCCGGGAATCGTCGATGCGGCCGGAGCGGGTGATATAGCTATAGGCAAAGTCCATCAGGGGAAGCTTCATGTGTTCGGCGAAGTGTTCGTACCAGGACGCACTCGTGCGCGCGGCATCGACGAGCTTCTGCACGATCGGCTTGCGCGTAGCCTGATAGCGATGCAGCGCGGTCGCAAGATGCACATCCGACTCCAGCGCCTTGACCAGCGCGATGGCGTCCTCGATCGCGAGCCGCGTGCCCGAGCCGATCGAGAAATGTGCGGAATGCAGCGCGTCGCCGAGCAGCACCATGTTCTTGAACGACCAGTGCTCGTTCCAGACCCAGGGAAAGTTGCGCCAGACTGATTTGTTGGAGACGAGGCAATGACCGCCGAGCGTGTCGGCAAACACCTCCTCGCAGATGCCCTTGGACTGCTCGACGTCCTTGTAGGCGAAGCCATAGGCCTGCCATGTCGCGTGATCGCATTCGACCAGGAAGGTGCTCATGGTCGGCGAATAGCGGTAGTGATGGGCGTTGAAGGTGCCGCGGTCGGTCTTCACGAAGGTCTGCGACAGCGTGTCGAAACGTTTCGAGGTGCCGTACCAGACGAACTTGTTGGAGGAGTAGGACAATGAGGTGCCGAAATCGCCCTCATAGGCCCGGCGCACCAGCGAGTTCAGCCCGTCGGCGGCGACGATCAGGTCGTGGCCATTGAGCTGGTCGATGGCCTGAATCTGCGTGTCAAACCGCGGCGTGATGCCGGCGTCGAGCGCGCGCTGTTGCAGGAACTTGAGGAGCTCGAGCCGTCCGATCGAGGAGAAGCCGACGCCGTCGATGGCGACGCTGTCGCCGTGCAGGTTCAGCGTGATGTTCTCCCAGCTCTCCATATGCGGGGCGATCGCATCGACCGTCTCGGGGTCGTCGGCGCGCAGGAACTCAAGGGCCTGGTCAGAGAACACGACGCCAAAGCCCCAGGTCGCGTCGGCCGGGTTCTGTTCGAACAGGTCGACCTGATCCTCGGGGTGGCGCTTCTTCCAGAGATAGGCGAAGTAGAGCCCGCCGGGCCCCCCGCCGATCACGGCGATCCGCAACGTCTGCCTCCCTAATTGACAGTATACTTACTATCTAGGGATAGACTAATGTGCTCCAGCGCCCGGCGCCAGCGGAATTATCGGCGTGGCCGGCACGCCATAGCTCGCCTTCAGGCCCACGTTTGCGGGTGCCCGAAAACGTCAGATGCGAATCATAGCCAAACCGGGCCGGATTGGCCACCCGGGCGCGTCAGACGCAGCGCCTCACATAGACCCCGTTCACCAGCACCCTGGTGCAACGGACCGCGGGCACCGGCTTGCGGACCGCGACGGCCGCGTTCGGACCGGCGCAGCCGGCGCGATAGACGCCGCGGGCGCACACCACCGCATTGGCATCGGTGGTCTCGAACGTCATGGTTGCGGCGAAGGCGAACAGAGCAGAAGCAACGAGCAGCAATGAACGCATGTTGTCCTCCCGGTCTTGTCGTGATCGAAACTGAGTCTCCACCCGCCGCAATTCAGTGCTGCGGAGGTGCATAGTCCGCTTCGTCTTATCTCGCGGCGAAAGGTGCGAGTACCTCTCTGCAGGCCGGCGAGAGCGATGCCGCCCGATTGGAAATGCATTGTATGATCCGGCCGCCGCCGGGCGCCACGCCGGCGCAGAGCGTGCGGATATCGGCGCCGCAGGCCGATCTGGCGATGAACAGCTCCTCGCGCGGCAGCAATGGCCGCAGCACGATCGTGGCCGGCGCCGCGGCGGGCGCAGTCGCGGGAGCCGCACCTGCAGGTGCCGCCGTAGCCGCTGGACCGGATGCCGCGCTCAGCGCGCCTTGGCAGGAGGGTGAGACTCTTGCCTTGTTCTTCTCCAGGCATTCGAGCGCAGCCGCGCCGCCCGGCGTCACGCTCGCGCAGACTTTTGGATAGTCGGACCGGCAGGCGCTCTTGATGGCGGCGACCTGCGCGCTGCTCGGCTGCTTGGCGGGGGCAGCCTTTGCCGCCGCCGCTGGTGCGGCCGGCCTGGCCGGTTCAGCGGGCGGCGTGCTAGGCGCCGCCTGGGCCTTCGGTGCGGCGGGGGCCGCCGGCGCAGCTTCAGTCTTCGGCGCGGCCGGAGCGGCTTCAGCCTTCGGTGCCGCTGGGGGCTCGAGCGCGCGAACGGCGGTCTGGCATCCCGATGACAGGCTGGACATGTTCTTCTGCAGGCATTGAAACGCTTCCGCGCCGCCCGGCGTCACGCTCGAACAACGTGCCATGAAGTCCGACCGGCATGCGGAGCGGATAGCGCTCTTCTGGGCTTCGGTCGGCGCTTGCGCGACGGCGACCGTTGCAGTTGCGAACAGCACTGCTGCTGCCAGCAATGCGCTGCGCGTGGAGCCATGCTTCAATTTCCCGAACATCGGTATGAGTTCCTGCCCTATAGCTGGAGCGCTCTAATGATCGTTCGGCGCTCTAAAAAAAAGTGATGCGATTGCAATCGTCGGGAGCCATGCGATACACGGCATCATTGGCCGCTTTGTCCGCGACCGCAAGCAGATTGTGTCGAAGGACGGCGCTGTGGGGCGACGCTACAGTTTCACCATGCGCTTGCCGCGGTTCTCGCCCGCGAGGAGCCCGATCAGCGCTTTCGGCGTATTCTCGAGCCCATCGATGATGTCCTCCTGCACCTTCAGCTTGCCGGACTTGACCCAGGCTTGCAGGTCGGCGAGCGCGCGCTGGCTCTCCTTCATGTAATCCATCACGATGAAGCCCTGCATGACGAGCCGCTTCACCACGATCAGCCCGGGCACGCCGCGCGGGCCGTGCGCGGCGGGCGTGCCGTCATATTGCGAGATCGCGCCGCAGCAGGCGATGCGACCGTAATTGTTCATCTGCGGCAGGCAGGCTTCCAGAATGTCGCCGCCGACATTGTCGAAATAGACTTCAATGCCGTCGGGGGCGGCGGCGCGCAGCGCCTTGAACACCGCGCCGTCCTTATAGTCCACGGCAGCATCGAAGCCGAGCTCGGAGGTCAGCCAGTTGCACTTATCAATGCCACCGGCGATGCCGACCACGCGACATCCCTTGATCTTCGCGATCTGCCCGACGATCGAGCCGACCGAACCCGCGGCCGCAGAAACCACGACCGTCTCGCCTTCCCTGGGCTTGCCGATCTCCAGGAGACCGAAATAGGCGGTGAGGCCGGCGATGCCGAACACGCTGAGCAGATGGGTCATCGGCTCGAGCTTCGGCATCTTGGTGAGATGCTTTGCCGGCACCGCGGCAAATTCCTGCCAGCCGGTGTCACCGAACACGATGTCGCCGGGCGCCAGCCCCTCGGCCTTCGAGCTCACGACCTCCGCGATGGCGCCGCCGGCCATCACGCTGTTGGCCTCGACGGCGGAGCGATAGGTCGCGCCGTGCATCCAGGCGCGGTTGGCGGCGTCGAGCGAGATGTAACGCACGCGCAGCAGGGCCTCGCCGTCCTTCGGTTCCGGCACTGTGCTCTCCAGCATCTTGAAATGCTCGGGGCCGAGCTTGCCGCTGGGTTTTTCCACCAGCAGAATCTGGCGATTGATATGTCCGCTCATGGCGTTTCCCTCTTTGATTGTCCTGCCGATCACTGATGCAGTCGCCGCAAACAAAACGTGCAGGCCGCATGTGTTGTGCGCTGCATGAAGGCTAGATCGCCGCATCTCGTTTCACAACGGGAACATCCTGAAAACGCGGTCGCACGCAAAGCGTGTTGCGTCGCTCGGATATCTGCGACATCATGAAGCGTCGGCGTATGTGGGGGTAAGCGATGTCCAACAGGTTCACGCAATACATTCTGACGGCGATGGTGCTCGGCATCATCATGGGTTCGGCGATCTACAATTTCCTGCCCGACACGCGCGCCGACTGGGCGTCCTCCATCAACCTGATCGCCATGATGTTCCTGCGCCTGATCAAGATGATCATCGCGCCCCTGGTGTTCGCGACCCTGGTCGGCGGCATCGCCCATATGGGCTCGGGCTCCAAGCTCGGCCGCATCTTCACCAAGACCATGGGCTGGTTCATCAGCGCGTCTTTCGTCTCGCTGCTGCTCGGCCTGATCATGGTCAATCTGCTGCAGCCCGGCGCCAACTTCCCCGGCACGCTGCCGCAGGCGGGTCAATCGACCGGCCTGCCGGTCTCGGCCTTCTCCATCGAGAAGTTCCTGACCCACCTGATCCCGACCTCGATCGCGGATGCGATGGCGCAGAACGAGATCCTGCAGATCGTGATCTTCGCCGTGTTCTTCTCGGTGGCGATGGGCTCCATGCCCGAACGTTCAAAGCCGATCCTGGCGATGATCGACGACGTCGGCCACATCATGCTGAAGGTGACAGCCTACGTCATGCTGTTCGCCCCGCTCGCAGTGTGGGCCGCGATCACCGCAACAGTGGCCAAGAACGGCCTCCTGGTGCTCTGGAAGCTCGTCGTGTTCATGGGCGGCTTCTATCTCTCGCTGGCGATCCTGTGGACCATCCTGGTCATCGTCGGCTTCATCGTCATCGGTCCGCGCTACAGCCATCTCTTGAAGCTGGTTCGTGAGCCGTTGATGATCGCGTTCTCGACCGCGAGCTCCGAGGCAGCCTATCCGAAGACGCTCGAGGCGCTCAACCGCTTCGGCGCCTCGTCGCGAATCTCGAGCTTCGTGCTGCCGCTCGGCTATTCCTTCAATCTCGACGGCACGATGATGTACTGCACTTTCGCGGCCGTCTTCATCGCGCAGAGCTATCACATCGACATGCCGCTCGGCACCCAGCTCGCGATGCTGGCGACGCTGATGATCACCTCGAAGGGCGTCGCCGGCGTGCCGCGCGCCTCCCTCGTGGTGATCGCCTCGACCCTGGCGCAGTTCAACATCCCCGAGGCGGGCCTCTTGATGATCATGGGCATCGACACCTTCCTCGACATGGGTCGCAGCGCCACCAACGTGATCGGCAACACGCTGGCGACCTCGGTCGTGGCGAAGTGGGAAGGCGAGCTTGGGCCCGAGCATGCGATGGGGCCGGACGACGCCGTGCCCGACGACATGGTGCCGGGCGAAGTGCCTGCGATGGCCGGCCATGGATAGGAGCGAACCATGGGCCAGACACTGGCGAGGTCAGTGATCGTCGGCGTCCTCTGGGTCGCAGCAGCATCGTTGCTCGCGACCTCGGCGGCCGCACAGGCCGGCGGCAGCGAAGGGCTCAGCCCGACCCTTTCGGCTATCAAGACAGCGCACGCCGTGCGGCTCGGCTATCGCGAGAGCTCGCCGCCGTTCTCCTTCCTCGATCAGTCCGGCCGTCCGATCGGCTATAGCCTCGAGCTCTGCGAGGCCATCGTCGAGGAGATCGGCGTCGAGGTCGACGATCCCAATCTCAGAATCGAGTACGTCAAGGTCACCTCGGACGACCGGATCGACGCCGTGCTCCAGAACAAGATCGACCTTGAATGCGGCTCGACCACCGCCAATGCCGAGCGCGGCAAGCGCGTCGCCTTCTCGCCGCTGATGTTCGTCGCCGGCACCAAGCTGATGGTGCCGAAGGGAGCGGCTGTTTCCGGTGTCGCAGATTTGAAGGGCAGGACCGTGGTGGTGACCAAGGGCACGACCAACGAGCAGGCGATGCACGCCGTCGACAAGAAGCTCTCGCTCGGCCTCAACATCGTCACCGCGCCGGATCACGAGCAGTCGTTCCGGATGGTAGCCGACGGCAAGGCGGATGCGTTCGCGACCGACGACATCCTGCTCTACGGCCTGATCGCCCGCCACAAGGCACAGGAATATTTTCGCGTGGTCGGGGACTATCTGTCCTACGACCCCTACGGCATCATGTTCAGGAAAGGCGAGCCGCAACTTTCCGCCGTGGTCGAGCGCGCCTTCCGCAAGCTCGGCTCCAACCGTGACCTCGTCCCGCTCTACAACAAATGGTTCACCGCGAGGCTCCCCACGGGCGAACGCCTGAACGTGCCGATCTCGCTGCAACTGGAAGAGGCCTTCAAGGCCATGGACGATTCGCCCAGCGGCAATAATTAGGGGGATGTTGTTGTAACGCTCGCGCGGTGATCTCGGTTCACCTATCCCGTCGTCGGCCCACGAGGGGAGAAGGGATTGCAGCGTGCACCTGGCGATCAGCGGCTTCCCCCAAACACCCGATCAAGCGCCGCGTCATACGTCGCCTGCACCAGCTCCGGATGCAGTTTGCCCAGCGCCTCCATCATCACGCCGGAATTGATCTCGAGCACTTTCCATTTGCCGTCGGCATGGACCACGTCGATTGACGCGAAAGCAATACCGATGGCGCGCGCGGCATCGCTCGCGAGCTTCACGCAAGCCGCGCGAAGCTCGCCGTCCGCGAGCAGCACCGGCTTTGCGCCGGCATCGAGATTGTGCCGCCAATCCGAGCCACGCTGCTTGCTGTAGACGACTTGGGGAACATCATCGAGCAGCACCACGCGGACCTCCTCCTCGATGGCGATGTAGGGCGAGATCACGAGCCCTGTGCTCATCGAAAAGACCTCGCTGGCGGCGTGGTCCAGCTCCGCCTCCGTTGTCACCTTGAACACCGAGCGCCCCGATGTCCCCTCGTTCGGCTTCACGACCACGCCGTGCGGATGGTTCTGAAGCAGCCCAACCATTGCCTCTCGCCAGGCGGCACCAACGACATCCTTGCCCAGCCTCGGGTTGAGGAAGAGTCGATGGGGAACGCAGGGCACGTCCGCCAGCGCCAGCGCCTCCGCGGTGGCCGATTTGTCGTTGGCGAGGCGGTGCGCGATGGCGCTGTTGAGGCCGATGTCGTAGCCGAAGGCGAAGTGGCGCTTCGGTCCCCGCCGCATCGCGATCAGCCAGCCGCCGGAGCGGACATCGACTGCAATGCCGCGGTCCGCACAATAGTGCCTGATCGCCTGAACGAAGATTCGCTCGCCGCTTGCCATGGTCCTTCGTCGCTCCTGTCGCCAAAAGCCGCAAAAATGCGGGAAGCGGCGCCAATCGGGATGAAAATCAGAGCTATTCTTAATGAAATTCTCGCGAGCGCGACGGAAATTAAGTGCTCCGACCACGCATCAGGGAGGAAAGAAATTGCCCTCCGCGCCTGTCCGGCAGCAGATTCATTGATGATGTGGCCAGTTCTGCCGCAAATGCCGGTTTGATCGGCATCAATTGCATCCGAAACGAGGTTGATTATTGGTCTCAATGGCGTAGATCACACACGCGAAATCCTCCGCCATGGCAATGGTGACCGCCCGTTTTCAGGGCCGGGCAACGCTTTTGCACTAAAACCGCAGTTATTCGGAATATCGAAAATCATGAGCGCGTTTTACCGAGAGAAGGTTCTTTCCGTCCACCACTGGACCGACACGCTGTTCAGCTTCCGGGCCACGCGCGATACCGGCTTCCGGTTCCAGAACGGCCAGTTCGCCATGATCGGCCTGGAGATCGACGGCCGCCCGCTGCTGCGCGCCTACAGCATGGCGAGCGCCAATCACGAGGAACAGCTCGAGTTCTTCTCGATCAAGGTGCAGGACGGCCCGCTGACCTCGCGCCTGCAGAAGATCAAGGAAGGCGACACCATCCTGGTCGGCCGCAAGGCGACCGGCACGCTGATCACCGACAATCTGCTTCCCGGCAAGCGGCTGATGCTGCTCTCGACCGGCACGGGCCTCGCGCCCTTCGCCAGCCTGATCAAGGACCCCGAGGTCTACGACCAGTTCGAGTCGATCGTGCTGGTGCATGGCTGCCGCCAGGTCTCCGAGCTCGCCTATGGCGAGAAGCTCGTCGCGACCTTGCGCGAGGATGAGCTGTTCGGCGAGCTGCTCGCGGACAAGCTCGTCTACTACCCGACCGTGACCCGCGAGCCGTTCAGGAACCGCGGCCGCATCACCGACCTCATCAACTCCGAGCAGATCTTCAACGATATCGGCCAAGGCCCGCTCGACATCGCAACCGACCGCATCATGATGTGCGGCAGCCCGGCGATGCTCGAAGAGCTGAAGGCGATGTTCGAGAGCCGCGATTTCGTCGAAGGAAGCGGCAACAAGCCCGGCCATTTCGTGATCGAGAAGGCCTTCGTCGAGCGGTAAGCGCCACGCCTCGTGCCCCGGACGCAGCGCCTTTCAGCGCTGCGCTGCAGAGCCGGGGCCCATCTCGCGCATCGTATGGTGTTGTATTCTGGATCCCGGGTCTGCGCTTACGCTTGCCCGGGACACCGCCTGGCTTGCGGCCGCTTGCAGGCTAACCCAGCCCCGTCCCTCTGCTGCACCGCAAAACCCGTCCATCGGGCTGATTGATTTGTCTCGGCCGAATTCGCTAGCCTGAAACAGGGGCCGCGTCATATCCGTATGACAGGCAAAGGCGTATCGTACCGCCTCATGCTGGCGAGAGGATGGGAATCGTGGCCGACGACAACAAGACGCAGGAAGCTCCGAAACGTCTGCCGCTGGCGGAAGAGGGGATCCTGGAAACCCTGCTGCTGCCCTTCTCGCCGCGCTTCATCGTGCTGACGATCTGCGCGGTGGTCACCGCGCTCTTGATCGGCATCGGCATCGTCGACCGCAAGATCTTCGACATTCTGCTGGTCCCGATCCTGATCTTCGGCGGGCTGACGCTGCTCGGCATCCGCGATCTCTTGCAGAAGAGCCACGCGGTGCTGCGCAACTACCCGATCTCCGCGCACATCCGCTTCCTGCTCGAAGAAATCCGGCCCGAGATGCGGCAGTATTTCTTCGAGAGCGAGAAGGACGGCATGCCGTTCTCGCGCGACACCCGCGCGGTGGTCTATCAGCGCGCCAAGATGGAGCTCGACAAGCGTCCGTTCGGCACCCAGGAGGACGTCTATCGCGAGGGTTACGAGTGGATGCATCACTCGGTCTCGCCGAAGCCGCATGCCAAGGAAAAATTCCGTGTCGTGATCGGTGGGCCGGATTGCGCAAAGCCCTATTCGGCCTCGGTGTTCAACATCTCGGCGATGAGCTTCGGCGCGCTCAGCCCGAATGCGGTGCGGGCCCTGAACGCCGGCGCCAAGAAGGGCGGCTTCGCGCACGACACCGGCGAGGGCGGCGTCAGCCCGTATCACCGTGAGATGGGCGGCGACATCATCTGGGAGATCGGCTCAGGCTATTTCGGCTGCCGTCACCTCGACGGCTCCTTCGACCCCGAGGCGTTCGCGCGCGTCGCCAGCGACGACCAGATCAAGATGGTCGAGCTCAAGATCAGCCAGGGCGCCAAGCCCGGCCATGGCGGCGTGCTGCCGGCGGCCAAGGTCTCGGAGGAGATCTCGAAAATCCGCGGCGTGGCGATGGGCGAGGACTGCATCTCGCCGGCCTCGCACCGGGTCTTCTCCACGCCTATCGGCATGATGCAGTTCATCGCGGAGATGCGCCGCCTCTCCGGCGGCAAGCCGGCCGGCTTCAAGCTGTGCATCGGCCATCCCTGGGAATTCCTGGCGATCTGCAAGGCGATGATCGAGACCGGGATCTATCCCGACTTCATCGTCGTCGACGGCAATGAGGGCGGCACCGGCGCCGCTCCGCTGGAGTTCATGGATCATCTGGGCATGCCGATGCGCGAGGGCGTCAATTTCGTCCACAACGCGCTGGTCGGCATCAATGCGCGCGACCGCATCAAGATCGGCGCCTCCGGCAAGATCGCCACCGCGTTCGACATGGCGCGCGCGATGGCGATCGGTGCCGATTGGTGCAATTCGGCGCGCGGATTCATGTTCTCGCTCGGCTGCATCCAGTCGCTGAGCTGCCACACCGACCGCTGCCCGACCGGGGTGGCGACGCAGGACCCGACGCGGGCGCGCGCGCTCTACGTGCCGCTCAAGATCGACCGCGTGCACAATTATCACCATGCGACCCTGCAATCGCTGACCGAGCTGATCGCCGCGGCCGGCCTCGAACACCCGCAGCAGTTGCGGCCGATCCATTTCAGCCAACGGACGTCGACGACCCAGGTGAAGTCCTTCGCCCAGCTGTATCCCGCGCTGCGCCCGGGCGAGCTGCTCGAGGGTACGGAAGATCCGCGCTTCCACGACGGTTGGCTGATGGCGCGTGCCGAGACGTTCCAGCCCGCGCTGTGAGCGCAGCTCCGCCGCATGATTCCGCCGGCTATCCCCGTGCAAATTTACCCGGCGCGAGGAGATCTTAACGTTTGTGTCAGCTTTGCGTGTAAATTGGGGGCATGAACGAGCGACGCAACGATGGCAGGCAACGCGTGCTGAAGGCCGCAACGATCGAATTCGGCGGCGGCGCGATCGATTGCACCGTCCGTAACTTTTCGAGCGGGGGCGCTGCGCTTGACGTGACGAGCCCCGTCGGTATCCCCGAGCAGTTCACCCTGTTCGTCCAGTCCGACGGACGACATCTGCCCTGCACCGTAATCTGGCGCAAGGAAAAGCGGATCGGCGTGAGCTTCGGGCGAGGGTCGAGTTAGCCGGAGCGAGTTTGCCCACGCCGCCGCCTACTCGGCGCGCCGGCTCGCCAGGATCTTGTCGATCCTCCGTCCATCCAGATCGACCACCTCGATGTGCCAGGCGCCGAAGTCGAAGGCGTCGCCGACATTGGGCAGCGCATTGAACTGTTGCAGCACGAGGCCTGCGACCGTGTTGTAGCGGTGCGGCGGCAATTCGACGCCGAGCAGCTCGCCGAATTCGTCGACCGGCATCCAGCCGGAGATCAGCAGTGAGCCGTCGGCGCGCCTGATGAAGGCCGGCTCGGGCGGTCCTTCCTCGGAATGGAAGGCGCCGACGATCGACTCGAGGATGTCGGCGGCCGTCACCATGCCTTCGAAGGCGCCGTATTCGTCATAGACGAAACCGACGTGAACCGGAGCCGCTTTCAGGATGGTCAGCACGTCGCGCGCATCCGCCGACACCGGGATGCCGGGCGCCTCGCGCACGAGCCCGCGCAGGTCCGGGTTACGTTCGTTCATATAGGCAACCAGCAGGTCCTTGGCCTGGAGCACGCCGATCGGCCTGTCGCGGTCGCCGTCAGAGACGGGGAAGCGCGAATGCGGGCTCTTGGCGATGATCTCGCGGATGGCGGCCGGATCGTCGTTCAGGTCGATCTCGTCGACCTCCGTACGCGGCGTCATGACCGCGCCGACCGGCCGGTCGCCGAGCCGCATCACGCCGGCGATCATCTCCTTCTCGCCGGGCTCGAGCACGCCCGCGCTCTCGGCCTCGCTGACGAGATGATGGATCTCGTCCTCCGAGACCTTCTCTTCGGCCTTGCCGCCGCGGCCGAGCAGCGTGAGGATCAGCTTGCCGGAGACGTCGAGCAGAAAGACGAGCGGCAGCGATATCTTCGCCAGCGCGTGCATGGCGGGCGCGACCCGGACTGCGATGCTTTCGGGGTCGCGCAGCGCGACCTGCTTCGGCACCAGCTCGCCGACGATCAAGGTGGCGTAGGTGATCAACGTGACCACGATGCCGACCCCGACGATGTCGGCAAGCCCTGAGGAGAGGCCGAGCTCGAGCAGCCATTGCGTCAGCCGCTGCCCGAGTGTCGCGCCCGAGAACGCGCCGGAGAGCACGCCGACCAGCGTGATGCCGATCTGCACTGTCGACAGGAACTTGCCGGGATCAGCCGCCAGCGTCAGCGCCCGCTCGGCGCCGCGCACGCCCTTGGCCGCGAGCAGCGACAGCCGCGCCGGACGCGACGACACCACCGCCAGTTCGGACATGGAGAGCAGGCCGTTGATGACGATCAGGACGACGACGATGACGAGTTCCAGCGAGAGCATTGACATTCCGGAGGTAAGTAAGAGTGGCCGGATGGCGGCGCACGCCATTGATATAGGTATTCGGTGCGGAGGTGCCGGCAATTCTGCGCATCCGGCCCCTCGGGGAACCCGCACGGGGGCGTTTTCACCGTCCTTCACGATCACGCCGCCCGCTCACCGCGGCCGAACTCTCGCTGATGGATCGCATGCAGGGGCGCGTGGAGGCCGGCCGCAAGCGCATTGAGGCCGGCATCGACCAGCTCGGAAATCCGCCCCGGATCGCGACCGCTATGAAGGCGGCAACCGAATCCTATTTCGGTAAGGCCGCGGCTGCCGTGGACAAGGAGATTCCCGCAGCCCGAAGCGACGGCAAGTACGGCACCAACGCCGACGAATTGGCGACCGTGATCGTGCCGGCGATCCAGATTTTCTATGGCGTGCGCGACGCTGCGCGGCACGAGCCAGACCGGATCGGCCTCCCCCAACGTGCTCGCGTCGGCCAGATCGCTGTCCGGCGAGAGCACGCGTCTCAAGAGCGAGGTCGGAAAATTCCTGGACGCAATCCGGGCGGCGTAGAGTCCGTTGTGAGCGGAGGCGATTTCATCTAGGCTCGCAGCCCCGGGGATGTCGCAGCCTCCCCGTGAAGTGGTGATCCCACGCAAGCGCTGCTCGCTGATTCATGGAGCGAGCAATGGACGGGATCGCCACCGAGCTTCCGCTTTTCCTGCTTGCCACCTTCGCCGGCGCCTTCGTTGCCGGCCTTTCCGGCTTCGCCTTCGGTCTCATCGCGGCTTCGCTATGGCTCTACGTGCTGACGCCGCTTCAGAGCGCCAGCCTGATCGTCGGCTTCGGTCTTCTCGTCCAGGGCTATTCGGTCTGGAAGCTGCGCGCTGCGCTCGACTGGCGCCGGCTCTGGCCTTTCATCGCCGGTGCAGTCATCGGCGTGCCGGCCGGGGTGTCGCTTCTGACCTGGGCTGATCCGAAGAGTGTCCGCATCGCGGTTGGCGCAATTCTGATCGCCTATAGTCTCTATGCATTCTTCCGGCCGCAGCTCAAGCTCGTGGGCACCGTGACGCCGGCCGCCGACATCGCGGTCGGCTTCGTCAACGGCCTGCTTGGCGGGCTGACAGGTCTTGCCGGCATCGTCGTCACCATCTGGTGCAATCTGCGCGGTCTGCCCAAGGACGTGCAGCGTGCCACATTCCAGCCGGTCGCAGTCGTGGTGTTCGTCATGGCGGCGCTCTGGCTGGGCGCCAAGGGGGCGCTCTCACTCGACACGGCGAAGCTGTTTGCGCTCGGCCTGCCGTTCCTGTTCGTCGGAACGTGGAGTGGGCTGAAGCTGTTCGGCCGGATCGATGAGGCCACGTTCCGCAAGATCGTGCTGGCGCTGCTGTTCGTCTCGGGCGCCGCGGTGCTGTTCTGAGCCGCCGCTCAGAACTCCCCGTGCAGCCGTCCTGAAAACACCGATACCGGGCCGCGATCGGCATTGTAGGCGGGATTGACGATGAGCTGGTAGTCGGCGGTGAAGGTCAGCGCCTTGTTCAGCGCGTAGGCGTAGTAGGCCTCCAGCACGCGTTCGCGGCGATAGTTGAGGCGGCCGTCGCCGATCAGCGGCCCGAGACCGCCGGCGGCGATGAAGTCGCGATGGTCCTGCGACAGCGCATTGATGGCGCCGGCGATGCCGACGACGTCGTCGGGCCGGCCCCATTTGGTGCCTTTGACCGAGACGCCGCCGGATAGGCTGCTATCGATGTCGGTGAAGGTCATGATCTCGTTGCGGCCGTCATTCCAGCTCCAGCGGCCGAACATGCCGATGTCGTCGGTGATGGCCTGTTCGAGGTTGAACGCGTATCCATATTTGATACGGCCGCGGCGAGTCTGGCTGATATCCACGCCGAACGCGGGATTGTCCAGCGTCTCGCGATAGCTGCCGGCGAAAGCGCTGTTGACGAAACCTAGCGTGCGCAGCTTGCCCGGCTGGCCGAACAGCGAATAGCGCGTCTCCAGCTCCATCACATATTCGCCGCGCCGGCCAACGTTCATGTCGAAATTGTTGGAGTTCGACTCCGCGCCGATCAGGAAATAGCCCGCGCGCAACGCCCATTGCTTCTGGTTCAATTCGGCCGTGGCGCCATAGCCGAGGCCGAGCTTGTCGGCGGCATAGTCGAAGGCGCCGGAGGCCCAGATCGACCAGTTCATGAAATCCTTGCGCGGATCATGCGCGTAGGAATTGCCGTCGAACACGTCCACCACGGAGAACTTGCCGACCTGCAAGGTCAGGCGCGAGACGTCGACCTTGCCGGCAAGCTGCAGCTGGCCGCTCGCCAGCTCCTCCTGCTCGCCGCCGAAGCCGAAGGTCTGGCGCACGAACAGCCGGGAGGCGTTGAAATGCGGATAGGGGAAGCCGGACTTCTGCGCTTCACCATTGGGGAAGCCGGCGGCACCCGTCGTGTTGTTGAAGCCGAAGCCCTGCAGCAGCTCGGGATTGAAATAGACTTCGCCACCGTCCCACAGCCGTGCATTCAGATAGAGCGAGTTGCTCCAGGTCTGCTGAAAATCCGGCGACGGGATCAGGCTGTTCGGACCGGTATAGGGTGCGCGGAACGCGGGATAGCCCTGTCCCAGCGCGGTCGACTGGCCGTGAATCTCCCAGCGATTCGACTCCGTATCGGTGATATCCGACTTTGGATTGTAGGTCGGCACGCCCGGCCAGTCGATCTTGCGATTGAGGCCGATCCGCAGGCTTTGAAAATCCATCGACGACGAATATTGCGCGGCGGAGGGGAAGGTGACGCCCACGTTCTCGAACTTGCTGTAGAGATATTCGAGCCGCGCGCTCCAATGCGGCGCGAAGGCGTATTCGACGCCGCCACCCGCGGTCCAGCCGAACCGCGTGTGCAGCACTTTTTCTTCGACGCCGCCGGTCGGCGTCGAAAGAAAACGCTCGCCGGCGAAGGCCGCGCCGCCGGTGGCGTAGAACAGCCAATTGCCATTGGCGTAGCCGAGCCGCGCGCGCAGGCTCGCGACATAGTCCCAGCGTTCCTCCGCACCCGACAGCGCAGTCGCCGCCGATGACACGACGTGGTTGGAGGGCAGATAGTTCGGAAACGAGATGTCTCCTTCGACGCCGAGCAGCAGGCCCGAATTGAAACGCCAATTGTAGCCGGCCTGGACGCCGCCGGTCGCGCCGGTGAACACATTGTTGTCGGTCGCAAGCGTGGGATCGGTCAGCGTTGCCGAGGACGTGCCGCGGGTGACGCCGACATGCGCGCCGATATAGAGGCCGGTCCAGTCATAGACCGCTTTCAGCGGCGGCGCCTTCAGCGGCAGATCGGCCGCGCGGCTGACGGCGGGAAAAACCATCACGCCCGAGGCGATTGCCGCGGCTGTCCGCAAATACCTGTAACGGTGACCTCTCAACGTCAAAACGCACGCCCCCAAAACGCGAATGTCGTCCACCCGCCGCGATATCCCTGCCGATTCCCGGCGGCCCTGTCATCAGGCCCGGTGCTTTCGCGCGTCGGCCGAGATGATCCGGTTTCGACGCGCTTTCGTCCAAAGTCCCTCAAAGTCCCTGCATGTGCAGCGAACCTTATTGCAATTAATTCGCAATAGCAATTAGCGCGGATTGCCGCAGGTGATGGTTCGCACCCTTGTGTGACGGGGCTGCAACAAATTCCCCAGCGCAAAAAGATGACCCGCCCGGGGGGACAGCCGGGCGGGTCGGGGGCACGACACGGGGTGGATGAGGCGCCCGTGTCGGACGCGGGATTCCACGTGTGAGATCGGCCTCAGGTACTCGAATCAGTAGCAGGTACGAACGCGGCCGACGTACTGGCCGAAGGCGTTGTACTGGGCGACCCAGCCGCAGCGGTGATAGCCGTGATAATAGGGCTCGTTGCTGGCAGCGATCGCGGAGCCGACGACAGCGGCGGTGGCGATGCCGGCGCCGACACCCCAAACCCAGCCGGGCTGCTTGGCTTCGGCCGAGGAGGTGGTGGACACGATGCTGCCGGTCACAGCGAGGGCAGCGAGAGCTGCGGCGGCAATCTTGGTCTTGATCGACATGTAAAACTCCATCCGGGGTTGAGGCGGTCCGTTGTGGCCCGCGTGCTCAGTTGGACGGAGGCTCTTCGCGTCCGGTTCGAAGAGCGGAGATTTGGCCGCCGAGAACAGATCTTTCCTGAATGAATCCAGGAGGATGTCCGCTAACCGAGAGGGCCCCTGGCGAGCCTGTTCACGTCGAAGTTATCGACCTCACGCAGCAGCTCGCAAAAGGCGCGCGCGCCCTGATCGAGCAGCTGCTCGCCCTTCTCAGGCAGGGCCAGCGTCGCATTGCCGACGGCGCCGCTGGGGTTGAGATCCTGCGCCTGCCAGGCGAATGGCGCCGGCCGCTGCGTCGACAGCCAGCGATACTGCTGCTCCATCGCGATGCTGCTCGCGGGAAAATCCGCGATCGCATTCATGCGCACTTGATCCGGATAGCGCGCCAGCATGATCGAGGTCTCGACCGCGCCGCCGTGAATGCCGTGGCGCACTTCATCGGCCGGGAACAATTTCTCCGCCGCAGAGAGCCGCGACCACGAGGTCGTCACCACGAACAGCTTGTGATGCGCGCGCAGATCCTGCGCGACCAGCATCATCGCCGCGCTGTTGCCGCCATGGCTGGTGATGAGGACGAGCTTCTTCACGCCGCGGCGTGCAACCTCCTCGCCGATCCCGGTCCATTTCTTCAGCGCAATTTCAGTCGGCAGCGTCTGCGTGCCCGGATAGTCGATATGCTCGGTGGAAATCCCGATGGGCTCGACGGGGAGGAAACTGGCTGGAACGCTTTCGGGCAGCAGTTCGCGCACACGCGCCAGATAAGCGTCCGCGATCAGCACGTCAGTCGTAAGAGGCAGATGCGGGCCATGCTGCTCGGTCGCCGCCAGCGGCAGCACCGCGATCCAGCGCGACACCTCCGCTGGGCCGGCATGAGCCCAGTCGATGTCGATCCAGTCACGGGGCGGCGTCATCGAGGTTTCCTTGCCCGAATTTGTCACGTAATTTGGGGTATGAGGGGACGCGGGCCTGGCCGGCTCGCGTCCCCTGATGTCATGCGGTTTTATCGCGTTGCGTTCACATCGGCCAGCCACGATCGACGGAGTGCCATCATGACCCCCTTTCATCTGCGGCGAGCGTTAATTGCGGGCTTGTTGGCCGCTCTCGCCTCCTTTGCACCCGCGCTGGCCGAGACGCTCGACAAGGTCACCTTCGGCACCAATTGGATCGCGGAGGCCGAGCATGGCGGCTTCTTCCAGGCGGTCGCCGACGGCACCTACAAGAAGTATGGGCTCGACGTCACCATCGTCCCCGGTGGTCCCAACGAGAACAACCGGATGCTGCTGATCGCGGGCAAGATCGACTTCTTCATGGCCGCGAACACGCTGATGTCGTTCGATGCGATCGCCAGCAACGTTCCCGTCGTCACCATCGCCGCGATTTTCCAGAAGGATCCGCAGGTGATGCTGACCCATCCGGACGCGAAGATCGGCAAGATCGAGGATCTCAAGCCGCTGACGCTGTTCGTCTCCAAGGAGGGCATGACCAGCTACTTCCAATGGCTGAAGTCCGAATACGGCTTCAGCGAGAAGAACGTCCGTCCCTATAATTTCAATCCGCAGCCCTTCATCGCCAATCCCAAGAGCGCGATGCAGGGTTACGTCACCTCCGAGCCGTTTGCCGTGGAAAAGGCCGCCGGCTTCAAGCCCAACGTGCTGCTGCTCGCCGATCACGGCTTCAACACCTATTCGACGCTGATCGAGACCCGCCGCGAGATCGTCGAGAAGAAGCCCGACCTGGTCCAGCGCTTCGTCGATGCCTCCATGATCGGCTGGTACAATTACATCTACCGCGACAATTCCGCCGGCAATGCCCTGATCAAGCAGCTCAACCCGGAAATGACCGACGATCTTTTGGCCTATTCCGTGGCCAAGATGAAGGAGCACGGCATCGTCGATTCCGGGGATTCCTTGAAGAACGGCATCGGCGCCATGAGCGACGAGCGCTATGCCTCCTTCTTCAACAAGATGGTCAAGGCCGGCGTCGTGAAGGCGGATCTCGACTTTCGCAAATCCTACACGCTGCGCTTCGTCAACAAGGGCGTCGGCGTCGAGCTCCGCCCGAACAAGCCGTAGCGCATGCCGAGATCAAACCGAGGCGTAGCCGCATCGTTCACCTCTCCCGAAGGGAGAGGTCGCATCGCATCGCTAGATGCGATGCGGGTGAGCGGTTACGCTCACGCGTGGGAACGGCGCCCCCTCACCCGCGCCTTCGGCGCGACCTCTCCCCGTTGGGGAGAGGTGAGAGAGGCGGCGCGACCGAGCCCCACAACAGCCTGCGATCGATGGTAGAGAGCAGAACCTCGCCCGCCGTCGAGGCCAGCCTGACCGCGCTCGCCGTCAGCCTGCGTGGCGTGACGAAGGTCTACGACAACGGCGTCGTGGCGCTTGGCCCGTTCGACCTCGCTGTCCGCAAGGGCGAGTTCATCTCGCTGCTGGGGCCGTCCGGCTGCGGCAAGTCGACGGTGTTGCGGCTGATCGCCGAGCTCAGCGCGCCGTCGTCAGGTACGGTGCGGCTGGCCCGGCACGAGGGCGAGGTGTTGCCGGGTCACGGCATTGGCTTCGTATTCCAGGAGCCGACCCTGATGCCCTGGACCAACGTGCGTGAGAACGTGCGGCTGCCCTTGAAGCTCGCAGGCGTGCCGAAGGCGGAGGGGCGCGCGCGTGCCGACGCGGCGCTGGCCAGCGTCGGCCTCGCCGATTTCTCCGGCGCGTTTCCGCGCGAACTATCCGGCGGCATGAAGATGCGGGTGTCGCTGGCGCGCGCACTCGTCACCGATCCCGATATCCTCTTGATGGACGAGCCGTTCGCGGCGCTCGACGAGATCACGCGCTTCCGTCTCAACAATGATCTGCTCGCGCTGTGGCGGTCCTTGCGAAAGACCGTCGTCTTCGTCACCCATTCGGTGTTCGAATCCGTCTATCTGTCGCAGCGCGTCGTCGTCATGACCGCGCGGCCGGGCCGCATCCAGGCCGACATCCGCATCGAGACGGTCGAGCCGCGCGGCGAGGAGTTTCGCACCTCGGCCGCCTATTCCGATTATTGCCGCAGGGTGTCGGCCGCGCTGGCGCCGTCCTATTCGGGACAGTCGACGCTATGAGCGCGCAAGCTCCCGTGCCCCCGAGATCGTCCGCCTTGCAAAGCGCGATGCGCATCGTGCTTCCCGTCATCGTGTTCGCAGCCGGCCTCCTCGCTTGGGAACTCGTGGTCCGCATCAAGGAGATCCCGCCTTACGTGCTGCCGGCGCCGTCCATCATCGTCCTGACGCTGATCAAGGACTGGGCGGTGCTGTCACAATCGCTCGCCACCACGCTTCTGACCACGCTCGAAGGTTTCGTCGCCGCCGGCATCGGCGGCATCGCGCTGGCGCTCGTGTTCAACCAGTCGAAATGGCTGGAATATTCGCTGTTCCCCTATGCCGTCGTGCTCCAGGTGACGCCGGTCATCGCGATCGCGCCGCTGCTGCTGATCTATCTGGAGCAGCAGACCGCGGTCGTCGTCTGCGCCTTCATCGTCGCCTTCTTCCCGGTGCTGTCGAACACCACGCTGGGCTTGAATTCGGTCGACCGCAACCTCGCCGGGCTGTTCCAGCTCTACGGCGCCTCGCCACAGCAAGCGCTGCGCTATCTCAAGCTGCCGGCGGCGCTGCCCTACATCCTCGGCGGTTTGCGCATCGCGGGCGGCCTGTCGCTGATCGGTGCGGTCGTGGCCGAGATCGCGGCCGGAACGGCCGGCGCCGGCTCCGGGCTCGCCTACAGGATCGCCGAGTCAGGCTACCGCTTGAACATACCCCGCATGTTCGCCGCGCTGCTTTTGTTGTCGCTGGCCGGGATTGTCATCTATGGGGTGCTGGCGCTAGTTTCGCACCTCGTTTTACGGCGCTGGCATGAGAGCGCGCTTGGAAAGGAAAACTGATGGCTGCCGGTTCGATTTCGTCCGAAAAGATCGATCTTTTGATTTATGGACCGGTGCGGCCGATCCTCGAGAATGGCTTTTCCGATCATTTCGTCGTGCACAAGGCGGAGACGCGCGGCGACCTCGAGCGGCTGACGCCGGCGGTCCGCGACAAGATCCGCGGCGTCGCCGTGACCTATCACACCGTGCGTGCCGACAGGGATTCGCTGTCGCAGCTGCCGAAGCTGGAGATGGTGGCGAGCTTCGGCGTCGGTTACGACCACATCGACGCCAAATACGCGGCCGAGAACAACATCGTCGTCACCAACACGCCCGACGTGCTGACCGAGGAGGTCGCCGACGTCGCGATGGGCCTTCTCATCGCCACCTTGCGCGAGTTCATCAAGGCTGATCGCTACGTGCGCTCCGGGCTGTGGCAGACGCAGAACTATCCGCTCAGCGTCGGCTCGCTGCGCGACCGCAAGGTCGGCATCGTCGGCATGGGCCGGATCGGGCAGGCCATCGCGCGCCGGCTCGACGCCTCGCTGGTGCCGGTGGTCTACCACTCGCGCAATCCGTCCAAGGACGTCTCCTACGAGCACTACCCCGATCTGATCGAGATGGCGAAGGCGGTGGACACCCTGATGGTGATCGTGCCGGGCGGCGCCTCCACCAACAAGATGATCAATGCCGAGGTGCTCAAGGCGCTCGGCCCGCGCGGCGTGCTGATCAACGTCGCGCGCGGCTCCGTGGTCGACGAGCCGGCGCTGATCCAGGCTCTGAAGTCGGGCACCATCCTCGCCGCCGGCCTCGACGTGTTCGCGGCCGAGCCGAACGTGCCGGACGAGCTCAAGACCATGCAGAACGTCGTGCTGCTGCCGCATATCGGCTCGGCCTCGGTGGTGACCCGCAACGCCATGGACCAACTCGTCGTCGACAATCTCAAGTCCTGGTTCGCCGGCAAGGCGCCGTTGACGCCGGTTGCCGAAACGCCGTTCAAGGGGCGCTGATGAGAAGTCTTCGGGCCGTCGCATTCGCCGTCGCGACCAGCTTGGCCGCGATCGGCATCGCGCATGCGCAGGATGCGACGACCCTGAAGAAGCAGATGCCCGGGCAGTGGGAGCTCTCGACCACCGAGCGCAGCAAGACCTGCGTCGTCACGCTCAAAGGTGACGCCGCAGGCCAGGGATTCAAGCTGGAACTGGAGCCGGCCTGCAAGACGGCGCTGCCCTTCACCAAGGACATCGTCGCCTGGAGCGTGAAGGGCCTCGACATCGTTCGCTTGCAGGGTGCGACCGGTGAAGCCGTGATCGACTTCACCGAGGTCGAGGCCGGCATCTTCGAGGGCCTGCGCCAGGGTGAGGGCGTCTACATCCTGCAGGACCTCGCCGCCGCGCGTTCGATGGCCAAATCGATGGACCAGATGATCGGCGACTGGTCGATGGTGCGCGGCAACGGCCAGCCGGTCTGCGGGTTGACGCTGACCAACACCGAAGCGGGCCCGGACAATTTCCAGGTCTTCCTCAAGCCGAAATGCGATCCCGCCATCGCGCAGTTCAATCCGACGCAATGGCGGCTCGAGCGCGGCCAGATCATCCTGATGTCGAAAGCAGGCGAAGCCTGGCAGTTCGAGGCCGACGACAACGCGCAGTGGCGGCGCGTCCCCGACACCCCCGATCCCCTGATCATGCTGCGTCAATAGGCGCCTTTCCGTTCTTGCAATTTTTCCTGCGCCCATGTCGATCCGGCACCAGCTGGATCGTCATCCCAATAGCGAGCTGATCGCGCGGCCGAACCGGCCGTGTCTCGCCCTATCAGGAGTTTTGCATGCGCTTCATGTACATCGTCACCTCCAGCCAGCCGATGAAAGGTCCGACCCCCGCGCTGATGGAGGCCATGCAGAAGATTTCCGAGCGGGAAATCAAGGCGGGCCGGATGATCGACAATGGCGGCTTGATGCCACTTGCGACCGGCGCACGGGTGCGGATCGTCGACGGGGAACTGAGCGTCGTCGACGGTCCCTTCATCGAGGCCAAAGAAGTGGTCGGCGGCTATGCCATCTTCGAGCTGCGCGACAAGGCGGAAGCGCTGGCCATGGCCAAGGAGTTCATGCAGCTGCACCTCGACCACATGCCGGGCTGGGATGGCACCTGCGAGTTGCGGGCCTTCGCCACGCCGGGCGTCGACGGCGCCTGCGAGGTGAATGCGAAGGCGGCTGCGCACGCCTGATGGACGGCACCGCGCGCAATGGTCGGCGGCGATGACGGTCGCCGACACCGATCAAGCCATCCGTGCCACGATTCACGCAACCTGGCGCATCGTGCAGCCGCGGCTCATCGCGACGCTGTCGCGGATGCTGCGCGACGTGCCGCTTGCGGAAGAGTTGACCCAGGACGCGCTCGTCGCGGCGCTCGAGGCCTGGCCGAGCCTCGGCATTCCCGACAATCCCGGCGCATGGCTCATGACCGCCGCGAAGCGCCGCGCGCTCGATGTCTTGCGCCGCGGCAGGATGCTGGTGGACAAGCACGACATGCTGGCGCGCGACCTGTTGCAGGAGCAGGAGATCGTGCCCGATTTTGATGCCGCGCTCGACGATGATATCGGCGATGAATTGCTTCGGCTGGTCTTCACCGCCTGTCATCCCATCCTGTCGCGCGAAGCTCGCGCGGCGCTGGCACTGCGCATGATCTGCGGCCTCACCACCTCGGAGATCGCACGCGCCTATCTCGTGCCGGAAGCCACCATCTCCCAGCGCATCGTACGCGCCAAGCGGACGCTGTCGAATTCCGGCCTCGCCTATGAGACGCCGAGTGGTGAGGCTCTGTCGGAGCGCCTGGCCTCGGTGCTGGAGGTCGTCTACCTCATCTTCAACGAGGGCTATCTCGCGGCGCGCGGCGAGGAATGGCTGCGGCCGCAGCTCTGCGACGAAGCGCTGCGCATGGGCCGCGTGCTTGCAGGCCTGGCGCCGAACGAGCCTGAGGTTCACGGCCTCGTTGCGCTGATGGATTTGAATGCCGCGCGGACACGCGCGCGCACCGACGCGAATGGGGATCCCATTCTGCTGATGGACCAGGATCGCGCGCTCTGGGATTGGGTGCAGATCCGCCGCGGCCTCCGCTCGCTCGAATGTGCCGCCGAGCTCGGTGGCTCCGGAGGATTTTACGCGCTTCAGGCTGCAATTGCGGCGTGTCACGTCAGAGCGGCGACTGCCGTCGAGACCGATTGGCATCGCATCGCGCAGCTCTACGCCGAATTGGCGCAGCTGGTGCGCTCGCCGGTCATCGAGCTCAATCGCGCGGTCGCGGTCGGCATGGCCTGGGGACCGCAAGCCGGGCTCGACGTGCTGGACGCTGTCGCCGGCGCGCCAGCGCTGGCGACCTATCATCATCTGCCGGCGGTTCGTGGCGACTTTCTGCAAAAGCTCGGGCGGCTCGCGGAGGCGCGACAGGCGTTTGAAGCCGCCGCGCATCTTGCGACGAACGGGCGCGAACGCGCGCTGATGCAGCGTCGCGCCGCGGCACTCGACACCCAGAATATCTAGGTCGTCACCTTCGGCGGCGGTGCGGTGCCTTGCGCCCATTTCTCCATCTTGCCGAGCACGCCCCAGACGGTGAGCGCGAGCGAGATCGGCATCGCGAACTGGCCAAGGCCGGGCACGGCCGACACGATCGTTCCGAGCAGACCGGCAAGACCGCCCGCATCGGGGCTCGCCGTCACCGAGGAGAGCAGCGCGGTGAGCAGCGAGCCGCCGATCCCGAGCGCGGTCTTCTTGCCGTCGAGCAGCTTGCCGATGGTCTCGCCGAGTGCGCCGTTGACCTGGCCGAGCATGGGCTTGCCGCTGCCGTTGTTGAGCAGGGTGCCGAGCAGGTCGACGACCTGCTTCAGCTGATCGACCGGGGCGGGACTGGTCGGGCTCACTGGTCCTGGCACGGGCGCCGTCTTGTTGATGAGGGCGAAAAGCCGCTCGAACAGGCTGACCGGGTCGTTGGTGGCAGGCAAAGTGTTGCCCGGCACAGTCGCTGGCAGCGTCACGCCGCCGGCCGACGGTCGCAGCACTTGCGCGAGGTCCTCCAGCCGCTTCAGGATTTGCGACAGATCGCCGTTCTGCGCGGCGGGGCCCGGCTGCTGCATCGCGCGCGTGATCGCGGCGACGGTGGCGGCATCGAGCAGCCCGGTATCCCTCAGGCCGTTCTGCTGCTGAAACTGCGAGACGGCGGTCCTGGTCTTCGGTCCGCTGATGCCGTCCTCGGCGAGCGGCGGATTGGCGCCGAGCTTGTTGAGCGCCTGCTGCATGAGAATGACCGTCGAGGCCACATCGTCCTCCGGCTCGGTGCGGCCGGCGAATTGCGGGACGCTGTCGAGCGTGATCGAGGAATCCTGTGACATCATCGCGTGCAGGATCACCGCGGTGCCGAGCTGGGAATCGACGTGACTGGAATCGAACACGTGGTCGCGGACGAATTTTCCGGCCCTTGCCTCTGGCGGGCCGTACAGCGTCGAGCCGCCGTAGAGATAGGGCGAATTGACGCCCTTGGCGTGATAGCCGAAGCCGTTGAACGCCTCGAGCCGGAACAGCATCCGCGCGATGCTCCAGTCCTGCGCGCCGATGAAGTTCTCGATCCTGAACGCGTCCACGGCGCCGTCCACGAAGGTGGCGAATGGACCGCGCCCTTTCGGAACGATGGTGGTCACACGATGCAACGACTCGCCGTTGCCGAGATACGTGTCGAAATCGAAGTTGGACTCGCGGTAGTGACAGAGCGCGGTGAAGTACCAGGGAACGCCCGTCAATCGCTCGATCTGCTGATAGGTCGCCTTGCCGTTGAGGGCCTTGCGGGCGACGGCATTCGCCTCAGTGAGGCGTCCCGCTCGGATTTCGAGACCGGCCCAATTCCGCTCATATTCGCTTTTCAAGCTCTCGAATGAGATCATTTTCCGCTCCCGCAAATTGACTGAATTATCGAGTCTCCGTGCAAGCCAAAGTGAACCGGCTGCCGTGATCGACGCGTGACTGCAGCGTGATCTCTGGAAAATCTGGCAGTCCGCCGGTCCGGCGCATGTGAAATGGCTTACAGCGTCGACATGAAATCATTGGTAGAATCCTGCAACGCACCGCTCAGGGAACCGGCGCGGCCGTCGATCCATTAACAAGGCGAGACGGTCCGGCAAGGAGTCCTGCATGCCCAAGCGCGTCCTGGCGATCGGAATCGAACCCGGCAATGCCGACTACAGCGCATTTCCGCAGCTGACGCCGGAGCTCGTGCGCGACTACATCGAGGCGCAGCTCCTGCGCCTGCGCGATCTCGGCTTCGAGGTCACGAGCTGCCTGATCGATCTCGATGCGACGGCCGAAGCCGGAGTCACGGCGGCCTTGCGCGACGAGCGCTTCGATTGCATCGTGATCGGCGCCGGCCTGCGCGAGCCGAGGGAGCGCCTGCTGCTGTTCGAGAGGGTGCTGAACCTCGTCCATCGCCTGGCGCCTGACGCCGCGATCTGCTTCAACACCACGCCTGCCGACACCGCGGAGGCGGTGCAGCGGTGGGTCCAGCCGTGAAAGCCGGCAATTGTCAGCGGTATTGGTGCCGAGCGGTCATCGGATGCACGTCGGCATTGGATCAGTTGACTGCGCGCGCATGGACGATCTCGCGCGCCCCGACCGGGCGCACGTCGGACGCGTCGAGAGTCACAACGGCAACCGTGTCCCCCGACAGGGTCGTGAATTCGACTTCGAAGGCTTCGCCTTCTTGATGCACCAGGACGACGGTGTCCACGTCACCGGCGGTTAGCCGTTCCGAAGGCACATCCCGCTTCAATGCGACAAGGTCCAATTCATTAATCATCAGTACTAATCCTCCTCGGTACCAAGGTCACGTGGCATGTCTGTTTTCTCAAACGTGTCCCAAGGATGCTATTCGTGGCCGGTGTATTCCGTGACGGACGTTGGATCTCGCGCCTAGATCAGCCGCATCCCGCGCAGGCTGGCATGCCCGCTCCTGCCGACGATGATGTGATCGTGCACGGCGATCCCCAGCGGCTTGGCGATGTCGATGATCGCTTTCGTCATCTGGATGTCGGCCTGCGAGGGCGAGGGATCGCCGCTCGGGTGATTGTGCACCAGGATCAAGGCGGTCGCCGACAATTCCAGCGCGCGCTTGATCACCTCGCGCGGATAGACCGGGGTGTGGTCGACGGTGCCGGTCTGCTGCACCTCGTCGGCGATCAGCTGGTTGCGCTTGTCGAGGAAGAGCAGGCGAAACTGCTCCTTGTCGGCGAATGCCATGCTGGTGCGGCAGTAGTCGATCACCTCGTTCCAGGATGACAGCGCGTTGCGGCCGTTGACCCCGCCCTTGGCGACGCGGTGCGCCGCCGCGGCGATCAGCTTGAGCTGGTTGATCGCGGACTCGCCGACCCCGTCGACCTCGCGTAGGCGCGCCACCGGCGCATGCACGACCTCGGCGAACGAGCCGAACGTCTTGATCAGCGTCTTCGCCAGCGGCTTGGTGTCGCGCCGCGGCAGCGCCGGAAACAGCGCCATCTCCAGCAGCTCGTAGTCGCTGAGTGCATCCGCGCCTGCGCTATAGAAGCGCTCGCGCAGCCGCTCGCGATGGCCGAGATAGTGCGGCGCGTCCTCAGGCTTGCTCTTGTCGTGGTCGGATCTGGCTGGCATGGGCCGCCAGCATTGCCTTGTCGAGAAAAATTTTCAATCGACAATTGTAGTCCTCTCGTGACTGCCGCATGGGCTTGGGCGTGGCGCAGAACGCGCGCGGTCCAGGGATGGATGGTTACGGGGACACCGATCGCCGAGCGGTTGATGCGTCCGAGGTCGCTATCTGCGTCGTGGAAGCTCATCAGGTGTTGAATCAGCGACACCGCCTCAATTGATGTGTTGCTCGCGCCTACGTTCTCAGGGGTTCAGGATTGCCCTGGGTGGGACCGTTGCGCGTGCGATGACTGGCGGCACCACATTGGTGCATTGAGACTGCCTCGGGGATTGAGGTCGGCACCTTGGCCGGCGCAAGCGAGCTCCAGATCAAGCGCATTTTGGTCGACGGAATTTCTCAAACGACAATTGCAAGTCCCCTCATCGCTTCCGCATGGGGCCGGTTACCGCCATGACGCCGATGACGATAAACGTCATGCCGGCCAGCATCGACCCCGTGAAGCTCTCGCCAAGGAGCGTGGTCCCAAGCGCCACGGCGAAGCCGGCGCGCAGGTAGCTACCGCTCGTCGTTCCGAGCGGACCAAGCGTATGGATCAGGCGGAAATAGATCACCATGGCGAGCGCGGTGCAGACGCTCGCCAGGGCGAGCACTGCCATGATCGCCTGCATCGTCGGCGCCAGCGTCCAGGGCCGATCGAGCACGGCGGCGATGGGCAGCATCAGGGCCGCGGCGCAGCTCATCGCGCCGGCGGCCGTGACGATCGCGGGAAGGTTCGCGAACCGCTGCCCCCAGATCGGTGCCAGCGCGTAGCAGAAGCTCGCCGCCAGGACGGCGGCCTGCGCCAGCGGCGCGGTGGTGCCGAACCCCGAGCGCGCGTCAACTCGCATGGTGAGAGCGACGCCGGCCAGGCCCAGCGCAACGCCGATGATCTTGCGGCCGCTGATCGCCTCTCGCCCGCGTCCGGTCGACAGCGCGATCGCCAGCACGAACATCGGCGGGGTCGCATTGAGCACGCCGGCGAGACCGCTCGTGATATGCGTTTCGCCCCAGCTGATCAGGGTGAAGGGCAGCGCGCTTTGCAGCAGCCCTTGCACGACGAAAGCCGCCCACACCGGCCCTTGGCGCGGCAGAGCATGCCCCTGCGCGAGGGCGACCAGGATCAGGAGAACGGCCGCGATCGTCACCCGCGCCGCGACCATCGTGAAGGGCGGGATCGTCGGAAGCGCGACCTTGATGAGCGTGAATGAGCTGCCCCAGATCAGGGAGAGAAGCAGCAGGAGTCCGATCTCGAACGCGAGACGGGTTTGTCTTGGTGTCGTCTGTTGTGCCTGTGTGCTCATGCGATCTGCTCCGGAAATCCATCGAGACCATGAACAGGAGCGGCGCTGCAGGCTGGCTGGATTCGGACCTCATCGCCCGGTCGAGTCCGATTTCAGCTACTCAGAAGGGCGGCTTGAAACTATGATTTGGCCATGACGACAGGCTCGGCGCATCGGCAGACGCTGCCGCCGCATCTCGACTGGGAAACCTGCGATCGGGCGCGCCTTGCGCGTGCGCGCGCTTTCGACGGCCTGTTCTTCTCCGGCGTTCGCTCGACGGGCATCTATTGCCGGCCGGTCTGTCCGGTGCGTCCGGCCCGCTCTGAGAACGTCACCTTCTATGCGACCGCGGCGGCCGCCGAGCGAGCCGGCTTTCGCCCGTGCCTGCGCTGCCGGCCGGAAACCGCGCCGGGCTCGCCGGCCTGGATGGGGACGGCGACCACCGTCGCGCGCGGGATGCGCCTGATCAATGACGGCTTTCTCGATCGCGCGACCATGACCGAGCTTGCGGAAACCCTGGGCGTGGGGCCGCGTCACCTGCTCCGCCTGTTCATGCGTCATGCCGGCGCAAGCCCGAGTGAGATCGCCGCGACGCGCCGCGTACAGGAAGCCAAGCGGCTTATCGACCAGACCGAGATGACATTGGCGGAGATTGCGTTTGCGGCCGGCTTCGGCAGCGTTCGCAGGTTCAACGACGCTTTTGCCGCGACTTACAAGAGGACGCCTTCGTCATTCCGCCGCCGGCGCCAGGACAACGCGATCAGGCGCCGATCTGCTTCTCGCCGTGCCGTTCCGACAGTGTGAAGATCTCCACGCCCGTCGCGGTGACGCCGACGGAGTGCTCGAACTGCGCCGACAGTGAGCGGTCGCGGGTGACCGCGGTCCAGCCGTCGGAGAGGATTTTGACGTGCGGCTTGCCGAGATTGATCATCGGCTCGATGGTGAAGAACATGCCGGGCTTGAGCTGCACGCCCTCGCCGGGCCGGCCGATATGGATGATGTTGGGCTCGTCGTGGAACATGCGCCCGAGGCCATGGCCGCAGAAATCGCGCACCACGCTCATGCCCTGCGGCTCGACGAAGCTCTGAATGGCGTGGCCGATGTCGCCGGTGGTGGCGCCGGGCTTCACCGCGGCGATGCCGCGCATCATCGCCTCATAAGTGACTTCGATCAGCCGCTCGGCCTTGCGGGCGATCGGGCCCACCGCATACATCCGGCTGGAATCGCCATACCAGCCGTCGACGATGAAGGTGACGTCGATGTTGACGATGTCGCCCTCCTTCAGCGGACGGTCGCCCGGCATGCCGTGGCAGACCACGTGGTTGAGCGAGGTGCAGGTCGAATATCGATAGCCGCGATACATCAGCGTCGCCGGATAGGCGCCATGGCTGAAGGCGAAATCGCGGACGAATTCGTCGATCTTCGAGGTCGGCACGCCGGGGGCAACGATGTCGGTGAGCTCGTCGAGGCATTTCGCCACCAGCGCCCCCGCCTTGCGCATGCCGGCAAAGGCATTCGGCCCATGCAGCTTGATCTGTCCGGTCTTGCGCAGGGAGGTATCGGTGGCTTCGACGTAGCTCATGCGTGTCAAATCTTCTCGGGCTGATCTCGATATCGGCGGAAAGGCTTGATTTCACGCCCTAATTTAATGATTGGCAGCCTTCATGCAAGCCGAGGCAGAGCGTTTTCGAGCGAAGTGGCTACCGGTTCGCGTGAAGAAAACGCGTCAAAAACAAGAGGCTTGCCAGCCTTGGATGGGAAAGTGCCCTAATTCGGGACTTCTACGGTGGTTTCCACCGGCAGGGCGCCGCCGCGGATGCGGATTTCGCGGACGGGGTAGGGAACCCGGATGCCCTCGCGCTTGAACGCGTCCCACAGCGCCAGCATCACGTCGCTCTTAACCCTGTCCATGCCGTCGGGATCGGCGATCCAGAAGGTCAGCGAGAACTTCATGCCGGCCTCTGCGAACTCGGTCAAAATGCAGGTCGGCGGCTTGCCCTTCTGGGCGCGCGGATGGGCAGCAGCGGTCTCGGCAGCGAGCGTGCAGACCAGGCGGGGATCGGCGTCGTAATTGGTGCCGAAGGCGATCTTCACCAGCGTGTTCTTGTCGGTATAGGTCCAGTTGACGACCTTCTGCGTCACCAGGTCCTCGTTCGGCACCAGGAATTCGCGCCCGTCGCCGGCGGCGACGGAAATATAGCGCGTCTTCATCGCGCTGATCCGCCCGGTATTGTCGCCGATGGTGACGAGATCGCCGGGCTTCACCGATTTGTCGGCGAGCAGGATGATGCCCGAGATGAAATTGGCCACGATCTTCTGCAGGCCGATGCCGATGCCGACGCCGACCGCGCCGGAGAACACCGCGAGCGCCGACAGGTCGATGCCGACGGCGCCGAGCGCAATGACGATTGCGACGGCAAGCAGCCCGATGCGGATGATCTTCACCAGCAGCACCTGCACCGACGGCGTCAGGTCGGTGGTGGCGTTGATCCGGCTCTCGGCGAAATTGCTCGCGATGTTGGTCAGCCAGAGCGCGATCAGCAGCAGCGCGCCGGCCTTGAGCGCCAAGAGCGGGGTCAACCTGAGACCGCCGAGCACGATCGCGAACGAATCCAGCAGGTCGACCGTCGCATCGAGCTGGCCGACGATGGAGAGCGCGGCGACGAACCACGCCGTGATCGACACCAGCTTGACGATGAAGGCGTTGCGGAGCACCGAGGTCACGAGCCGGATCACGAGCCAGGCGAAGCCGAGCTTGGCTGCGACCATCAGGAGATAGCTGCGGCTCGGCCAGGTCGCGTGGTACATCACCACGCGCGAGATGATCACGAGCAGCGTGAACACCGCCGTCGAGGCGCTGGAGACCATCACCCGGACGAAGTGCCGGAGCGGCAGCGGCCAGCGCATCGCCAGTGACGTCATGTCGACGCGGCTGCGAATGGCGGCCTCCGCGGCATAGGCGATGCCGGCCGCGGCCAGGATGAGACCGAATTGCAGGTAGAACCAGGGCGAGGAGATTTCCGCCCCGACGCTGCGCGCGGTCGTCTGCACGAACTCCATGAAGTCTTTGAGGTCCATGTCCATCGGTCTCGTCGGCAAAGCGGGGAGGAATTGATTCGAGGGAGCCGCAGAATCCCACAAAGGGCGCGGCCCGGCCATCGATACACCGCCAAGTGAAGCGCGTTAAGGCCGTAAAATGCCGGCAGATTGCCGCGAGGAGCGGAAATGGGTTGGCGCGCGAGTCTGCCGACGATAAGGATGAAATTCCAGCGATTTGTACCCGGAAGGTGGATGGCCTCCCTCGACTCCGTCAGTCTCGCCATATTGCTCGGCGCCGTCCTCGTCATGGCCGGTATCCTGTCGAGCCTGCTTGCGCTGCGCTTCGGCGCGCCGCTGCTGCTCGTCTTCCTTGCCATCGGCATGGTCGCCGGCGAGTCCGGCCCCGGGCATCTGCAGTTCGACGACGTCCGCACCACCTATCTGGTCGGCTCCGTCGCGCTCGCCTTGATCCTGTTCGACGGCGGCTTGCGCACGCGCTTTGCCAGCATCCGCACGGTGCTGGCGCCCTCCGTGGTGCTCGCGACCGCCGGCGTGCTGCTGACCGCCGTGGTCACGGCGCCGTTCGCGAAATACGCGCTCGACCTCAACTGGGCGGAGTCGCTGCTGGTCGGTGCCGTGGTGGCCTCGACCGACGCGGCCGCCGTGTTCCTGCTGGTGCATACCCAAGGCCTGCGCCTGCGCCCGCGCGTCGGCGCGACGCTGGAGGCGGAATCCGGCACCAACGATCCGTTCGCGATCTTCCTCACGCTGATGCTGGTGGAATACATCTCGGTCGGCTCGAGCTCGCCCGGGCATGTGCTGATGGAGTTCCTCCTGGAGGCGGCGCTGGGCGCCATCGTCGGCGTCATCGGCGGCCGCCTCGTCGTGATCGCCCTCAACCAGGTGGCGCTGCCGCAGGGCCTGCACGCTCCGTTCGTGACCACGGGCGCGCTCGTGATCTTCGGCGGCTCGCAGATCATGCACGCCTCCGGCTTCCTCGCGGTCTATCTCGCCGGCATCATCATCGGCAACCGGCCGACCCGCGCGCATAATTCGGTGGTGACGTTCCTCGATGCCGCGACCTGGCTGGCGCAGATCGTGATGTTCGTGCTGCTCGGCCTTCTGGTCTCGCCGAGCCGGCTCGGCGCGAGCATATTGCCGGCGGTCGCCGTCGCGCTCGTCCTGATGCTGATCGCGCGGCCCCTCGCGGTGTTTGCGTGCCTTATGCCATTCCGCTTCAACTGGCGCGAAAAGATCTTCATCGCCTGGACCGGCTTGCGCGGCGCGGTCGCGATCTTCCTGGCCTCGATCCCAATGCTGGTCGGGCTGTCCAAGGCCTATCTCTATTTCGACGTCGCCTTCGTCGTCGTCATCATCTCGCTCTTGCTGCAAGGCTGGACCCTGGCGCCCGCGGCGCGCAAGCTGCATGTGGCACTGCCGCGCGCCGAGCGCGGCCCGCGCCGCGTCGAACTGGATCTGCCCGGCCAGCTCGAACAGCAACTGGTCGGCTATCCGGTGCGGCCCAAGAGCCTGTATTTCCGCCGCGGCCTGATCCCGTCCTGGTCCAAGCCGACACTCGTCATCCGCAACGAGAACATCCTGACGCCGACCGAAGCCGACCCGATCGCGCCCGGGGACTACATCTACCTGCTGGCCCCGCCGGAAAAGGCCGAGTCGCTCGACCGCTTTTTCGTCGACATGCAGCCGAGCTCGGCGCCCGATCCGCATCTGCTCGGCGACTTCATGGTCTCCGGCGAGCACACCCTCGCCGAGCTCGCGGAGATCTACGGCGTGAAGGTGAGCGAGGACGAGGGCAAGCTCACGCTTGCCGATTATTTCGACGTCCATCTCGACCGAGCGCCGAAGGAGGGTGCCGAGCTCGCGCTGGACGAGATCGTGCTTGTCGCGCGCTCGATCTCCGGGGGCCGCGTCAACGTCGTCGGCCTCCGTCTGCCCGAAGAAGACGAGACGCCCGCGCCGCTGACGCGCGCGCAGGCCTTGCGCAAGAGACTTGCGGAGCTGTGGACCTCGGTCGCGGGGGTCTGACGCTGCCGTAGGGAGGCAAAGGCGTCTTGCGCCGTGCCCACCAGCAGAAAGACGGTGGGCACGGCGCGAGCTCAAAGGTGGCGTCGCAATTTGCGGGAACGGAACACCAGGCAGCCGCAGCCAAATCGCCGCAACCGCCGAAAGTTTCCGCTGTTCCGCCAAGTTGATAGCCGGAACGCTGCGCCGTTCCGCCCGTTCTCAGCCCGAGCAACGTCTTTGACAGGAGCAGTTCCATGCGAAGTTTCATCCTGCCTGCCATCGTCGCGATCGGCCTCGGATCGGCCGCGCCGGGGATGGCCTATGACACCGGCGACCAGATTTCCATGCAAGTCGCGCTCGACGTTGCCAGTGATCTTGGTGTCGCCACGGTCTCGCACACGAACTTCCTCGGCGATGAATGGCAGATCGAAGGCCGCGATCGCGCCGGGCGCTGGATGGAAGTCGATGTCGATGCGAGGACGGGCGAGGTCCGCAACGTCGATCGCGGCTGGTAGCTATTCTTAGCCCGGATGGCGCTTCGCGCAAGCCGGGCTGCAAGTGCCTCACGTCAGCACCTTCACCCCACCGAGACTCGTCACGCGGCCCTGCTTCAGCGTCACGATTTGCGTCGCGAGCTGGCGCAGTTCGGCGGCGTCGTGGCTGACATAGACCATGGGTACGTTGGCTTCATCCCGCAGCCGCACCAGATAGGGCAGGATCTCGAGCTTGCGCCCCTCGTCGAGCGCGCCGAGCGGCTCGTCGAGCAGCAGCAGCCTCGGCTTCGACAACAGCGCGCGTCCGAGCGCGACGCGCTGGCGCTCGCCGCCGGAGAGTCGTCCGGGGCGGCGGCCGAGCAGGGCACCGATGTCGAGCAGGTCGATGATGCGCCTGTGCTGGACAGGATCGGACGGCAGGCGGTTCATCCGCCGTCCGTAATCGAGGTTCTGCGCGACGTCGAGATGCGGGAACAGCCGCGCGTCCTGGAACACATAGCCGATGCGACGGCGCCAGGCCGGGACATGGATGCCTGCCGCGGTATCGTCGACGGTCTCGCCGTCGATCACGATGGTCCCGCGGTCGGGCCGCAACAGCCCGGCGATCATGTTCACCAGCGACGTCTTGCCGGCGCCCGAGGCGCCGAACAGGCCGATGACGCGGCCTTCGCTGCTGAAGGATGCATGCAGCGAGAATTCGCCAAGCTGCTTTTCGATGTCGACCCGCAGCATGGTCAGTTTCCGTGCAGCCGCGCGGTGGCGCGGCGGGCGAACCATTCGGCGGCAATCAATGCGCCCAGCGCCAGCGCGATCGAGACGATCACCAGCCGTCCCGCAGCGGCATCACCGTCCGGCGTCTGGATCAGCGAATAGATCGCGGAGGAAATCGTCTGGGTCTCGCCGGGAATGTTGGAGACGAAGGTGATCGTCGCGCCGAACTCGCCGATCGCCTTGGCAAAGCCCAGCACCATGCCGGCGAGCACGCCGGGCAGCGCCAGCGGCAGCGTCACCGTGAAGAACACCTTCCACGGCGCCGCGCCAAGCGTCTCGGCGGCCTGCTCGAGCCGGCGGTCGATCGCCTCGATCGACAGCCGCATCGGGCGCACCAGCAGCGGAAACGACATCACGCCGCAGGCGAGCGCCGCGCCAGTCCAGCGGAATGCGAAGACGATGCCGAGATGGTCGGCGAGAAAGCCGCCGACGAGGCCGCGGCGGCCGAAGGTGAGAAGCAGGAGATAGCCGGTGACGACAGGCGGCAGCACCAGCGGCAGATGCACGACGGCATCGAGCATCGACTTGCCCCAGAAGTCACGTCGCGCGAGCAGCCATGCCAGCGCAATACCGAATGGCGTCGCGACCAGCGTTGCGACGATGGCGACCCGGAGCGAAAGCAGGATCGCCGTCCATTCGGCGGGGGAAATCTCAGACATCAAGCCGCAAATATCACGTCGTCGGGGTGACCAGGAACTTGAAGCCGTACTTTTCCAGAATGGTCTTGGCCGCAGTCGAGCGCAGGAAGGCGAGATAGTCATTGGTCTGCGGCTTGGCGGTGGTGGTCGCAGCGACCGGATAGATGATCGCGGGATGTGAATCCGCCGGGAAGGTGCCGACGATCTTCACGCCGGGCTCGATCTTGGCGTCGGTGGAATAGACGATGCCGAGTACGGCCTCGCCGCGGGCGACCAGCGTCAGCGCCGCGCGCACGCTCTCGGCCATCGCGAATTTCGGCTCCGCGGCCTGCCAGGCGCCGAGCTTTTGCAGCGCCGCCTTGGCATATTTGCCGACCGGCACAGCTTTGACGTCGCCGGTCGCGATCTTGCCGTCGCCGGCGAGCTTGGCGAGATCGAAGCCTTGCGCGATCGTCACGTCGTCGATCCTGGAATCCTTCGGCGCGATCAGCACGATGCTGTTGCCGAGCAGGTTGACTCTGGAAGGCTCGTTGATGGTCTTCCTGGAGATCGCGTAGTCCATCCAGTCGGTGTCGGCCGAGACGAACACGTCGGCCGGCGCGCCCTGCTCGATCTGCTTGGCAAGCACCGAGCTTGCGGCATAGCTGACGATGAACTTGACGCCGGTTCTGGCGGTGTAGGCGGCGTCGATCTCGTCCAGCGCGTTCTTCATCGAGGCGGCGGCGAACACGGTGATGGTCTTGTCCTCGGCCGCGGCCGGCGAGAGGGCCGCGCCGGCGAGGATGACGAAGGCAGTGAAAAGTCCTGATAGACGAAACATGGGATGCGCTCCGTGCGAGCTCGCGCGCAAGGCAGCACGCGCAAATCTGGCGTCGAATGGGTCAGATGCGACGGGCGGAAGCGCTGTTCCACGGTCCCTTGCGACGGCTTACGGCCGGCGGGGATATCGCAGTAGCGAAGATAGCAGGCCGCGCCGCTAGGTCAAACCTGGTTCGTCATCCCAGGACAAGTGCGCCTAAAGCACCGCCGTCGTCCCGGACAAGCGTAGCGCTGGACAATGCGTAGCGTTGTCCAGAGCGGAGCGCCGATCCGAGATCCATAGTCACAGGCAGGTGTGGTTACGGGGACTCGGTGTGGCTTGCCGCGCCACATCGCCCGCTGTGATTACGGGGCTCGGATCGGCGCACGCTTGTCCGGGACGACGGCATTGGGTGAGGCGCTAGCGTCGTTTACGGCTGCGCATCCGCCGCGTGCAGCACCGCCTTGCAGGCGGACGGCATTTGCGCCAGCGTCATCGGCGGCTTCGGCTTCGGCGGCTCCGGCGGCGGCTTGGGATGCAGCACCGCATCGGAGAACCAATAGGCGAGATCGGCGGGCTTGCAGCCTTCGTCCTCGGCCTGTGACGGCTGGCCCTCGCATTCGCCGGCGCTCGCCGGGCAGCGCATGCGGATGTGGAAGTGGTAGTCGTGGCCCCACCAGGGGCGGATCTTCGACAGCCACGCGCGATCGCCCTTGGCCTCGCGGCACAACGCCTTCTTGATTGCGGCGTTGACGAAGATGCGCTGCACGGCGGGCTCCTGCGCCGCATCGCGCAGCACCAGCACGTGACCTGGCGTGAACACCCTGGGGTCGACATCGAGCCGGTCCGGGCGCACCATCATCACCGCCGACATGTCCTCGCGCTCCTCGCGCGAGAGCCGGCGGTCCGGCATCGGCGTCAGCCAGATGTCGGCGTCGAGACCGATCTGGTGGCTGGAATGGCCTGACAGCGCCGGCCCGCCGCGCGGCTGGGCGATGTCGCCGACCAGGATGCCGGGCCAGCCCGCGTCCTTGTGGGCTTTCGCGGCGAGCCGCTTGATCAGCGCGATCATGTCGGGGTGACCGTAGCTGCGGTTGCGCGACAGCCGCATCACCTGCCAATACTCGCCGTTGATCGGAATCTGCTCCGCGCCGCCGATGCAGCCCTTGGTGTAGGAGCCGATGACATGGGCCGGCCCTTTCGAGGGCAACAGCTTTCGCGCGAACAGCTCCTTGGCGGCGAGATCGGGATCGTTCGGGTTGGCGAGCGGCGGCAGCGGCTTCGGGTTGATGCTGCCCTTGTCCTGGGCCGGCGCGTCGCCGGCGCTCAGGCAGGCGAGCGAGAGCAGGAGGAGGGTGATGCAGCGGCGACTCATGCTGGCGTCCTTATAGCCCAATGCTGCATCAGGGTTAAGAATGAGGCCGTGAGCCGGCTATCGGCTCATCGCAGCTCGCCCAAATCGCGTCTCGAGCTCGCGGTTTCTTAACTGTGCAATAACCCTATCCTGCATTGACCAAAATTCGTGCGCGGCGTGAGGAAAATCTGCAGCTCGCATGCAATCACGCGCGATTTCGGAACCGATTCAAGCGCCCGCGCAATTTTGTGCCAGATTGATCATCGATTGCTGTGCAGGACTCAGTCTGACGGTGCCTGCCGCCGCGGCCGCGCCGCGCAAACAGGCAGCAAGCTCCGCCGCGGGCTGATGGCGGCCGGTCAAGATTACTTTTTTTTCAGACACTTGCCCCAACACTTGCGGCCGCTGGGCGCGACTGGGATGAGTGACGTTGAGTTTGGGGTCTCGAACAACGAAAAAGCGAAAGCAAAGCGTGCTTGCCCGCGCCGGCCAAAAGGCGCGCAAGCCGCGCTTCGCGCGCGCGCCGCGTGCCCTTTCCGAACGCGACCAAGTCCTGCGCAGCCGTGCCGAGGCGGAAGCCGCGATCGCCGAAGCGCGCAAATCCCATGAGCGCCTGCGTCAGGCCATCGACATTCTGCCGCAGGGCATCGTGTTTCTCGATGCCGAAGGCCGCTACGTCCTCTGGAACAAGAAATACGCCGAGATCTACAGCAAGACCGCCGATCTGTTCAAGGAGGGCGCGCGCCTCGAAGACACGCTGCGCATCGGCGTTACCCGCGGCGACTATCCCGACGCCATCGGCAACGAGGACGCGTGGATCGCCGACCGGCTGCAAAAGCTCTATCAGCCCAGCGCGCGCCACGAGCAGAAGCTGTCGGACGGCCGCGTCATCCTGATCGACGAGCGCTTGACCGATGACGGCGGCGTCGTCGGCCTGCGCGTCGACATCACGGAATTGAAGCAGCGCGAGGCCTCGTTCCGCCTGCTGTTCGACGGCAATCCCGTGCCGATGATCATCTGCGCGCTGGACGACGAGCGCATCATCGGTGTCAACGACGCCGCAATCGCGCATTACGGCTATAGCCGGGCCGAGTTCGAGCGACTGAAGATCCGCTCCTTGCAGGCGTTCGACAGCGAGCCGCCCTGGACCACCGATCCGACCGGCGAGGAGCAGGTGGAAGCACGTCAAGGCCGACGGCGCGCTGATCGATCTTGCGATCTATTCCCGCGAATTGACCTATGCCGAGCGGCCGGCAGTGCTGCTCGCGCTGATGGACATCACCGAGCGCAAGCGCGCCGAGGCGCGGCTCGCCTTCATGGCCCAGCATGACGGGCTGACCGGCCTGCCCAATCGCAGCCTGCTGCGGCAGCAGATGGACGAGATGCTGCTGCACACGCGGCGCAGCGCCGAGAAGGTCGCGCTGCTGATCCTCGGGCTCGACAATTTCAAGGCGGTCAACGACACGCTGGGGCATGGGGTCGGCGACAAGCTCCTGCGCGGCGTCGCCAAGCGGCTGCGCTCGACCTTGCGCGAGGAGGACGCGCTGGCGCGCCTTAACTCCGACGAGTTCGCGGTTCTGCAGAGCGGATTGGCGCGGCCGGAAGACGCGGTGGGTCTCGCAAAACGCCTGCTGGAGGCCATTGCCGATCCCTATCTGCTCGACGGCCATTCCGTGGTGATCGGCGCCTCGATCGGCATCGCGATGGCGCCGGGCGATGGCGATGATCCCGAGAAGCTGCTCAAGAGCGCCGACATGGCGCTGTCGCGCGCGAAAGCGGATGCGCGCGGCACCTTCGCCTTCTTCGAGGCCGCGCTCGATGCGAAGGCGCAGAGCCGCCGCAAGATCGAGGTCGAGCTGCGCGATGCGATCCAGAACGACGTGCTGCGTCCCTATTACCAGCCGCTGATCGACCTCCAGAGCGGCCGCATCACCGGCTTCGAGGCGCTGGTGCGCTGGCCGCATGCCGAGCGCGGCATGGTCTCGCCGGCCGAGTTCATCCCGGTCGCCGAGGACACCGGCCTGATCAATCCGCTCGGCGGGCTGATGCTGCGCCGGGCCTGCCTCGATGCCGCGGCCTGGCCCGACGACGTCCGCGTCGCCGTCAACCTGTCGCCGCTGCAGTTCCGCAGCGGCAATCTGCTCTCGATGGTGACGGACGCGCTGAAACATTCCGGCCTGCCGCCGCGCCGGCTCGAGCTCGAGATCACCGAGACGCTGCTCCTGGAGAAGAGCGCGCAGGTGCTGGCGACGCTGCACGCGCTGCGCGCACTGGGGGTGCGCATCTCCATGGACGATTTCGGCACCGGCTATTCCAGCCTCAGCTACCTACGCAGCTTTCCCTTCGACAAGATCAAGATCGACCAGTCTTTCGTGCGCGATTTGGCGGCCAACCGCGAAGCCCAGGCGATCATCCGCTCCATCGTCAGCCTCGGCAAGGGCCTTGGCGTCACCATCACCGCCGAAGGTGTCGAGACCGAAGCCGAGCTGAGCTGTCTCCGCGCCGAAGGCTGCCATGAGGGGCAGGGCTTTCTGTTCAGCAAGGCCCGGCCGAATGCCGAGATCATCAGCCTGCTCGCCGCACAGCGCGGCATCGATGGCGACGAGGACGCTGCGCTGGTGGCGTGAGTCGGCCTGGCCGCTTGTTGCCTCCCGCCAAAATCACCCTCCCCACGTCTCGTAATGCGTGTCGCGCGGTTGGATCTGCTGCGCGATTGCGCCAGTGTCTTGCTGTCCTTCGGCTCATGCACTGCTCAGCATGCTGGAACAGCCTGGCATCGCAGACGCTGCTCACTTTCGCAGGGCTGGGCCTGATGAGCGCCCTGCTGATATCGCTCGCCGCAATCGATCGCGGTGTGGCTCCTGATCTCCGGCCGTTGTAGTTTGGACATGAATGCGCAGACGGGTGAGCCATGTCGGTGCAGGTAAGCCGCTCGCCATCGGAAGTCGACAGTTTGGTCCATCTCCGCTTTGGGGGCCGGTCGGATATCGACCCGGGTGCACCACCCGTAAATTTCCCAAGTGCCGACCCCCGGCCGCAGTCGTTAAATTGTGCAGGTCGTGGGGCCGCACCATGAAGACACCGAAGCCAAAGCAATGGGCCGAGCAGGAGATTCGGCGGCTGGTCGCGCTGGCCCGGCGGGGCGTTGGAGTATCGAAGATAGCCGCGGAACTGGGTCGCCACGCCGGATCAGTCAGGCGAATGGCACGAACGAAGGGACTACTGTTGAAGAAGTAGCCGCCGGGTAGGGCGCTGCCTGATCGAGGAGGCGCGCGGACGTGGCTCTACAGCCCGAAGCCTCGGCCGATGTCGCGCATAAGACTGAGCGCAGCCTCGGTATTGCGACCATAGAAGAGCGCTCGATCGAGCTGAGAAAAGATGCCCATTCCGAATAGCGCTATAGCGATGCCTCTAAGCATGGTTGTGGACCGGGTTTGAACGATGCTGCGAAAGTTCAAAACGGCCCCAGCCGCAGGATGGGGGTAACAGCCGGGGCCGGCATTCCCATTCCAATGTGCCGCACGGCGGCGGGCGGCACTCTTCAGCTTAGACACACGGAAGCTAACAAATCATTTTATTCCGCACTCACCCCGTGAGAGCCGCGGCCGGTTTCGTGATGTCGGGCTCTCGATCGGGCGGCGAGCCAACCGAGCAACGTTCGAAATCCTCGAACGGCGCATCCCTGGCCAAATGCTCCCAATATTCAGCTTCGGCGAGCAGTTTCCAACTTCGATCAGGATGACGCGCGGCTGTCTGGCGGCACAACACTGCCATCGCGCGCAGGCGACCCGCAGTATCCATCTACTCCTCCCGTTATTCTCGTCGATTATTCTTGTTGATTGCACAGTATTTTCATTTTTTGCGTCGGAGTCATTACGATTATGACATAAAACTAATTTTCACCTTTCGAAGCGCGTTTTGATTTTCGTTACGCTTTAAATCGCGCTTCGAGCACAACGGGCGCAATCCAGCCGGTGGATTGGCGGAGCGAAGCGAAACCCATCAAACTTCATTCTTACGAATTGGAACGGGCAAGAACGCGAACCTGCGTCCCGCCCGCTAGGGCGAAGCGGTTTCGCGAAGGGCTCAATCCATCTTGCGGGCGCGCTCGTCCTCCTGGCCGGGACATGGCGACCGGATGGTGGATTGGTCCGTCATCGTCGTGCCTGAATTGAACCTGTTCGGCTTCCGCCTGCACCAACGGCGCGTAGGTCCGTGATATCAGCGACGAAGGAAGGCGCGATGAAGGCCGTGAAAGCATCGATCCGTGTTGCAGTCACAGCGCTTGCTTCTGGCGGCGCTCTATGCGCGTCAGGGGCGTAACGCCGAGGCCGAGCGGCTGTTCAAGCGCTCGGTGGCCACATGCGAGAAAACCCTCGGCCCCAACCATCCGGATCTCGCCGGCGTCCTGGACAACCTCGCCGGTCTCTACAAGGATCAGGGCCGCTATGCCGATGCCCAGCAGGTCCTGAAACGGTCGATGGCCATCCGAGAGAAGACAAGACCGATCTGACGTCCCATGCGCGACTTGATCCCCGCCGCCGCCGAAAATCGCCCGGTTCGCTCCCTTCTCACCGGCCTGATCGCATTTGCCTTCGCGGCGATTGCCTCGCCTTGTGTCGCCAGCGAGTGGCGTTACGGCTGTCGGGGCGTGCTGCCCAGCGGCGATGAGCCGGTCATCATCTTCAATCGCTCCTCGCTCATCATGTTGCCGAAGGCCTGGGTCCGCGGATCGCTGCTCGGTTCGGTCAACGGTCAGCTCTTGAGCTCGAGCTTTCGCGCAGCCGATAACAATTCGGGGCTTGTCCCGAAGATGGTGTTCGCGCGCGACGATCATCCCGACGAGAAGCTGACCCTGACCGAAAAATCGTCACAGACGATCTCGGATGTTCACCGTCCGGCTGGAAGGCAACCGCGTTCCGAGCAAATCACCACCTACCGCAAGGTCTATCGGTGGGTGAGCGACGGCATCTATCAGGGGCCCTACGATATCAAGATGGATTGCGTAAACTACGAGCTTTCGGCGCCCCGTCGATAGCTTTGCCGGGGGCGCGCGGCGCGTCCCGATAGGCTCAAAGCTCAGTGTCCCACGCGGAAATGACGTCCTGGAGGCCGATCCGCCAAGGGCCGATCGTTCCCGCTGGACGAGCCAAAAGCCATGCTGGCCACACTTTTCCAACTTTTTTGCGCGCTGACGGCCGAACCATGTCGGCTTGGGCCGGTCTCGATCGTCCTTGGGTGGACACGTCCGGATGAGCCGTGAGATGGACGCGACTCTTGCTACGTGATTTCGTCGATTCGAGCCGTCAAAGTCGGAACTGGAGCAAATGCCCATGAGGATCACCGTCGAAACCAGCGTAGCCGCCCCCATCGATCGGGTCTGGCGTGCCTATACGACACCTGCCGACATCGTGAAGTGGAATGCTGCGTCCGACGACTGGCACACGACCAAGGCGACGGTCGACCTGCGGGAAGGCGGCACTTTCTCGTCTCGGATGGAAGCCAAGGACGGCAGCATGGGCTTCGACTTCGCCGGCACCTACACGACGATCGTCGAACACAAGCTGATCGAATATGCGTTCGGAGATCGCAAGGCCGAAGTCGAGTTCGTGCCCGGCCCGAACGGGGTCGTCGTCCGCGTCGTCTTCGATGCCGAAACGATGCACTCGGTCGAGCAGCAGAAAGCTGGCTGGCAGGCGATCCTCGACAATTTTGCACGGTACGTCGAGGCGAAGCAGAAGCCGTTGTAGGCGTGCGGAGGGCGTAGCAGCTCGTAGCAACCATTAAGTCGCGGCGGTGGGGCGAGCGACTTGTCCGCCGTAGCTCGAAGAGCGAAGGCGGAAGCAAAACGCATCAAGCCTCACCCTCGCATGTCGGATCGAGCTGCACTCGCCTTGGCGATGGGTTTCGCAAGAGCTCAATACATCCTACGCACTGGATTGAGGCCCGTAAGCCGCCACCCATTATCGCGCCTGGATGTCGAGATCAGATGCTGCGTGCCTGTCTCACACGGGCTGCGACGATGCCACCATACCCCTGTTTTGCCCGACGGGTCAAATCGATTTCGTAAAATCAAAAAATGCAATGCCGCCAAGGAGTCGGCTACTGTGCATGGGGTTGTTCTCGCGGTTTTTGTTTGCGGGCCCCCGATGACGGACCGACCTCGTCGGTGTCCAAAGCGGCCGGCCGTCGCCTCAGCTATCCACCTTCAGCGCGGCGATGAAGGCTTCCTGCGGGATGTCGACCTTGCCGAACTGCCGCATCTTCTTCTTGCCTTCCTTCTGCTTCTCCAGAAGTTTTCGTTTGCGCGTGATGTCGCCGCCGTAGCACTTTGCGGTGACGTCCTTGCGCAGCGCGCGGACCGTCTCGCGGGCGATCACCTTGCCGCCGATCGCCGCCTGGATCGGGATCTGGAACATGTGCGGCGGGATCAGCTCCTTCATCTTCTCGACCATGGCGCGGCCGCGCCCTTCCGCGCGGGTGCGGTGGACCAGCATCGAGAGCGCATCGACCGGCTCGGCATTGACCAGGATCTGCATCTTGACGAGATCGGCCGGCTTGTAGTCGGTCAGGTGATAGTCGAACGAGGCGTAGCCCTTGGAGACCGATTTCAGGCGGTCGTAGAAATCGAACACGACCTCGTTGAGCGGCAGGTCGTATTTCACCATGGCGCGGGAGCCGACGTAAGTGAGCTCCTTCTGCGAGCCGCGGCGGTCCTGGCACAGCTTCAGCACGCTGCCGAGATATTCGTCGGGCGTGAGGATCGTCGCCTCGATCCAGGGCTCGTCGATCTCGGCGATCTTGACCACGTCGGGCATGTCGACGGGATTGTGGATCTCGATCTCCTGGCCGTCGGTGAGCTTCATCTTGTAGATGACGCTCGGCGCGGTCGCGATCAGGTTGAGATCGAATTCGCGCGATAGCCGCTCCTGGATGATTTCGAGGTGAAGCAAGCCGAGGAAGCCGCAGCGGAAGCCGAAGCCGAGCGCGGCTGACGTCTCCATCTCGAAGGAGAAGCTGGCGTCGTTGAGGCGCAGCTTGCCCATCGCCGCGCGCAGTGTCTCGAAGTCATCCGCATCGACCGGGAATAGGCCGCAGAACACCACGGGGATCGCCGGCTTGAAGCCGGGCAGCATCTCGGCGACCGGCTTCCTGTCGTCGGTGATGGTGTCGCCGACGCGGGTGTCGGCGACTTCCTTGATCGCGGCGGTGATGAAGCCGATCTCGCCGGGACCGAGTTCGTCGACCTGCTGCATCTTCGGCGTGAAGAAGCCGACGCGCTCGACATCGTAGGCCGCGCCGGTGCCCATCATGCGCACGCGCTGGCCCTTCCTCATCGTGCCGTCGACGATGCGCACCAGCACGACGACGCCGAGATAGACATCGTACCAGCTGTCGACCAGGAGCGCCTTGAGCGTCGCGTCGCGGTCGCCCTTCGGCGGCGGCAGACGGGTGACGATGGCTTCAAGCACGTCGGGAACGCCGAGGCCGGTCTTGGCCGAGATCATCACCGCGTCGGAGGCATCGATGCCGATGACGTCCTCGATCTGCTGCTTGACCTTCTCGGGCTCGGCCGCGGGGAGGTCGACCTTGTTCAGGACCGGGACGATCTCGTGATTGTTGTCCAGCGCCTGGTAGACGTTGGCGAGCGTCTGCGCCTCGACGCCCTGGCTGGCGTCGACGACGAGCAGGGAACCCTCGCAGGCCGCCAGCGACCGCGAGACCTCGTAGGCGAAGTCGACATGGCCGGGCGTATCCATCAGGTTGAAGATGTAATCCTTGCCGTCCTTGGCGCGGTACTGCAGGCGCACCGTCTGCGCCTTGATGGTGATGCCGCGCTCGCGCTCGATGTCCATGGAATCGAGCACCTGCTCCTTGCCCGCCATCTCGCGGTCGGAGAGACCGCCGGTCATCTGGATCAGGCGGTCGGCCAACGTCGATTTGCCATGGTCGATATGGGCGACGATGGAGAAGTTGCGGATGTTGGAAATGGGGACGGTCGTCATGGGCGCGGGATACCACTCACATCCCCGTGCGGCAACCATATTGCTGTATTTTCAGGGCCTTTCTTCACGCCAAGCTGATTCCACGGACGCCCAAAACGCGCTAGCAAGCGGCCCATGTCCACGACCTCTCTTCCCACTGCCGGAGCGCGGGCGAAGACCCGCCTGGGTTACAACCGCTTCCGCGCCTGGCTGGTTGCCTGCGCGATCCGTCCCGAGGCCCGTCTGTGGCTGGTGATCCAGCTCGCCATCCTGCATGCGGTGCTCTGGACCTTCATCCTGATCAATCTCAAGGCGGCGCAGGACGTTCACATGGACGTCGCAGAAGCCTGGGGCTGGGGCCAGAAATTCCTGTGGGGCTACGGCAAGCACCCGCCGCTGTCGGGCTGGGTCGCCGGCCTCTGGTTCAAGGCGTTCCCGGCGGCGGACTGGGCGACCTATGCGCTGGCGATGGCGACGGTGAGCGTCGGCATGGTGATCTGCTGGCTCGTGAGCTTGCGCGTGGTGGACGCGAGGCGCGCGTTCCTGGTCGTCATGATGATCGCACTCTACCCGATCTTCAATTTCAAGGGTTTCAAGTACAATCCGGACCTGCTCCAGCTCGTCACGTTGCCGCTCCTGGTGCTCGCTTATCTCAATGCGTTCGAGAAACGGAGCTGGCAATCCGGAGTCTTGCTTGGCCTTGCCGGCGCGCTGGCGCTGATGACCAAATATTGGGTGCTGACCATGATCGGCGCCATCGGCCTTGCCGCGCTGATCCATCCCGACCGGCTGCGCTTCCTGTCGTCGCCGGCGCCATGGGTCGCGATCGCGACGATGGTCGTGGCGATGATCCCGCACATCGTCTGGCTGGCGGATGCGCATTTCGTGCCGCTGATCTATGCCGGGGACACCTACAGCCTTCAGGACAAGAGCCAGGTGCATCAGCTCGTGGCCGGCTATGCTCTGCATAACGTCGCGCTGCTGGCACTGCCGGTGGCGCTCGCGGCGCTGGCCATGGCGCTGGTGCCGCCCTGGGTCAAATTGCTGCTGCGCGCGCCCACGCGCATCGTCACGCGAGCCTGGGCGCGCGGCGCCAATGCAGGCGTCGATCTCTCGCAGGCGCTGAACGTCTGGATTGTCCAGGTCATCGTCGCGGTCGGCCCGCCGCTCGGCGCGCTCGCCTTCAGCATCTACTTGAAGACCGATTGGGGCATCTCGCTGTTCTTCCTGGTGCCGCTGGCGCTGGTCGCGATCCCCGCGCTGCGGGTGCAGAGCGCGGTGCTGTTCAACATCGCCGCGATCTGGCTCTTGCTCAGCGTCGCGACGCTTGCCGCCTCGCCCTGGATCGCCGCGCGCGAGATGGCGGCCAATGCCGGCAACACCGCGACCTATGGCGCGCGCTCCGAGCTGGCGCGCAAACTGACGCAGGAGTGGCACATGCGCTTTGCCTCGCGCTGGGCCGTCGTCGCCGGCACCATGGAGTCGATCCAGCCGATGGTGTTCTACAGCCCGGATCATCCGTCCGCGTTCACGCCGAACGAGCCGTGGAGTTCGGGTCTGACGTCACTCGACGACGTCAGGACGTATGGATTCATCGGCGTGTTCGATCCGACCGACGAACGCCTGCCCAAGTTCGAGAAATGGGTATCCGAGACCGCGCCGAACGCCGAGCGCATGGTGATGTCGACGCGCCGCTTCACCCACGGCAAGGCCGGCCCGTCGATGAGCTGGAACATTTACATCGCGCCGCCGGGGAAGTGAGGCTGTCGTCGTTCCGGGGCACGCCAAGCGTGAACCCGGAATCTCGCGATTCCCCGGTGTGCAATTGCGCACCTGAGGTCTGGTGCTGTCGCACCATCCCGGAATGACGTTGGGGTCCTAAACCCCTTCCTCGTTGAACTTGCTCTCGACGAGTTCGGTGATCGCCGCGAGCGCGGCTTCGGCGTCAGTACCTGCCGCCGACACCGTGATCGTCGTGCCAGGACCAGCGGCCAGCATCATCAGGCCCATGATCGAGGTGCCGCCGACGGTCTCGCCGCCGCGCGTCACCCACACCTGCGCGTTGAAGCGCTCGACCGCCTGGACGAACTTCGCCGAGGCGCGCGCATGCAGGCCGCGCTTGTTGATGATCAGAAGCTCCTTGGAGATCGCGCCCGCGGGCGCGCCCGTCCCCGCTTGTGGCGCCTCGTCGCTCATTTGCCGGCGAGCACGCGGCTGGCGATGGTGACGTATTTGCGGCCCGCTTCCTGGGCCATCGCGATCGCGTCCGGCAGCGGACGTTCCTCGCGCACCTTGGCGAGCTTCACCAGCATGGGCAGGTTGATGCCCGCGAGCACTTCGACCTTGGGCCGGCTCATGCAGGATATTGCGAGGTTCGACGGTGTGCCGCCGAACATGTCGGTGAGGATCGCAACGCCGTCGCCGGAATCGACGCGGTTAACCGCCTCGATGATGTCGCTTCGGCAGAGATCGGAATCATCCTCGGCGCCGATCGTGATCGCTTCGATTTGCTTTTGTGGGCCCATGACATGTTCAAGCGCTGCCTTGAATTCGTCGGCAAGGCGCCCGTGGGTCACAAGTACTAGACCAATCATCGGAAAACTCCTCGCGGGCGCTTTTGGTGCACCGCACGAACGCGCCACTTTGACCATCCAGAGCCCCCGCGCAAGAGGGGATGTTGCGTATCTCCCTGAATATAGACGGCTGGATAAGGGGAGCTGCGCCGGTCTATTCGGTCGCGATAGTGGGCTTCATATGGTTACCATTTCCCTTCAAACAATCGCCAGAAGGGTTAACCGAAGATGAACTCTTGGTAGTGGTCAAGGCCGCAACAACCAAGGGGAGGGGCGAATAGTCGCGGGGGACCGGGATTCGCGGTATTTCGACACCAGAAATGCTGGTTTTCAGGGATTCGGCCGCAGGCAGGCGCTCCGCATCCGCCACATTCAGATCGACCACGAGGCCGATGGTCGCACGCTCCACGAAGTCGCAGCGGCGGATTCCTAAGCCCCGGATCTCGATCAGACCAGCCAATGCCGGCACAGGGCGGACCTCAATTTCATGGCCGACTGTCGCCAGATGGACACGGTCATCACCGACCAGAACGGCCCTGTCCACAACGCCCGACCGGCCTGCCATGATCAAATCGAAGGCAAGGCGCGACTTGCCGGATCCCGAGGGCCCGCGGATCAGCACGGCAAAAGTCCCGACCTTGACGGCGGAGGCGTGAACGCTGGGCCCGCCGTCGCTCATAGGGCCGGCAGCCTCACCACGAAGCGCGCACCGGCAACCGTCGGAGCTCCGTCGGCATCGAGCGGGCCAGGACGGTTCTCCGCCCAGATGCGTCCGCCATGGGCGTCGACGATCTGCTTGGAGATCGACAGGCCGAGGCCGGAATTCTGGCCAAAGCCCTGATGCGGACGGTCGGTGTAGAAGCGCTCGAAGATGCGCTCCAGCGCGTCGTCGCGAATGCCGGGGCCTTCATCGTCGACCACGATCTCGATCTCGCCGCGCACGCGGCGGCAGGTGAGGCGCACCTTGCTGCCGGCTTCCGAGAACGATTGTGCATTGGAGAGCAGATTGGAAATCACTTGCCCGAGCCGAGAATCGTGACCCATCACGGAGAAAGTGTCGGTCGGGCTGCGGCCCTCGAAGCGCGTCTCGACCGCGACGTCGTGGCCGAGCTTGGTTTCATTGGCGACGGACGCCAGCGTCGTCAGCAGGCGGCGCAGGTCGACCGGGATGGCATCCTGGCGCTGCAATTCGGCATCGAGTCGGCTGGCGTCGGAGATGTCGGAGATCAGCCGGTCGAGCCGCTTGACGTCGTGCTCGATCACCTCGAGCAGGCGTGCGCGGCTGCTCTCGTTGCGGGCCAGCGGCAGCGTCTCGACCGCCGAGCGCAACGAGGTCAGCGGGTTCTTCAATTCATGGGCGACGTCGGCGGCGAACATCTCGATCGCCTCGATGCGGCTGTAGAGCGCGCTGGTCATGTCGCGCAGCGCGCCGGAGAGGTGGCCGATCTCGTCGCGGCGGCGGGTGAAATCGGGAATCTCGATGCGCGCCTTGATGCGGCGGCGGACGCGCTCGGCGCTGTCGGCGAGCCGGCGCACGGGCCCGGCGATCGTGCTCGCCAGCAAGAGCGACAGCATGATCATGACGGCGGCGGCGACGCCGCCGACCTTCAGGATCGCGAGACGCTCGGCCGTGACCATCTGGTCGATGTCGTCACCTTGCGTCGACAGCATCAGCGCGCCGTGGATTGCGCGCGAGCGGAGCACGGGGACCGCGACGGACACGATCACCTCGCCGCGCGCATTGACCCGCACCATCGAACGCTTCTGGCCCTGAAGAGCGTCGCCCACCTCCGCATAGCCGTTGCCGTTCTCGGGCCCGAGCTCGCGATAGAGCGGCAGATCGCCGCGGTTCAGCCAGGTACGCACCGCGACCATGCCGCGCTCGACGATGCCGGGCTTCTCGGCCGGCGGCGGCAGGTCGTAGCGCAGCACGTTTTCGAGGTTGCGGCTGTCGAGCAGCAGGCTGCCGTTCGGATCGTAGATGCGGGCGCGCGTCTTGGTCGGCGAGATCAGCGTGCGCAGCACCGGCGCCACGCGCTCCGGATTGATCGGGAAGTCCAGCGGCGAATATTCGTCCGAGCCGCCATAGGTCTCGCCCGGCTTGAGGTCGAGCAGCCTGTCGGGATCGATGGTGATGGCGTTGGTCTGCACCGTGGCGGAGGCCGCGATCGCGCCGGCGATGATCTCGGCCTGGACCAGCAGGCTCTGCGCGCGCGCGTCGATCAGGCCGGCGCGGAATTGCGACAGGTACAGGATGCTCGCCACCAGTGCGACGAGACCGGCGAGGTTGAGCGAGACGATGCGGCGGGTCAGGCTCGAGAAGGACAGCGCAAAGAAGAACTGCCCGGCGCGCTTCAGCCAGTTCAGCGGCCGCCAGCCCTGCGGCTTATCATCGGTGACGTGGTCCGGAACGCCGTCGGATACGAGATCCCCGGCGCTCTGGTTTGGGTCAGGCTGCGTTCGGTCAAGCAATGCTTACGCCCGCGTTAGGACAGGCCGTGCGAAGGTCCCCCCCGCATCCTAGAGCGATCCTGGCCCCGATGGAACGAGAACCGGAGATGCTCTCTCGATCGTCGTGGAGGGCGCCCGCCGCCTCAGGCTTCCTTGAAACGGTAGCCGACGCCGTAAAGCGTCTCGATCATCTCGAACTCGTTGTCGACCACCTTGAACTTCTTGCGCAGCCGCTTGATGTGGCTGTCGATGGTGCGGTCGTCGACATAGACCTGGTCGTCATAGGCGGCGTCCATCAACGCGTTGCGGCTCTTCACCACGCCGGGCCGGGTCGCGAGCGCCTGCAGGATCAGGAATTCGGTGACGGTCAGCGTCACCGGCTCGTTCTTCCAGGTGCAGGTATGGCGTTCCGGATCCATGCGCAAAAGGCCGCGGTCGAGCGCCTTGGCGTCGTTCTCCTTGGGCGCGACGGTCGGGTCCTTCGGCGCCGAACGGCGCAGCACCGCCTTGACGCGCTCGACCAGAAGGCGCTGCGAGAACGGTTTACGGATGAAGTCGTCGGCGCCCATCTTGAGGCCGAACAGCTCGTCGATCTCTTCGTCCTTGGAGGTGAGGAAGATCACCGGCAGGTCCGATTTCTGCCTGAGACGACGCAGCGTCTCCATGCCGTCCATGCGCGGCATCTTGATGTCGAGGATGGCAAGATCGGGCTGGGTGGTGCGAAAACCGTCGAGCGCGGAGGCACCGTCGGTGTAGGTCATGATGCGGTAGCCTTCGGCTTCCAGCGCGATCGAGACGGATGTGAGAATGTTGCGGTCGTCGTCGACCAAAGCGATTGTGGGCATGAGCCTCTGCTTTCTGCTTTCCGTTTGGGTCGTGGCTTGAAACGGCGAGCAATCAGTGATGCGCCGCATATATGGGTGCCGAACTCGGCATTCGAACCTTGTCACCGAGCAATGCAAGCTGGGCTGAAGTGTGACCAAGTTCCACGAAACACGGCAGATTCGCCGCGTCTCGACCCGTAACCGGGCCCCCGTTTACCCGAAACAAGGCCCCCCATGCAACCACCTGACCCGAGAAAGCCGATGCAACCGACCCCGGATTTCGACCCCGCAAAGCTCGCCAAATCGCTGCTGAGGCGATCCCGGCAGGGCGCGCTGGCGACGCTGATGGCCGGCAGCGGGGATCCCTATTGTTCCCTGGTCAATCTCGCCAGCCACCCCGATGGCTCGCCGATCCTCCTGATCTCGCGCCTCGCCGTGCACACCCGGAACATCCTCGCAGACAGCCGGGTCTCGCTGATGCTGGACGAGCGCGCGGCCGGCGATCCCCTGGAAGGTGCCCGGATCATGCTGTCAGGCCGCGCGGAACAGGCCGCCGCGAACAAGGATCTGCTCCAGCGACGGTATCTCAGTGCCCATCCGTCAGCAGAGGACTTTGTTTCCTTTAAGGATTTCTCCTTCTTCCTGATCCGGCCCACGGGAACTCATCTGGTCGCGGGTTTCGGTCGGATCATCGACCTCAAGCCTGAGCAATTCCTGACGGACCTCACCGGCGCCGAGGACCTGCTGGCCGCGGAAGAGGGCGCCGTGGAGCACATGAACGCCGACCATCGCGATGCCATGAACCTCTATGCAACAAAGCTCCTCGGCGGCGCCGCGGGGGATTGGCGCTGCACCGGCTGTGACCCTGAAGGCCTCGACATGCAGGACGGCCGAACGACACTGCGGCTGGAGTTCCCGGAGCGGGTGACGGATGGCACGGGCTTGCGCAAGATGCTGGTCCGCCTCGCTGGCGAAGCGCGCATGAAGGTGGACCAGAGCGCAACAGATTGAACGCCGCCGCCCGTCGCTGCGACCCAGATCGTAACCGGTCCGGGTCGGCAGCGAGAGGGTTCATGACGCATCGTCGTTTGGCACTGGCCGCGGGCCTGGCACTCGCCATCACCACGTCCTTTGCTGCGCCTGCTCTCGCCCAGAAGGTCAGTCCCGCCGCACAGGGCGCGCGGATCAACGCGCTCATGAGCGCCGGCAAATATGCGGAAGCGCTTCCGCTCGCGCAGGCGATGGTCACGAGCCTGGAGAAGGGCGATGACGGCCGCGAATTGTCCGCCGCGCTCAACAATCTCGGCCAGGTCTATGCCGGCCAGGGTCGCGACGATCTGGCCGAGCCGATCTACAAGCGGGCCATCGCGCCGTTGGAAAAGTCGCTCGGCCTCGCCAGCGCCTTGATCGCACCCGAGCTGAGCAATCTCGCCGCGCCATATCAGCGGCAGGGCCGCTTCACTGAAGCCGAGCCGTTGTTCAAGCGCGCGCTCACCGTCAGCGAAAGGAGCCTGTCGCGCGAGCATCCCGATGTCGGCCGGGCCCTCAACAATCTCGCCACGCTTTATGTGAAGCAGGAGCGCTTTGCCGAGGCGGAGCCGCTGTTTCAGCGGGCGCTCGCGATCTATCAGAAAGCCGCCGGGCCCGAGCATCCCGCGGTTGCGACCGTCCTGAACAACATCGGTCAGGTCGATCGCGACCTCAACCGCGACGCCGATGCCGAAGCGCCGATCAAGCGCTCGCTCGCCATCCGCGAAAAAGTGCTCGGGCCAGATCATCCCGATGTCGCGCGTTCGCTCAACAATCTCGCCGGGCTCTACGAGCACCAGCAGCGCTATGCCGAGGCCGAGCCGCTTTATCGCCGCGCCCTGTCGATCCGTGAGCGTGCACTCGGACCAGATCATCCTGACGTCGCGACCTCGACGAGCAATCTCGCTTATTTCCTGCAGGCGACGGGACGGACTGCCGACGCCTTGCCGTTCGCGCAGAAGACGCTCGCTGCCAATCGTGCGCAGCTGCGGGTCGTGCTGCCGATCCTGCTCGCGGCGCGGCAGCAATCGCTGCTGGCGAGCGACCAGGCACTCGATGATGCGCTCGGTGCGATCCAGCGCGGCACGCAATCTTCGGCCGCTGCCGCGGTGAACAAGCTCGCGGTGCGGCTGGCCGCCGGCAGCGACCGGCTCGCTGAGCTCGTGCGGAAGGATCAGGATCTCGCAGCCGAGTCCGAAGTGCTCGACAAGGCGATCATCGCTGCGGTGTCGAAGCAATCCGCCCAGCGCGACGTTGCGGCCGAGCAGCGCAGCCGCGCGCGGATCGCGGCGATCGGGAGCGCGCGCGACGGATTGCAGAAGACGCTCGCCATCGAGTTTCCCGACTATTCCTCGCTCTCCAACCCGCTGCCGCTGGCGGTGAAGGACATCCAGCCGCTGCTGTCGGCCGACGAGGCGATGGTGATCTATTGCGTCGTCGACAAGCAGGGCTATGTCGTCGCGATCACGCGCGAGGGCGTCGACTGGAAGGAGATTTCTCTCGGAGCGGATGCGCTGGCGCAGAAGGTGGCCGCTTTCCGCAAGGGGCTGGATGTCGGCAAGGCGCACGACGCTTCCGGCAAATCGGGCCTGTTCGATCTCGCGCTCGCGAGCGAGCTCTATGTCGCGCTGCTCGGCCCGGTCGAGGCGCTGACGAAGGACAAGCGCAACCTGCTGGTCGTGCCGTCGGCGGCGTTGACCGCATTGCCGTTTCATCTGCTGGTCACGGAGAAGCCGCAGGCTGCGATCCCGGACCGGCTCGAGGGCTATCGCGATGCCGCCTGGCTGCTGCGGCGTCAGGCCGTCTCGGTGCTGCCGTCGGTGATCGGCCTGAAATCGCTGCGCGCCTTTGCCCGCAGGGACCAAGGGGTCAAGCCGATGACCGGTTTCGGCGATCCCGTGTTCAACCCTGCAGCCGAAGCGCCTGCCGACCGGCGCGCCGCCAGCGGCAAGATCGCCGCGCGCAACATCGCGACCATTGCCTATGCCGACTTCTGGCGCGGCGCAGGTGTCGATCGCGCGCGGCTGGCGCAGGCATTGCCGCAACTGCCCGATACTGCCGATGAGCTGAACGCGGTGGCGAGGAACGTCGGCGCCACTGATGCCGACATTCATCTCGGACGCGATGCCAGCGAAACGACGCTCAAGCGTGCAGCGCTTGCCCAATACGGCATCATCTACTTTGCCACCCACGGCCTCGTCGCCGGCGACGTCAAGGGACTGGGTGAACCCTCGCTCGCGCTCTCGATTCCCGATCAGCCATCGGAGCTCGATGACGGTCTTCTGACCGCGAGCGAAGTGGCTCAGCTCAAGCTCAACGCCGATTGGGTGGTGCTGTCCGCCTGCAACACCATCGCCGGCGACAAGCCCGGCGCCGAGGCACTGTCGGGACTGGCGCGCTCGTTCTTCTACGCAGGTGCCCGCGCACTGCTGGTTTCGCATTGGGCCGTGGATTCCGAAGCTGCGACCCGCCTGACCACATCGACGTTCGAGCTGCTCAAGAACGAACCGAAGATCGGTCGTGCCGAAGCCTTGCGCCGCGCGATGTTGACTTATCTCGACGACGCCTCGTCACCACGCAACGCTTATCCCGCGATGTGGGGACCGTTCGCGCTGATCGGCGAGGGCGAGGTACGATAGGAAGCTGCTACACGGATTGTGCGTCGCAATAACGGGGCGTAACGCGCCAACGCGCATTTGGTTGCGCGATCATTCGCATTTTTTTCGATGCGCTTGCTCAGAGCTGACATGCGCGACGTTTGGCGCGGTCCTTGAATAAACCAAATCCTGCGGGATCAGCTTGGCAAGGCCAGCGTTCATCAGTATTACGTCGTTCAGCCGAGGCCGAACGAACGGCCCATTAATCACGGTGACCGCGATGGCGCCAAACTTGGTCGCGCTGGGTGTCGCGGGTTCTAGGAGGATTTTTTCGTGCAAGAGACTGGCGTGCGTAACGGTGCCTTCGGCGCCGACAAATTCGGCTTAAAGAACCTCAAGCAGGTTCACTGGAACCTCGGTGCGCCACAACTCTATCAATACTCGCTCTCGGCGGGTGAGGCGGTGCTCTCCGCTGACGGCGCGCTCTGCGCCGACACGGGCGAGTTCACCGGGCGCAGCCCGAAGGACAAGTTCACGGTGCGTGACGCCACCACCGACAAGAAGATGTGGTGGGCCGGCAACCAGTCGATCACCTCCGAGCAGTTCGAGACGCTCTACCAGGACTTCCTCAAGCACGCCGAAGGCAAGCGCCTGTTCGCGCAGGACCTCTATGGCGGCGCCGACCCGGCCTACCGGATCAAGACACGCGTCTTCACCGAGCTCGCCTGGCACTCGCTGTTCATCCGCACGCTTCTGATCCGCCCCGAGGCGATCGAGCTGTCGACCTTCGTGCCGGAGCTCACCATCATCGACATGCCGAGCTTCCGCGCCGATCCCAAACGCCACGGCGTGCGTTCGGAGAACGTCGTCGCGATCGATTTCGCCCGCAAGATCGTCCTGATCGGCGGGTCTTATTATGCCGGCGAGATGAAGAAGTCGGTCTTCACCACGCTGAATTATTACCTGCCCGAGCGCGGCGTGATGCCGATGCACTGCTCGGCCAATATCGGCTCCAAGGGCGACACGGCGATCTTCTTCGGGCTGTCAGGCACCGGCAAGACCACGCTGTCGGCCGACCCGAACCGCACGCTGATCGGCGACGACGAGCACGGCTGGGGCCCGAACGGCGTCTTCAATTTCGAGGGCGGCTGCTATGCCAAGTGCATCAAGCTCTCGAAGGAAGCCGAGCCGGAGATCTATGCGGCATCGACCCGCTTCGGTGCGGTGCTCGAGAACTGCGTGCTCGACGATGACACCCGCGTGGTCGATTTCGACGACGGCTCCAAGACCGAGAACACGCGCTCGGCCTATCCGCTCGACTTCATTCCGAACGCCTCCCGCACCGGCCGCGCGCCGCAGCCGAAGAACGTGGTGATGCTCGCCGCCGACGCCTTCGGCGTGCTGCCGCCGATCGCAAAGCTGTCGCCGGCGCAGGCGATGTATCACTTCCTGTCCGGCTACACCGCCAAGGTCGCCGGCACCGAGCGCGGCCTCGGCAACGAGCCGCAGCCGGAATTCTCCACCTGCTTCGGCTCGCCCTTCCTGCCGCTCGACCCATCCGTCTACGGCAACATGCTGCGCGACCTCATCGCCCAGCACAATGTCGATTGCTGGCTCGTCAACACGGGGTGGACCGGCGGCAAATATGGTGTCGGCTCGCGCATGCCGATCAAGGTGACGCGCGCACTGCTGACCGCCGCGCTCGACGGTTCGCTTCGCAATGTCGAATTCCGCACCGACAAGTATTTCGGCTTCGCGGTCCCGACCGCGCTGCCGGGCGTGCCGGCCGAGATCCTGAACCCGGTGAACACCTGGAAGGACAAGGACGAGTTCGACAAGACCGCCCGCGCACTGGTCGGCATGTTCCAGAAGAACTTCGCCAAGTTCGAAGCCCAGGTCGACGCCGAAGTGCGCGCAGCAGCTCCGGATGTGAAGCTGGCGGCGGAGTAAGGCTTTATCGTATGAAATGCAAAAGGGCGGCCGCAAGGCCGCCCTTTTCGTTTGTGGGCACGACCTCTCCACTCGTCATTGCTGTCGATGTTCAATAATTCGCTGATTGGATCGCGGTGGTCTTGGAAGCGGCGAAAGCCTTGGGAGTTTGTCCTGCCAAGGCCTGATGGGGTCTGTGGTTGTTGTAGTAGACGAGGTACTCGAACAGT
>Ga0209489_100085_pt1 | contig 126199 bp, 119 predicted proteins | sample SiratrowhiteBW_FD_187527 | JGI IMG/M metagenome (GOLD analysis project Ga0209489, IMG submission 187527) | Root nodule microbial communities of legume samples collected from California, USA - Siratro white BW (SPAdes) (version 2) | ecosystem: Host-associated > Plants > Roots > Nodule | place...
TTCTTCGGCAAGCTGAAGGAATTCAAACGCATAGCAATGCGATGCGACAAGACAGACGGCAGCTTCGAAGCGATGATCTACCTCGCCACCGCTGTCATCCATTCCAGGTGAATCTCAACAGGCCCTAGCTTGTTGTTTACGCATGATCTTTCCGGAAAACCGCTTCGCACTTTTCCGGATATGCTTTAGCGCATCACCCGGATAAGCATTGGTCTCGCGATCACCGGGAGATGTTCCCGCTGCAATCGCGAACGTGCTCCTTTCCTCCTCAAGGCTCGACCTTGAGCATCGCTTTCATGTTGGGATGATAGCGGCAGTAATATTCGATCGTTCCAGCCTTCTTCAGAACCGACGCCGCCGATTTGTTCGGCGGCAGCGTCACGTCGAAATCGCCGTTCCTCGCGGTCGCGGTATGAGCGAAGACGTCCTTGTTGACCCATTGAATGGTATCGCCCACCTTCGCCGATATTTCGGCCGGCGAGATCACGAGATTCTCCATCGTGATCTCTATGGTCGCGGCGTCTGCCGGGACGACCATCGTCAGGAAGACGACTGCAAGCGCGGTTGAAGCGAGACGTCCCGGCATCATCCCATCTCCTATTTCAGCTCGGCCGCGACATGTTCGGCGTGCTGCTCATGTCCCTGGAAGATCTTCAGGCCGGTCTGCAGCAGGTTCTTCAGCTCGGCATTGCTGGCGGACGGAATGAGCTGGGTTTCGAGAGCGCCGTTGACCGTCTTGTGGTAGGCGACTTCGTTCGCGACATAGGCCTTGTCAAAGGCCGCGCCGCTCAGCTTGTCGAGCTCGGCTAGCTTCTCGCTGGCCTGCTTCGATAGCGCCTTGCTGGTGTCGTTGTCTTCAGGCGTGACGTTCAGCTTCTTGACCAGCGCGAGCGCCTGCTTGTTCACGGCCTCGTGGTCGCGCACCATGTCCTCGGCAAACGCCTTCACGTCCTTGTTCTTGGCTTTCTTCATCGCCTGCTTCGCCGCGTTGATGTCGATCACGCCGGCGGTGTAGGCGATATGCGCGATCTGCGGATCGGTGAGCTTATCGGCCGCACGAGCGCCCTGTGGCAGCACGGGACTCGACAGCAGAACGGCGGCGGCGATTGCCGCGCTCGGTCGGATGAACATGGCTTGATCCTCCTGTGGTGCCGGACGTTTGGCCGGCGCGTTGATTCACAGGAGTTGGATGGACATTTCGCGCAAACGTTCCCGAAAACTTCAGGCTCCGAACCCGAGCCGCTTCAGCACAGCCTCGGTCAAGTGCTCACATCGTCGCCCGGCGAAGGGGAACGCATCCATAACCACCGGGCCGATCTCCTTCTCGACGTTCTCGCGCAGCATGGTGCGAGCGCGGTGCAGCCGCGTCTTCACCGTTTCGGGCTTCACACCGAGCAGATCGGCGGTCTCATCGACCGTCATCCCCTCCATGACCCGGGCAACGAAGACCATGCGGAAGACATCCGGCAATTCGTCGATGGCGCGTTCGACCACACGCTGGATTTCACGCTGGGCCATGGTTCTTTCCGGATCGCCTGGAGGAGAAACAGGGAATTTGATGATCTGCGCCTCGAGCGCCTGTTCCGGCACCGCGCCGAGCTCGACATGCGGTCTGGCGCTGCGTGCCCGGCCAAGTGCCTCGTTGATGGCAATGCGCGACAGCCAGGTCGACAGTCCGGACTCGCCGCGAAAGCCGTCGAGATGCGTGAATGCGCGGACATAGGTTTCCTGCACCACATCCTCGGCCTCGCTGTCGCTGCGCAGGATGCCTCGCGCGAGGCGGTAGAGCCTGCGGTTATTGGCCTGCATGATCTCGCGCAAGGCGGTCTCGTCCCGGCGCCGCGCCCGGTCGACCAGCGCGGCTTCCGAAGTCCTGGCGCCGGCCGACAGGCCGGCTGCGGTCACTGGCATGGCGGTTTCCTCGTCTCCATTGGTTCCGGCCATTGGATGCAGGCCCAGGGGAAAGGTTCCCGATTTTGTTTACTCGGGGCTTTTACCCTCCCTGGAGGCCAAGAGCCGCCCCCTCAATCCGTCTCGATCGGCAGCGCCGGGTCCCTTGCCCATTCGCCCATCGAGGCATCGTACAGCGTCAGCTTGTCGTAGCCGAGTTGCGTCAGCAAGAAGAGGTCGATCGTGGCCGAGATGCCGCCTCCGCAATAGAGAATCACCGTCTTGTCGCGCGTGATGCCCCGGGCCGCGAACTTCGCTTGCGCATCTGCAAGGCTCGTCAGCGTCTTGTCGGCATTCACGAGCATGGCTGCAGGAACGTTGACGCTGCCGGGAACGCGGCCCGGCCGGCCGTAGCGGCTCGGCTCGAGGCCGCGATGAAACTGGGGCCCGAGCGCGTTGACGATGACAGTCGAGGGATCGCCGATTCGCTCCTTCACGACATTCCTGTCGGCGAAAAAGCCCGCGCGCGGCGCGGCCTTGAAGGTCGTGGCTGGATAGCCCCTCGGTGCGCCCGTCTCAATCGGCCGCCCCTCCTCCTTCCATTTATCGAAGCCTCCGTCGAGCACACGGGCATCGACGCCGAGCGAGCGCAGCATCCACCAGAACCGCGTTGCCCACATCATGGTCCCGATGCTGTAGAGCACGATGGTCTTGCCCGCATCGAGGCCATGGCGGCCGAAGGCAGCCTCCAGCTGGGCCACATCGGGCATCATGAAGAAGTGTCGCGACGAGGTGTCGGAGAACTCACCTTGCAGGTCGAGGAAATCGGCGCCGGGGATGTGGCCAGCCGCGAACGTCTTGTCGCCGGGCACCGCACGATAGGGCACGTCGCTGCCCGGCGGGACTGGTTCGTTGTACGTCGTGCAGTCGTAGAGGCGGAGATCGGGATCGTCGAGCATCGCGGCGAGTTGCTCGGTGGTGATGAGGGCGGCTGGCTGGGACATTGTCGCCTCGCGTTAAAAAGCCGTAGCCCGGGTGAGCGTAGCGAAACTCGGGGACGTCTCAAGCAGAATCACGCCAAGGCGACGTCCCGCATATCGCTGCGCTCGTGCGGGCTACGGGTCTCTCCCCTCGTCATTGCGAGCGCAGCGAAGCATCCAGAATCTTTCCGCGGCGGGTTTCTGGATTGCTTCGTCGCAAGGGCTCCTCGCAATGACGGGATAGTGCGTCGTCCCCCGCCAGAAGCTTACTGCTTCAGCGTCTCCAGGAACCGCACCGCCTCGCCCTGCGAGGGCGTCACCAGCTCGCCCTGCCACATCACGCGGCGGCCGCGGATGAAGGTGCCGACGGGCCAGCCCGTGACGCGGACGCCGTCATAGGGAGTCCAGCCGGCTTTGGACGCGACCCATTCGTTGGTGATGGTCTCGCTGCGCTTCAGGTCGACGATGGTGAAGTCGGCATCGTAGCCGGCAGCGATGCGGCCCTTGCAGGCCATGTTGTAGAGGCGTGCCGGACCGGCGCTGGTGAGATCGACGAATCTTGCCAGCGACAGGCGTCCGGCGTTGACGTGATCGAGCATGATCGGCACCAGCGTCTGCACGCCGGTCATGCCCGAAGGCGAGGCCGGATAGGTCTTCTGCTTCTCTTCCAGCGTATGCGGGGCATGGTCGGAGCCGAGCACATCGATGATGCCCTGCTCGATGCCGCGCCAGATGCCGGCGCGATGATCGGCCCCACGTACCGGCGGGTTCATCTGCGCGAGCGTACCGAGCCGCTCGTAGCATTCGGGCGCGACCAGCGTGAGATGGTGTGGCGTCGCCTCGCAGGAGGCGACGTCCTTGTGGTCGCGCAGGAACTCGATCTCTTCCTTGGTCGAGATGTGCAGCACGTGGATGCGCTTGCCCGTCTCGTGCGCGAGCTTGACCAGGCGCTGCGTCGCCATCAACGCCGCGGTCTCGTCGCGCCAGACCGGATGCGAACGGGCATCGCCCTCGATGCGCTGCGATTTGCGCTCGTTGAGGCGGTACTCGTCCTCGGCGTGGAAGGCGGCACGGCGGCGGATCACCTGGAAGATGCGGCGCAGGCTCTCGTCGTCCTCGACCAGCAGCGCGCCGGTGGACGAGCCGATGAAGACCTTGACGCCGGCGCAGCCCGGTGCGCGCTCGAGCACCGGCAGGTCCTGCACGTTCTCGCGGGTGCCGCCGATGAAGAAGGCGAAATCGCAATGCATGCGGTGATGGGCCCGCTTCACCTTGTCGGTGAATTCGGCCTCCGTCACCGTCAGCGGCGCGGTGTTCGGCATTTCGAACACCGCGGTGACGCCGCCCAGCACGGCGCTGCGCGAGCCGCTCTCGAGGTCTTCCTTGTGCGTCAGCCCGGGCTCGCGGAAATGCACCTGCGTGTCCATCACACCGGGCAGGATGTGCAGGCCCTTGCAGTCGATCACCTCGGCGGCTGAGCCTTGCGACAGCGGGCCCAGCTCGGCGATGCGACCGCCCGCGATTCCGATGTCGCGAACACCCTCGCCGTCCTGGTTGACCACGGTGCCGCCCTTGAGAATCACATCGAAACGCTGGCTCATGGCTGAAGGCCTCTCTCATCCCCAAGCGCAGGGCTCGAGGTCTTGTCGTTTATGCGTTGCGGGCTTACGTTCCGGAGCAACATGTCGCAAGAGATTTTCGCATGAAATCGGCGTTTCTTCCCGACCGGGGCGTGGTCAAGGTCGCGGGCGAGGATGCGCGCAACTTCCTCAACGGCCTGGTCACGACCGACGTCGACAGGCTGAAGCCCGGCCTTGGGCGATTCGGCGCGCTGCTGACGCCGCAGGGCAAGATCATCGTTGACTTCCTGATCACGGAGGCGCCCGCCGGTCACGGCGGCGGGTTCCTGATCGACTGCCCGAAAGCGCTGGCGGACACCCTCGCCACCAAGCTCAAATTCTACAAGTTGCGCGCCAAGGTCACGGTGGACAACCTTTCCGACGATCTCGGTGTGCTCGCGGCCTGGGAGGGCCGCCCCGCGGTCCAGCCCGATCTTGCCTTCGCCGATCCGCGGAACGACGGGCTCGGCACCCGCATCCTGATCCCGGAACATCTCAAGCAGAAGCTGTCCGACCTCATCGGCGCCGAGCTGGTCGATGGGGCCGAATACGAGGCGCACCGTATCGCGCTCGGCGTGCCGCGCGGCGGGCTCGATTTCATGTATAGCGATGCGTTCCCGCACGAGACCAACATGGATCGACTCGCCGGCGTCGATTTCGACAAGGGCTGCTATGTCGGCCAGGAGGTCGTCTCGCGGATGCAGCATCGCGGCACCGCGCGCACCCGCAGCGTCAAGGTGCTGCTCGACGGTCCTTCACCCGAAATCGGCGCGACCATTCTCGCCGGCGACAAGCCTGTCGGCACGATCGGCTCGACGGCCGGCGGCAAGGGCATTGCCTTGGTGCGGATCGACCGCGTTGCCGATGCGCTCGACGCGGGTCAGCCGCTCACCGCTGGGGGGCTGAGTTTGACGCTCGCTGAACCGGACACCGTTCGAATTCCAGCCAAGCAGCCCATCGCATGAGCCGCGCTCCCCGTCTGCATCCGGATGGTCTGACCCGCTGCCCCTGGCCGGGCGAAGATCCGCTTTATGTCGCCTATCACGACACCGAATGGGGCGTGCCGGAATATGACGATCGCGCGCTGTACGAGAAGCTGATCCTCGACGGCTTCCAGGCCGGCCTGTCCTGGATCACGATCCTGCGCAAGCGCGACAATTTCCGCAAAGCCTTCGACGATTTCCAGCCGGAGAAGATCGCGCGTTACAACGCCAAGAAGATTCACGCACTGATGAACGATGCCGGCATCGTGCGCAACAAGGCCAAGATCGAAGGCGCGATCCTGAGCGCGAAGTCGTATCTCGACATCATGGAGAAAGGCCCGGGCTTCTCGAAACTGCTGTGGGACTTCATGGACGGACAGCCCAAGGTGAACCATTTCAAGACCAGTGCAAGCGTGCCGGCCTCGACGCCGCTGTCGGTGCAGATCTCCAAGGAGCTGTCCTCGCGCGGCTTCAAATTCGTCGGCCCGACCATCGTCTACGCCTTCATGCAGGCGACCGGCATGGTCAACGACCACCTGGTCGACTGCCACTGTCACGCGACCTGCGGCAAGACGCAGCGCAAGCCCCGCCTCAAGGCCAGATGACGGCGAAGAAAGCGGCGCGCGACGAGGAGGCCCGCGCCTGGCAGCGCATGCTGTCGGGCCGGCGGCTCGATCTGCTCGATCCCTCTCCGCTCGACATCGAGATCGCCGACATCGCCCATGGGTTGGCGCGGGTGGCGCGCTGGAACGGGCAGACCCTTGGCGCGCACATCTTTTCGGTCGCGCAGCACACGTTGCTGGTGGAGACCGTGCTGCGGCACGAGATGCCACGTGTCGATCAGCGCGTGCGGCTCGCAGCCCTGCTGCACGATGCGCCCGAATATGTGATCGGCGACATGATCTCGCCCTTCAAGGCCGTACTCGACGGTCATTACAAGGCGGTCGAGAAGCGGCTTCTCGGCGCCATCCATATCCGGTTCGGGCTACCGCCCGTGCTGCCGGAGGAGATCACGCAATCGATCAAGGCTGCCGATCGCGGCGCCGCCTACCTCGAAGCAACCGAGCTCGCGGGTTTCAGCGAGAGCGAGGCGCGGCGCCTGTTCGGCAAGGATCCCCGCCTACCCGACAGCGTCCGGCGCGACTATCTCACGCCCTGGACCGCGGCGCGGGCCGAGAAGCAGTTTCTGGAGCGCTTTGGCGCGGTGCTCGCGTAGCATCATCCCTTCCTGGAGGGGGCAAAGCGGAAGCGTGCCCACCAAACTAGATGCGCGCGACTGGACATGGTGGGCACGGCGCGATGCGCCTTTGCCCACTCTACAAGCGCTCGCTATAATCGCCGGCAAAAAGGTCCGCCATGATCCATGTCTGTTCCCTCGCCGCGCTTCCCGAGACTGTCCGCACCACAGGCGCCAGCCATGTGCTGACCGTGATGGCCAATGTCGAGCAGGTCGCGCGCCCGGTGTCGGTGCTCCCCGCCAACCACCTCAAAGTGTCGATGGACGACATCACCGAGGAGATGGACGGCTTCATCGCGCCATCGGAGACGCATATCGAGCAGGTGCTGAACTTCGTGCGCGGCTGGGACCGCAGCGCGCCGCTGGTGGTGCATTGCTATGCCGGCATCAGCCGCTCCACCGCGAGCGCGTTTGCGGCCGTGTGCGCGCTCAATCCCAATCGCGACGAGATCGAGATCGCCAGGAAGATCCGCGCGGCCTCGCCGATCGCCTCACCCAACCGGCGCATCGTCAGCCTCGCCGATCGTGCACTCGGGCGCAACGGCCGCATGCTGCGCGCGCTCGACGAGATGGGCCCCGCTGCGATGATGGTGGAGGGACGCCCCTTCGTGATCGAGCTCGAATGAGGCGGGAGTCGAATAGCAGCCGCAACGGAACTGCGCGCGTTCTGATGCGCAGATGCATCCACATCGTCATGGCCGGGCTTGTCCCGCCATCCACGAGCTTTCCCGCGGCCCGAAGAACGTGGATGCCCGGGACAAGCCCGGGCATGACGTCGCAACACCTGCAAGCCTAACCGCATGAGCGACACGCAGCTGACGCCGATCGAGATTGGCCTCACCGCCGCGATCGTCGCGATCGAGGATCACGAGCCGCTGATCCTCACCGCGCGCGGTGCCGACGGGCTTGCCGGCCTGCCGTTCGGTCCGTTCGACGCAGTGAGCCATCGCACCTTCGAGATGGGCCTGCGCGCCTGGGTCGAGCAACAGGCCGGCCTGCGGCTCGGCTATGTCGAGCAGCTCTACACCTTCGGCGACCGCGGCCGTCATGCCGAAGCCGGGGACACCGGCGCGCACATGGTGTCGATCGGCTATCTCGCGCTGACGCGCCCCGTGGACGGCGAACTCGCAGCAAACGCGGCGAGCTTCGCGCCATGGTACCGCTTCTTCCCCTGGGAAGACTGGCGCGAGCAGCCGCCAGAGATCATCGCCCGCGACATCATCCCGGCGCTGACCAAGTGGGCCGAGGAGGAGACGCCGGAGACGACACGCGCGCTGCCGAGGAAGGACCGCGTGAGGTTCTATTTCGGTCTCGACGGCGCGCCCTGGGACGAGGAGCGCGTGCTCGACCGCTACGAGCTCTTGTACGAGGCCGGGCTGATCGAGGAGGCGCGGCGGGACGGCCGTCCTGCGGCACTAGCGCGCAAGTCGCTTCCTCCGCTCGGGACCTCGATGCGGTTCGATCACCGCCGGATTCTCGCCACGGCGATCGCTCGGCTGCGTGCAAAACTGAAGTATCGTCCTGTCGTCTTTGAACTTTTGCCAGCTGAATTCACACTTACCGAATTGCAACACACGGTGGAGGCGATCTCCGGCCGGCATCTGCACAAGCAGAATTTCCGCCGCCTGGTCGAAATGGAAGCCTTGGTTGAACCGACCGGGGTGATGTCGACACAGACGGGCGGACGGCCGGCGGCGCTCTACCGCTTCCGCCGCGAGGTGCTCCAGGAGCGGCCCGCACCGGGCTTGCGCGTACGCTCCCGGCGCTAGATCCTGATATTTGTGGTACCGGCCCCCGCCCGCCGGTTACCTGGAGGCTTCATGTTCGACGGCCCGTTCGACGTCTTTGCGCTGATCATTGCGATCATCGCCTTCCTGATCGCGATCAAGGCGTCCAGCCAGGCGACCGAGCTGCGCCGCCGGCTGAACTTGCTCGAAGAGAAGTTTCACGCGCTGCGGCCTGTGCAACCGCCGCCGCTGATGCCTGCGCAGGTGCAGGCTGAAGCGCCCGCGACGACCACAGCCGCTGAGCCGCCGCCGCTTGCGCCGCAAGCCGAAACGGCACCGCCTGCGCCCATCACCGAAGATGTATCACCGCCCCCGCTTGAACCGGGCACGGGCGCCGACGCGCCGCCTCGCGTACCGGAAGCGGCGCCAGGGTTCGAGGAACGCCTCGGCACCCGCTGGGTGGTGTGGATCGGCGGACTTGCGCTCGCGCTCGGCGGCTTCTTCATGGTGCGCTATTCGATCGAGGCCGGGCTCCTCGGCCCCGGCGTGCGCGTGCTCCTCGGCGGCCTGTTCGCGGCTGCACTGCTGGGCGCCGGCGAATGGACGCGGCGCAAGGAGAGCATCTCCACCGTCCAGGCGCTGCCGATCGCCAATATCCCCGCGATCCTCACCGCAGCCGGCACGGCAGTGGCGTTCGCGACCATCTACGCGGCCTACGCGCTCTACGGCTTGCTCGTGCCGGCGACGGCTTTCGTGTTGCTCGGCATCGTTGCGATGGGCACGCTGGCCGCAGCGCTGCTGCATGGGCCCGCGCTGGCCGGCCTTGGCGTGGTCGGCGCCTTCGTGACGCCGATCCTCGTCTCCAGCGGCAAGCCGGATTATTGGGCGCTCTATATTTATCTTGCGATTGTGACCGCCGCGAGTTTTGGTCTCGCCCGCATCCGGCTCTGGCGCTGGCTTGCGGTCACGACCATTGCCTTCGCTGTGCTCTGGATCTTCCCGGGTCTCGATACGGAAGAGTTACAGGTCGCGCCACACACCTTCCATGTGATCGCGGGCTTCGTACTCGCCGCACTGCTCGTGGTGTGTGGCTTCATGTTCGGACCCAGCTTCGAGGACGGCGAGATCGAGCCGGTCTCGTCGGGCGCGTTCGGCGCTTATCTGTTCGCTGCGATGCTGGTCGTGCTATCGAGCGCACATGCGGATCTCGCGCTGATCGCCTTCACGCTTCTCGTCGCGGGCACGCTGTTCGTCGCCTGGCGTGCGCCAGCGGCCACGGGCGCCCTCGGCGCCGCCGCGGCGACCGTCTTCATCGTGTTCGCCGAATGGGCGGTGCGCGCCAATCCCGACATGCTGGTGCTGCCGGGCGGCGCCATGCCCGGCATCGGACCGACCGCGATCGACAGCGCGGTGACGCTGCATCTGGTGGCGGCCGCGATCTTCGCCGCCGGCTTCGGCATCGCCGGCTTCCTGGCGCAAGGCCGCTCGAACTCGGCGATCATTCCGGTCGTGTGGTCCGCATCTGCAGTCGCGACGCCGATTGCGATCCTGGTGGCGCTCTACGCGCGTATCGCTCATCTCGACCGCTCGATCCCGTTTGCAATTCTCGCGGTACTGCTCGCCGCTGCCTTCGGCGCGGCGACCGAAGCGCTCACGCGCCGCGAGACCCGCCCGGGTATGGCGATCTCCACGGCCCTGTTCGCGACCGGCACGCTCGGCGCAATGGCGCTGGCGCTGACCTTCGCGCTGGAGAAGGGCTGGCTGACGATCGCACTGGCGCTGATGTCGCTCGGCACCGCCTGGATCTCGTTGCAGCGGCCGATTCCGTTCCTGCGCTGGCTCGCCGCCATCTTCGCCGGCCTCGTCACCGCGCGCATCGCCTACGATCCCCGCATCGTCGGCGATGCCGTCGGCACCACGCCAATCTTCAATTGGCTGCTGTGGGGCTACGGCCTGCCGGCGGCATCGTTCTGGGCCGCGAGCATCTTCCTGCGCCGCCGCGCCGACGATGCGCCGCTGCGCATGGTCGAGACCGCCGCCATCCTGTTCACTGCACTGCTTGCTTTCATGGAGATCCGGCACTTTGCGACCGGTGGCCGCATGACGGTGGCGCCCTCGCTGCTCGAGTTCGCGCTGCAAGCCTGCGTCACGCTGGCGATGGCGATCGGGCTGGAGCGCCTGCGGCTGCGCAGCCGCAGCATCGTGCACAATGTCGGCGCGGTCGTGCTGACGGCGATCGCCGGACTCGTCAGCGTGTTCGGCCTCTTGATCCTTGAAAATCCGCTGCTGTGGCGCACCGACGTCGGCGGCGCGGTGTTCAATCTGCTGCTGCTCGGCTACGCGCTGCCGGCGGTGCTGCTGCTGCTGCTGTCCTATGCCGTGGTAGAACAGCGTGGCAAGGTCTACGCCAATACGATTGCTGGTTGCGCGCTCGTGTTCGCGCTCGCTTATGTCACGCTGGAGATCCGCCGCTTCTATCACGGCCCGATCCTGTCTACCGGACCGACCACGGGTGCCGAGCAATACACCTATTCGATCGGCTGGCTCGCTTTCGGCGTGGTGCTGCTCGGCGTCGGCATCCTCGTCAATTCGGAACGGGCGCGGCTGGCATCGGCCGCGGTCATTGCGCTGACGATCCTGAAGGCCTTCGTCATCGATATGTCGACGCTGACCGGCGTCTATCGTGCGCTTTCGTTCATGTGCCTCGGCGTCGTGCTGGTCGCGATCGGTTGGCTGTACCAACGCATCCTGTTCCGGCGGCAGGTCACACCGCCGGCTCCGCAGACGGGATCGTAAACGTCAGGCGAGATGCTCACCTCTTCACGCGGTCTGCTCGGCCAGTGCCTTGACTTCGGAGGCGACGACGGCAAAGCCGCGGCCGGCTTCGCCTGCGCCCGCCGCCTCGATCGTCGCGTTCAGCGCGAGGAGGTTGGTCTGGCCCGCGATGGTGTTGATGAGCTCGACGACGTGCACCTGTGCCGACGCAGCTCCGGTCTCGCCGGCGCCGCGCTGGATTTCGCTGATGTTCGCCGAGACTTCGGAGGTGCCTTGCGCGGCGTGCTGGATGTTGCGAGAGATCTCCTGAGTCGCCGCCCCCTGCTCCTCCACGGCCGCGGTGCGCGAAGGGAAATGATCTCGTCATCGTTGTAAATTGCAGCTTCAAGTCGGATCTAGGATGCCTTGCATCCGACCGCCTCACCGACGAGGCTGATTCGAAAGACCGGCTTCTTGTTCTCGTCGAGCAGCTCCATGCACCACGCGGCGTTCGGCTTCAGGCTGCGCGCGATGCCGCCGAGCAGATTGGCGCACACCTCGGTCATCTCGGTCCAGGCGGCTGCGCGATCCTCGAACTCGTACGGCAGGTCGGCGGCGCCGGAATAGCGGCCGGTGCTGATGCGGAAGAAATAGAGCGACATCGTTGAACCCTTGCGTGGGACCGCCCCCCGGCCGCACGCAAACTGAAGCGCGAAGAGCTACCAACGCATGAAGGCCGCCGTCCGTATGACTACGGCACGGCGGCTTCGTCGATGGACGTCTTCGACGACAAAGTGCGCGGATTGTTCCGCGCAGGCCAGCTCACTGGGTCGACCGACGCAGCTCCAGCGGGCCCTCGTTCTTCGCTGGCTCGGACTTGGCTTCGGACCTCACCGGCTCGAGCCGGCTGCTCTCGACACGCGGCGTCTCGACGCGCGCGGCGACTTCGGTGTTCGAGGCGGCGACCGAGCCGGTGTGCTCTGCGGAGCGCAGCGAGCGTGGCCGCGCCGCAGCCCGCGCCATCAGCATCTGATTGCCGCCCTGGTGATGGAAGTCGCAATAGGCGAAGCCCATGCCCGACACCGAGCCGCGGAAGCTGCGCTCGTCGGTCTTTTCCAAGTTGAAGCAGGGCTCGAACGGTATGCCCTTGATCGAGGCGCAGACGTTCTGGCCGCGGATTTGGAGGGTATTGCCGGGGAGTCGGAGGTGCTTGACCGGGCCTGAGCCCGAGAACTGCACCGCACCGGCGGCGCCGAGATCGTCGAGGATGCGGCCTGCACCGCGGGTGCCGTCGAAACAGGTGAAGGCAAACACCTTGCCGGCCACGAAGCGGCGCGCCTCGTCGGCGTTCATGCTTCCGGCAATGGCCGGCGCAAACGTCGCTGCCGCCGTGACAGCCCCCAACACAATACGCGCAAGCATGCTCAACTCCGAACCAACCCCCGCAGCGGGCGATGCCTTATCTCTTTACCCGCTGCTTACCATACTAACCAAGGCAACATTGAAGCAGCTTGGTTGGTAAAGTCTGAACGCCGTTAGACAATTTTTACCACGACGCGGCCGCGGACCTGGCCGGCGAGGATTTTGGCGCCCCATCCGGGGACCTCGTCGAGCGAAATTTCCTGAGTGATTTCAGAGAGTTTCGTTCGATCCAGATCGGAGGCCAAACGCTGCCAGGCGGCTTTCCTGGGCGGAAGCGGGCACATCACGGAATCGATGCCGAGAAGGCACACTCCGCGCAAAATGAAAGGTGCGACAGAGGACGGCAGGTCCATGCCCGCCGCCAGGCCACAGGCGGCGATCGCGCCACCGTATTTCGTCATCGACAGGAGATTCGCCAGCGTGGTCGAGCCGACGCTGTCGACACCGCCGGCCCAGCGCTCCTTGGCGAGGGGTTTTGCCGGTGCCGACAATTCGTTGCGGTCGATGACCTCGGCAGCACCGAGGTGCTTGAGGTAGTCGGCTTCGGCCGCGCGGCCGGTCGAGGCGATGACGTGGTAGCCCAGCTTGGACAACACGGCGGTGGCGACCGAGCCGACGCCGCCGGCCGCGCCCGTTACCACCACGGGGCCGCTCTTTGGCGAGAGACCGTGCTTCTCCAGCGCCAGCACCGAGAGCATCGCGGTGAAGCCGGCGGTGCCGATCGCCATGGCGTCGCGCGCCGACAGGCCCTGCGGCAAGGCGACCAGCCAGTCGCCCTTCACCCGCGCCTTCTCGGCATAAGCGCCGAGATGGGTCTCGCCCATGCCCCAGCCGGTGCAGACGACCTTGTCGCCCGCCTTCCACTGCGGATGCGAGGACGCTTCGACCGTGCCCGCAAAGTCGATGCCGGCGATCATGGGGAAGCGGCGCACCACCGGCGCCTTGCCGGTCAGTGCAAGGCCATCCTTGTAGTTCAACGTCGACCATTCGACGCGGACCGTGACGTCGCCCTCCATCAGTTCGGCTTCGTCGAACTGCGCGAGCTGCGCGGTGGTGCCCTTGTCCGCCTTGTCGATCCGGATCGCCTTGAATGTGGCCACGATTACGCTCCCTGACTTTGTTTGTCGGGATTGTTTAACCGATCAGGCCGGCTGCGCAACTGGCGCTCCAATTCCGAAGTTCGCAAACCTCGTCGGCGCCACGCGAGCGAACTTCGGAATTAAGAGGAGCGCCAGCAAACACATTATCCTAGTGCCGGTTATCGATTTGAAGTTCCTGAACGATTTCGCGGCTTGCTCTGCAGGAACTTCAAATCGCCGGCACTAGCCGTGCGACGGGTTTCTCCACGATCGGAAGGTTGATCAGCGCCGAGAGCACGCCGAACAGGATCGAGAGCCACCAGATCGGCGTGTAGGAACCGAAGCGCTCGAACACGATGCCCCCGAGCCAGACGCCGAGGAAGCCGCCGACCTGATGGCTGACGAAGGCAAAGCCGTAGAGCGTCGCAAGCCAGCGCGTACCGAACATCAGCGCCACCAGCGCGGAGGTCGGCGGCACCGTCGACAGCCAGGTCAAGCCGGAAATCGCGCCGAATGCGATTGCCGAGAACGGTGTGATCGGGAACGAGATGAAGGCGAGCGTCGCAAGCGCGCGCGTGAAGTAGATGGCCGAGAGGATGTAGCGCTTGGGCAGATAGTTTTGCAGATAGCCGACGCTGAGCGAGCCGATGATGTTGAACAGGCCGATCGCGGCGATCACCCAGCCGCCGGTTTGCGTCGAGACACCGCGGTCGACCAGAAAGGCCGGCAGATGCACGGTGATGAAGGCGAGCTGGAAGCCACAGGTGAAGAAGCCGAGCACCAGGAGCACGTAGGAGCGGTGGCCGAAGGCTTCGGCCAGCGCCCTGGTGAAGGTCTGCTCATCCGCCGGCGTCGCGTTTGCCGTATTCGCGACCGGAGGCGTCGAGAGCGCCAGCGACAGCGGAATGATCAGCAGCATCAGGAAGCCGAATACGGAGAGCGCCTGCTGCCAGCCGAAATTATCGATCAACGCAACGCCGATCGGCGCGAACAGGAACTGGCCGAACGATCCCGCCGCCGTGCCGGCACCGAGCGCAAGGCCGCGCTTCTCGGCCGGCAAGAGCTTGCTGAACGCCGACAGCACGAGATTGAACGAGCAGCCGGCGAGGCCAAAGCCGACCATCACGCCGGCGCCGATGTCGAGCGACAGCGGCGTCGAGGAGTAGCGCATCAAGAGCAGGCCGCCGGCATAGAGCAAAGCGCCGACGCACATCACTCGGAACAGGCCGAAGCGATCCGCAACCGCACCGGCGAACGGCTGGCCCAGCCCCCACAACAGATTCTGCACGGCGATGGCGAGGCCAAACACGTCGCGGCCCCAGCTGAATTCGTGGCTCATCGGCTGCACGAAGAAGCCGAGCGCCGAGCGTGGTCCGAAGCCGAGCATGCCGATCGCGCAACCGCAAAGGATGATGACGGCCGGGCTACGCCAGTTGGAGGAACGTGAGGCCGGAGCGAGCTCGCCGATCTGTGTCGACATGGTTGTCCTCGTCTGTCATTCGCGGATCCGCAACTCAGCAGCCGCGGGAGAGCCCGTTTAATGCATCTGCATGAAAATCCCAAGTCAAAAACGGTTGCATTCCACGAGGAGCTGACGCGGGAGCATTGCGTTTCAATGCGCCCTCGCCTGGCGCATCAGCCGCGAATTGACGGGAATGTGTGCGGCAGGACCTAGCGGCACGCGGCGGCGCGTGCTATCTTTGATTTACTCATATTGAGCATATTAGGTCCCAACGACGTTTGACCGGCCTCTCGGCCGGATTTCTCGGACCCCATATATTCTCAATATGAGCATAACAACCATGCTTGGGAGGCTTCAATGCCGATCACTGGAATTTACGGCCCCGACGACTTTGCCAACCGGCCGCAGGGCCAGCCCGACACCTCCCGCCGCGCGGCGCCCGTGCCCGCGGGATCGACATTGCCGATGCCCTCGCTGGAATGGACACCGGCGGTCGAACGCGCCACCGCGCCGCTCTACGACCGCGTGAAGCACGTGATCCCGCCGATCGAATGGCCGCTGATGGCACCGACGATTCACGCGATCAACGAGCTGAAGCGCGCGCGGGGCGCGGTCATCCTCGCCCACAACTACCAAGCCCCGGAGATCTTCCACTGCGTCGCCGATATCGGCGGCGACTCGCTCCAGCTCGCGGTCGAAGCCACTAAGGTGAAGGCCGACGTCATCGTCCAGTGCGGCGTGCACTTCATGGCGGAGACCTCGAAGCTGCTCAATCCGGACAAGACCGTCTTGATCCCGGATTCGCGCGCGGGCTGCTCACTTGCCGCGAGCATCACCGGTGCGGACGTGCGGCTGCTCCGCGAGAAATTTCCCGGCGTGCCCGTCGTTGCCTATGTCAACACCTCGGCAGAGGTGAAGGCGGAAGTCGATATCTGCTGCACGTCCTCGAACGCGGTGCAGGTGGTCGAGAGTCTGAACGCGCCGAGCGTGATTTTCCTGCCCGACCGATACCTCGCCACTTACGTGGCTTCGAAGACCGACGTGAAGATCATCGCCTGGAAAGGCGCCTGCGAAGTGCATGAGCGCTTCACGGGCGAGGAGCTGCGGAGCTTTCGCGAGGCCGATCCGTCCGTCCAGATCATCGCGCATCCGGAGTGCCCGCCGGACGTGCTGGCGGAAGCCGACTTCACCGGTTCGACCGCGCACATGATCAACTGGGTGCGCGCGAAGCGGCCGCGCCGGCTCGTCATGATCACCGAATGCTCGATGGCCGACAATGTGCGGGCCGAGCTGCCTGACGTCGAGATGCTCCGCCCCTGCAATCTCTGCCCACACATGAAGCGCATCACGCTCGAGAACATTCTGCAGAGCCTGCTGACGCTTCGCGAGGAGGTGACGATCGATCCCGCGCTTGCACAACGCGCGCGGCACTCGGTCGAGCGCATGATCAATCTCAGGAATTGAGACGCAGCCACAAACACAGCTGTGGTCCCGGACAAGCGCGCGCAGATGCGGGCCCCATAACCACAGGAAGATGTTTGGCGAAGAACAACGAGCTTCGCCCAGCAACTTCTGGCGCGAGGTATCGGCCCCTGCTTTCGCAGGGACCACAGCGGAGTGACTGGAGAAAACCATGGCAACAAGCAACATCCACAACCTCATCCGCAGCAGCGACGACGTCGTCATCGTCGGCGGTGGCCTTGCCGGACTGTTCTGCGCGCTGAAGCTCGCGCCGCGGCCGGTGACCTTGATCTCGGCGGCACCGCTCGGACAGGGCGCATCCTCCGCATGGGCACAAGGCGGCATCGCGGCAGCAGTGGCCGAAGGCGATACGCCGGAGGCGCACGCCGCCGATACAATCGCGGTCGGCGGCGGAATTGTCGATGAAGCCGTCGCACTCGGGATCGCGCGCGAGGCTGCATCGCGCATCCATGATCTTCTCGCCTATGGTGTGCCGTTCGATCGCGATCTCGACGGCAGGCTTGCCGTCGGACGCGAAGCTGCGCATTCGGCCCGTCGCATCGTGCATGTGCGCGGCGATGGGGCGGGCGCCGCGATCATCGCGGTTCTGAGCGAGGCGGTGCGTCGCACGCCCTCGATCCACCTGATGGAAGGTTTTGTCGCCGAGGCACTGTTGACCGAGGACGGCGCGGTCACCGGCCTCCAATTGCGCGAGGCCGGCAAGCCCGCTGCAGCCCCGGTCGTGCTCGCCTCACGTACGGTCGTGCTGGCGACCGGCGGTCTCGGCCATCTCTACGCCGTCACCACCAACCCGCCGGAAGCGGGCGGTTCGGGCCTTGCGATCGCAGCGCGCGCCGGCGCCGTGATCGCCGACCCTGAATTCGTGCAGTTCCACCCCACCGCCATCATGGTCGGCCGCGACCCGGCACCGCTCGCCACCGAAGCGCTGCGCGGCGAAGGCGCGACGCTGATCGACGGCAATGGCGAGCGATTCATGAGAGCGCGCCACGCCCTCGCCGAGCTCGCACCGCGCGATATCGTGGCCCGCGGCGTGTTCGCCGAGATCGCGGCCGGACGCGGCGCCTTCCTCGATGCGCGGCAGGCGCTGGGCCCGCGCTTCGCGACGAAGTTTCCGACCGTGCATGCGAGCTGCATCGCAGCCGGCATCGATCCCGCGACGCAACCGATTCCGATTGCGCCCGCCGCGCACTACCACATGGGCGGCATCGCCGTGGACGCGCGCGGCCGCAGCTCGATCGACGGGCTCTGGGCCGCCGGCGAAGTGTCCTCGACCGGGGCGCATGGCGCCAACCGGCTCGCCTCGAATTCGCTGCTCGAAGCCGTCGTCTATGCCGCCCGCATTGCCGACGACATCGCGGGCCGCACGGTGCCCTCGCCCGCCCGCCTACCAGAGGCATGGGTGACGCCGCGCCCTGGCACGCTGGATGCTGCAGCGGTGAAGCGGCTGCGCACGATGATGAGCGCGCATGTCGGCGTGATCCGCGACCGTGACGGGCTTGCGCAAGCGGTGCGCCACTTCGCCACGCTCGAGCACGAAGCCGGAAACATCGCTGTCCGCAACATGGCGACATCCGCCCTGCTCGTCGCCGCTGCGGCCTGGACGCGGCACGAGAGCCGCGGTGCACATTTCCGTTCGGATCATCCGGCCGACAACTCCGCGCTGGCGCAGAGAACGATGACCACGCTCGCCGCAGCGCGCGAGGTCGCGGAGAGCCTGAACGAGCATTCGCCGCCACGCATTGCGAAATCCATGATCGCCTGAGGAGACTCCATGATCACCCCGAGCTCACTACTCAATTCCGATGCCTTTCTCTCTCCGCTCGCGATCGATGCGGCCGTCCAGCGCGCGCTCGACGAGGACCTCGGCCGCGCCGGCGACATCACCTCGCTTGCGACGATTCCGGAAACGACCAGGGCACAAGCAATCCTCGTCGCGCGCCAGTCCGGCGTGATCGCCGGGCTGCCGCTGGCGCTCGCAACCTTGCAGAAGCTGTCGCCTGACATCGAGGTGCGCGCAGATGTCCGCGATGCCGCGCGGGTTGCTCGCGGCCAGCATGTGCTGACGATCTCGGGTCCCGCGCGCGCCATTCTCACGGCGGAGCGGACCGCGCTGAACTTCGTCGGCCGCTTGTCTGGCATAGCCACGCTCACGGCGGACTATGTCGCACGCACCGAAGGCACCAGGATGCGCATCTGCTGCACGCGAAAAACCACGCCGGGATTGCGCGCGCTGGAGAAATACGCGGTGCGCTGCGGCGGCGGCTTCAACCATCGCTTCGGGCTCGACGATGCCATCCTGATCAAGGACAACCACATCGCGGTCGCCGGCGGTATCCGTCCCGTGCTGGAGCGCGCCCGCGCTCACGCCGGCCACCTCGTCAAGATCGAGATCGAGGTGGATACGCTGGCGCAGCTGCGCGAGGTGCTGGAGACTGGAATGGCTGACGCCGTGCTGCTGGACAACATGGATCTTGCGATGTTGCGCGAGGCGGTCAGGATCAACGAGGGCCGTCTCAAGCTGGAAGCGTCCGGCGGCGTCACGCTGGAGTCGATCGCGGCCATCGCGGCGACTGGGGTCGATTACGCATCGGCGGGTGCGCTGACGCATTCGGCGCCGAACTTCGACTGCGCGTTGGACATCGAGGCGTGATGTGTTTGCCACGCCCCGCAAGCGGAGCATGGGAGCGCAGCTGCGCATGCGGCAGCAGGCCGTAGGCTACCGCCGCTCGCCCATTTCGGCCGAGCTCTTGGCTTCCTGCGCGAGTTCGGCCGAGAGTGCGGCGGTCTGGGCCGGGGTGCCCCAGCTTGGTTCCTCGCTGCCGTCGCCCCAGTTGCGCGGCCGATAGAAGGTGTGCACGCCGGTCTTGTACATCTTCTTCATCTCGGCGACCCAGGACGGGCGCACCCAATAGGCGTGGTAATGCGTCGACTTGCCGACCTCGGGCAGCCAGATCTGGCCATCCAGCATCGCCTTCGAGATCTTCTTGGCGCGCTCCCACATTTCGGGCTCGCGGATCACGTCCGGATTGTTGTCGCAGGCGAAGGTGAACTGGCAGGCGAAATGGCGGTACTTGTTCTGGTAGACCACGCCGCACACGGTCTCGGGATATTTGCCGGAGAACACGCGGTTCATCACCACCTGCGCCACCGCGATCTGGCCGCGCACGGCCTCGCCGCGGGATTCGAAGTAGACGGCTTCGGCGAGGCACTTCTCCGCCTTCGCGCGCGACTTGTCGTCGAGCGCGAGCCGCTCCGCCGGCGATCTGCTGCGCTGGTTGTCGACGTTGACCTCGCCCTTCGGAGCAACGCTCTCGCCGCTCTCGATGTCCTTGGCGACCTCCGCCGTCGGCGGTGTCAACGAGGCCGTCACCTTCATGTCGGGGTCGGGAGTCACGATCAGGGGCTCAGCCCCGGGCTGCCAGCTCTCGATGGTCTCGAGATTGCCGCCAAGCGAGGAGCTGCCGAAGAACAGGCTCGAGGTCTTGACGCTGAAGGGATCGCGCGCGGGCGCGACCGGCGCCGTGGCCCGCTTCAGCGCTTCCAGCGGCTGCACTGCGAACGCGGGCGCCGCATCGCTGGCCTGCGGCGGGTTGGAATATTGCGGCAGCGGCGGTGCGCGCAGCGCTTCCTGGAGCTCGGGGTCAAGCGCGGCCGCCGATTCCGGCGACATCGCCCGAGGTGATGCCGCGGTCTTGGCGCCGAACACCGAGCTGTTCGACGTCGCGGGATCTTCCTTGGCGGGCGCCGCAGCTGGCGCGACCGTCTCGGGAGATTGCGTCGGCGTGACGATTGCGAGGCGATCACCTTTCAGGGAGCGATCGACCTTGGGAAAGTCGGACGACTGGTAGCGCGCCGGCGCTTGAAGTGCAGGATTGCGGCTGAACGCGCCAGTGACGTCGCGGCCGTCGAGGCTCGCGAGCCGAACCATCGCGCTCTGCGGAGCGGAGGTGCCGATGGGGCGCGAAAAGCTGTAGGTGGCGAGCTGGATCGAGGACGCCGCGGAGAACACCTGCTTCTGCCAACGCTCGGCGACGCCGGGTTGGCGCGCCAGCAGAGAGGCAATGTCCTGATAGCCGGTCTCTCTCGGCATCAATGCGAAGATGCAGAGACCGATACCGAAGGACGCGAACCGCGCGCCCTTCGGATGGTTACGCAACACTGACATCGATACGCTCACGCTACGCTTACGCTCGTCCGATCGAACTCAGTACATCCGTGCAATTCGATCTTTATCGTCAGTAATCAATTTAGGTTGCCGGGGCGTTAATCCGCGTTGCGCGAGCGGCACACGCAAGCGAAGACAGGTGTTTTCACGGGGCGATGTGGCGCATTGGTAAATGCGGCCCCACGTGAAGCGGTAAACATCTGGTCAACGCGAATGGTGAAGGAACCCTTGCGCGCACGTATCATCACGGGACGGGGGATGGGTTCCCGGCGTTGGCGTTCGCGCAAAGCGCTTCCTCATCACCGGTATCATTCCCCGCGACCCGGCTACGCCGAGGCTTCGCCGAGGTGAAGGCCCAAAGGCGCCGTCCCACGAACTCGTCATTGCGAGCGCAGCGAAGCAAATCCAAAGTCTTTTCGTCGAGGGATTCTGGATTGCTTCGTCGCGAGGGCTCCTCGCAATGACGGTGTGGAGAGAGCGTTGCGTGGAATGAGAGAGGCGGGGTTTTGGCCCCGCCTCTCTCGCATTCAAATTGTGCGTTGCTCACGCCTGGCTCGCGATCTCCTTCCCGAGCGCGGCTTGCGCCGCGGCGAGGCGGGCGATCGGCACGCGGTAGGGCGAGCAGGAGACGTAGTCGAGACCGATATGGTGACAGAAGGCGACGGAGGCGGGATCGCCGCCGTGCTCGCCGCAGATGCCGACCTTGAGCGAGGCGCGGGTCTTGCGGCCGCGGGCGACACCGATCTTGACGAGCTCGCCGACGCCTTCCTGATCCAAAGATATGAAGGGATCGACCGAGAGGATGCCCTTCGCGACGTACGGACCGAGGAAGCTCGCCGCGTCGTCGCGGCTGATGCCGTAGGTCGTCTGCGTCAGGTCGTTGGTGCCGAACGAGAAGAACTCGGCGCTTTCCGCGATCTCCGCCGCGAGCAGACAGGCGCGCGGCAGCTCGATCATGGTGCCGACCTGATAGGCCAGCTTGGTGTTGGTTTCGCGCATCACGGCCTGCGCGGTGGCATCGATCCGCGCCTTGACGAGATCGAGCTCGGCCTTGGTCGCGATCAGCGGTACCATCACCTCGAGGCCGACGGCCTTGCCGGTACGCTTCTGCGCCTCGACCGCCGCCTCGAAGATCGCGCGCGCCTGCATCTCGGCGATCTCCGGATAGGCGATCGCGATACGGCAGCCGCGGAAGCCGAGCATCGGATTGAACTCCGAGAGCTCGCGGGCGCGGTCGGCGAGACGCCGCGGGTCGGTGTTCATGGCGCGCGCCACTTCCTCGACCTCGGCATGGGTGTGCGGCAGGAACTCGTGCAGCGGCGGGTCGAGCAGGCGGATCGTGACGGGCAGGCCCTTCATGATCTCGAACAGCTCGACGAAGTCGGCGCGCTGCATCGGCAGCAGCTTTGCGAGCGCTGCGCGGCGCGACTGCTCGTCCTCGGAGAGGATCATTTCGCGCACCGTGCGGATGCGCGTCTCTTCGAAGAACATGTGTTCGGTGCGGCAGAGGCCGATGCCTTCGGCGCCGAACTTGATCGCGGTGCGCGCGTCATCAGGCGTGTCGCCATTGACGCGGACGCCGATCTTGCGGACCTGGTCGGCCCAGTTCATCAGCGTGCCGAATTCGCCGGACAGCTCCGGCTCGATCATCGGCATCCGGCCGGCGAGCACCTGGCCGAGCGAGCCGTCGATGGTGATGACATCTCCGGTCTTGAAGGTGCGCGAGCCGATGCTCATGGTGCCGCGGCCGTAATCGACACGGATGGTGCCGCAGCCGGAGACACAGGGCTTGCCCATGCCGCGCGCGACCACCGCCGCGTGCGAGGTCATGCCGCCGCGGGTGGTCAAAATGCCTTCGGCGGCATGCATGCCGTGGATGTCTTCGGGGCTGGTCTCGATGCGGACCAGAATGACCTTGCGCCCGTCGCCTTGAAGCTTGGCGGCCTCGTCCGAGGAGAACACGATCTCGCCGGAGGCAGCACCCGGGGACGCCGGCAAGCCGGTCGCGATCACGTCGCGCTTGGCGTTGGGATCGATGGTCGGATGCAGGAGCTGGTCGAGCGAAGCGGGATCGATCCGCGTCACCGCTTCCTTCTTCGAGATCAGGCCCTCATTGGCGAGCTCGACCGCGATGCGCAGCGCCGCCTTGGCGGTACGCTTGCCGCCGCGGGTCTGGAGCATCCAGAGCTTGCCCTGCTCGACCGTGAACTCCATGTCCTGCATGTCGCGGTAGTGCTTCTCGAGCAGCGTGTAGATCCGCGTCAACTCCTTGAAAGCCTCCGGCATCGCCGATTCCATCGACGCCTTGTCGGAGCCCGACTCCTTGCGCGCCTCCTCGGTGATGTCCTGCGGCGTGCGGATGCCCGCCACCACGTCCTCGCCTTGCGCGTTGATCAGGAACTCGCCGTAGAGCTTGCTCTCGCCGGTCGAGGGATTGCGGGTGAAGGCAACGCCGGTCGCCGACGTCTCGCCCATGTTGCCGAACACCATGGCCTGTACGTTGACCGCGGTGCCCCAGGATTCCGGAATGTCGTGCAGCTTGCGGTAGGTCACCGCGCGAGCGTTCATCCAGGATGAGAACACGGCGCCAATCGCGCCCCAGAGCTGGTCGTGCGGATCCTGCGGGAATTCCCTGCCGGTCTCGCGCGCGACCGCGTCCTTGTACTTACCGACCAATTCGACCCAGTCCTCGGCGGACAGATCGGTGTCGAGCGTGTAGCCCTGGCTATCCTTGAAGGTATCGAGGATTTCCTCGAAGTGATGATGCTCGAAGCCGAGCACCACGTCGGAATACATGGTGATGAAGCGGCGATAGCTGTCATAGGCGAAGCGGCGGTCGCCAGACAATTCCGCCAGCGCTTCCACGGTCTGGTCGTTGAGGCCGAGATTGAGCACGGTGTCCATCATGCCCGGCATCGAGGCGCGCGCGCCGGAACGCACCGAGACGAGCAGCGGGTTCTTGGTGTCGCCGAACACCTTGCCGGTCAACTTGCCGACATAGTCCAGCGCCTTCTCAACCTGCGGCTTCAGCTCCTTCGGATAGGTCTTATCGTGCTCGTAAAAATAGGTGCAGACCGAGGTCGGGATGGTGAAGCCGGGAGGCACCGGCAGGCCGAGATTGGCCATCTCGGCGAGGTTGGCGCCCTTGCCGCCGAGCAGGTCGCGCATCTCCGAGCGGCCCTCGGCCTTGCCGTCGCCGAACGTGTAGACCCATTTGCCGGTCTTCGCCGCGGCCGGCGCCGCCTTGGCGGGCGCTGCCTTCTTCGGTGCAGGCTTCGCAGCGACCTTCGGCGCAGCCGCCTTCCTCACGGCCTTTGCCGCCGGCTTAGCAGCGGGCTTGGCAACAGATTTGGCGACCGGCTTCGGCGCGCTCTTGGCCAGCGCCTTGCGGGCCGGCGGCGCGGCTTTCAAGACGGAGGAGGACTTTGATTTCGCTGGCATTTTCGCTGGGATTTTCTTGGGCTTCGAGGCGGCTTTGGCCATAGCTTGCACACAACCTGCGAGAGGAATGGGAAATCGCGGGCCTTACACCATTTTGGGCGCGCCCGCGCAAGTCGGACAGTTCCGAAAAGTGAACGCCTAGAAGCGCAGCCACTTCAGGAGCCCGAGCCCGATCGCGCCGTTGACGATGAGGAAGATCGCGACAATGAGATTGAGCAGCCGCGGCATGATCAGGATGAGCACGCCCGCAATCAACGACAGGATCGGCGAAATGTGGGCGACGGTGATGTGCATGAACAATCTTTCTGTGGAGGTGAGGCGAATCGCGCGCGGATCATAGCCGGCCAGGTTCCGGGAGTAGAGATGCGCAAGACGCGCCGCGAGTTCCCGGCACTCACGAAAACTGCCCGAAATTGCCGCGAATGCGGCAGGTCTTTCCCGGAACATTGGCTTAAGGCCCGCATTGGCAAGCAGTCGCGCCACTGGCGCGTCCCGCAGAATCACGTCGAAGGAGTTATCCATGCGGAACAGGATTCTTGCTCTTGCAGCGCTCGCGGCCGCGATCGGCTCGCCCCTTGCGGCGCAGGCGCAAAGCGATGTCACCATTGGACGCGCACCCGCCGTGGTCGACAGCGCCCCGACGATTGCCGTCGAACAGCGGCCGGCCTTCCGCGAATACGTCATCGAACAACGCGTGCCAGCCTTCCGCACTCCGGATCGCGTGGTGGTCGGCGCCATCCTCCCCGAGAGCGGCATCACCTATTATGACGTGCCGCAACGCTTCGGCGCCACGACCTATCGCTATACCGTCGTGAATGGCGAAACCGTGCTGGTCGAGCCGCGCTCGCGCCGCATCGTCGAGGTGCTGGACTAAAACGCTGCCGCTCCATTCGATGTCCGGCGCGTCACATCAGGCTGGCGCGAGCAGTGTTTAATCGGACATCAGGCCCCGCCCGGTCCTCCCCCCGCCGGGCGGGGCTTTTTTTGTGCTTCGGAGCACCGTCGTTCCGGGGCGGTCCGCAGGACCGAACCCGGAACCTCGAGATTCTCAGGTGCGCAATTGCGCACCATGGTTCGCGCTTCGCGCGCCCCGGAATGACGGTGGTGCCTATTGCGCGGCCTCGCCTCAATCCTGGATCTTCGAGAAGTCCGCCACCGCCCGCGTGGCGCTGCGGATCTCGTTCAGCAGCTTCAGACGGTTCTCGCGCACCTTCGGATCTTCGTCGTTGACGCGGACCTTGTCGAAGAACGCATCCACCGGCGGGCGCAGCTTTGCCATCGCGCTCATGGCGGCAGCAAAGTCTTCCCTGGCGACGGCGGCGCCGGCTCCCGCCTTCACCTCGCCAATCGCCTTGGCAAGCGCCTTTTCCTCAGCGAGGCTGTAAAGCGCAGCATCCGGCGGACCGTCGAAGGTCCGCTTGTCCTTCTTTTCCTCGATCGAAAGGATGTTGCTGGCCCGCTTGGTGCCGGCGAGCAGGTTCTTTCCGTCGTCAGTGTCGAGGAATTTTCCGAGCGCCTCGACGCGGCGCACGATCATCAAGAGATCGTCCTGGCCGCCGAGGGCGAACACGGCGTCGACGAGATCGTGCCGCGCGCCCTGCTCGCGAAGCTGGACTTTCAGACGGTCGGCGAAGAAGGCGAGCAGGTCGCTCGGAAGCTTCTGCGCATCGGCGGACTTCACCGAGAGGCCGGCGAACGCGGACTCCGCCACCTTCATCAACGACAGACGAAGCGCGTTCTCGGCAATCAGCCTGATCACGCCCAGCGCCGCTCTCCGCAGCGCATAGGGGTCCTTGCTGCCCGTCGGCTTTTCGTCGATCGCCCAGAAGCCGACCAGCGTATCGAGCTTGTCAGCAAGCGCGACCGCAACGCTGACCGGATCAGTCGGGACGCGATCGGCAGGGCCTTGCGGCTTGTAATGCTCTTCGCACGCAGCGGCGACGGAGGCGTCCTCGCGCTGCGCCAAGGCGTAGTACTTGCCCATCAGGCCCTGGACCTCGGGGAATTCGCCGACGACCTCGGTCAGCAGATCGGCCTTGGCCAGATGCGCAGCACGCGTCGCCTTGGCGACATCGGCGCCAACCAAAGGCGCGATCTCGGCGGCGAGACGCTCGATGCGCTTGATGCGCGCGGCCTGGGTGCCGAGCTTCTCATGGAACACGATCTGCTCGAACTTCGGCAGACGATCCTCAAGCTTGGTCTTGAGGTCCGTCTCGTAGAAGAACTTCGCGTCCGACAGGCGCGCGCGGATGACGCGCTCATTGCCGGCGACGATGGTCTTGCCGCCGTCAGTCGCCTCGATATTGGCGACCAGGATGAACTTGCTCGCGAGCTTGCCCGTCTTGGGATCGCTGACGACAAAGCACTTCTGGTTATTGCGGATGGTGGCGCGGATCACCTCCCCGGGCGTTGTCAGGAATTCCGGCTCGAACGAGCCCATCAGCACGACCGGCCATTCGACCAGGCCCGCGACCTCATCGAGCAGGGTCTGGTCCTCCACGAGCTCGAAGCCTTGCGCAAAGGCAAGCTGCTTGGCGTCGGTGAGGATGGCGTCCTTGCGGCGCTCGGGGTCGAGCACGACCTTGGCATCGAGTAGCTTTGCCTCATAGTCCTCGAAGCGGCGCACCTGAATTGGCGCCGGCGCGAGGAAGCGGTGGCCGTAGGTGGTCTGGCCGGTCTCGATGCCGTCCACCGCAAACTTCACGACATCCGGCTCTTCGGTCTCGAGCCCGAAGGTCGCGGTGATCGCGTGCAGCGGACGCACCCAGTTCAGCGAGCCGGGTTTTCCGGAACGCGCGCCCCAGCGCATCGATTTCGGCCAGGGGAAGGTGCGGATGATGACGGGCAGGATTTCGGCGAGCACGTCGATCGCGTAGCGGCCGCGCTTTTCGATCAAGCCGATGTAGAAATCACCCTTGGGGTCGCGCTGGATCTTGGCCTCGTCCAGCGACTTCAATCCTGTCGCTTTGAGAAAGCCCTGCACGGCCGCGTCGGGCGCGCCGACTTTGGGGCCGCGGCGCTCGGTCTTCAGATCAGGCTGGCGCGCAGGAATGCCGTGCACGGTGAGCGCAAGACGGCGCGGCGTCGCGAAGGCTTTCGCGCCCTCGTAGACCAGGCCTTCGGCGACCAGCTTGTCGGTGACCATGCGGCGCAGATCGTCGGCCGCCTTGGCCTGCATGCGCGCGGGAATTTCTTCCGAGAAGAGTTCAAGCAAAAGATCGGGCATCAGGCCGCTCCGCCCGCTTCAGTGTGGATCCAGGCCTCGCCGCAAGCCTTGGCCAGCTCACGCACGCGCAGAATGTAGCTCTGCCGCTCGGTCACGGAGATCACGCCGCGGGCATCGAGCAGATTGAAGACATGGCTCGCCTTGATGCACTGGTCATAGGCCGGCAGCGCCATCAGATGCTGCTTGCTGTTGCCGCCTTCGCGCCAGCCGGCGTCGAGGTATTTCTTGCAGGCAGCCTCCGCCATCTTGAACTGCTCGAACAGCATCGCGGTATCGGCATATTCAAAGTTGTGCCGCGAATATTCCTGCTCCGCTTGCAGAAAGACGTCTCCATAAGTGACCTTGGAGTCGCCATCACGGCCGTTGAAGTTGAGGTCGTAGACGCGGTCGACGCCCTGCACGTACATCGCGAGGCGCTCGAGGCCATAGGTGAGCTCGCCCGCAACCGGCGCGCATTCGAAGCCCGCGACTTGCTGGAAATAGGTGAACTGGCTGACCTCCATACCGTCGCACCAGCACTCCCACCCCAGGCCCCAGGCGCCCAGCGTCGGGCTCTCCCAATCGTCCTCGACAAAGCGGATGTCGTGCACGGCGGAATCGATGCCGATCGCCGCGAGCGACTTCAGGTACAGCTCCTGAAGGTTCGGCGGCGACGGCTTCATGATCACCTGGAACTGGTAGTAGTGCTGCATCCGGTTGGGGTTCTCGCCGTAGCGGCCGTCCTTGGGCCGGCGCGAGGGCTGCACATAGGCTGCGTTCCATGGCTTTGGCCCGAGCGCGCGCAGGGTGGTCGCCGGATGGAAGGTGCCCGCGCCCATTTCCATGTCGTAAGGCTGCAAGATCACGCAGCCCTGCTCGGCCCAGAACCGCTGGAGCGCGAGGATGAAGCCCTGGAACGAGCGTTCCGGGCGCATATGGGCGGGCAATGAGGCGTCCATCGTCAGATCAGGCTCTCGCGGGGGGTTTTGAATCGCGCGGGACCGTATCGACGGCGGGGATGGGAATCAAGGCGAAGGGGGCGGAAATGGCTGTCATTCCGGGACGATGCGACGGGACGCCCGGAGCATCGGACCCGGAATCTCGAGATTCTCAGGTGCGCAATCGCGCACCGGGGTTCGGTCCTGCCGACCGCCCTGGAATTACGGTGTGCGAAAAAGAACGCCGGCTACCCCGGCCGGTAAGCTCCGGTCACGGGATCACGCTTCAGCGTCTGGATATCCCCCATACGGGCGGCTTCAGCGACGCGCGACAGGCGCATCTCCTCCAGCTCCTGGTTGATCCGGACAGCGGTCTTGTAGGCCCAGCGGACCACGGCAAGCCCGCCCAGGACGCCCGCGAAAGCGACGAACGGCGGCATCGGTCGATCCTTATTCAATGCTCAGCCCCCACGCACATTGTCGCGCAGATGGACCTGCGCCGCAATTGGCTCACCTCGGGCCAAATGGCGCGGGAGGGCCCGAGCCTAGAACCCGAATTTCGCCCAAATCGCCCGCGTCTCCACAGCAGAGATCAATTCGTCCGGCAGGCCGGCCATTGATTCCAGGGCCGAAAGCTGCCCCGCGCCGGGCGCTTTTCGCCCCAAGAGGCCGGAGAGCAGCCCGGTCGGCTGCACGATCACGGGCGTGAGAACCTTCTCGCCATAGCGGGCACGAAGAGTTGAGCGGAGATCGCCGATGCCGTCGGCGAGCCCCAGCGCGATGGCGCTCTCGCCGGCCCAGTATTCGCCCGTGAACAACGCGTCGTCCGCTCCCTTCAGCCGCGCGCCGCGACTCTCCTTGACCAGCGAGATGAAGATCTGGTGGATCTCGCGCTGGATCGCCTTCAATCTGACGACGTCATCGGGGTTTTCCGGGAGGAACGGGTCGAGCATCGCCTTGTGTTCGCCTGCGGTGTAGAGGCGCCGCTCGATGCCGAGCCGCTTGATTGCCTCCTGAAAACCGAAACTGCCGCCGACAACACCGATCGAGCCGAGGATCGAAGAGGGATCGCAGATGATCTCGTCGCCGGCGCAGGCGATCATGTAGCCGCCGGAGGCCGCGACGTCTTCGACGAACACGAGCACCGGCAGCTTCTTCTCCGCCGCCAGCTGCTTGATCCGCAAGTAGATCTGGCGCGACTGCACCGGCGAGCCGCCGGGCGAATTGATCACCAACGCCACGGCCTTGGCGTGCCGATAGGAAAACGCGCGCTCGAGCACCCGCGCGACGCCAGCAAGCGTCAAGCCGGGACGCAGTGGCGTCACCGCACCAATCACGCCGGACAGCCGCACCACCGGCACCACCGCCGCACCGGGGCGGAAGCGCGCCGGCAGATATTGCATGAGCTTGTCGGCCAGGCCGGAACTCTCTCGATCGTTCGAATGTTCGGCCATGCCGTTACCTCTGATTAACCATTTCTTATCACGCGAGTGTCATTGGAAGTGCCTGGAACGTGTTTTGCAGATCTTCCGTTGGGAAGCTGCAATAGGCAGCGGAGGAAACGCCATGAAGATTTATCTGCTGATGCTGCTGATCGGTGCGCTTTTCACGGCGATTCGCTTCACCTCTCCGCAAGAGCAGCAGTCGGAATCGCTTCCGCAGTAAGCCTCACGGCTCCGCCAGCGTCACCTCCGCCTTTCCTTCCAGAATATCCCTTACCTCTTTTTTAGGCACGTTTGACTCTTCGTTGAGCATGAGGCCCGGCAGCAACCGTGTCGGAGCCCGGCCGCCTTTGACTGCGCGGACCAGAACACGGATCGCGGGCTTTCCCGCTTCGCCATGGACCGGCAGGATCGCGAGGCTGCCGAAGCCGCGTGACAGCGCTGCCATGACGTCCGCGATTCCGTCCGCGCGCCAGATCAGAGTCAGCGCACCGCTCGATCGGAGGATACGCCGCGCTGCATGCACCCACGCTTGCAGGGTCTCCCCCGTCGCCACATGGGCGGCGTGACGTGCCTGATCCGGCGAGCCGCGATGGCGTGCGGGATCGTTGAAGGGCGGGTTCATCAGCACTGCGTCGACACTGTCAGGCGGGAGTCCGTTTGCTGCAAATGCCTGCGCATCCGCGGTGACGTCGAGCACGATGGTCTCGGCGGCGATCGCGTTCGCCGCGGCATTGGCCCGCGCGAGCTCCGCCAGTTCCGGATCGATCTCGACCAGGCTGAGCCTGATCCCCTCTACGCGCCGAGCGAGCGCGAGCCCCGCCGTGCCGACGCCGGCGCCGAAATCGACCACGCGGTCTCCGGCCTGGGCGCCGGTCGCCGCTGCAAGCAGGATGGCGTCATGCCCGGCGCGATGGCCGGATCGCTTCTGCCGCAAGCGCAACTGCCCGCCGAGAAAGGCGTCCTCGGTAATATCTGCGGCCTCAATCATCGCTGCGCAATTCGTGGCTGAGGCCGGCTTCGGTGAGGAGCTCCCTAGCCTCCTGGGCGTCGTCCTCATGAACCAGGATCCGCCGCGGCAAAATACCGAGCGAGCCCTCGATGATGCTCATGTTCTGGTCAAGCACCAGATGATGGATGTTGGCGCCGTCGAGCAGCGCGCCAATCGCCGATACCAGCACCATATCGTTGGTCCGAACCAGTTCGCGCAAAACGCGGGTCTCCTGCCTGAAGGTCGCTAAAGCGACAAATGTCAATGGTTCCGCGGGCCTTGCCGCATCCGCCGCCAGTTTCTATTGTATTTCCATCAGAATAGCCCTTTCGGGGCAAATATTGGAGACCGGCGTGGCCGTCATCGTACCTTTCGAAACTCCCGGCGCGTCGATCGAAGAGCTGGTTGCCCTTGTCGCCCCCGATATGGAGCGCGTCAACGCCACGATCCTGTCGCGGACCGGTTCGGATGTGACCATGATCCCGGAAGTGGCCAACCACCTGATCTCCTCCGGGGGCAAACGCCTGCGCCCGATGCTGACGCTCGCCATGGCCAATCTCGCCGGCTACACCGGCGACGGCCATATCAAGCTGGCTGCCTCCGTCGAGTTCATGCATACCGCCACCCTGCTCCACGACGACGTCGTCGACGAGAGCGAGATGCGCCGCGGCAAGCTGTCGGCGCGCATGCTCTGGGGCAACGAGGCGAGCGTGCTGGTCGGTGACTTCCTGCTGGGACAGGCCTTTCGCATGATGGTCGAGGTCGGCTCGCTGCGCGCGCTCGACATCCTCTCCGCGGCCGCCGCCACCATCGCCGAGGGCGAGGTGATGCAGCTGGCCGCAGCCAAGAACACCGCGACCACCGAGGACGAATATCTCGCCGTGATCCGCGGCAAGACCGCCGAATTGTTCGCAGCCGCCTGCGAGGTCGGCCCTGTCATCGCCAACCGCCCCAAGGCGGAGCAGACCGCGTGCCGCTCTGTCGGCATGAATCTCGGCATCGCCTTCCAGCTCGTCGACGACGTGCTCGATTATGGCGGCAAGAGCGCCAAGCTCGGCAAGAACACCGGCGACGATTTCCGCGAGGGCAAGATCACCCTGCCCGTCGTGCTCGCCTTCCGCCGCGGCAACGACACCGAGCGCGCGTTCTGGATCCGGGCGCTTGAGCGCGGCGAGATCGGCGATGGCGACCTCGATCACGCCATCGGCCTGATGAACAAGCACCGCGCGCTCGAGGATACGCTGAGCCGCGCCCAGCACTACGGCGACATGGCCGTCGATGCACTCGCGCTGTTCCCGCCCTCACCGATGAAGAGCGCGCTGGAGCAGGTCGTGGCGTTCTGTTTGGCGCGGTCGCATTAGGCGACGGCGCTTACTCTTTATCGATCGACGCGCGATTGTTAGCCTATCCCTCGAGGCTCGCCGAAGAGGCGAGCACCTCAGGGTGACGGTGATGGATATGTGCGCGCTGTCTCCACAGCGTCATTGCGAGCGCAGCGAAGCAATCCAGAATCCCTCGCGGAGACGGCCTGGATTGCTTCGCTACGTTCGCAACGACGGAGCGTGGCGCGTCCGGCACCGCTCGCTCTCGTGTCCCGGACGCGCTGCAGCGTGAAACGCTGCTGCGCAGAGCCGGAACCCATGCGACATCCAGCGATCAGCAGTACGGGCTCCGGCTTTGCAGCGCACCGCCAACAGGCGTTGCGCTGCAAAGCCGGGGCACGGGAGCGTTTGTCCAGTGCGCTTTGTCTCACCAGCAGAACCCAGCCTCATTCGCTCCGCATCCTAGCACACCCAGTCACTTGCATTTTGCAAGTAACTCCCATACTTTCCCGCCATGCAGCCAAAATCCCCCTCGATCCTGGAATGCCCCGTCGGCCGCGCCGTGGAGACGGTCGGCGAATGGTGGAGCATCCTGATCCTGCGCGATGCATTTCAGGGGGCGACGAAGTTCGACGAGTTCTCGCAAAACCTCGGCATTGCACCGAACATCCTGTCGCGGCGGCTCGCCCATCTCACCGAGAGCGGCATGTTCACGCGCCGCCGCTATCAAGATCGGCCGCCACGCTACGAATATGTGCTGACGGACAAGGCGCGGGATTTCTTTCCCGTGATCGCTACGCTGCTCGCCTGGGGCAACAAGCATCTCGCGCCCAAAGGCGAATCCATCCTGCTGGCGAACCGGAACAGCGCACGCCCGTTCGATCCGGTCGTGGTCGACGCGGCCGACATGCAGCCTATCACGCTCGCCAATACCATCGCCATTCCCGGGCCACGCGCCAGCCGCGGCATGCGCAAGCACCTCGCTTCACTCAAGGCAATGAACCCGGCCGTCGCGCCGGCCGGAGACTGACATGCGTCGTATCGTCGTGACGGGAATGGGCGCGGTGTCGCCGCTCGGCTGCGGTGTCGAATTGTCGTGGCGGCGGTTGCTCGCCGGGCAAAGCGGGCTGCGGCCGCTGCCCGAATGGGCGCAGGCGCTGCCGGCGCGCATTGCCGGGCTCGTGCCCGACAAGGCCGATGATGCCGAAGGCGGCTTCGATCCGGCGCAGGCCGCGGCGCCCAAAGACCAGCGCAAGATGGACCGCTTCATTCTGTTCGCACTGCTCGCCACGGCAGAAGCGGTCGCGCAAGCCCGATGGACGCCGCAGGACGCAGCCGCGCTGGAGCGCACCGCGACGATCATCGCTTCCGGCGTCGGCGGCTTTCCCGCAATGGCGGAGGCCGTGCGCACCACCGAGCAGCGCGGCGCGCGGCGGCTGTCGCCGTTCACGATTCCCTCCTTCCTCGCCAATCTCGCCGCCGGCCACGTCTCGATCAAATACGGCTACAAGGGCGCACTGGGCACGCCGGTCACGGCCTGCGCGGCCGGCGTGCAGGCGATCGGCGATGCCGCACGCATGATCCGCCTCGGCGAGGCCGATGTCGCGATCTGCGGCGGCGCCGAGGCCTGCATCGATATCGTCAGCCTCGGCGGCTTTGCGGCGGCGCGAGCCCTATCGAGCGGCTTCAACGACGAACCCGCACGCGCCTCGCGGCCGTTCGATCGCGACCGCGACGGCTTTGTCATGGGCGAAGGTGCAGGCATCCTGGTGATCGAGGCGCTGGAGCATGCGCTCGCGCGCGGTGCGACGCCGATCGCCGAGATCGTCGGCTACGGCACGACGGCGGACGCCTATCACATGACATCGGGTCCACCGGATGGCGATGGCGCCCGCCGCGCCATGGAGATCGCGCTACGGCAGGCGAAGCTCGCGCCCCCGGATGTGCAGCACCTGAACGCGCACGCGACGTCGACTCCGGCCGGCGACGAGAGCGAGCTCGGCGCCATCGCCACGCTGTTCGGCCGCAATCGGGGCATTGCGGTGAGCGCGACCAAATCGGCCACCGGCCATCTGCTCGGCGCGGCCGGTGGGCTGGAAGCAATCTTCGCCGTGCTCGCTCTGCGCGATCAAATCGCGCCGCCGACGCTCAATCTCGAAAACCCGGATCCTGGCGCTGACGGCATCGACATTGTCGCCGGTGCCGCACGGCCGATGCCGATGCAGCATGCGATCTCCAACGGGTTCGGCTTCGGCGGAGTCAATGCGAGCGTGATCTTCCGCCGGATGGGCTAAGCGAGAGGCCTTGCAATCGCCGCTCGCTCAGCTACGAAAACAGGATGACCGAAACCAATTTCTGGCTGTTCCTGGCCGCAGCATTCCTAATTGCGGCGATTCCCGGCCCCGGCATTTTTTACGTCGCGGCGCGAACACTTTCGGACGGCCGCGCGAGCGGCTTTGCCTCGACCGCGGGCACGGCGCTGGGCGGCATGGTCCATGTCGTGGCCGGCAGTCTTGGCATCTCCGCGATCATCCTGGCCAGCGCGGAACTGTTTGCCGCCGTGAAATTCGTCGGCGCGCTCTATCTGGTCTGGCTCGGCATCAGGACGTTTCGCGGCGCCGTGCGTGCGCAGTCGCTCGAGAGCGAAGCCGTCGGCGACAAGCGCGCGTTCCGCGACGGCGTGCTGGTCGAGGCGCTGAATCCGAAGACTGCGGCGTTCTTTCTCGCCTTCATTCCGCAGTTTCTCGATCCCGCGGGATCGAACCCGACGCTGCAATTCATCCTGCTCGGTGCGATCTCGGTGGCACTGAACACACTCGCCGACGTCGTGGTGGTGCTGATGGCCTCGGCAACGCGCGCGCAGCTGATCGGACGGCCGCAACTGATGCGGCGCCTCACGCAAGGCTCCGGCGTCTTCATCGCGGGCCTCGGCCTCTCGCTTGCCTTGGCGCGGCGGCCGGCAAATGGCTAGCGCCCCGCAAAGCCGCTTCTATGAATCGCACGGCCTGCGGCTGCATTACGCCGACTGGGGCAACGAGGGCGCGCCCGCTCTGATCCTGGTCCATGGCGGCCGCGATCATTGCCGCAGCTGGGATCACATCGCCCGATCGTTGCAGCCGCATTTTCACGTGCTCGCACCCGACCTGCGCGGTCACGGCGATTCCGATTGGACGAGGGGCGGCAGCTACGCGCTGACCGAATATGTCTACGATCTTACCCAGCTCGTCCGCACCATTGCAGCGCCTCAAGTGGCTCTCATCGGCCATTCGATGGGCGGCATGGTGAGCCTGATCTTTTCAGGTTCATTCCCCGAGCAGGTCACGAAGCTGGTCGTCCTCGACGGCGTGACCATGTTGCCGGATGCACCAAAGCCGCCGGTGCATGAGCGCATCGGCAAATGGGTGGCCCAACTCGACAAGCTGCACGACCGGACGCCGCGTCGATATTCGACTCTAGCGGACGCGGCCGCGCAGATGGTGCTTCACAACAGGCGGCTGTCGCGCGACCTCGCGCTGCATCTCGCCACGCATGGCGCGCGACGGAACGAGGACGGCACCTATAGCTGGAAGTTTGATCCCTACCAACGTGCCAGCGCGCCGCACCGGCTCTGGCCCGACGATCACGTCGCCTTGTGGTCACGCATCGCCTGCCCGACGCTGCTGCTCAATGCCGGCGAAAGTTTTCTGGCCGGCGCAAAGGCCGCAGGCCTGGAGCGCTATTTCCAGAACGCGCGCATCAAGACCATCGCCGGGGCGGGACACTGGCTGCAGCATGACAAGCCGCAGGAGGTGTTGGACGAGATCCGGCGGTTTCTGGAATTAGCCGAGGACGGCTTAGGCTAGCTCGACTATATCCACGTCATTGCGAACGTAGCGAAGCAATCCAGACTGTCACCGCTGAGAGATTTGGATTGCTTCGCTACGCTCGCTATGACGAACAGAGCTAGCTCAACGTCCCCGCATGCACCCACCAGCCGGGGTGATCGCGGCGGATCTTTTCGGCGGCGGCGTGCGTCTCGACCGGTGCGCCATAGATCGCAAAGCACGTCGCGCCGGAGCCGGACATCCGGGCGAGCTTGACGCCGGCGGAGGTACGCAAGGCGTCCAGCACCTCGCCGATGACAGGCTCGATGCGCATCGCCGGCGCTTCGAGGTCGTTGGCAACCGTTTCGAGAACCTCGACCCAATCGGCGATCGAGGCTCCCTCCTCCGGCCACGCCGGCGCTTCGAGGACCGAGGTGGCGCCAACCAGAAGCTCGCCGTTGCGCAGGCCCAGCGCCTGGAACACGTCCTTGGTGGCAACCGGCACGCGCGGATTGACCAAGACGCAGGGCATGCTCGGCAGCGCGAGCGGCAACAGCTGCTCGCCGACGCCGGTCATGTCGCAGGCGCGCGAGAGGAGGCACACCGGCACGTCGGCGCCGGTCGCGAGCGCGACTTTCTGAACGCGGGGATCATCGAGCGATAGATCATTGAGACGCGCGAGGAGCCGCAGCGCCGCTGCGGCATCCGCTGAGCCGCCGCCGATGCCGGCGGCAACCGGAAGCACCTTGTCGAGCGAGAAGGCGCCGAGCTTCAGGCTAGGGACGGCCTCGGCCAGAAGCTTGGCGGCCTTGAGCACGAGATTGTCAGCAGTGTCGCCGCAAGCCGCAGCCAGCGGCCCGGTGGTGGTGAGCTTCAGCTCGCCGTCGGGCTCCAGCGTGAGCCTGTCGGCACAGTCGGCGAACGCAACCACGCTTTCGAGATCATGATAGCCGTCGGCACGACGGCCGACGACGCGAAGGCTCAAATTGACCTTCGCCCGCCCTTCTTCAATCAACGCCGGCATCGGCGACAGCCCCCAACTTGCCCCAGATCTCAGCCGCCCTTGCCGTCGTCCTTCTTCTTCTCGGCCTGCGCCGCGGAAGAGTTGGAATTATCCTCGGTGAGGCCATTGGCGATCTTGGCCTCGATCTTCGGCAGCTCTTCCGGCTCGGGCTTGAGATCGCGCGCATGCGACCACTGGAACTTGGCTTCCAGCGTGCGGCCGACGCGCCAATAGGCATCGCCGAGGTGGTCGTTGATGGTGGGATCCTCGGGCTTGAGATCGATCGCGCGCTCGAGGTTCTTCACCGCCTCCTCATAATTGCCGATGCGGTAATAGGCCCAGCCGAGCGAATCGACGATATAGCCGTCGTCGGGACGCTGCTCGACGGCGCGCTTGATCATCTTCATGCCCTCGTCGAGATTGATGCCCTGGTCGATCCAGGAATAGCCAAGATAGTTGAGCACGTGCGGCTGGTCGGGCTGCAGCTCGAGCGCCTTCTTCATGTCGGCTTCGGCCTTGGCCCACTGCTTGGAGCGCTCCTCGCAGATGCCGCGATAGTAGTACCAGACGCTGTTGGCCTTGTCGTTGCCGGCCGGCAGCACGTCGATGCCTTGCGAGTAGGTCGCGCCGCAGTCGCCGAACTTCTTGCGGCCGCGCTCGATGTTGCCGAGCGCCATGATGGCTTCGAGGTCCTTGGGATCCTCCGTAGTGACGCCCTTGAGGATCTTGATCGCCTCGTCGGTGCGGTCGGCGGAGTCGAGATCGATGGCGAGCTGAATCTGGGCGTTGCGCTTGAGCGGCGAGGACGCGGGCACACGCTCATAGACCTTGATCGCCATCTGCGGCCGCTTCACCGATTCGTAGAGATCGGCGAGCGAGAGCAGTGCCAGCGGATGGCTCGGCTGCAGGTAGAGCGAGAGCTGGAGATAGACCAGCGCCAGATCCTCGCCGCCGCGGCGGGTCAGCGTCGCGCCGATGCCATAGAGCGCTTCGGCGGCGCCGGCCTGCGCGGAATCCACGAGCGGCGGCATCTTCTTGCCGGCCTTGGTCTCGCGCAGACCTTCCTGGATCAGCGGATGACGCGCGAGCTTCTTGTCGAAGGCCTGGTAGACATTGGTCGCGGCGGCGGAATCCTTGTTGCGCGACAGCCAGCGCGCATAGGCCTCGGTCACGCGCAGCATGGAATCGTCGAGCTTGTAGGCGCGCTCGAAGCGGGTGCCGGCGTCCTTCTCCTTGCCGGAGAGCTCCAGGATCATGCCCGCATGAAGGTCCTTGAACAGCGGATACCATTCCGGACCTGCCAGCTTGTCGATGGCGGCGACACCACCCTTGGCATCGCCCGCACCATAGGCGGCCCAGCCCGACAGCAGCGTGGCGACGAGATCGGTGATCGGACCGCGGATCGACTGGTTGATATTGGTCTGCGCAGCAGGGTACTTCTTCAGCTTGAGATCATGCACGCCGACGACGAGACGCGCGACACGGTTGGTCTTGTCGATGGTGAGGATGCGCTCGGCCAGCTTGACCGCCTCGTCGATGTCGCCGTCCGCGACCGAGGAGATGAAGGCACGGTCGAGCAGTTCGTTGTTCTTCGGATCGGTGCGGAGCGCCGAACGGTAGAATGCGGCGGCGGACGCCGCGTCACGCTCGACGCTGGCGTGGCGCGCGGCGAGATAGCTGCCGGCACCGGTCAGCGACTTCAGATCGTTTCGGGTCGGAAACTGCGCCGCCGTGCTCTCCGGATGATCCGGCGTCTGCGCCAGCACCGCGCCGGGGACCGTCGTGATCGCGGTGAGGACGATGGCGGCAGCAGTCCAGCGGTTGAAACGATTTGAAAACATCAGGGCTCGCCTTGAGTTGGTATTGCCTGGGTTTGCAGCAGAAGGCCGTATCGCATGCGAACGCGGCCGGTGGCATCGGGACCCGGAACCGTCAGGCCGACAATGCCGCTTTTGGCGCTTCGCCGCAAGGATTCGGACCGGACGATCGCCTCCGCACGCCCCAAACCGGCCACCCGCGCCCCAAGACGCCGCTACTATGGCCTTATCGTGGCCGCGGCGGGTGGCCGCGGCCGGGTTCTCACGCGAACGTGCGTCAGATCACCAGTGAGCCCGCCCTTACATCGCCTCGTAGTTCGGGCCGCCGCCGCCCTCCGGGGGAACCCAGGTGATGTTGCCGTTGGGATCCTTCACGTCGCAGGTTTTGCAGTGGACGCAGTTCTGGGCATTGATCTGGAAGCGCGGGCCCGCCCCCTCCTCGATCCATTCATAGACGCCGGCCGGGCAGTAGCGATTCGAGGGGCCGGCGAAGACGTCATGCTCGGAGGCCTTCTGGAGGTTCATGTCCGCCACCTTCAGATGGATCGGCTGGTCCTCCTCGTGATTGGTGTTGGACAAAAACACCGAGGACAGCTTGTCGAAGGTGATCTTGCCATCGGGCTTCGGGTAATTCCTGGGCGCGTGGCTCTTGGCAGGATCGAGCGTGGCGCGGTCGGGCTTGAGGTGCGACTGGGTGCCGAACAGCGAGCCGCCGAACAGCGTGTTGCACCACATGTCGAACCCGCCCAGCGCGACGCCGAGCACGGTGCCGAACTTCGACCACAGCGGCTTGACGTTGCGGACCAGGAACAAATCCTTGCCGACCGACGACGTGCGCCAGGCATTCTCGTATTCGACGAGTTCGTCATTGGCGCGATCGGCGGCAATCGCGGCTGCGACGTGCTCGGCGGCGAGCATGCCGGTGCCCATCGCATTGTGCACGCCCTTGATGCGCGGCACGTTGACGAACCCGGCCGCGCAACCGATCAGCGCGCCCCCGGGGAAGCTCAGCTTCGGCACCGACTGATAGCCGCCCTCGGTGATGGCGCGCGCGCCATAAGCGAGCCGCTTGGCGCCTTCGAAGGTGCCGCGGATCGAGGGATGGGTCTTGAAGCGCTGGAATTCGTCGAACGGGGACAGATAGGGATCGTCGTAATTGAGGTGCACGACGAAGCCGACAGCGACGAGATTGTCGTCGTAATGGTACAGGAACGAGCCGCCGCCGGTCTTCATGTCGAGCGGCCAGCCGAACGAATGCTGGATCAAGCCCTTCTGGTGCTTGGCGGGATCGATCTGCCAAACCTCCTTGAGGCCGATGCCGAATTTTGGCGGCTCAGCCTTGGCGTCGAGTGCGAATTTGTTGATGAGCTGCTTGGTCAGGCTGCCTCGGGCGCCTTCGGCAAACAGCGTGTACTTGCCGAGCAATTCCATACCGCGGGTAAAGGAATCCTTCGGCTTGCCGTCGCGGCCGATGCCCATGTCGCCGGTGGCGATGCCCCTGACCTTGCCCCCCTCGTCGTAGAGCACCTCGGCCGCGGCAAAGCCCGGATAGATCTCGACGCCGAGCGCCTCGGCCTTGCGCGCCAGCCAGCGGCAGACATTGCCGAGCGAGCCGATATAGCAGTGATGATTGTCCATCAGCGGCGGCATCATGAAATTCGGCAGCTTGATCGCGCCGCCGCCCGTCATCCAGTAGAAGCGGTCGTCCTTGACCTGCGTCTTCAGCGGGCAGTCGGCATCCTCCCGCCAGTCCGGAATGAGCTTGTCGAGTCCGGCCGGGTCGATCACCGCGCCCGAGAGAATATGTGCGCCGACCTCGGAGCCCTTCTCCACCACGACCACATTGAGATCGGCATTGAGTTGCTTCAGCCGGATCGCGGCCGACAGACCCGAGGGGCCGGCGCCGACAATGACGACGTCGAATTCCATGGATTCGCGCGGGGGAAGTTCTTCGGTGCTCATCTGATCTCAGCCCTTGAGACGGTCCTCGGTCGTTTGCGCCCTCTTGTTTCCGATTTTTCCGGGTAGGACAACCTCGGAATCGCGTTCCGCCGGGATGCAAGGCCATCCAAGGTGATATAAAAGTCAGACTTTCCCATGATCCCCGAACCCGCACCCACCGTCCGAGAGCTGCTCGCCTTCTATCTGGAGGCCGGTGTCGACTGCGCGCTTGCGGAGGAACCGATAGACCGCCTGGCGGAAATCGACGCTCCGCCACCTTCCCCGCGCACGGCACCGCTCGAGGCGCCGCGGCCGGTCGCCGCGCCCGCGGTCATACGTGGTGAAGCCGCGCCTGCACCGGACGTCGCCATCGCCTCGGCGCGTGAGGCCGCGCGCACCGCCCCGACCCTGGAGGCATTGCGCGAGTTGATGCAAACTTTCGAGGGCTGCGCGCTGAAGCACACCGCGACACGGCTGGTGTTCGCCGACGGCAATCCCAAGGCGCGCATTATGTTCGTCGGCGAGGCGCCAGGGCGCGACGAGGACATCGAGGGACTGCCCTTCGTCGGGCGCAGCGGCAAGCTGCTCGATCTGATGATGGGGGCCATAGGGCTCAACCGCACCACAGCCTACATCGCCAACGTCATTCCCTGGCGGCCGCCCGGCAACCGCACGCCGACGCCGCAGGAGACGCAGATCTGCCTGCCCTTCATCCAGCGCCAGATCGAGCTGGTGAACCCGGATGTGCTGGTGACGCTCGGCAATCCCTCGACCCAGACGCTGCTGGGAACGCGCGAAGGCATCATGCGCACCCGCGGGCGCTGGTTCGATTATGACGCCGGCGCACGCACCATCCGCGCGCTGCCGACCTTCCATCCGGCCTATCTGTTGCGCTCGCCGTCATACAAGCGGCTGGCCTGGCAGGATCTGCGCGCAGTCGCGAAGGTGCTGTCGGGATAGCGAGGGGCAGAACGCTCTCTCCCCGTCATTGCGAGCGCAGCGAAGCAAATCCAGAATCTTTCCGGAGAGAGACTCTGGATTGCCTCGTCGCAAGGGCTCCGCGCAATGACGGCGGAGAGAGCACCTCACGTCCCCTTCGGCCGCACGATGGCCCAGCCGATGCGCAGCAGCGGCTGGCGGCCCGTCACCAGCCATTCGAAGGCGCGCGGGACTTCAGGCACGATGCCGGGGAAGCGCTTGAGGATGTCCGGCGGCGGGGTTCCGGCGGTATCGGAGGCGCGCCAGACCACGACGCCGCCAGTTTCGCTGAACTTGGACCGATTCATCCACGGCGTGCGTGCCGGATCGGCGTCGATGAAGAGATGCGGCCGGCCGGAATGCAGTGCGATCAGGCTCGCGAGCTGGGGCTCGCCGGCGACGGCACGCAAGCGATGGTTGGTGCGGCGGGCAAAGCTCTCGTCGAAGAAGTCTGAGATCGCACGCGCCGGCATCGAGGTCGCAATCTCGTTGGCACCGGTCCAGGGCAGGAACAGCACGGCGAGCACCACGCCGGCGGCGGGTGCGACGACGGCGGCAGCCCAGACCATGCGCAGCATCCGCGCGCGGCGCATCGCGATGAGATCGCCGGCCGCGACGACCGCGGCGAGCCCCGACATGACCAGCACGACACCGGCGCCGCCGACGACGGAGTCGAGCCCCAGCAAGCCGGAGATCAGCACCGCGCCGAGTGGCAGAGCCAGCGCGAAGAAGTAGACGAAGCTGCGCGCGAGCGGCTCGACCGGTGGGCGATAGATGATCGGCGGCTCCTCGCCCTTGTCGGCGAACAGCCCGGTATTGAGAAAGGTCAGCGCCGGAATCGTCGCCGCCCCGAGCACCAATCCTCCGAGCAGCCAGGCCGCATGCAGGGCGCGGGCGTTGAGCTCGGTGACTTGCGGCAAGGCCGGCAGCGTCAACGTCTCGGCGCGCATCAGCCAGACCGCATAGGGCAGCGCCAGCACGGCGACGACGATCAGTGCAAACAGCGGATCGAGCCCGCGCAGCGTCCTGCGCCCGGCTGCGGTCGAGATCGCGAAGATGATGATCAGCAGGAGGAGAAAGATCGCCGCAGGCGTCGTCAGCAGCAAGAGTCCCGCTTCGATCGACCAGGCGAACCAGGCATTGCCGCGGCGCTGGCCGATGATCTGCCAGGAGTGCAGCAGCAATAGCGCCCAGAGCGGCCGCGCCAGGACCAGCGGCCCGAAGTCGAGCGCGGACGAGGAGAACGCCAGCGCGGTCATGGTCAGGAGCACGGCGAGCACCGCGTGCTGGGAGCCGACCACGGCGCGAGACAGATGAAAGAGCGCGATGAAGGTCGCGATCTCGCACACCTCGGCAAGCACATAGACGCCGAACATATGACCGCCGGCCGCGCGATAGGCGATGTCGGCGAGCCAGACCGGCAGCGGCGGGCCGAGATCGGTGCCGACCTGGTACTCGCGGCCGAAGGCCAGCAGCGTCGCAAGAGTGCCGGGCGGGCTGCGGTAGAACACCAGCGCCACGAACAGCCACATCGCCGCCTGAAGCAGCACGGCGATCCATACGATCAGCCGCGGCCGGGCGCGAATGAGCTCGATGACCAGGGAGGTAAACCGCATGCAACGTCCGAATGATGCAGCCAGTCCAGCCGGCCCTATTCGCTCACATTCGATTTGATAATGGGCGCTGCGCGTCGTGGCAACTTTGGTGTGCTCGTCATGCCCGGGCTTGTCCCGCCTGCGCGGTCGAAGCCGGCGCGGCGAAGGCCCGAAGATCCACGCGTGGATGGCCGGATCAAGCCGGGCCATGACGGATGAGGGTGCGGCGGGGCCGACGTCCTAGAGAGTTGCCGATCCGTCGATCTCAATTTGCGCGTCCATCTGTACCTCGACCTCGGTCACCGAGAACAAGTCCCGCTCCGGCTCGACGGTCCAAGGCATGTGCTTGGCGCGGGCGGCGGCGACGGGGGCGAAGAAGCTGCGGTGATGGATGGACGGGCCGAGACGGTCGAGCGCCTCGAGATGTTCGGGGACGGCATAGCCCTTGTGCTGCTCGAAGCCGTAGCCGGGGCAGTCCTGCGCCAGCGCGCACATCAGCCGGTCGCGGGTAACCTTGGCGACAATGGATGCCGCGGCGATCGACAGCACGATGCCGTCGCCGCCGATCACCGCCTCGCAATCGCATTCCGTGTCGAGCCGGTCGCGGCCGTCGACGAAGACGTGCCTGGGCGTCTCGGGCAGTGCCACCACGGCGCGCTTCAGCGCCCATAGCGAGGCGCGCAGGATGTTGTCGCGGTCGATGCGCGCGGGCGAGGCGACGACAACCGAGACCTGCGCGGTGGCGCAGATCTTGTCGAACAGTTTTTCGCGCTCCTCGGCGGTCAGGCGCTTGGAATCATCGATGCCGCGCGGAATGCGGTCGGGATCGAGAATCACCGCCGCCGCCACCACGGGGCCGGCGAGCGGGCCGCGGCCGGCCTCGTCGCAACCTGCGACCGGCCAGACGCCGCGCTTGATCAACGCGCGCTCGCGACGAAAGCTGGGGGGAGCAATGGCAATGATACCTTTCTTGCCGGCAGCAACCTCCGGAGCGCCAGCCGCAGGCGTCTTGACCGCCTTGTCAGGCGCGGCCTTCTTCGCGGCCTGCTTCTTGGGCGCGTCTTTGGCTGGGTTCTTGGTGGACTTGTCCCGAATCATGGCCGGGATCGTGCGCAAGGGGCTTCGCCAGCGCAACCTGGAACCCAGGATAATTCCCGTTATTCAGGCTGGCCGCCTCTATTCCGCCAGATGCACCCGTCGGTCCTCGCCCACCTCGATGCCAGGCGCGACCACGACCTCCCAGACATGGCCGTCGGGATCAGCAAAATAGCCGCAATAGCCACCGTAATCGGTCTCGTGCGCCGCCTTCAGCAAGGCGGCTCCCTTCCCGATGGCGAAGGCCAGCACCTGATCGACCTCCCCGCGCGTCGCGCAATTCCAGGCGAGCGTGGTGCCACGAAAGGTCGTGGGCCTCGGCCGGTCAGGCACCGATGCGCCGGCCGCGAGCCGATCCCAATGATAAAGCGCGAGCACCGGACCTCCGGTGTCGTAGAAGGCGACCGCCTCGCCGGTCGCCTTCAGGCGGCGCGAGAAGCCGAGTGCGTCGTAAAACGCGATACTGGCGCGGATGTCGCTGACACCCAACGTAATGACGGTCAGTCGTGGCACCGGCACGGCGAGTTCCTTAACCACGCTATGCCTCTTCCGTTTGTCCGGTCAGAACAGGCTGAGCTGGTCGCCGTTCCGCTTCGGCCGCGCAAAGTGGTCCGTCGTCAGCTTGGAGCGCCGCTTGTTGAGGCCGAGTCTGTCGCAGGCGATCTCGAAGCGGCGGCCGATGGTCCAGGCCATCGGGCCGGTGCCCTTCATCCGCTCGCCCCATTTCGCATCGTAGTCGCGTCCGCCGCGCATGTCGCGGATCAGGGTGAAGACGTGGCGGTAGCGGTCCGGATAGTTCGCCATCAGCCATTCGCGGAAGAGATCGCGGACCTCCAGTGGCAACCGCAGCAGCACGTACGAGGCCTCCTTGACGCCGGCGTGGGCGGCGGCATCGAGGATTCGCTCGATCTCGGAATCGTTCAGCGCGGGAATCACGGGCGCAACCATCACCGTGGTGGGAATGCCGGCATCAGAGAGCTGCTTCAGCGCCTCCAGCCGCCTCGGTGGTGTCGAGGCCCGCGGCTCCATGGTGCGCGCCAGCTTCGGGTCGAGCGAGGTGACGGATATCGCGACCTTGGCGAGGTTGCGCTTGGCCATCCGCGCGAGAATGTCGATGTCGCGCACGACCAGCGCCGACTTGGTGACGATGCCGACCGGATGGCTAGCGCGTTCCAGCACCTCGAGGATGCCGCGCATGATCTTTCGCTCGCGTTCGATCGGCTGATAGGGATCGGTGTTGGTGCCGATCGCGATCATCCGCGGCTCGTAGCCGGGTGCGGCGAGCTCCTTCTCCAGCAGCGAAGGTGCCTCAGGCTTCGCGAACAGTTTTGACTCGAAGTCCAGCCCCGGCGAGAGGCCGAGATAGGCATGTGTCGGCCGCGCGAAGCAATAGACACAGCCATGCTCGCAGCCGCGATACGGATTGATCGAGCGGTCGAAGCCGATGTCGGGGGAGTCGTTCCGGGTGATGACCTTGCGCGAGGTGTCGACACCGACCGTGGTCTTGAACGGCGGCAGCTCTTCCAGGCTCTGCCAGCCGTCATCGAAAGCGACGCGCGCCTCGGCCTCGTAGCGGCCGGTGGCATTGGATTGTGCTCCCCGCCCTCGCCGGCGCGCGCGGTCGATGGCGACGCCAAGCTCGGGGAAATCTGAAGGCGCACCCGCCGGCTCGGAGGGCGCCGTGACCGGCGGGTGCTTGAGGGCACGAGAGGATGCTCGACTCATGAGCCCAACATAGCACGCAAACGGAACAAATCAAGAACAAGAACAAAAAACGCGAAAACAACCCCATGCAAAGTAGCCACCCAAATTTCGGGCGCGCGCCTTTGACATCACGCAACACGTCGGTCGCGACGATTTCGTTTGATCCCGCACAGGGATCGATCGCGCCGGAACAAAGTTGGTGACGATCGCTGGGTGAAAGCCGACAGGAACATGACAATTCAACAAAAAACGGCCGCCGCGAGCAGCGACCTCGGTCTGCTCGATCGCTATTGGCGCGCCGCCAACTACCTCTCCGTCGGGCAAATCTACCTGCTCGATAATCCGCTGCTGCGCGAGCCGTTACGACCCGAGCACATCAAGCCGCGTTTGCTCGGCCATTGGGGCACGACGCCCGGCCTGAACTTCATCTACGCCCATCTCAACCGCGTCATCCGCGCGCTGGACCTCAACGTGATCTATGTCTGCGGTCCCGGCCATGGTGGACCGGGCATGGTCGCCAACACCTACCTCGAAGGCAGCTACAGCGAGATCTATCCCGACATCGCGCGGGATACCGACGGATTGCGCAAGCTGTTCAGGCAGTTCTCCTTCCCCGGCGGCGTTCCGAGCCATGCGGCGCCGGAGACGCCGGGCTCGATCCACGAAGGCGGCGAACTCGGCTACGCGCTGGTGCACGCCTATGGCGCGGCATTCGACAACCCCGATTTGATCGTCGCCTGCGTCGTCGGCGACGGCGAGGCGGAAACCGGCCCGTTAGCTGCGTCCTGGCATTCGAACAAGTTCCTGAACCCGGCCCATGACGGCGCGGTGCTGCCGATCCTGCATCTCAACGGCTACAAGATCGCAAATCCGACCGTGCTCGGGCGGATGCAAGATGCGGAGATCCGCGATCTCTTCCATGGGTTCGGCCATGAGCCGCTGTTCGTTGCGGGCGATGATCCCAAATTGATGCACCACGCCATGGCGGATGCGCTCGATGTCGCGCTCGCCAGTATCCGCTCGATCCAGCAGCACGCCCGTGACGGGCGCACGAGCGTCGGGCGGCCGCGCTGGCCGATGATCGTGCTGCTCAGCCCGAAAGGCTGGACTGGCCCGAAGGAAGTCGACGGCAAGAAGGTCGAGGGTTTTTGGCGCGCGCATCAAGTGCCCGTCGCGAGCTGCCGCGAGAACCCGGCGCACCTCAAGCTGCTCGAACACTGGATGCGCAGCTATGAGCCCGAAAAGCTGTTCGACGCGAACGGCGCGCTCATTCCCGAGCTCCAGGCGCTCGCGCCCGAAGGCGTCAGGCGCATGGGCGCCAATCCACATGCCAATGGCGGCCTCCTGAAGAAAGAGCTGAAGCTGCCCGACTTTCGCAGCTTCGCAATCGAGGTGCCGCAGCCCGGCGGCACCGTGGCTGAAGCGACGCGCGAGCTCGGCAAATTCCTGCGCGACGTCATTCGTCTCAATGCGCAACAACGCAATTTCCGCATCACGGGCCCGGACGAGACGGCGTCGAACCGGTTAGACGCCGTGTTCGAAGCGACCGAACGCGTCTGGATGGAACCGATCGAGCCTTACGACGTGCATCTCGCGCAGGATGGGCGCGTGATGGAAGTCTTGAGCGAGCATCTCTGCCAGGGCTGGCTGGAAGGCTATCTGCTGACCGGACGGCACGGCTTCTTCTCCTGCTACGAAGCCTTCATCCACATCGTGGATTCCATGTTCAACCAGCATGCCAAATGGCTGAAGGTTACGCGCGACCTGCCGTGGCGGCGCCCGATCGCCTCGCTCAACTATCTTCTGACCTCGCATGTCTGGCGGCAGGACCATAACGGCTTCAGCCATCAGGACCCCGGTTTCGTCGATCTTGTCGCCAACAAGAAGTCCGACATCGTCCGCATCTACTTCCCGCCGGATACCAACACTCTGCTGTGGATCGCCGACCATTGCCTGCGCACCTACAACCGCATCAACGTGATCGTCGCCGGCAAGCAGCCGGCGCCGCAATGGCTGTCGATGCAGGACGCGGCGACACACTGCGATGCAGGCATCGGCATCTGGACCTGGGCCGGAACGGAGGACGAAAAGGAGGAGCCCGACGTGGTGATGGCCTGCGCCGGCGACGTGCCGACATTGGAGACGCTCGCCGCCGTCGATCTCTTGCGCAAGGCACTGCCGGATCTGAAGATCCGCGTCGTCAACGTCGTCGACCTCATGACACTGCAACCCAAGGAGCAGCATCCGCACGGCCTGTCCGACCGCGACTTCGACAGCCTGTTCACGCGCGACAAGCCGGTGATCTTCGCCTATCACGGCTACCCTCATCTCATTCACCGGCTGACCTATAACCGCACCAATCATGCCGGCATGCATGTGCGCGGCTTTGCCGAGGAAGGCACCACGACGACGCCCTTCGATATGGTCGTTCTCAACGAGCTCGATCGCTACCACCTCGCCATCGAGGCGATCGAGCGCGTGCCGGGGCTCGCGACTAGGGCCGCACGAGTGAAGCAGCGATTCCGCGACAGACTGATCGAGCACTCCCGCTACATCCGCGAGCATGGCGAGGATATGCCTGAGATCCGCGACTGGGTCTGGCCGAACAGCGCAGGCGGCAACACGCCGGCCGAAGCCGGCGACTAGCGATGTCGGACACGGTCCTCGCCCTCAATTCGGGATCGTCGAGCATCAAGTTCGGCCTGTTCGAGATTGCGGCGGCCGATCCCATCCTGCTGTGCAAGGGCCAGCTCGACGAACACGAGGCAAAACCCCGGCTCATCGTGAGGAGCGCCGCGGGGGAGGACCTGGTCGAGACGCGGAGAGACGCATCGGATGCCGAGGACGGTCATCTGTTCGCCGACGTGCTCGCCTTCGTCGAGGACCGGTTCGGCGAACGCAGCCTCCGTGCCGTCGGCCATCGCATCGTTCACGGCGGGCCGGATTATTCAGGCCCTGTCGTCCTGACGGACGATCTCACCGCGAAGCTGCAGGCGTTGACACCGCTGGCGCCGCTGCACCAGCCGCGCTGCCTTGCGCCAGTCCGCACGCTCGCGGCGCTCCGGCCCGGGCTGACGCAGATCGCGTGTTTCGACACCGCCTTCCACCACGGCCTCGCGCCGCCGGCGAGCCGCTTCGCCATTCCCAGGCGCTTCGAGGCGCGTGGCGTCAGGCGTTACGGCTTCCACGGCCTGTCTTTCGAATATGTCGCAGGACGCCTGGCCGAGATCGCGCCGGAGCTCACGGCGAGGCGCATCGTCATCGCGCATCTCGGCAACGGCGCCAGCCTCTGCGCATTGCGCAATGGCCGCAGCGTCGACACCACGATGGGGCTGACGCCGCTCGACGGCCTCGTGATGGGCACGCGCTGCGGCACGATCGATCCCGGCGTGCTGCTCTATCTGCAGCAACACGAGAACATGTCGGTCGAGGAGGTCCAACACCTGCTCTATCACGAGTCAGGCCTCTTCGGCGTCTCCGGCACCTCCGCGGACATGCGCACGCTGCTGGCGAGCGGCGAGGCTGCGGCGCGAGAGGCGGTCGATCTCTTCGTCTTCCGTGCGGCGCAGGGGATTGCGATGATGTCGACCACGCTCGAAGGGCTGGACGGTCTGATCTTCACCGGCGGCATCGGCGAGCATGCCAAGGAGATCCGCGGCGCGATCGGCGAGTGTCTCGCCTGGATGGGCGTGCGCATCGATGCTGCTGCGAATGATGCCGCACGCGAGTGCATCAGCCGGGGCGATGGCAGCGTCGAGGTGTTCGTCGTTCCAACGAATGAGGAACTGACGATCGCACGGCACTGCGCAAGGGTGCTGCGAGCGATGGCGACTCCAGGTGGGCGAAGCGTTCTGTCCGCGTTCGCATAAGCAATGAGTTCGCGGAGACAGATCTCTCACCCCGAACGAGTTTGTGTCTCCTGGTATCGCTGCCCTCTCCCACAAGGGGCGAGGGCACAGTCACGCGCATCTCGCTCGCGGATAATTCATCGAGCACTAATGAGTCCCCGACCATATCTGAAAACACCCGATCGCGACCTCGATCACGATCAGGACCACGACCGCGATCTCCAGGCGGAGCGAGCGCTGGGTGTCGATGATGTCGGTCAGTGCGTTGGCGGTCTCCGACACCGCGGTGAGCTTGCGCTCGAGCGTGTCGAGGCGCTCCTTCAACTCGTACTCGTCCTCGAGACGGGAATAGAGCCGATCGAGCTCTGGCTTCTCCCAGAGCACGTCGGGCTTCTCGGCGACCGCGACGCGGCCCGCGACGCGCTGCTGCACCAGCAGTGCATTACCGATCAATTGCAGAATGCCCTTGCGCCGGCGCGGTGTGCGGCCGCCTTCGGCGAGCTCCCGTGCGAACGGCTCGATCACGTCGAAGACCGCGGCGACGCGGCGCTCGTCGCGCGCCAGCGACGTGCTCTTGGCGAGCGCATCCGCGACCAGCAGCAGCCGGTCGTCGGAGAATTTGGCGAGGCAGATCGGCCCGCCCGGCTGGATCGTCTCGGCGGCCTCATCGTTGCAGAGCTGCACCTGTGCGATCTCCTCCTCGTACGGGCTGAGCTCTCCGGTCACACGCGACTTCAGATTATCGACGAGGACCTTCTCCTCGGACGGAAGCAGCCCGATCAGCACCACGACGCCGTAGCGGAAGATTGCGGCAAGGCCGGCATGGACGCGGAAGGCGGCCGGCGTCGAGGACACCAGCGTGCCGATCTCCAGGCTGGAAGCATTGATGCGCTCGCCGAGCATCAGCGCGCGGATCCGCAAGGTCGGCGCAGTCCCCTGCTTCGGCGACGTTGGCACCATGCTGACGGCGGGTTGATCGGCGTTCATGTGAGGCCTCTCCCGGGACCGAGATCGCACATCTTCATTCGCCCTTTCTTGCAAGCTGAAGTCTCCTCTGAGAGGGACCGACTGCCCGCGCGCAGCGAATCTCGCCATGAAGCTTCGGTTTTAATACCGCCGGAATCAGCTTGTGCCGAAACATTCGGCAATATTTCCACCCCGCACATGACACATTTGGCTGCGATGACTGGCTGCGGGTTTACCATCGCATGCCGAAGCGCCGCCGGAAAGTTGCACTCGGCAACGCTACGGGTTTATGACAACATCATTAGAACGCTACGCTTCTCCCGAAGTGCCGACCCTGAAGCCTCAATCATGCTGAGCGTCATCATTCCGACCGACGGTGTCGAGCAGACGGCGGTCGCAACCCTGGCCGCGCTGGTCCCCGGCGCCGCCGCCGGTGTCATCCGTGAGGTTCTGCTGGTCGACGGCACTCGCAACGGTGTCATCGAGCGCGTGGCCGACGTGGCGGGCTGCCGTTTCATCGGGTTCGAGGGATCTTCGCAAGGCGCCGCGCTCGCCGCCGGCGCACGGCAGGCCCGATCGCCATGGCTCATGTTCCTGCCTGCAGGCGCCGTGCTGGAAACCGGCTGGATCGAGGAGACCACCCAGTTCATCCAGGCCGTCGCCACCAGCGGCCGGGATCGGGCGGCGGTGTTCCGCTATGCGCGTTCGCCCTACGCAAATACCGCATTGCGCGACGTTCTCTGGGCCGTGGCGCGCAAGCTCGTCGGTCCGCTCGGCGATCAAGGGCTGTTGATCGCGCGTGAGCATTACGACCGGATCGGCGGCTACCCGCCCCACGCCCGCCATTCCGAAGCGCGGCTGCTCCGGCGGCTCGGCCGGTCGTCCCGGACCATGCTGCGCAGCCGGATCGTCATGGTCGGCTGAGATACTTGCCAACGTCAAATAATTAATTGACAATGGCAAATATCGAGGTGATCCGATGCTGTCCAAATCGGCCGAACAGGTCTCCAACGACCACATCGCAGCGGTCCGCGCCTTCAACCGCTTCTATACCCGCAAGCTCGGCGTGCTCGACCAGCACCTTGGCAAGACCCCGTTTTCGCTCAGCGAGGCGCGCGTTCTTTATGAACTGGCGCATCGCGACGACCTTGCGGCAAAAGAAATCGGAAACGAGCTTGGTCTCGACCCCGGCTATCTCAGCCGCATCGTCCAGAGCTTTGACGAAAAAGGGCTGATCACGCGAACACCCCTGGCCGCGGATCGTAGGCAATACCAGCTCAGCCTCACCGCCAAGGGCCGCCAGGCTTTCGCCAAGCTGAACCTGAGCTCGCAAAACGAGGTCGCTGCGATGCTGGCTCAGCTTTCGGCCGACGATGCAACGCGGCTCACGCAGGCCATGGCAACCATCGAGGCGGTGCTGGGGCAGCGTCGAAGCCGGCCCGCGGCTTTCGTGCTGCGCAGCCATCGCGTCGGCGACATGGGCTGGGTCATCTCACGGCAAGGCGCCGCCTATGCCGCGGACTACAACTGGGACATCAGCTACGAGGCGCTGGTCGCCGAGATCTGCGCACAGTTCATCAAGAACTACGACGCCGCGCGCGAGCACTGCTGGATCGCGGAAATGGAAGGCGAGCCGATCGGCTCGATCTTTCTGGTCAAGGCCACGGACGAGATTGCGAAGCTGCGCCTGTTGCAGGTGGAGAAGAAAGCGCGCGGACTCGGTGTCGGCCGCGCACTGGTCGAGCAATGCATCCAGGGCGCCCGCGAGAGGGGCTACAGCAAGATGACTCTGTGGACGCAGAGCATCCTGGTCGCCGCGCGCGGGATCTACAAGAGTGCGGGATTCAACCTGGTCGCGACCGAGCCGCATCACAGCTTCGGGCAAGATTTGATTGGGGAAACGTGGGAACGGGATCTCTGACGATCTCGCAGCGAGCGAGATGCGCGTTGCTGTGCCCTCTTCCCCGTGCGGGAGAGGGCATGTCAACTCGCAAACACAAGCTCGCTCGGGTGAGGGATATCTCACCGATGCGGATGGATACCCCTCATCCGGCGCTTCGCGCCACCTTCTCCCACAAGCGGAGAAGGGAAGCGGTCCGCACCTAAAGCGCGATGAGATTTGGATGAATCGTCATCGCGCTCCAGGGTTATTGTTTGCGCGTGATCTTTCCGGAAAACCGCTTCGCACTTTTCCGGATCATGCTTTAGCTCAGCATTTAGCTCAGCATTCAAGCAACAGTCATCACACCGTCGCGCCTTGCGCCTTCGGGCGGCGCAAATGCTCGTCCAGCCGCGGCATGATCTCGACGAAATTGCAGGGGCGCGTGCGGTAGTCGAGCTGGGCTGCGAGGATGCCGTCCCAGCCGTCGCGGCAGGCGCCGGGCGAACCCGGCAGGCAGAAGATGTAGGTCGCGCCCGCAACGCCGGCGGTGGCACGGCTCTGGATCGTCGACGTCCCGATCTTGGCGTGGCTCAGCATGTGGAACGCGATCGAGAAACCGTCCATGCGCTTCTCGAACAGCGGCTCGATCGCCTCCGGCGTCACGTCGCGTCCCGTAAAGCCGGTGCCGCCGGTGGTGATGACGACGTCAATGCCGCTATCGGCAATCCAGCGGCGGATGACGGCACGGATCGCCTCGACGTCGTCGGTGACGATCTCGCGCGCGGCGAGATGATGGCCCGCAGCCAGGAGACGGTCGACCAGGGTCTGGCCGGACTTGTCATCCGCAAGCGCGCGCGTGTCGGACACGGTGAGCACCGCGATATTCAGCGGGATGAACTGCTTTGTTTCGTCGATGGAGGTCATGTTGCGTCTTTCGTGGCCCGGACAAGGTGCGGCGCATCAGCGCCGCGCCGCAGAGCCGGGGCCCAGTTCGGAGACTTGGGAGACCGGCATTGTGGGCCCCGGCTCTGCAGCGCACCGCTGAAGAAGCGCTGCGCTGCGTCCGGGGCACGGTGTCGAGAATTACAACGCTCCCGCACCGAAGGTGTTGCAAGCCTGGACCGTGCCCTGCTGGTAGCCGGTCATGAACCACTGCTTGCGCTGCGCCGCCGAGCCGTGGGTGAAGGAGTCAGGCACGACGCGGCCCGTGGCCTGGCGCTGCAGCGTGTCGTCGCCGATCGCGCTCGCCGTGGTCAGCGCGGCGTCGATGTCGCCGGGCTCGAGGAAGTTCGGACGCTTCTTCGCCTCGCGATTGACCCACACGCCGGAGAGACAATCCGCCTGCAACTCGACCTTCACCTGAAGCGCATTCGCCTCGGCCTTCGAGCCGGCCTGCTGCTGCAGCCGCGTCACGCGCGGAATGATGCCGAGCAGGTTCTGGATGTGATGGCCGGCCTCATGGGCGATGATGTAGGCGGTGGTGAAATTGCACGCCGACTTGCCGGAGCAGCCGCGGAAGCGCGTCTCGACCTCGCGGAAGAACGAAGTGTCGAGGAAGATGGTGCGATCAGGTGGACAGTAGAACGGCCCCATCGCCGACTGCGCCATGCCGCAGCGGCCACCATTGGTGGCGTTGCGGAACAGCACGATCTTCGGACCGGTATAGGACTGACCGCTGGCCTGGAAGATCTCGCTCCAGCGGTCGTCGATCTCGCCGAGGATGCCGGAGATCATGCTGCCCATCTCGTCGGTCGGCGCGCCGCGCTTGCCCGAGGACGCCTGACGGTCGGTCTGGTAGGTCGGCGCATGGCCGCCGCCGCTGAGGATCTCGGCGCCGCCGATCAGGATGCGCGGGTCGATGCCGAAGGCATAGCCGATCAGGCCGAGCACGATGATGGTGCCGATGCCGAGCCCGCCGCCGCCCATCGGCAGACCGAACCCGCCTCCTCCACCGCCGCCAAAGCCACCACCCTCATCGCGACGATCCTCGATGTCGTCGCTGCGGCGGAAGTCATCGTAGCGCATGGCGGCCTTTCCTCTGGGGTCCCTGATTCAGTTTCGACGGCGCACAATGGTGCGAAAGCTCAACGCGCCACACACGTAAAATTTCCGTTGCGTTTATCAATATCGTGGCCGGCAAAAATTGCCTAGTGCGACAGCATGTCGGTGCCAGCAATTTTTTCCGAGGGTCGAGCAATTTTTTCCGAGGGAAATTTGCAGCCATCTTGCAGCCACGATTGCGGCCGCGCGCCGAGCAAACGCGAAATACACTGTAAAACAAGGCGCATGCGCGCGAAAACACGCGCACAAGCGGCGATGCACGGCCTGCTCACAAAAGCAGCGGGTTAAGTCGATTTTTACTTTGCCGCTTCAATGTAGCGGTCAGTCGGTTGTTTGGTCCCGCGTCGCCGACAGCGTCGCCTGAGTCAGAGTTCTTGAGTCATGGTAGAGTCGCGTCGCGGGGCGTCTGCAAGGGCGCCCCGCACAAATTTCGAGTCTCCGTCGCATCGCATCATCGTCGGCGATTGCGTCGCCGAGATGTCGAAGCTTCAGGCAGGCAGCGTCGACCTGGTGTTCGCCGACCCGCCCTACAATCTCCAGCTCAAGGGCGATCTCAAGCGCCCCGACGAATCCCATGTCGATGCCGTCAATGACGACTGGGACAAGTTCGATTCGTTTGCTGCGTATGACAATTTCACCCGCGCCTGGCTGCTTGCCGCCCGCCGCGCGATGAAGCCATCCGCGACGATCTGGGTGATCGGCTCCTATCACAACATCTTCCGCGTCGGCGCGATCATGCAGGATCTCGGCTTCTGGCTCCTGAACGACATCGTCTGGCGCAAGACCAATCCGATGCCGAACTTCCGCGGCCGCCGTTTCACCAACGCGCACGAAACGATGATCTGGGCCGCGCGGGACGAGAAGGCCAAGGGCTACACGTTCAACTACGAGGCGCTGAAGGCCGCCAACGAGGACGTGCAGGCGCGGTCCGACTGGCTGATCCCGCTCTGCACCGGCGAGGAGCGCCTCAAGGGCGCCGACGGCAAGAAAGTGCATCCGACGCAGAAGCCCGAAGGGCTGCTCGCGCGCGTGCTGCTGTCGTCATCGAAGCCAGGCGATCTCGTGATCGATCCCTTCAACGGCACCGGCACCACCGGCGCTGTCGCCAAGCGCCTCGGCCGCTCCTATATCGGCTTCGAGCGCGACAAGACCTATGCGAAAGCGGCGGAGGCACGCATCGCCGCGGTGGAGCCGCTGCCTGAGGCAAGCCTTGCCCCGTTCATGACAGCGCGCGAGGCACCGCGCGTCGCGTTCTCCGAGCTGATCGAGCGCGGCATGATCATGCCCGGCACGAAACTATTCGACGCCAAGAAGAAGCTGGGCGCGCTGGTGCGCGCCGACGGTGCCATCATGCTCGGCGACAAGGTCGGCTCGATCCACCGCATCGGGGCGGTCGCGCAAGGCGCGCAAGCCTGCAACGGCTGGACCTTCTGGCACGTCGAAACCAAGAAGGGTCTCAAGCTGATCGACGAGCTGCGTGCCGAGATCCGCGCCGGCATGGCGGCGGAGTAGCCCTCCCTCCGTCATTCCGGGGCGCGCAAAACGCGAACCCGGAATCCATCCTGCTACAGCACATCCGGCCCAATGGATCCCGGCTCGCGCCAAGAGGCGCGGCCCGGAATGATGGCGGCGGATGGTTGAAAGCCGCCCCTGCCAGGATTAGATTCGCCCGATCAGCCCCGTCCTGACCGGTTGGGCTCCATGCGACGACAGTCCGAGACATTGCTGCTGGTGCCGCTGCTGCCGATCTTCCTGGTCGGCATGTTTCCGATGTTCCTGATCGCGCTTCTCGGTTTCTTCGGTCTGGCGCTGTTCGGCGTGCTCGTGATCTGCGTCGGGCTCGCCAGCAGCAACGAGGCGCATGACAATTTCAACCATGACGTCATCGTTCACGGCTACGCGCGCGGATCGGAGCGCGCGGCGCGGGCCTCCGACATGCATCTCGCCGCGCGGCTCGGCCTGCGGCTGGAGGCCGTGGGCACGGCCATGGTCATTACGGCGGCGGTCGGCCTCTGTTACGCCGCCTGATCTGCGCCACGCGCAGACACCGCCCGGCAAACTCGCCGGTTGCTCTCCCGCAACGGGCTCAGGCAAGACAAGGCCCGCCCAACGACGCTTCGTGCGCACGCGGCAACAGACACCGAGGAGATGTGTGATGCTCAAATTCTATTTCAACGGATCGCCGAACCCGACCAAGGTCGCGCTCTATCTGGAAGAGTCCGGCCTGCCGTTTCAGCCGGTCGCGGTCGACACCCGCAAGGGCGAGCAGTTCACGCCGGAGTTCCTCAAGATCAACCCGAACGGCAAGGTGCCGGCGATCGACGATGGCGGCACCATCGTGTTCGACTCGAACGCCATCCTGCTCTATCTCGCCGAGAAGACCGGCAAGTTCCTGCCCTCGAACCGCGCCGAATTGCTGTCCTGGCTGATGTTCATCGCCACCGGCGTCGGGCCCTATTCGGGCCAGGCCGTGCACTTCAAGCATTTTGCGCCGAAGGACCAGAACCACGATTACGCCCATAACCGCTACCAGTACGAGACCGATCGCCATTACAAGATTCTCGACGGTCACCTCAAAGACCGCCGCTACATGGTGGGCGACAGCTATTCGATCGTCGACATGGCATTGTGGGGCTGGGCGCGGATGGTGCCGTTCAAGCTCGGCGACGACGCCTTTGCGCGATACCCGAATGTGAAGCGGCTCGTCGACGAGATTTCGGCACGCCCGGCGGCGGCACGCGCCATCGCCCTGAAGGACAAGTTCACCTTCAAGGCCGAGATGGACGACGAAGCGCGCAGCAACATGTTCAAGCACATGACGACCAAGGTGGCTTGAGCGCGCCGCTCTTCGAGGCCACGCGCATGCGCGTGGCCTCTTGCGTTTGAGACTTCAGGCGGAGTGGACGGAACTCAGGAACTTGGCCACTTCCAGCTTGAGGCGGTTGCTGTCGGCCGAGAGCGAGCGCGCCGCCGACAGCACCTGCGAGGAGGCCGAGCCGGTCTCGGAGGCGCCGCGCTGCACGTCGCTGATGTTGGACGACACGAGCTGCGTGCCTTGGGCGGCCTGCTGGACGTTGCGGGAGATCTCCTGCGTCGCCGCGCCCTGCTGCTCAACGGCGGCGGCGACCGTGGACGAAATCTCCGACAGCCGCTCGATGGTGCCGCTGATCTCCCTGATCGAGCCGACCGACTCCTCCGTCGCGGCCTGGATGCTGGAGACCTGCTGGGCGATCTCGCCGGTGGCCTTCGCAGTCTGCTCAGCGAGCGCCTTGACCTCGGAAGCGACCACCGCAAAGCCGCGGCCGGCTTCGCCCGCACGCGCCGCCTCGATCGTGGCGTTCAGCGCCAACAGGTTGGTCTGGCCGGCGATGGTGCTGATCAGCTCGACCACGTCACCGATCCGGGCAGCGGCCTTGGAGAGCGCGCCGACGCGCTCGTTGGTCCTGCTCGCCTGACCGACGGCCTCGGTGGCGATGCGGGCGGATTCCTGCACCTGACGGGCAATCTCGGATACCGAGGAGGAGAGCTCCTCGGTCGCCGAGGCGACCGCCTGCACATTGGCCGAAGCCTCCTGCGACGCGCTGGCGACCTCCGTCGAGAGGTCCTGGGCCCGCGCGGCGGTCGTGGTCAAGGTGCCTGCGGAGGCTTCGAGCTCGCTCGATGCCGACGATACCGTGTTCACGATCTCACCGACCGCCTGCTCGAACTGATCGGCAAGCCGGACCATGTCTTTCTTGCGACTCTCGGCCTGCAGCGCCTCGAGCTCGGCCTGCTCGGCGCGCATGCGCTCGGTCTCGATCATGTTGTCCTTGAACACCTGGATCGCCTTGGCCATGTCGCCGACCTCGTCAGCCCTGCCGCGGCCGGGAATCTCGGCCTCGAGATTGCCGCCGGCAAGCCGCCCCATCGCGTGCGTCATCGAGGTCAGGGGACCGACGATGCTGCGCCCGATCAGGAAGGCGACGATGCCACCGAACAAGATGGCGAGCCCGCCGGCGATCTCCTGAACGGTCGTCGTGCTGGCGATCACGGCTTCGGCATTGTTGCGCGAGTCCCGGTAGTCCTTCTTCAGGGTCGTTTCCGCGGCCTTGAGCTTGCCGATACTGTCGACGATGAGGGGCGCGAGGTTCTTGTGGTAGATCTCGTCGGCTTGAAGCATCGCGGCGGACGTCGTCTCGAATGCCGATTTGTAGATTCCGAGCGAGGTCTTCACCGGCGTGAGCGTGGCGCGCAACTCCGCCGCCTGCGGGCTCTTTTCGATGACCGCGAGCCGTTGCGCTGCCCTGTCCACACTCGCCCTGAAATTCGCAGGCCCCTGGACATCACGCACGGCCAGGAAACGCCAGGTTGCGACCCGAACAAGAAGGATTCTGGATTCGAGGTCGGCGACCAGGGCCGCCGTGTCTTCATCGACGGCAGCCCGCGCCGCGTCGACCAGCTTGCCCATCTTGACGGCCAGCTCCTCTCCACCGGGGAGCAGCGTCGCCTTGCCGGTTCTCACCTCGTTGACGGCGTCCCCGAGATTGTCACGCAGGCGTCGCATCTTGGCGATGTCGTCGATCAGGCCGTTGTAGAGCGCTCGCCGCTCCTCGGAGAGCGTCCCCTGCGCGCCCACCCGCAGCAGCTCGGTCGCCGCGGTTTCCCGCTCTTGCGCCTCCTTCATTGCAGGCTCGTTGGCGTCGTAGACGTAGCGCAGGTTGGCCCGCTGGATCGCCTGCAAATGGGCTGATATTTCCAGCACCCGTGCCGTGCTGTCGGAGAGGGCGGATTGTCTTGCGACCTGATCCTGCACGTACCGCAAATTCCAGACGGCAACCACTGCCATCACGAGACCGACCGCCACCAGGGCCATGAAGCCTGCGTACAGGCGTCCCCTGATCCGCAAACGAAATTTCGGCATTCCCACTGTCCACCCAGATGCATTTGAATTCGAGGGGTCGGACAGCTCCGGCGATCGTCACGGCCACTCCGGCAGCCGCACGCCGCGCCCTGGCGACCCACGCTGCACCGCGACACAATGGGGGACACTTCTTAATTGAACCTTCAAATTCTTCGCGGGCATGCGCATCAGTGCACGATAATTTGCTGATTTTATCGGCAGTTGAGCAAGGCTTTCGCGCAGACCAGCAGCCGCATGCAGTGTGGTGCATGCATTTGCCAGGATGAGTACCGATCGGGCGCCCATAAATAGAGGCTGCATCTTGGATCTCTCTATTTCCGCCGGACAGGCTTTTCCAGCTCGTACGCAATCTCCGACCGCGTCATCCCGAAATCCAGAAGCTCACGCTCGCTCATGGCGGCGAGCTGGCAGTGCATCCGCGCGCGCTCTCGCCGCAGCCGGATGATCTCCGCCAGCTTGCGCCAGACCGATACGACCCTCGCAGGCCGTAACGAATGGCGCCGGCCGGCAGACCAGATCGGGCTCAAGCCGTCAGCCCGCGGCTCTCGCGGCCGTTTGTGGAAACGGGCCGAGCGCCTTCTCGGTCAGAACCGAGTCGCAGTACTCGCGGATCTCCTTGATCTTGCCGTCCTCGAGGCGAAACACCAGACAATAGTCGTTGTCGTAACGCACGCCTTCGGGTGTGACGTTGTCACCCTTGGCTTCGACGACGACGACGTCGCCATCGGCAATGAAGCGATGGGCGATTGTACGCGTGCGGTCGCGCAGGCGCGTGCGCACATAGCCGTGCAGATCGTTGAGGATCGCCTCCTTGCCCGAAAAGGTGCGGGACCAGGAATATTGCCCGGTCACGATCCATTTGGCGTCGTCGGCAAGGCTGGCGCTGAACAGCGCGCGATCGCGCGCGGCCGGATCGGGATTGGCGGCAGCGGCAAAGATATCCTGCATCAGTTTCTTGTTGGCGGTCGCGTTCATGGCGGCATCTCCGTGGTGTGACATCGCGAAGATCATCGCTGGTCGATCAGAATTCTTCAAATCGATAGTAGATATGATATATATTCACACCATGAATTTGAATTCGCTTGACCTCAATCTGTTGACCGCCCTCGACGCATTGCTGCGCGAGGCCAATGTCAGCCGCGCGGCGTTACGGCTCGGGCTGTCGCAGCCGGCGGCGAGCCATGCGCTCCAGCGCCTGCGCGACATCTTCGGCGATCCGCTCCTGGTACGCACCGGCGCGCGGATGGAGCTGACGCCGCGGGCGCAAGCCCTGCGCGCGCCGCTGGCGCAGGCGCTCGACCAGGTGCGCGGGCTGTTCGTGCCTGACGAATTCGATGCCGCTCGCAGCGAGCGGCAGTTCCGTCTGATGATGCCGGACCTCGCGGTCGAGCTGTTGATGCCCCCGCTGATGGAGAAGGTGACGCGGGCTGCACCGAACGTCCGCATCGACGTCGTGCCCTGGCGGGGATCGGCGATCTTTCACGCCGAATTCGCCCGCACCATCGACCTCGTGATCTCGATCGGCAACGCCTTCAAGGGTTTTCACCGCCAGCTGCTCTACACTGACAGCGACGCGCTGGCGGTGCGGCGCGGCCATCCCGTTGGAGCAAAGCTGAAACGGCGCGAGGCGTTCCTGGCCGCGCGCCATGTCGGCGTGATCATCCGCGGCAGCGCTGAGGACCTGATCGACACCTGGCTGCGCAGCAAAGGCATCGAGCGACACATCTCGCTGGTGGTGGCGGGCTATCTCGAAGCCTTGCACGTCGCCGCACGCACCGACCTCGTCGCTTTCGTGCCGCGCCGGCTGATCGCGGCGCTGTCGAAGCAGCTCGGCCTCGTCACGGTGACGCCGCCGCTCGACCCCGGGATCGACGAGCAGTTCATGTTCCACCCGACGCGGGCCCAGATGGACCCGGGCTCGATCTGGCTGCGACGGCTGATGCTGGAGACCGGACGGGAGCTAGCGAAGAAGGAGCGGCGCGTTGGGTAGCTCTCGTAAGGGGTGGGCAAAGCGAAGCCTGCCCACCATCTGTTGTCGCCGGACGAAGATGGTGGGCACGGCGCTTTGCGTCTTTGCCCGAGAGCCGCGCTGCCTTCACGCCTTCTGCGCGTCCATCACCTTGCGGATCGCCGGGCGATCCGACATGCGCTTGAAGTGATCAGCGATCCTCGGCGTCGCATTGATGTCGACGCTGTCGCCTTCGAGCCAGGTCGAAAGCGTGTAGAGATAGGGATCGCAGACCGTGTACTGCTCGCCCATCACCCAGGGCCCCCGAAACATCTTCTGCTCGATGAGCTTGAAGCAGGCCGCCATGGTCTTCGGCACCATAGCCTTCATGTCGGCGAACGAGCTCTCCTCCGTCGCCCAGCGCGCGCCGCGCATCTTGTGGGCGTGGTTGATGTGCACGGTCGAACAGAGATAGGAGTTGAACGACTGCACCTGGGCGAACTCGAAGGGATCGTCGAGCGGCGCGAGCTTCGCCTTGGGGAACACTTGCGCGATGTAAGCCAGCATCGCCGGCGTTTCGGTCAGGACGCCGCGATCGGTGACGAGCGCGGGCACGCGGCCCTTCGGGTTGATGGCGAGATAGTCCGGGCTGTTCTGCTGGTTGTCCTTGAAGCTCAGCCGTTCGGCCGTGTAGTCGGCGCCGGCCTCTTCCAAGGTGATGTAGGTGGCGAGCGCGCAGGTGCCGGTGGCGTAGTAGAGCTTGAGCATGTCGGACCTCATGAGAAAGCTGGAAAATAACGGCTGTCGACCCCAAGGTCCATAGCACAACATCCTCTTCGCAGTTGCCCACCTCCGCCCGGCTGTGCCAAGACGCCTGCAACTGGAGAGTTTTCTCATGACGGTACTCGTCGCCGGTGGCGGCATCGGCGGGCTGACCCTTGCGCTCAGCCTGCATCAAATCGGCGTTCCCGTGAAAGTGTTCGAGAGCGTCGCGGAGCTGAAGCCGCTCGGCGTCGGCATCAACGTACTGCCGCAGGCGGTGCGCGAGCTGATCGAACTCGGCCTGATGGATAAGCTCGACGCCAGCGGCGTGCGCACCCGCGAGCTCGCCTATTTCTCCAAGCACGGCAAGCCGATCTGGAGCGAGCCGCGCGGACTGGACGCCGGTTACAAATGGCCGCAATTCTCGATCCACCGCGGCACGCTGCAGCAGCTCCTGCTCGACACCACGGTCGAGCGGCTCGGCCGCGAGAACATCCTCACCAGCCATCATCTGACCGGCTGGACCGAGACGGCGGACGGCGTGCGCGCCGACTTCATCGATAAGGCGACCGGCAAGGCCGCCGGCACTTTCGAGGGCGCGATCCTGATCGCCGCCGACGGCATCCATTCCGCCGCGCGAGAAAAGCTGTATCCCAATGAAGGCCCGCCGATCTGGAACGGCCGCATCCTCTGGCGCGGCGTCACGCCGGCAAACGCCTTCCTGACCGGCCGCACAATGATCATGGCCGGCCACGAGATCCTGAAATTCGTCTGCTATCCGATCTCGAAAGAGCCCGACGCAAACGGCAACCACCTCATCAACTGGGTCGCGGAGCGTCACATGCCACCGACCTATCAGTGGCGCCGCGAAGACTATAACCGCACGGCACGGCGCGAAGAATTCCTGCCCTGGTTCGAGAGCTGGCAGTTCGACTGGCTCGACGTGCCCGGCCTGATCAGGAACTGCCCGCACGCCTATGAATATCCGCTGGTCGACCGCGATCCAGTCTCGCAATGGACCTTCGGCCGCGTCACGCTGATGGGCGATGCCGCGCATCCGATGTACCCGATCGGTTCGAACGGCGCCTCGCAGGCGATCCTCGATGCCCGCGTCATCACGCGCGAGATTCTGGCGCATGGCCCGACGCAAGCAGCGCTGCTCGCCTATGAAGCCGAGCGCCGGCCCGCAACCACCGACCTCGTCCTGCTCAACCGCAAGAACGGCCCCGAGCAGGTGATGCAGCTGGTCGAGGAGCGCGCGCCTGACGGCTACGAGGTGGTCACCGACGTGTTGTCCCAGCAGGAGCTGGAGGACATTGCCGCCAACTACAAGCGCGTTGCGGGTTTCCAGGTGGAAGCGCTGAATGCGAAGCCGCCGATCGTGAGCAAGAATGCGAGGCGGGTGGGTTTCTAGAGACGCAGCTCCAGCAACGGGCGAGATGCGCATCGATGTGCCCTCGCCCCTTGCGGGAGAGGGCAGCGACGCAGGGAGATGCGGACTCACTCGGGTGAGGGGTCCGTCTCCGCATACATCCCTTGCAATTGAATTCGCCGAGGCAACCCCCTCATCCGGCGCTTCGCGCCACCTGCTCCCACAAGGGGAGAAGGAAGATGGAGTGCGCGGCTAGGCCGGTGGTCGCCTCACTTCACCACCCTCGCCGCTTCCAGCAACCGCTCGCTCGCGCTTGCCGTCGCGAGCACCGTGCCGTCTTCCGCCATCAGCTTGCCCTCGACGAACGCGATCGTCCTGCCGAGCTGCGTCACCCTGGCCTCGCCGACGATCGGGCCAGGCTTGGCGGGCGCCAAAAAATTCACGGTCATGCTGATGGTGGTGGTGTAGAGCCGCCCCTCGCTCATCACCAGCACGGCGGGACCCATGGTGTCATCGAGCATCGCCGAAAGCATGCCGCCCTGGATGAAACCTGCGGGGTTGCAGAATTCAGGTTTGGCCTCGAAGCCCAGTCTGATCCAGCCCTCCTCCGGGCGGGCATCGAGCAGGCGCCATCCGAGCAACTCGGCGCAGGGCGGCCTTGGAAAATCGTCGAGCGCGGTCTTGACCATGCGAGGCTCCATCGCGCCGTGATAGCGCAGCGCTGCTGCCAGCGTGCTGTCAGGAGCACGGGCCGATCAAACATCCAGTGCGTGCGCAATCACCTTGCGCATGACGTTGGGCAGCGCTTCGTCCGCGAGGCTCGCGATCGGTACCCAGCGCATGCCAGCGGGCGCGCGGGTGCGGGCTTCAGCCTTCGCCGTGTAGACCACCAGCTCCAGAGGAAAATGCGTGAAGACATGGGTGACCACGCCCACCTTGCGCTGCCAGCGCGACAACCCCTTCAGCTCCGGCGCCTGCTGCTTCGCCGCCGCGTCCTCTTGGCCGGCCAGCCAGTCCGAGCCCGGCACTTCCGTCATGCCGCCCAGCAGGCCCTTCTCGGGCCGCGAGCGGACGAGCAGTTCGTCGCCACGCGTGATCACAAAGGCAGCGCCGCGCCTGAGCGTCCCGCTCTTCTTCGGCGCCTTGCGCGGGAACGTCTCCTGGGAGCCTTGCGCGCGCGCCGTGCAGTCCTCGTTCAGCGGGCACAGCGAGCAGGCCGGCTTCTTCGGCGTGCAGATCGAGGCGCCCAAATCCATCAACGCCTGTGCGCTGTCACCGGCGCGGGAATCCGCCAGCAACGTCGCCGCCAGTTGCTGGATCAAAGGTTTTGCCTGCCGCAGCTCGTCCTCGACCGCGAACAGGCGCGATACCACGCGCTCGATATTGCCGTCGACCGGCATGGTGCGCCGATCGAAGGCGATCGCCGCGATCGCCGCCGCCGTGTAGGGCCCGATCCCCGGCAGCGCGCGTAGCCCTTCCTCAGTGTCGGGAAAGACGCCGCCGTGCTCGCGCGCCACCGCCACCGCGCAGGCGTGGAGATTGCGTGCGCGCGAATAGTAGCCGAGTCCGGCCCACATCCGCAGCACGTCGTCGAGGGAGGCCCGCCCTAGCGCCGTAACGTCGGGCCAGCGTGCGACGAATTTTTCGAAATAGGGCCCGACCGCCTTCACCGTGGTCTGCTGCAGCATGATCTCCGATAACCAGACGCGGTAGGGATCGGACGCCTCGCCGGGCGCGGCGCGCCAGGGCAGTCGGCGGCGATGACGATCGTACCATTGCAGGAGCAGCGTCGGACGCGATGAGGTCTCCGGTCGAATTGGTTTCGATTTGAGGTTCAGGGCGGATCTGCGGCTCATGCGCTCACTGTAACGGCCCCATGCCAATCTCTCCACGTCGTGCCCGCGCTGGTCGCGGGCATCCACGTCTTTCTTCGTGGTGGCCCGCCCGAGGTGCTATAAAGCCCGCCATGTCCAAATCCGGCCCCATCTTCAAGCCCGGTCCCATCAGCGCAAAACCGCTCGGGATCCTGCTCAATGACGTCTTTGCCGAGGCCTATGCCAAGCAGGGCTTCGCCGCACGCGAACTGGTGACGCGGTGGGCGCAGATTGCGGGGCCCGAGATCGCGGCCCATGCCGAGCCACTCAAGATGCAATGGCCACGCCCGGTCGAGGGTCAGCCGCAGGAGCCGGCAACCCTGGTGCTGCGGGTCGAGGGGCCGATGGCGCTGGAGATCCAGCACTCGGCCGACGTGATCCTGGAACGGGTCAACCGCTTCTTCGGCTGGAGCGCGGTCGGCAAGCTGGCCTTCCGCCAGGCCCCCCTGTCGCGGCCGAGGGGCCGGAAGCGGCCCGGCCCGCCAGACCCCAAGGCGGTCGCCAAGGTGGCGGAGAGCCTCACCGACATCGAAGATGAACAATTGAAGACGGCGCTGGCGCGGCTCGGGGCCGCCATCAAGCGAAATTGAGCCTCATTCCGCGCCCAAACTGGACCCGTGCCTGCGGCCTGCCATTGCCTCAGGCGACGTTTCAAGCTAGCGACAGGCCGCTCGAAGGGGAACCTCGGGCGAACCTTGCCAATCCCGGGAGCCGACCTTGATCATCACCCGCCGCGCCTTCACCACGATGCTGTCGCTGACCGGGCTTGCCGCGCTCGCCGGGATCTCGCCGCTGCGGTTCATTTCCGACGCGATGGCGCAGTCCGCCGCCGATGTGGCCAAGCCGGTGTCGCTGCCCGACATGGCGCTCGGCCCGAAGGACGCCGCCGTCACCATCACCGAATACGCCTCGATGACCTGCCCGCACTGCGCCGCCTTCAACGAGCAGGTGTTCCCGAAGATCAAGAAGGAATACATCGACACCGGCAAGGTGCGTTACATCTTCCGCGAGTTCCCGCTCGACATCAAAGCCGCCGCCGGCTCCATGCTGTCGCGCTGTATCGCCAAGGACGACGCGCCGAAATACTTCGCGGTCACCGACATGCTGTTCCGCCAGCAGAACGACTGGGTGGTGAAGAACACCACCGAGACCCTGACGCGGATCGGCAAGCAGGCCGGCCTCACCCAGCCGCAGGTCGAGTCCTGCCTGAAGGACCAGGCGCTGCTCGACAAGATCGCCGCCGACCAGAAATATGCCAGTGACGTGTTGAAGGTGGATTCGACACCGACCTTCTTCATCAACGGCGAGAAGATCAAGGGCGAAGCCTCGTTCGAGGAGTTCGCCAAGAAGATCAATCCGCTCCTGAAGAGCTGATTCGCTCGTCAAGATCCTGATTCGCATCTCGAAAGCCGTATCTTTCCCGGCATAAATCCCTTGGGAAAAGCGGCTTTCGCCGGTTGCCCTCGCGGCGCACCGCGGCCATTGTCCAGCCGCATGAGGCGCCTCGCGCGACTCGCCCGGATAGCGACATTGCCTTCCATGGTATTGTCCCGGCAGGGGGATTCGTGCCTGCCAACAGAGATGCGTGCTTATGAAAATCACCCGCCTGCGCCTTCACGGTTTCAAGTCCTTCGTTGAGCCTACGGACTTCGTCATCGAGCCCGGTCTGACCGGCGTGGTCGGTCCCAACGGCTGCGGCAAGTCGAATCTCGTCGAAGCGCTGCGCTGGGCGATGGGTGAGACCTCGTACAAGTCGCTGCGCGCCGCCGACATGGACGCGGTGATCTTCGCCGGCTCCGGCAACCGTCCGGCGCGCAACCATGCCGAAGTGACGATGACGATCGACAATGCCGATCGCACCGCGCCTGCGGCGATGAACGACAGCCAGATTCTCGAGATCTCCCGTCGCATCGAGCGCGAGGCTGGCTCGGTCTATCGCATCAACGGCCGCGACGTGCGCGCGCGCGACGTGCAGATCCTGTTCGCGGACGCAGCCACCGGCGCGCGTTCGCCGGCCCTCGTCCACCAGGGCAAGATCGGCGAGATCATCCAGGCCAAGCCCGAGCAGCGCCGCCGCGTGCTGGAAGATGCTGCCGGCGTCGCCGGCCTGCACGCCCGCCGTCACGAGGCCGAGCTGCGGCTGAAGGCGGCCGAGACCAACCTCACCCGCGTCGAGGACGTGATCGGCCAGCTCTCCGGGCAGATGGAAGGCCTGAAGAAGCAGGCCCGCCAGGCCGTGCGCTACCGCGAGGTCGCGGCCAAGGTTCGCAAGGCCGAGGCCACCCTGTTCCATCTGCGCTGGATCGGCGCCCATGCCGACGTCAACGAATCCGGCCAGACCCATGATCTCGCCGTCCGCGAGATGGCCGAGCGCACCCAGCACCAGGCCGAAGCCGCCCGCATTCAGGCGATCCGCGCCGCCGAGATGCCGGCGCTGCGCGATGCCGAAGCGCGCGCCGCCGCCGGACTGCAACGCCTCACCAATGCCCGCGAACAGCTCGACCGCGAGGAAGAGCGCGCCAAGGAGCGCGTCGCCGAGCTCGAGCGCCGCCTCGCCCAGTTCGAAGGCGACATCTCGCGCGCCCAGCAGCAGACCATGGATGCCGACGTCGCGCTGCAGCGGCTCGACACCGAAGACGCCGAGCTGAAGGAAGAGATCAAGTCGCGCGTCGAGAAGCGCTCCGGCGTCGACGAGCGCGTCGCCGAAGCCGAGGCGGTGCTGACCGAAACCGAGCAGCGCTTCGCCGAGCTCACCACCGCGCTCGCCGACCTCACCGCCAAGCGCAACCAGTTGGAAGCCAACGTCCGCACCCATCGCGACAAGCTCGCCCGGCTCGACCAGGAGATCGCGAACGTCGCCGCGGAAGAGCAGAAGCTCACTGAGGCGACCGGCGGCTTCGGCGATCTCGATGAGCTGACCGCACTGGTCGAGACCGCGGAGCAGACGCTGGCAGCTTCCGAAGCCGCGGCGCAGGCGAGCGAAGCCGCGCACGTTGCCGCGCGTCAGACGCTGGAATCCTCGCGCGCGCCGCTGGTCGAAGCCGACAAGCGCGTGCAGCGGCTCGAGACCGAAGCGCGCACGATCTCCAAGATCGTCAACGGCGAGACCAAGAATCTGTGGCCGCCGATCATCGACGGCATCACCGTCGACAAGGGATTTGAAAAGGCGATCGGCGCCGCGCTCGGCGACGATCTCGACGCGCCGATCGATCCGTCGGCGCCGATGCGCTGGACCAATGTCGGACACACCGAGGGCGATCCGGAGCTGCCCGAGGGCGCCGTGCCGCTTTCCAATCACGTGCAGGCGCCGGCCGAGCTGGCGCGCCGCCTGGCCCAGATCGGCGTGGTGCCGCGCGAGCGCGGCGCCGAGCTGGTCTCGCAGCTCAAGACTGGCCAGCGGCTGGTCTCCCCCGAAGGCGACGTCTGGCGCTGGGACGGCTTTGTCGCCGCGGCGCACGCCCCGACCGGCGCCGCACGGCGTCTTGCCGAGCGCGCCCGCCTCGTTGATATCGAGAACGAGCTGGAGCAGGCCCGCATCGATGCGCAGATCAAGCGCCAGGCGCTGGAAAACGCCGAGTCCGAGCTGCAGATGGCCGCGAGCACCGAAGGTGCCAGCCGCGAAGCCTGGCGCGCCGCGCAGCGCGAGCTCAACGTCGCGCGCGAGCGCCACGCCAATGCCGAGCGCGAGATCAGCCGCCACGCCGCCCGCAAGGCGACGCTGTCGGAAGCGCACAGCCGTCTCGCCACCGATCGCGCCGAGGCCGAGGCCGCCTACGAAAATGCCGCGGCCGGCATCAGCGAGCTGCCGTCGAGCGAGGACACCGAGACCCAGCTCGCCGCCGTCCGCAGCGACATCGAGGGCCACCGCCGCATGGCCGCCCAGGTCCGCGCCGAGGCGCAGGCGCTGGCACGCGAGGCCGAGCTCGCCGACAGGCGCGTGCAGGCGATCCTCGCCGAACGCACCGAGTGGCAGAACCGCAAGGAGAGCGCGGCCTCCCACATCGACACCATCCAGGCCCGTATCGCCGAACTCACGATCGAGCGCAGCGAACTCGAAAACGCGCCGCAAGTGTTCGCCGAGAAGCGCAGCGCGCTGATCACCGAGATCGAATACGCCGAGAACGACCGCCGCATGGCCGCCGACGCGCTCGCCGCCGCGGAAAGCGCGATGGCCGAGACTGACCGCGTCGCCAAGCTGACGCTCGAAGCGCTCTCCAGCGCTCGCGAGGCCACCGCGCGCGCCGAGGAGCGCATGGAAGGCGCGCGGCGCCGGCTCGAGGACATCGAGCGCGAGATCCGCGATATGCTCGAAGTCGAGCCGCAGGCCGTCGCCGGCCTTGCCGAGATCGAGCCGGGCGCGGAGCTGCCGCCGCTGCACGACATCGAGGAAGACCTCGAAAAGATGCGCCGCGACCGCGAGCGCCTCGGCGCGGTCAATTTGCGCGCCGAGGAAGAGCTGCGCGAGGTCGAGACCCAGCACACCGGCCTCGTCACCGAGCGCGACGACCTGGTCGAAGCCATCAAGCGGCTGCGCCAGGGTATCCAGAGCCTGAACAAGGAAGCGCGGGAGCGGCTCCTGACCTCGTTCGACGTCGTCAACAACCACTTCAAGCGCCTGTTCGTCGAGCTGTTCGGCGGCGGCGAGGCCGCGCTGCATTTGATCGAGAGCGACGACCCGCTGGAAGCCGGTCTCGAGATCATCGCCAAGCCGCCGGGCAAGAAACCGCAGACGCTGTCGCTGCTCTCGGGCGGCGAGCAGGCGCTGACCGCGATGGCGCTGATCTTCGCGGTGTTCCTCACCAATCCCTCGCCGATCTGCGTGCTGGACGAAGTCGACGCACCGCTCGACGACCACAACGTCGAACGGTACTGCAACCTCTTGCATGAGATGACCGGCTCGACCGACACGCGCTTCATCATCATCACGCACAACCCGATCACGATGGCGCGGATGAACCGGCTGTTCGGCGTCACCATGGCCGAGCGCGGCGTCTCGCAGCTCGTCTCGGTGAGCCTGCAAGAGGCCGTGGAGATCCTCGACCAGAACGTGGCGTGATATCTCCGTCATTCCGGGGCTCGCGAGGCGAGAGTCCGGAATCTTGCGCTACAATCTCGATCTTCCGGGTTCGCGCTGCGTGCGCCCCGGAATGACGGTGGGCAAACATGATCTCGCCCATTCTCCCCGCTGAACTCAAGGCCGCCCTCGACGGCAAGCTCCAGGGCTTCTCGCGGACCGACGCCGCACAGCGATCGCAAAAGATCTCGACCGCCTATCGCGCCGGCGGCGGCTCCGGCACCATCAAATCGGAGGCCGATGCGCTCGCCTATGCGCTGGCGCGGATGCCGGCGACCTACGCGGCCGTGGCCGCCAGCCTGAATGCGCTGACCGAAATCGCGCCTGGCCTTGCGCCTGAAACGCTGCTCGACGTCGGCGCAGGTCCGGGCACCGCGAGCTGGGCCGCCGCGGAAGCCTTTCCGTCGCTGCGGGATTTCACGCTGCTCGACGCCAACGCCACGCTGAGCCGGCTCGCGCTGGAACTGGCGCGCAACAGCACGCGCCTCGCAGAGTGTCGCCATCTTCCCGGCGATGCCGGCGGCAACCTCGCCGAGGTCTCGCAAGCCGACCTCGTCGTCGCCAGCTACGTCATTGGCGAGCTCAGCGAAGGCGACCAGCGCAAGCTTGCGGAAGCGATGTGGGCGAAAGCGCGCCATGCGTTGGTCGTGATCGAGCCCGGCACGCCCGCGGGCTATGCCCGCATCCTCGCGCTCCGGCAACAACTGATCTCGGCCGGAGCCCACGTCGCCGCCCCCTGCCCTCACGACAGACCCTGCCCGCTCATCCCGCCCGACTGGTGCCATTTCTCCCAACGCCTGCCGCGCTCCCAGGCGCATCGCCAGATCAAGGGCGCCGAGGTGCCGTTCGAGGACGAGCGCTTCATCTACGTCGCCCTGACACGAGCGCCGCCGGCGACGCGCGCCGCGCGCGTGCTGGCGCCGCCGGATGTCGGCAAGGCCGAGATCACGGCCAAGCTCTGCACCGAGGCTGGGGTCGCGTTGACGAAAGTCCCGCGGCGCGACAAGACGGCCTATGCCGACGCCCGGCGCTGGCGCTGGGGCGATGCGATCATGTCCGAAACTTAATTCCGCCGGCCGTGCTTCCCTTGAACTCGGACGGTTCCTCGTCCGACCAAGCCTTACCTTCCCTCCATGCCGGGGCTCTCGCCCTGCGCCAATTTGGTCTACCCTAGCGCCTGCCTTCTTCCCGCTTCAGGAGTTCTTCATGTCGACCGGCTGGATCGTTCTCGGCGTCATCGTCGTCCTCGTGCTGTTCGCCTTCAGCGCCTACAACCGCCTGGTGGCGCTGAGCCAGCGCGTCGGCCAGGCCTTTGCCGATATCGACGTGCAGCTCAAGCAGCGCCACGACCTGGTCCCGAACCTGGTCGAGACCGTGAAGGGCTATGCCTCGCACGAGCGCGGCACGCTCGACGACGTCATCAAGGCGCGCAATTCGGCGATGGCGGCGCAGGGACCGGCTCAGGTGTCCGCGGCGGAGAACCAGCTCTCCGGCGCACTCGGCCGGCTGATCGCGCTGTCGGAAGCCTATCCCGACCTCAAGGCCAATGCCAATTTCCAGCAGCTCGCATCCGAGCTCTCCGATCTCGAGAACAAGATCGCGGCCAGCCGTCGCTTCTTCAACAACGCGGTCCAGGAATACAACACCGGCATCCAGCAGATGCCCGCCGCCCTGTTCGCCGGCATGTTCGGCTTCACCAGGAAGGACTTCTTCGATCTCGGCACGAGCCGCACCGAGGTCGAGGCGGCGCCGCAGGTGAAGTTCTGATTGCAGCATGACCCCTCACCTTCGTCGTTCCGGGGCGCGTCGAAGACGCGAACCCGGAACCTCGAGCGAGACACTAAGCTCTGGATTCCGGGTTCACGCCGTTGGCGTGTCCCGGAATGACGGAAGCCAACGGAAGCAGCCATGGCCGCGTATGGTCTCTACACGCACATCGCCTCGAACAAGTTTCGTTCGATGCTGCTGCTCGCCGGCCTGTTCGTGCTGGTCTATGTGCTGGTCTATGCCGGCGCGCTGGTCGCCGAGGTCGTCATCAACGGCAACGAGACTGTCGCCTATTATTTGAAACGCGCCTTCCACGACCTGATCGTCGCGGCGCCCGTTGCGACGATCGTGACGGCCGCCTGGGTCGTGATCGCCTATTTCTTCCACCAGTCGATGATCGACGCCGTGACCGGCGGCCACGACGTGACCCGGCAGGAACAGCCGCGGCTCTACAATCTGCTCGAAAACCTCTGCATCTCGCGCGGCATCACCATGCCGAAGCTGAAGATCATGGAGAGCCCGGCGCTGAACGCGTTCGCGACGGGCCTCAATCCGCGGCAATATTCGATCACCGTCACCACCGGTCTCCTCGATGCGCTGAACGACAAGGAGATCGAGGCGGTGCTGGGCCACGAGCTGACCCACATCAAGAACGGCGACGTGCAGCTCATGGTGGTCGCCGTCATCATCGCCGGTGTGGTCGGCTTCTTCGGCGAATTGTTCTTCCGCCTGTTCACGAGCTTCGACTGGAGCCCGAGCTCCGGCGGCTCGTGGTCCTCGGGCTCCTCCTCGTCGTCGCGGTCGTCCTCGTCGTCGAGCGACAGCAAGAGCTCCGGCGGCGGCGCGATCATCGTCATCATCATCGCGGTCGTGCTGATCGTTCTGGCCTGGCTGCTGTCGCAGGTGGTGAAGCTCGCGCTATCGCGGTCGCGCGAATATCTCGCCGATGCCGGCTCGGTCGAGCTGACGAAAGACCCTGATGCCATGATCTCGGCGCTGCGCAAGATCGAGGGCCGCGGCGAACTGCCCGGCGCGACCTCGGCCGTGATGGAGCTCTGCGTCGACAATCCGCGCGAAGGCTTTGCCGATTTGTTCGCCACCCACCCTTCCGTGCAGTCCCGGGTCGATGCGCTGGTCAAGTTCGCCGGCGGCCGTGACCCTGGTCCCCTGCCAGGCCCCACTGAAGAGACTGATCAACCCGAGATGGAACAGCCCGGAGCGCAGGATACCCCACCGCCGCTGTCGCACGGGCCATGGGGCGATGCAGCCGCTCCGGCCGATCCGCCGCCCGTTCCCACACCAAGCCCCTCAGGCGTCCTTCCAGCCAATCCGATGGGACCATGGGGCCGCCACTGAGCCACGCGATCGGGCGCCGTTCGTGGCAGGTTTGACACCGATAGGGAAAAACCTCGGGAATTGCCGCAACAGAGGCGCAAGGAATTGAATTCTCCCTTGTTTCTGCCATGTTCGCGCCCAACAGCAGACTTGGGACGTCTTTTGGGACATCGATTTGGGGCCTGGCCGATTGCGACCTCGCGATCGGGGGCGCGTTAGGGGACAGCAATGGCAAAGCCGGCAGTGGTTGTGGTGGGCGCGGACAAGGGCGGGGTCGGCAAGACCACGGTGTCGCGTACCTTGCTCGATTATTTCTCAGCCAACAACGTGCCGACGCGCGCGTTCGACACGGAGTCTCCGCGCGGAACCCTGAAGCGCTTCCACCCCGACATCACCGAGATCGTCGACATGACGACCACGGCCGACCAGATGAAGATCTTCGACACGCTCAATACCGTGAGCCCGTCGGTGACCGTGATCGACGTCCGCGCCGGCCTGCTCTCGCCGGCGCTGGCCTCGCTGCGCGACATCGGGTTCCTCGACGCCGCCAAGGCCGGCCAGATCACCTTTGCCGTGTTCCACATCCTGGGACCCTCGATCGCCTCGCTGGAGGAGATCGCCGAGACCGCCGGCTTCATGGGCGGCGCAAAATACTTCCTGGTGAAGAACTTCATCAATGACACCCAGTTCTTCCAGTGGGACCAGGCGACTTACAATTCGTATTTCCACCGCATCAAGGACGCGACCGAGCTGACCATCCCCAAGCTCAACGAAATGGCCTATGAGCAGGTCGAGGTGTCTTCCGTCCCGTTCCTGAAATTCGTCGCCAACAAGGGCATCAACGACGATGCCGCCAACTATTCGTTCGTGCTGCGCGGCTATGTCCGGCACTGGCTGGCGAACGTCTGGAGCGAGTTCGATCGCATCCGCCTGACCGACATCGTCGGTTCGAAGCCGGTGACCCGCAACAGCGAAAAATAGTTGCGGCCATTGGGCGGATACGGCTGGATTGGGCGACGAGTTCGCTCAAATAATAGTCCATAATGCCCGCAACGCCCGTCTACATCATCTGCTCGCCCCGCCCGCAGGTCGGTAAGACCCTGCTGGCGCGGCTGCTCGCCGAATTCCTGCTGCTCAAGAACGGCAATGTCGCGGCCTTCGACGTCAACCTGAAGGAGCCGTCGCTGCTGGACTACCTGCCTGGCATCACCGAGACCGCCGACGTGACCGACACCTACGGCAAGATGCAGCTGATGGACCGCGTCATCGTCGATGACGGCCTCGCCAAGGTGATCGATCTCGGCTTCCATGCCTTCGACGAATTCTTCAAGATGACCGAGGAGATCGGCCTTCTGAAGGAAGCCGCACGCCGCCACGTCGCGCCGCAGATCCTGTTCGTCGCGGACACAGACCGCGTCTCGGCCCGCGCCCACGAGATGCTGCGCGGGCAGATCCCGCGGATGAATCTGATCACGGTCGACAACGAATATGTCGTGCGCGGCGAATTGCCGGCCGCGATGGAAGGCGGCCGGCTGTTCCGCTTACCGGCGCTGCCCGGCTTCCTCAAAACCTATATCGACCGGCTGACCTTCTCCTTCACCGGCTATCTGCGCCAGGAGAAGGACTCTTCCACCGAGCTGCACCAATGGACCCGGCGGAATTACATCGCCTTCCGGGAGCTCGAGCTCAGCCTGATCCTGCAACGATCGTAGGCTTCTTGGGCCGCCGACTTGGTGCCCACCTTTCCCGACCACGGTCGACCACGGGGAGAGGTGAACCGAGGCCGCAGCCAATGGCGTTATAAGACGGACTGTATTTCTTGTCCGCTCAATGCCCCTCGAACGTCATCAGCGTGCGCACCGGCACGTCCATGGCGCGCAGCTTGGTGGCGCCGCCGAGCTCGGGCAGGTCGATGATGAAGCAGGCGGCGACGACGTTGGCGCCGATCTGGCGCAGCAGCTTCACCGCGCCTTCGGCGGTGCCGCCGGTGGCGATGAGGTCGTCGACCAGGATCACGCGCTCGCCGGGCTGGATGGCGTCGACATGCATCTCCATCTCGTCGATGCCGTATTCGAGAGAATAGGCGATGCGCACGGTGGTGTGCGGCAGCTTGCCTTTCTTGCGGATCGGCACGAAGCCGGCCGAGAGCTGGTGCGCCACCGCCCCGCCGATGATGAAGCCGCGGGCTTCCATGCCGGCGACCTTGTCGATCTTGTTGCCGGCCCAGGGATTGACGAGCTCGTCCACGGCGCGGCGGAACGCGCGGGCATCCGCAAGCAGGGTCGTGATATCGCGGAACATGATCCCGGGCTTCGGATAGTCCGGGATGGTGCGGACGCTCGCCTTGATGTCGTGGTCAAAGGTCATGGTTATCTCGCTCTGGCTTCTCCACCGTCATTGCGAGCGAAGCGAAGCAATCCAGTTCTTCTCCGCGGCAGCAGTCTGGATTGCTTCGTCGCCAGCGCAAAATTGCTTCGCAATTTTGTCGCGGGCTCCTCGCAATGACGACACTCATTCAATTCGTCCCAGCATCCAGCCGGAACGCATTCTCGACAATACGCAAGCCCACCTCGTTGCCCAGCGACATCAGCGATTCCGGATGGAATTGCACGCCGGCGACCGGCAGGGTCTTGTGCTCGAGCGCCATGGCGACGCCGTCTTCGGTGCTGGCGGTGACGGACAACACCTCCGGCATGCTATCGCGCTCGACGAAGAGCGAGTGATAACGGCCGATGACGATCTCGTTCGGCAGGTTGCGCATCAGGCGCCCGCCGCGCACCTGGACCCGCGAGGGCCGGCCGTGGGCGGGATGGCTGAGTTGGCCGAGCTCGCCGCCGAAATATTCGCCGATGGCCTGCACGCCGAGGCAGACGCCGAACACCGGCAGCTTCTGCTCCAGCGCCGCATCGATGGTCTTCTTGATCCCGAAGTCCTCAGGACGTCCGGGGCCGGGCGAGAGCACCAGCAAATCCCACCTCTTCTGCTTGAGCATGTCGAGCGCATGCACATAGCGGACCACAGTGACGCTGGCGCCGACCTGGCGGAAATAGTCGGCGAGCATATGGACAAAGCTGTCGTCGTGATCGATCAGCAGCACCTGCTTGCCCGAACCGGTGGCATCGGGCGCGAAGGTCGACAGCGGCTTCGGCGGATCGCCGCGCAGCGCCTGGAACAGCGCAGCCGCCTTGACCTGGCACTCGCGGTCTTCCGCGGCGGGATCGGAGTCGAACAGGCAGGTGGCGCCGACGCGCACCTCTGCGAGGCCATCCTTCATGCGGATGGTGCGGATGGTGAGGCCGGTGTTGATGCTGCCGTCGAAATTCACCGCGCCGATCGCACCGGCATACCAACGCCGCGGCGAGCGCTCGTGATCCTCGACGAACTGCATTGCCCAGAGCTTCGGCGCGCCGGTCACGGTCACCGCCCAGGCATGGGTGAGGAAGGCGTCGAGCGCGTCGAAGCCGGGACGCAACATGCCTTCGACGTGATCGACGGTGTGAAAGAGCTTTGAGTAGGTCTCGATCTGGCGGCGCGCCAGCACCTTGATGGTGCCGGGCACGCAAACGCGTGCCTTGTCGTTGCGGTCGACGTCGGTGCACATGTTGAGCTCGAACTCGTCCTTCTCCGAGTTCAGGAGCTGGCGGATCTGCTCGGCATCGCCGATCGCATCGGTGCCGCGTGCGATCGTGCCCGAGATCGGGCAGGTCTCTACGCGGCGGCCGTCCGAGCGCACGAACATCTCGGGCGAAGCCGAGACGAGAAACTCGCCCTCGCCGAGATTCATCAGCGCGCCATAGGGCGACGGATTGATGACGCAGAGGCGCTGGAACACTTCGGCCGGCGAGCGGTCGCAGGGCTCGGCGAACAGCTGGCCCGGCACCGCCTCGAACAGATCGCCCCGCGCGAAGGCTGCGCGCGCGGTCTCGACGGTGGCCTGATATTCGCCGGGGGCGTGATCGGCAAAGCCCTGGCGCGGTGTCTTCAGATATGGGCTGTCGGCGGTCTCGCGTGGCAGGCCTTCCGTCGATTTGCCCTTCCAGGCGAAGTCGTAGGAGAGCACCACGCCACGGCCGGTGGCGCGGTCATAGGCAAGCAGGCGGTCGGGCACGTACAGCACGATGTCGCGCTGGTCGGCCTCGCGCGGGCGCTTCTGCACGAGGTCCTCGATCTGGAACACGAGGTCGTAGGCGAAGGCACCGAACAGGCCGAGCAGACCGTCATCATTGGCGGAGAAGGCAGCGACGAGGTCGCGCACCAGCGACATCACGCTGGCGCGGCGGGTGCGCTGGTCCTCCTCGACCGGGGCATCGCCGCGGATGATGTGACCGGCAAGGCGCGTCGCCGACTTTTCGGAGATCACCACGCAGGGCTCCCGCAGGACGTCGGCGAGGAAGGCGATCAGCACCTGCCCGCGTGCGTTCAGCGCTTCCAGCTTGAAATTGACCCCAGCGGTCTCGAGCCTGAGGGGTGGATCGGAGAAGCCGAGGTCAAAACTTTCGTAGCGGCCAGGCACGGTCGTGCCCGAGGACAGCACGACGCCGCGGCGGCGGTCGAGCAGGCTGACGAGATCGTCGAGCCTGTTGGCGCCGCCGGTGAATTGCTCGGCCACGCGCGTGATCGCAAGACCCGCGCGGGTCGCGTACTCACTTCTGGCCGGAAGGGCAAAGACGGTCCTGTTCATGTGATCCTCTTGGGGTCCTCTTACGAGACTTGCCGAGGGAACGCCACACAGGACAAACGATCAGGCCGCCGCGCTGTGCTGGCGACCTTCGACGATCTTGGGAAAAGAAATCGCACCGGCCACCTCGTCAGGAGGTGCGCCACCAAAGACGGGCTGGGCGGACGGCGGTGCTCATGGGGCGGATACTCACCATGGCGCGGGGGCGGCGTCAAGGGTGAGGCACGATGGAGCGCAGCGTAATCCGGGGCTCGCGCCCAATTGGAAAGTCCCCGGATTGCGCTGCGCTCCGTCCGCGCTACGAGCGATTACCCCAGATGCTTCCGGAAAAACTCCGTCGCCCGGCCCCAGGCGAGCTCGGCGGCTTCGCGGTCGTGCACGGCCTGGCGCTGCTCGTTGACGAAGGCGTGCTCGGCATCATAGCGGAACAGCTCCAGCGACTTGCCGGCAGCCTTCATGGCCTTCTCGAAGCCGCTGACCAGCTCCGGCGTGCACCAATCGTCCTTATTGGCGAAATGGGCCTGGAGCGGAATCTTGACGTCCGCAGGCTTGGCCGCCTGCTCCGGCGGAATGCCGTAGAACACGACGCCGGCCGCGAGCTCCGGGATCTTGGTCGCACCGATGATGGTCACGGCGCCGCCGAGGCAGAACCCGGTCAGCCCGACCTTGGCGCCATTGCGCGACAGATATTGCGTGGCACCGCGCACGGTTTGCGTGGTCGCGTCCATGAAGTCGAGCGAGTTCATCTCCTTGTTGGCGCTCTCCGTGTCGTGATAGGGCACCACCTTGCCTTTGTAGAGATCGGGCGCCAGCGCATCGAAACCCGCGAGCGCAAAGCGGTCGCACAGGCCCTTGATCTGGTCCGACAGGCCCCACCATTCCTGGATCACGACCACGCCCGGCGCATTGCCGCGCGCGGCATTGGCGAGATAGCCCGAGGCGTCCTTGCCGTCCGGGCGCTTGAAGGTGATGGTGGTTCCCATGGTGTCCTCCGGTGAGATTTGGGGGAGCGGTTGAGGGTTATTGTGGCGGCTAGGCGGGCGCGACGCAATCCACACTCCCGTCATTCCGGGGCGGGGCGCAGCACCGAACCCGGAATCTCGAGATTCTCAGGTGCACAATCGCGCACCATAATTCTTTCGCGCGCCCAGGAATGACGGCGAGTTGCGTCAACAAAAAAGCCCCCTGCGGGGGGCTTTTTCATTCATCGAGTCTCGCGCCGCTCTCAGTGCGAGGCGGCCCAGACCTTCTTCTTGGTGAAGTACATCAGGCCCGCGAAGATGATCAGGAACACGAACACCTGGAAGCCGAGGCGCTTGCGCGCTTCCATGTGCGGTTCGGCGGTCCACATCAGGAACGTGGTGACGTCCTTGGCGTACTGCGCGACCGTGGTCGGTGAGCCATCGTCATAGGTCACCTGGCCGTCGCTGAGCGGCTTCGGCATCTTGATGGCATGGCCCGGGAAGTACTTGTTGTAGTACGAGCCCTCCGGGATGGTGACGCCCTCCGGCACCTTCTCCTCGAAGCCCTGAAGCACCGCCGCGACGTAGTCCGGGCCCTGCTCCTGGTACTGGGTGAAGAAGTCGAAGACGAACCAGGGGAAGCCGCGCTTATAGGAGCGCGCCTTGGTGATCAGGGACAGGTCGGGCGGCGCCGCACCGCCGTTCGCGGCGCGCGCAGCCTGTTCGTTCGGGAACGGCGAGGGGAAATAGTCCGCCGGCCGGCCCGGACGCTCGAACATGTCGCCCGCATCGTTCGGACCGTCCTTGATCTTGTAGTCCGATGCGAAGGCCGTCGCCTGCGCCACCGAATAGCCGGGCCCGCCGGGCTCGGCGAGGTTGCGGAAGGCGACATAGGACAGGCCGTGGCAGCTGGCGCAGACCTCCTTATAGACCTTCAGGCCGCGCTGCAGCGCGCCGCGATCAAACTTACCGAAAGGGCCCGAGAACGACCATTTGTTGGCCGGCGGATTGTCGCCGCCTTCAGACGCCTTCGCGCTGTCGATCGAGCCCGCGAACAATGATCCTGCGAGCGCGAGCACGATCGCGGTCGAGACCATCGGTGTCGATCGGCTGCCGGTCTTGGCGAGCACCGCATCAGAGATCGAGTTCGGCACCGGCCGCGGCTTCTCGATGCGCGCGAGCAGCGGCAGCACGATCAGGAAGTAGGCGAAGTAGCAGACCGTCAGGACCCGGCCGGCGACGACGTAGATGCCTTCCGGCGGCTGGGCGCCGAGATAGCCGAGCAGGATGCAGACCACGACGAAGATCCAGAAGAACTGCTTGGCGAGCGGACGGTACTTCGACGATCTGGTCCTGGCGCTGTCGAGCCAAGGCAGGAAGCACAGGATGATGATCGCCCCGAACATCGCGACGACGCCCGCGAGCTTGTTCGGGATCGAGCGCAGGATCGCGTAGAACGGCAGGTAATACCATTCCGGCACGATGTGCGGCGGCGTCACGCCCGGGTTCGCCGGAATGTAGTTGTCGGCGTCGCCGAGATAGTTCGGCATGTAGAAGATGAACCAGGCGTACAGCAGCATGAAGCAGGCGACGCCGAACATGTCCTTGATGGTCGCGTGCGGCGTGAACGGCACCGTGTCCTTTTCCGTCTTCGGCTCGACGCCGTCAGGATTGTTCTGGCCGGCGACGTGCAGCGCCCAGACGTGCAGCACGACCACGCCCGCGATCACGAACGGCAGGAGATAGTGCAGCGAGAAGAAGCGGTTCAGCGTCGGGTTGCCGACCGAATAGCCGCCCCACAGCAGCGTCACGATGCTCTCGCCGACATAGGGAATGGCGGAGAACAGGTTGGTGATGACGGTGGCGCCCCAGAAGCTCATCTGACCCCACGGCAGCACGTAGCCCATGAAGCCGGTCGCCATCATCAGGAGGTAGATGATGACGCCGAGGATCCACAACACTTCCCTCGGCTCCTTGTACGACCCGTAGTAAAGGCCGCGGAACATGTGGACGTAGACGGCGACGAAGAACATCGAGGCGCCAACCGCGTGCATGTTGCGCAGCAGCCAGCCGTAGTTCACGTCACGAACGATCAGCTCGACCGACTTGAAGGCGAGATCGGCTTGCGGCGTGTAGTGCATCGCCAGGACCACGCCGGTCAGGATCTGCATCGCCAGCATGAAGGAGAGGATGGCGCCGAAGGTCCACCAATAGTTCAGGTTGCGCGGGGTGGGATAGGCGACGAAGGAGGAGTGGATGAGACCAAAGATCGGCAGGCGCCGCTCGATCCATTGCAGGGCCGGATTGCTCGGCTGGTAGTCGGATGGTCCGCTCATGATGCGATCCTGAGGAAATAAAACGACGAGACGGCGCGAAGCTTCGGACGATAGTCCGAGGCTCAGCCGATCTGGATTTTGGTATCGGAAACGAACTGGTACGGCGGGACCGGCAGGTTCGCGGGCGCAGGCCCCTGGCGGATGCGGCCGGACGAATCGTACTGCGAACCATGGCAGGGGCAGAAGAACCCGTCGTAATTGCCCTCGTGAGCGATCGGGATGCAGCCGAGATGGGTGCAGATGCCGATCACGACCAGCCACTGCTCGTGGCCGGACTTGACCCGGGCCTCGTCGGACTGCGGATCGGGCAGGCTCGCCACGTTGACGGCGCGCGCCTCGTCGATCTGCTTCTTGGTGCGGTGGCTGATGTAGATCGGCTTGCCGCGCCAGAACACCTTGATGTCCTGGCCTTCCGCAATCGGGCTGAGATCGACCTCGATCGGCGCGCCGGCGGCGATGGTCGAGGCATCAGGATTCATTTGGGAGATGAAGGGCCAGAGCGCAGCCGCGCCCCCTACTGCTGCAGCTGCCCCCGTTGCAACGAATAAGAAATCACGGCGTGTCGGATGGTCCGCCGAAGACGCTGTCGTCACGATTCCAACCCTTTCTTCTTATGCGACCGGTGGAACCGCTCCGGGGGGCGCCCATGAGGTCCCCGGAAAGGCTGCCGGCGCCCGCGGCCCCCCGCGGCGGCAGAACTTTGCTTGCTCACGCCCAAACGGGGAAAACAGCAGTCCAGAATCGTTCTATTGGCACCCTTGCCGGGCGAGCGCAAGCCCGCTATCGGCGCGGGAGCGTGCAATGCACGAATTCCCGGGGGTGCGATGTTTCATTGAGACATTTTGCGCCCGCAACCAGCCCGCCGCCGCCCATGCAGATAGCGCTTTTCCAGCCTGACATTCCCCAGAACACCGGCACGATTCTCAGGCTCTGCGCCTGCTTGGGGTTCGCCGCCCATATCATCGAGCCCGCCGGCTTCCCCTTCTCCGACCGCTTGTTCCGCCGGGCGGGAATGGATTACCTCGACCACGTCAGCGTGACCCGTCACGACTCCTGGTCGAAATTCGAGGACTGGCGCGCAGGCCAGGGCTACCGGCTGCTGCTGTTCACGACCAAGGCCGCCACCGACTACCGCGATTTTCGTTACCAGAACTCGGACATCCTGCTATTCGGGCGCGAGAGCGCCGGCGTCACCGACGCGGTGGTCGAGGCCGCCGATGCGCGCCTGGTGATCCCGATCAAGGCGGGGCTGCGCTCGCTCAATGTGGCGATGGCAGCCGCCATGGCCGCAGGCGAGGCGCTGCGGCAGATCCGGAACGCCGAAGAAGGACCGAGGAGAGAGATTTGAGTTACGCGGTCAAGGAAATCTTCCTGACCCTGCAAGGCGAAGGCGCCCATGCCGGGCGCGCGTCCGTGTTCTGCCGATTTGCCGGCTGCAACCTCTGGAGCGGCCGCGAGGCCGACCGCGGGGAAGCGACCTGCAAGTTCTGCGATACGGATTTCGTCGGAACCGATGGTACCCTCGGCGGCCGCTACGGCTCGGCTGCGGAACTCGCCGACACCATCGCCGCGCAATGGACGGCATCCGCCGCCAACCGCTACGTGGTTCTGACCGGCGGCGAGCCGCTGCTCCAGGTCGACGCCGCGCTGGTCGACGCGCTGCACGCGAGAGGTTTCGAGATCGGCGTCGAGACCAACGGCACGATCGCGGCTCCTGAGGGGCTCGACTGGATCTGCGTCAGCCCCAAGGGCGGCAGCGAGCTGGTCCTGCGGTGCGGCCACGAGCTGAAGCTGGTCTATCCCCAGGCGCTGGCGATGCCCGAAGCATTTGAGGACCTCGCCTTCGAACGCTTCTCGCTGCAGCCGATGGACGGGCCCGAGGTCGTCGAGAACACCGCGCGCGCGATCGACTATTGCTTGCGCCATCCGCAATGGCGGCTGAGCGTGCAGACGCACAAATCGCTCGGCATCAGATAGGACGCGACCGGCAAATGAATATGGACGCCTCGGCAATCGAAGACCGCAAGGCCCGCGCCCGCGCCTGGTTCGAGCGCTTGCGCGACGACATCTGCGCGAGCTTCGAGCGGCTCGAGGATGACGCACCGCAAAGCATCTATCAGGGCGAAGCCGGCCGCTTCAAGCGCACGCCCTGGCAGCGCACCGACCACTCTGGCGCGCCTGGCGGCGGCGGGGTGATGTCGATGATGCATGGCCGCCTGTTCGAGAAGGTCGGCGTGCACTGCTCGACGGTGCAAGGCGAATTCGCGCCCGAGTTTCGCGCCCAGATTCCGGGCGCCGCGGAGAATCCGAAATTCTGGGCCTCCGGCATCTCGCTGATCGCGCACATGCGCAATCCGAACGTGCCCGCGGTGCACATGAACACGCGCTTCGTCGTCACCACGAAAGCCTGGTTCGGCGGCGGCGCCGACCTCACGCCGGTGCTGGAGCGAAGGCGGACGCAGGACGATGCCGACAGCATCGCGTTCCACGCCGCGATGAAACAGGCCTGCAACCAGCACAGCGGTGTTGCCGACTACGACAAGTACAAGAAATGGTGCGACGAGTATTTCTACCTGCCGCACCGGAAAGAGGCGCGCGGCATCGGCGGCATCTTCTACGACTGGCACGACAGCGGCGACTGGGATGCCGACCTCGCCTTCACCCAGGACGTCGGCCGCGCCTTCCTGAAGATCTATCCCGAGATCGTGCGGCGCAATTTCGCGAGCGCCTGGACCGCGGCAGACCGCGAGGAGCAACTGATCCGGCGCGGCCGCTATGTCGAGTTCAACCTGCTCTACGACCGCGGCACCATCTTCGGACTCAAGACCGGCGGCAATGTGGACTCGATCCTGTCGTCGCTGCCGCCGGAGGTGAAGTGGCCGTGACCGCGATGAAGCCCGCCGCAAAGCCGCTCCCGCGCGCCATGCTGATCGACATGGACGACACCATCCTGTCGGCCTATGGCCGGCCCGAGATCGCCTGGAACACGATCACGGCCGAGTTCGCCGAGGAACTGGCGCCGCTGCCGCCGCCGATGGTCGCAACGGCCGTGCTCGCGTTCGCGCGAAACTTCTGGGCCAATGCGGAGCCGGCGTGGCGAATGAAGCTCGCCGAGGCCCGTCACCTCACGGTCAAGGGCGGTTTTGCCGCGCTCGCGGCCGCCGGCCATCGCGCCCTGCCCGACGATCTCGCCATTCGCCTCGCGGACCGCTTCACCGCCTATCGCGAGGAGGAGATGTTCGTCTTCCCCGGCGCGCATGAGGCGATCGACCAGTTCAAGGCGCTCGGCATCAAGCTCGCACTGGTCACCAACGGCGCCGCGGACATGCAGCGCGCCAAGGTCGAGCGCTTCGAGCTGGCGCACCGCTTCCATCACATCCAGATCGAAGGCGAGCACGGCTTCGGCAAGCCCGAGGAGCGCGCCTATCTGCACGCGATGGAGGCGCTCGGCGTCACCGCTGAGGATACCTGGATGATCGGCGACAATCTGGAATGGGAGGTCGTGACGCCGCAGCGCCTCGGCATCTATGCGATCTGGATGGACGTGCATGGCGATGGCCTGCCCGAGGGATCGACGGTCAAGCCCGACCGCATCATCCGCTCGCTGACTGAGCTCGTGCCGGACCAGCCGTAACCGGGCACGACAACAAAAACTGCGAAAACAACCCCATGCACAGTAGGGCGCTGCTGCAAAATCAAAGGCTTACGGATTTTACGAATCGCCTTTGACCCGTCGGGCAAAACAGGGGCATAATGCCATCGTCGCAATGCGTGCGATGGGCAGGGCTTCCGCACGAGCTGCGCCCGCTCGCCAAAGCGGATGAGTTTTGGTTGAATCGATGCGCGCTCGGGACTCGGGGTCACCTCTCCCGCAGGGTCCCGCAGGGAGAGTGCCGCGCGGCACCGGCGCGCTTTGCCGGCATGCGCCTCGCGTGATCGGCGTGTCATGACCGCCTGCTAGCCTCCCCCGCGTCGATCAACCCGAAAGGACAATCCATGGATCTGAAAGCCGGCGATGTCGTGATGCTGAAATCCGGCGGCCAGCCGCTGACCGTCGCGGAGGTGAAGGAAAACGAGGCGCTCTGCCTCTGGATGGGCATGGAAGGCGACCTGTTCCGCGAGACGCTGCCGCTCGCCGTGCTGATGCAGGTCGAGGAAGATGAGGAAGAGGACGACGAAGACGAGAATGAGGACGAGGAGTAGGCGCATCCACGTCGGGCCGGAGCTTTCCGCTCCGGTGCTCCCGATGTCCGCTTTTGCCAATAGCGGACATCGCTGGATGTCGTGCAGCGGCCAGGAGGGGGAACGGCTTCTCAATTAACTTCAATTCCCGCCGAGCGGATGACGCGGGCGTACTTCTCAGTCTCTTGGGCGATGAACTCGGAGAATTGTGTGGATGAACCGAGGATGCTCGTTCCCCCGAGTTCTGCAATCCTGGTCTTCATGGCGGCGTTCTCGAGCGCGGCGTTAACCTCCCGGTTGAGCCTTTCGACAATGTCTGTCGGCGTCATTCTGGGAGCACCGATGCCGAACCATGAACCGGCCTCGTAGCCAGGGACAGTCTCGGCGGCACTCGGCACGTCGGGCAGACTCGCAGACCTGTTCGAAGTTGTCACCGCAATCGGAATGAGCTCGCCTCGCCTGATGTGCGCAATCGACGAGGGCATGGGGTCGAACATTGCGTCAATGCTTCCTGCCAACAGTGCGGCGACCGCGGGCGTTGAACCGAGATATGGCACCAGCGCAACATCGATGCCGGTCATCGTCCTGAACAGTTCGATGCCGATATGCTGAGGCGTACCGTGGCCCGCGAATCCGATCTTGAGCTTTCCCGGGTTGGCCTTGGCGTGGGCGATAAATTCCGTGACCGTCCGGACTGGAACTGAGGGATTCACCTCGATCACCAGCGGGACCCGATACAAGAACGCAACGGGCGCGATATCACGGGCGAAATCGAAATCGAGCCCCTTGAAAAGGGTCGAGTTGATAGTGTTCACCGGTCCACAAACGAGAAGCGTGTGACCGTCAGGGTCTGACTTGACCACCGATCTCGTCGCCACATTCCCGCTCTGCCCCGGCTGGTTTTCGATGACGAACTCCTGACCGAGTCTCTCGGAAAGCCATGGGGCGATCAAGCGACCGGCGATGTCGACCGGCCCTCCGGCGGGAAATCCGACAACAAGCCGTACGCTTCGCGCCGGGTAGCCTTCGGCCAAGGCGATCCGAGGCAGAACTGATGTCCCTATCGTCGCCAACGCGGCGTTCACAAAATCGCGCCTGCGCAGTTGCATGTCGCCCTCCTTGCTGCCGGCCGTACAACTAACGTTTGGACCATCATTCCGCTATGATATGCTTAGGCCGATCTTGATACTTTTAGGGTATGCTGTGGACCTACGTCGCCTCAGATATTTCGTTGCGGTTGCTGAGGAAGGACATATCACCCGCGCAGCGGAGCGCCTTGATATTCAGCAGCCGCCTCTCAGCCGACAGATCAGCCTGATGGAACGAGATCTGGGCGTTCAACTCTTCCGTCGCACGCCTCGCGGCGTCGAAATGACCGTCGCGGGTCAAGTCCTGTTAAGCGAAGCCAAGGCGGTCCTTGCACAGTTCGATCGCGCGATTGATGCGACCCGGCGTGCGGCACGCGGCGAACAGGGCACTCTGTCTATCGGAATTGCGCCAACAGCGCCCTTTAACCCGTTCGTTCCAGACTCGATTCGATGCTTCAGGGAAGCCAATCCGCGGGTCTGCCTCGTGTTGCATGAGGGGCTGAGCAATGACATCGTTGCGCAATTCAACAACGACCAGATGGACGTTGCCTTCGTGCGCGCGCCCCAGATCCATGCAGACGGAGTCATCGTCGCGCCTCTTCAAGAGGAGCCTTTGGTCGTCGCCTTGCCAAGCCGTCACCGCGCGGCAAGAACCAAATCCAAGGCAGTTTCCCTGAAGAGCCTTGCAAACGAACAGTTCATCATGATCGGGCCGGCCGGAACCGGTTTGCACGACGAGACGATCGCAGCTTGCCATAGAGCTGCATTTTCACCTCGTCTTGGCCAGCCGGCCCCCAGAATCACATCGGCACTCGGCCTGGTGGCGGCCGGACTGGGCATCGCGCTGGTGCCTTCAACGATGCAGAGCGCGCGCATGAAAGGGGTCGCTTATCTTCCTCTTGCAGATGCCTCGGCAAAGGCCTTTCTTGGTTTGGCCTGGCGGCGAGACGATCCGTCGCCGGTCCTCAAGAAATTCTTGAGCCTGGTTCGGGCGATGGCAAAGAAAAGGCCCACGATCTGACGTCCCGGAACTCCCGAGGTCGCGGAGTGATCATTTCAGATCATCTGGATCGTTGCTCTCCAGTTTCTTCCGAAGAGCTGTGACCACACGATGAACGGCTTGCAGATCCTTGATCGCGAGCCCTTCCGAAAGGCCGTTGACCCAAGGCGCCTGCAAAGCCATGGCGGCATCGAAAGCGCGCCGTCCCTTCTCGGTCAAGACGACAAGTTGGGCACGCCGATGGTGCGGGTTGGCCTCGAACGCCACAAGCCCTTCCGCGCGCAGGTCGTTGACGATCCGCTGCACGTTCTGACGATTGGCACCGAGATCGCGGGCAAGCCATGCGACCGGCTGGGATCGCTCGGCATGAACAATTGCGCCGAGGATTTGCCAGCGCGCGCTCGTCAGCCCAAGCCGCGCCACCAAGCGGTCGCCTGCAGTCAAGAGCAGACTGTTGAGCCGGAACAGGTCGAGCATGAGGTCGGTCAAAGCATCGCCGGCCGGCGTTCGTTGGGATTTCAGCATCTGTCACCATAAAGTTATATTGACATCATTATGTCAATTTTGTATTTGACGTATCGTACCATATTGACATCATGCAACCAAATATCGGAGGTTTCATGCCATTCCTGCGTCCTCTCGACCCCACCTTTCCGATCGATCGCCAACTCGGCATCGACGCCGGTCCCGTTGTGCTGGTGAATGTCTTCACGCTCGACAATGCCGACGAGCAGAGCTTCCTCCAGATCTGGCAGGACGATGCTGCCTTCATGAAGCGGCAGCCCGGCTTCATCTCCACCCAGCTTCACCGCGCGATCGGCGATCGCCCGACCTACCTGAACTATGCCGTCTGGGAATCGAGCGCCCATTTCCGCGCCGCGTTCACGCACCCTGAGTTCAGATCGAAGATCTCGGCCTATCCCTCTTCCGCCGTCGCTTCCCCTCACCTGTTCCAAAAGGTCGCGGTGCCCGACATCTGCGTCGCGTGATCGCCCGGCACGAGCTGGAGTTGGCCAAGATTCTTCATCCCATAGCCGGCGCGGCGGCACTGGTGACGATTGCAACGTTCTGAATCTCCGCGGTTCTCACTGAAGTGCTTGCGTCACACGCGAGCGTAATGCCGTTGGGCTTCCCGCTATTGGTCCCGGCGCTGGCGGTGACGCGAGGCTCGGGGTCCTTCCTCGCCAATGAATGGCGCGCCGCGCGATCTTCGCCTTTGGTCACAAGCCGAAATGAAACACGGTGTGGGAATACAATTGCCGATTTTCTGGGCGGGACGCCAAAGTCGTTGCTGATATCGCCTGAACTAGAGAACGGAATTGTCCGCTGAGCAGCCTAAAGTTGCGGGAGCGCGAAGGCGGGCAAGCGATGAACGGTATCCGAACGGGATTTTTGGACTCCATCGGCAATACGCCATTGATCAGGCTGCGAATGGCGTCGGAGACCACAGGCTGCGAGATCTACGGCAAGGCCGAGTTTCTCAATCCTGGTGGATCGATAAAGGATCGCGCGGCCCTCGCCATAGTCAACGATGCTGAGCGAAGTGGCAAGCTCAGGCCGGGCGGCGTCATCGTCGAAGGCACGGCGGGAAATGTCGGCATCGGCATTACGCTCGTCGGGAATGCACGCGGCTATCGGAGCGTGATCGTGATGCCCGATACGCAGAGTCAGGAAAAGAAGGATATGCTGCGGTTGTGCGGCGCGGACCTGCGACTGGTCCCCGCCGTTCCCTATTCAAATCCGGGTCATTACGCCCGCTATTCCGGTCAGCTCGCCGAAAAACTCGGTGCATTCTGGGCTAACCAGTTTGACAACGTTGCCAATCGTGAGGGCCATTACCGCACGACCGGGCCGGAGATTTGGGAACAAACGGGCGGAAAGATTGATGGCTTTACCTGTGCTGTCGGCAGCGGCGGGACTTTGGGCGGGGTTGCACGAGCCCTCAAGGAGCGCAATCCGGCCATCAGAATCGCGCTCAGCGATCCCATGGGGGCCGCGCTCTACAACTGGTTCACCAAGGGAGAGCTCACGACCGAAGGAGACTCGATCACTGAGGGGATCGGGCAAGTGCGTGTGACCAGGAACCTGGAAGGCACGCCGATTGATGCAGCGTATCAGATCACGGACGAGGAGGCGTTGCCCATTCTATTCGATATGATCGAGCACGAAGGGCTTGTGCTCGGTGGATCCAGCGCCATCAACATTGTTGGAGCGATGCGACTCGCGCGCGACCTCGGTCCGGGCAAAACCATCGTGACCATCCTTGCGGATGGCGGACAACGCTATCAATCCAAGCTGTTCAACCCGGAATTTCTGCGCAAGAAGAACCTGCCCACCCCGCATTGGATGCGATAGCAAGCGGCATCGAGAGTCTCAGCTTCGGGCCACAGGCAGACATGCCGAACAAACTCGACATTCCCAGACTACGGCGAGGCGAAGCCATTCGACCCTTCCACCTTTGCTGCCTGCCTCGGCGCCGCGCCTGGCCATTCGATGGGCCTTGACGCGGCGGTTCGCGCCCAATCGATCGCTGATAAGGTTTCCTTCCTTCAACGAAGCCTGCGTCAGTAGAGCAAGATCAGCGTCTTTGCTGCACATTCATCAGACGCGCAAGCGATGGGTTTCGCAAGCGCTCGCCCCATCCTACGCGCTGCCCCTGCTAGCGGAAATTGCGCGCGTTGAGCGGGTGCTTGTGATTGGGCACCGGGCCGAACTCGCTGCGTGGTGCAAGGGGAAGCGTTTTTGTCGAGCACTGGACCATGTTCGTGCTGAGGTTCAGGTCGCAGTCGTCATAATCCAACGTCACGCGCTGCCTGCAGCTGTTCTTCAGACTGTACCAGTTGACGCCCGGCGCTTTCGGCCAGGCTTTCTCTACGACGCACTGGCTTGGATCCGATTGTGGAGCCGAACTGACGGCTCCTGACGGTCGAGCCACGTTTGCAGGTGCCGCGGCAACTGGCTTCGTGACGGGAGTTGCCGTCGGATTCGGCTGCGTTCGCTCCACTCCGAGTATGTCGGCCGTCACGTTCTTCGCCGCAGAGCCAAGATCCCGGGAGCGGGCGTTTGCCGGCACCGCTCCGATGCGGACAGCGGTGGCAGCACCGCCATTCGTGGACATGGACTTGCCCTCCGGCTCGAGGGTGTAGTTCCATGTCCCTGCGCTGTTCGTATAGGTCAGTACGTTTCCCGCGCAGGTCCAGGTCCCCTGAACACAGGCCGGGTGCTCGCTGCACAACGCTCTGCCGTCAGGGAGTAGCGTGCCTCTGTTGCCACTGCCTGAGTGTCGCCAGTCGCCGATGAACTTGGCTGCGCAACTCGATGGTGGAGCGGCTTCTGCAACGCCAGCGCCGGCAAGTAAGACCGAAAGAATTATCGAATATCTCATTGCATTCCCAAGGAAGCAGGTTGGACCATAATGACCAATGTGGAGTTCGCACCCGACCGGCAAAAACGATGACGATCCGATCAGATTCCGATCGCAACGGCAACCTTCACAGCCATTGGTGGACGGCAGGCAGTACACCCGGGGAGGAGAAAGCGATGGGTTTCGCAAGCGCTCAGCCCATCCTGCGCGCTGGCACATTGGCGCGGCAGATAACAGGCAACGCCCGAAACATGCGTTTCAACTCAGATGGCAGCTCCGGCCAGCAAGAAAGCGCCGCCGAGCGCGACCATCGCAACTCCAGGCCAGTTCGATTTGATGCCGAAGCCGCTGCCTGGCCTTTCAGGCTCCAGCGTGTCACGCCCGGAGCGAAGCCACCTTCCGCCGCTGAATCGGCCTCGCCAGATGGGTTGAAACGCCATTTGGAGAACGCCGCCGAAAACGAGGAGCACGCCAAGCCATATGAGAGTCATGCTCACCTCCTCTACCCGCGAACGCCGACGCACTGCTGCGCCGAGAAGCTTGGTGCAGCTAGCGCCTGCCCGCTGCTCTCGGAATCAGATCGACTTGACGATCGCCGGACGCGCCAGCGCGCCGCACGCAGGCCGGGGATCGCACCCACCGAAGCTCAGGTTACGTCCAAACGTCCCGCCTAGTCCTCGTCCGGCTCGCGCACGACCGGCGGTTCGTCGGTCTGGTCCTCATCGTCCTGCTCTTCCTCTTCATCGTCTTCATCGTCATCAGGATCTCGAGGCGGCATCGTGTTGGGCATGATCGCGAAGACATGCCGGTCGATCCTGGCGGGAACCAGCTCGGGGAGTTGGATCATGGTGCTGCTCCTCGGATGTGACCCTGGGACACTCTACTCCTTTTCGGCGGGGCAGACACGAAATTGGCGGCCGGCGCGGACAAGGTCCGGCCTCTGTCGAACGAGTGTCCGAGTTCGTCGCATTCGATCGTACCCTGAAACGAGGCGAACGGACCATCCGGAGCGCTTGCGTTGCCACAAGCGGCCCGGTTTCAGCCCAGCCTCATGCAAAGCGCCCCGGTGCAGCGCGGGCTGTTTCGATTTTGCCGATTTTGCTCTTTTACGATTTGCTCGATGTGTCAAATCTTGTGATGAAGCCACCAAATTTGGCAGCCTCGGCACACGTCCTGACGCAAGACATCAGTTCTTGAACCCGAGACTGGAGCAATACCATCAGATGTCATTGCCTCTCCACTTCGGTTGAAAGCGAACGGTGTCCGACAAGTCTGCCGTCTCGGCGCATTCTAAGGGACAAGCTCTGCTCAGTCGCGTTTGGACTTCCGCGCTTTCGGTAGAGCGTGGCGCCACGCTGTCTCAAGTGCCGACTTCAGCTCGCCCGGTGTCAGCTTCGCCAGTGTTGCCGTGGTCCAGCCTTGCTTGCCCCAAGCGTTCGGTACCGGAGCGAACGCCTCCGGCGCCACGACGCATTTGAGCTCCTGCTCGTCCGGCGTGAACTTGAAGTTGGCCGTCTTGCCGTCGGCGGCGAGGGTCACGTAGATCCGGGCCACCTTGAAAGCGGCGCGATCAAAGTGGGGCGCCTCCGTCGTCTCGGACAGCGACAGGGCTATGCGGCGAAGGTCTGCGCCCGTGGCCATCGGCACCTCGTGAAAGAACAGCTCCCCGATATTCTAGCCGAGTCGTGGCTTTTCACACGGGGTCAAAAGCCGTCCTGCGCGCATGAGCCGAAGATGTCCGCCACCGAGGCTAGAGCCGACCACTCTTCACTTGCAAACGTCAATCTAAGCGATCAGCTGCCTCGCCGCCGCCGAGATCATCACCAGCCCTCCCGTGATCACCGCGACGTCCAGGATAGCGGTGTGGATATGCACCGGCATCCGCTCCACGAAAGCCTTCGCGAGGAACGCGCCGGGGATCGCAATTCCGCCGATCAGCAGCGCGAAGGCGAGCACCTGCGCCGTCACGGCGCCGGCGAGGCCAAACACCGAGATCTTGATCAGGCCGGTGCCGAGCGAGATCATCGCGTCGGTCGCGATCACGGCGGCACCTTCGAGGCCGGCCGCCATCAGGAGCGAGAGCAGGATCACGCCTGAACCCGAGGTGCCGCCGACCAGCACACCATAGCCGACCGAGCCGGCGGCGAGGCCGCCGTCGCCGATCTTGACCTGGCGGCGGCGGAGCACGCGGCGCAGCGGCACGCTCAGGATCAGCATGGTGCCGATCACGAGCGCCGCACCGGCATTGGTGAGGCGCGTGTAGCCATAGGCGCCGAGCGCGGTGGTCAGCGTCGCGCAGGCCAGCACGATCAGCACGCGACGGCGGTCGGCATAGCGGACATAGGCAACAGCGCGGCTCGCATTGGTCAGCATCGCGGAGATCGCGATGATCGGCACCACGGGCTCGGCGCCGACCAGCGGCACCAGCACCAGCGGCATCAGGGCGCCGGTGCCGTAGCCGGCGAGACCACCGATGATCGAAGCAAACAACGCCACCGTTGCGACCAGCAGGAGCTGGAAAATCGAGATGTCGGCGAAGCCCGAGACGATGGTCACGTTCTCTCATCGCGGCTGATGCGAGCCGCAGCTTGATCTGCGATGGCAGCGAGCGCGGCTTGCTCTAGTGGAAAATCCGCCGCAAGCCAAGCGTCCTCGGCGAGTGTCAACACATGCCCGAGCGCGGGTCCTTCGGTCAGACCGCGCGCGATGAAGTCGGCGGCCTTCAGCGGAAATTTCGGCGCAGTCCAGCGCTGCGGCAGCTCGGCCAGCGCGCGCCAGCGCGGCGAACGCACCTCGCCGGCGGCGCGCGCCCAGCCGAGCAAGACGCGATCGTGGTAGCGCTCCGCACCGAGCCGATAGAGCAAACGCCGCGCATCGGCCTCGTCCTTGGCGGCCAAGCGCCACCAGCGGTGGCCCATCGAATCCAGCGCCTTGGTTTCCGCGTTGGTGAGCCGCAAGCGCGCGGCGACGCGCTTGGCATCTTCGGTGACGGCGACCGTCAGCGCGGCCAGCCGCCGCGTGCTGCTTGCCGGCAGGCCGAGCTCGCGCTCGATCGCGATCATCGTCGCCAGGGGGCCGGTGTAGGCCACGCCGCCGGTCAACGCCTGCAGCAATCCGCCCTCGGCCATGGCCAGCACGGCCGCGGCTGCACCGCCGGCCACCAGCAGCTTCAGCATCTCCATGCGCACCCGCTCGGCCGAGAGATTCGCAAGGCCCGCGCGTCGGCGGATGCAGGCGAGATAGCCGTCGCGGTCGGGCTCGCCGGCGCCGAAGGCGGCGTGGATGCGGAAGAAACGCAGGATGCGCAAATAATCCTCGGCGATGCGCTGATCGGGATCGCCGATGAAGCGCACGCGACGGGCTTTGGCATCCGCGATGCCGCCGACATAGTCGTAGACGAGACCGCTCGCATCGACCGATAGGCCGTTCATGGTGAAGTCGCGCCGCTCGGCATCCTTCACCCAGTCGCGGCCGAAGGCGACCTTGGCCTTGCGGCCGAAGGTCTCGGTATCCTCGCGCAGCGTCGTGACTTCATAGGGGTGCCCGTCGATGACGAGCGTGACGGTGCCGTGGTCGATGCCGGTCGGCACGCCCTTGATGCCGGCGGCCTTGGCGCGCCGCATCACCTCCTCCGGCAGCGCCGTGGTCGCGATGTCGATGTCACCAGGCTGAAGACCGAGCAGTGCATTGCGCACGGCGCCGCCGACCACCCGCGCCTCCTCGCCATCGGCGCCGAGCAGCGCCAGGACACGCGCGGTCCCGCCTGCGGTCAGCCAGGGCGCATGGGCAAGTAAAGGCTCCGCGCTCATCAATCGGTCCCTATTTTTCCACGCCCGGCACGAGCTTGCCGTGCTCGATATGGGCGGGGATGTAGGTCGAATCCGGCGGCGCGCCGGAGAAATGCGCAAGGCCGATCAGGCCGGCGATCACCAGCGCGAGCGCGACCAGGACGAGGCGCGCGACGATCGCGACCGGCCAGGAGGATCGCGCGAACAGGCCGGAGCGCGTGGCGGCCAGGAACAACGCATAGACGGCAAAGGGGACGAGGAAGATTCCGATCTCGGTCAGAACCGTCCGGATCATGATGAATAGATCCGCTCATACAGCACACGCAGCATTCCCGCCGTCGCCCCCCAGATGTAGCGCTCCGCGAACGGCATCGCGTAGTAGGACCGCGCCATGCCGCGGAATTCCTTGCTGTGCACCTTGTGGTTCACAGGGTTCATCAGGAAGGATAGCGGCACCTCGAACGCATCATCAACCTCGGAATGGTTGATGGTGAGCGAAAAGCCGGGCCTGACCCTCGCCACCGTCGGCAGGATGCGGAAGCCGAAGGCGGTGCCGTAGAGATCGAGATAGCCGAGCGGCTCGACGAAGTCTCTGGACAGCCCGACCTCCTCCTCGGCCTCGCGCAGCGCCGCATCGAGCGGCGAGGCATCGGTCGCGTCGATCTTGCCGCCGGGAAACGCGATCTGGCCGGCATGGTCGTTGAGATGCGCCGATCGCTGCGTCAAGAGGATGGTGGGCTCGGGATGGTCGACCACCGCGATCAGCACCGCTGCGGGGCGCACCGGCTGCTCGCGCGCGATGATCTCGAGCATCTTGTCGGTGCCGGGATCGCCCGAGGTGGGGATGATGTTGGGATCGTAGAGGCCGGGCGGCACGTCGAAGCCGAGCCGCGCCCTGGAGCGCGCGAAGAAATCCGCCGCGCCCAAGATGGCGGGATCACCCTCAGCCTCGCTCTCAACCTCACTCTTGGGGATAGGCTTGTTCAAAGCGCGGCCCTCACCTGCTCCGCATCGGCCATGGCGAAGAATTCGCCGACCGACTCGACACCGAACATCGGCTGGCCATCGACCATCCGCTCCTCGCCCATGTCAACCAGATCGTAATAGAGCGCGCGCGTGACCTTGGCCCAGAGATCGGCGCGGACGTGCAAGTAGGGCGTCAGCCCGCCATCCTGCGCCTGCTCGAAGCGCAGCCGGTGCGCGGCATCGCAGGTGACCCAGTCATCGACATTGGTGCGGAAGCGCAGCACGCGGTGATGGCCCTCGCCGTCCTTCTGCATCTCGACCGCCATGAACGGCGCATCATCGACGCGGATGCCGACCTTCTCGACCGGCGTGACCAGGAAATGCTTGTCGCCCTCGCGCTTGAGGATGGTCGAGAACAACCGGACCAAGGCAGGACGGCCGATTGGCGTCCCCAGATAGAACCAAGTACCATCGGACGCGATTCGGATGTCGAGATCGCCGCAAAACGGCGGATTCCACAGATGCACCGGCGGCAGGCCCTTTTTGGCGCCTTCCGCATTGGCAGCGCTTTTGGCGGCGGCAGTCAGCCCCTCAAGACCGCGATCGGCGCTCTGCCCTTGGTTCGCCATGGTTTGCCTTGACCTTGTGATTGGCACGATTGGTGCAGATCTACGTTGAACTCGGGTGTGCGGTTCCATCCGGAATAGCCCGGTGTGGAGGTCGCCACTTCGTGATGCCGTACATACCCCGAAGCCGATAAGGTGGGGATAGGTTAATTCAACGAATACATGGCCTTCCTGCAAGTCTAGCATAGGGCCCATGACCTGACGTGATGACCTGACGTGACGTGCTGACCTGACGATGCAAGCAAGCCGCGTGGCAGGCTGAAGGAGCGAACGAATGGCGGAGAGTGTCGAGAAACTCGAGGACGGGATCGTCCGTTCGGCCGAGCAGGTGTCGAGCCAGATTCGCGCGGCCAAGGACGCGATCGCCTCCGTCATCTTCGGTCAGGATCGCGTGATCGAGAACACGCTGGTCACCATTCTCTCCGGCGGCCATGCGCTCTTGATCGGCGTGCCGGGTCTCGCCAAGACCAAGCTGGTCGAGACGCTCGGCGTCACGCTCGGTCTCGATGCCAAGCGCATCCAGTTCACGCCCGACCTGATGCCGTCGGACATCCTCGGCGCCGAGGTGCTGGACGAGAGCACCACGGGCAAGCGCGCCTTCCGCTTCATTGCCGGTCCCGTGTTCGCGCAGCTGCTGATGGCCGACGAGATCAACCGCGCGAGCCCGCGCACGCAATCGGCGCTCTTGCAGGCGATGCAGGAGCAGCACATCACCGTCGCCGGTGCGCGCCACGATCTGCCGAAGCCGTTCCACGTGCTCGCGACGCAAAACCCGCTGGAGCAGGAAGGCACCTATCCGCTGCCGGAAGCGCAGCTCGACCGCTTCCTGATGGAGATCGACGTCGACTATCCCGATCGCGATGCCGAACGCCGCATCCTGTTCGAGACCACCGGCGCCGAGGAGACGCTGGCCAGGGGCGCGATGACGCCCGATGCGCTGATCACCGCGCAGCGGCTGATCCGTCGCCTCCCGGTCGGCGATTCCGTCGTGGAGGCGATCCTGTCGCTGGTGCGCTCGGCCCGCCCGGGTCCGGACGCCGGCGAAGCCGGCAAGTTCATCGCCTGGGGACCCGGCCCGCGCGCCAGCCAATCCCTGATGCTGGCGGTGCGCGCGCGTGCGCTGATCGACGGACGCCTCGCGCCGTCGGTCGACGACGTGCTCGACCTCGCCGAACCCGTGCTGAAGCACCGCATGGCGTTGACGTTCCAGGCGCGCGCCGAAGGCCGCACGATTCCGGACGTGATCCGGCAATTGAAGACACGGATCGGTTGATGGCAGCAGAGAACGGGCACGCAGCGAAGGAGACACTGGCGATCCGACGTGCCGATGGCGAAAGCCGCACGCTCGCCGCTTCGCTGCCGCGCCTGGTGCTCGAGGCCCGCCGCGTCGCCGCCAACGTCATCCACGGCCTGCATGGACGGCGCCGCGCCGGGTCCGGCGAAAATTTCTGGCAGTACCGCCGCTTCGTCTCGGGCGAGCCGGCGCAGAACGTCGACTGGCGCCGCTCGGCGCGCGACGATCATCTCTATGTCCGCGAGCTCGAATGGGAAGCCTCGCACACGGTCTGGATCTGGCCGGACCGCTCGCCCTCGATGGCCTTCGCCTCGAAGAGCGCGCGCGAATCCAAGCTCGAGCGGACGCTGATCGTCGCCTTCGCGCTGGCCGAGCTGCTCGTCGCCGGCGGCGAGCGCGTCGGCATTCCCGGGTTGATGGCGCCGACCGCAAGCCGCACCGTCATCGACAAGATGGCGCAGGCGATGCTGCATGACGATGCCGACCGGCTGAGCCTGCCGCCGTCCTTCGTTCCGGCCGCGCTGGCCGAGATCATCGTGCTGTCGGATTTCTGGTCGCCGATCTCCGAGATCAGGACGATGCTCGCAGGGCTCTCCGGCTCCGGCGCGCATGGCACGATTGTGCAGGTCGTCGATCCCGCCGAGGAATCGTTCCCCTATTCCGGCCGCGTCGAGTTCGTCGAGCCCGAAGGCTTCGGCGTGATCACCGCCGGCCGCGCCGAGAGCTGGGTTCAGGACTACACCGCGCGGCTCGCGCTGCATCGCGACCAGATCCGTGCCGAGACCAACAAGCTCGACTGGCTGTTCACGACGCACGCGACCGACCGCTCGGCCGCCGAGCTGCTGTTGTTCCTGCATGCGGGCATGCAGGTGAGCAAGGCGGGCGCCCGCACCACGACGATCAAGGCGGGGCCGGCCGCATGATGGGATTGCCGCTCGCCTTCACTCAACCGCTGCTCCTGATCGGCCTCGTCAGCCTGCCCGTGCTGTGGTGGCTGCTCCGCGTGATGCCGCCGCGGCCGCGCCGCATCGAGTTTCCGCCGACGCGGCTGTTGTTCGACATCGCGCCAAGGGAAGAAACGCCATCGCGGACGCCGTGGTGGCTGACCGCGCTTCGCCTCTTGGCCGCCGCGCTGGTGATCTTCGCCGCCGCCGGCCCGATCTGGAATCCGCAAACCGGCCTCGCCGGCAGCAAGGCGCCGCTGATGATCATGCTCGACGACGGCTGGAGCGCCGCCTCGCACTGGGACGTCAGGATCAGGACCGCCGACGAGCTGATCGCCAATGCCGACAACGACCGCCGCGCCATTGCGCTGGTGCCGCTGTCCGAGCCGAACCGCGACATCACCCTGATGCCGGCGGGGGCGGCGCGCGTCGCGCTGCGGCAACTCGCGCCGAAGCCCTATTCGATCGATCGCATCGAGACGCTGGCTGCGGTCGAGCGTTTCCTCAAGGTCACCGGCGACTGCGAGATCGCCTGGCTGTCCGACGGCGTCGACACCGGCCGTGGCGAGGACTTCGTGGCGGGCCTCGGCAAGACCATCGGCGATCGCAGCCTGACCGTGTTCGAAGGCGGCACCTCCTCGCCGCTGGCCCTGGTCGCCGCCGAGAACGCCGCGGCGAAGATGACGGTGAAGGTGCTGCGCACCGACAGCGGCATCGCCGTCGGCACCGTGCGCGCACTGGACCAGAAGGCGTCGCCGATCGGCGAAGCCCGCTATTCGTTCGGTCCGCAGGACATGGAGACCGAAGCTTCGTTCGATCTGCCGGTCGAGCTGCGCAACGACATCACGCGGCTCGAGATCTCGGGCGAGCGCTCCGCCGGCGCGGTGCAGCTGCTCGACAAGCGCTGGCGCCGCCGCGCCGTCGGCATCGTCTCGGGCTCGACCAGCGAGACCGCGCAGCCGCTGCTGGCGCCGACCTTCTATCTCACTCGCGCGCTGGCGCCGTTCGCCGACGTCAGGCTCGCCGACAAGGGCTCGCCGCAGCAGGGCATCACGCAATTTTTGGACCAGAAGCTGCCGATGATCATCCTCGCCGATGTCGGCACGATCGCGCCTGAGCTGCGCGAGCGCCTCAATGCCTGGATCGACCAGGGCGGCGTGCTGGTGCGGTTTGCAGGGCCAAGGCTGGCGCAGGCCGAGGACGATCTGGTGCCGGTCAAGCTGCGCAAGGGCGGCCGCACGCTCGGCGGCAGCCTGACCTGGGAGAAGCCGCAGCATCTCGCCGCCTTCGCGGGCGATGGCCCGTTTGCGGGCGTCGCGGTGCCCAAGGACGTCACGGTGAGCCGGCAGGTGCTGGCCGAGCCCGACGCCGTGCTCGCCACCAAGAGCTGGGCCTCGCTGGAAGACGGCACGCCGCTCGTCACCGGCGAGCATCGCGGCAAGGGCATCGTCGGCCTGTTCCACGTCAGCGCGGACATGCGCTGGTCGGATCTGCCGATGTCGGGCATCTTCGTCGAAATGCTGAGGCGTGTGGTCGACATGTCCGGCTACACCACCAAGCCCGGCGCCGGCGTTGCCAGCGAAGCGACCACCGAGACGGTGGCGCCGCTGCACATCCTCGACGGTTTCGGCGCCTTCGGCCCGCCGCCTGCTACTGCAAAGCCGCTGGCCGCGGATTATCGCGACCGCGCCACCTCAGATCATCCGCCCGGCTTCTATGGTCCGGCAGAAGGACCGCTCGCCGTGAACACGCTTGCTAGCGCCGACCGCATCGCGGCCCTGAACACCGCGGGCCTCCGCGCCCGGCACGCCACCTACACCAATGCCGAGCCGCGCGACTTGCGCGGCTGGCTGCTGTCGACCTCGCTTGCACTGTTCCTGATCGACGCCATCATCGTCGCGGTGATCGGCGGCGGGATTGCCGCGCTGCTGCGCCGGCGCGCCGCACCCGCCATGATCGTGCTCGCCTTGCTCGCGGGGTTTGCATCGCTCGCGCCGACGCCGTCGCGCGCCGACGGCGTATCCGACGAGTTCGCGATGAAAGCGGTGTCGCAGACCCGCCTCGCCTATGTCGTGACGGGCAATGCCGACGTCGATTCCATCGTCAAGGCGGGGATGAACGGGCTGACGCTGTTCCTGGCCCAGCGCACGGCGCTCGAGGCCGGCGACCCCGTCGGCGTCGATCCCGCGCGCGACGAGCTCGCCTTCTTCCCGCTGATCTACTGGCCGATCGTGCCGGGCGCACCGAAGCCGCCGCATGAAGCCATCAACAAGATCGACGCCTACATGAAGCAAGGCGGCACCGTGCTGTTCGACACCCGCGACGCGATCGAGGCGCCGCCCGGCGCGAACGGCGCGTCGCAGACCCCGGGCATGCAGACCCTGCGCGAGATCCTGTCGTCGCTCGACGTGCCCGAGCTCGAGCCGGTGCCGCGCGAGCACGTGCTGACCAAGACCTTCTATCTGCTGCGCGACTTCCCCGGCCGCTTCACCGCCGGCCAGACCTGGGTCGAAACGTTGCCGCGCGAAGACGACGAGGACAGCGCGCAGCGGCCGGCGCGCGGCGGCGACGGCGTCTCGCCGATCATCATCACCTCGAACGATCTTGCCGGCGCCTGGGCCGTGCGGCCCGACGGACAGGCCATGCTGCCGGTGACCGGAGGCGACAGCCGCCAGCGCGAATTCGCCTACCGCGCCGGCGCCAACATCGTGATGTACACGCTGACCGGCAACTACAAGGCCGACCAGGTGCACGCACCGGCCCTGATCGAACGGCTGGGGCAATAGGATCGACATGAATTACGGCATCGCATTCACGCCGCTCGTTCCCGCGATCGTCCTGTGGCTTGCGCTGGCCGCGATCGTCGTGATCGCGCTTCTGCTGCTGGTGGCGCGGGCGCGCGGCGCTGCGGTGCGCGTGGCCGCTCTGGCGCTGTTCCTGCTGGCGCTCGCCAATCCCTCCTTCACACGCGAGGACCGCGATCCCCTCACCTCGGTCGCCGCAATCGTCGTCGACAAGAGCCCGAGCCAGAACTTCGGCAACCGCAATCGCGAGGCCGCAGCTGCGCAGGAAGCGCTGGTCGATGCCTTGAAGAAGATCAAAGGCCTTGAAGTGCGCGTCGTCGATGCCGGACAGGCCGACGGCGAGACCGACGGCACAAAGCTGTTCGGCGCGCTCGCCTCGGCTTTGTCGGACGTGCCGGTCGACCGCGTCGCCGGCGCGTTCCTGATCACCGACGGCCGCGTCCACGACATTCCCGCGAACGTTGCCGCGCTCGGTTTCCAGGCGCCGGTGCACGCGCTGATCACCGGACAGAAGGACGAGCGCGACCGCCGCATTGCGATCACCGCCGCACCGCGCTTCGGCATCGTCGGCCAGACCCAGACCATCAGCTACCGCCTCGATGACCAGGGCGTCACGGGCGAGCGCGCCAGGGTCACGGTCCGCCGGGACGGCGAGGTCATCAACGAGCGCACGCTCTCGAGCGGCCAGGCCGCCAGCGTCGACGTCGACATCAAGCATGCCGGCCCGAACATCGTCGAGATCGAGGCCTCGCCGCTCGAACGCGAATTGACGCCGGTGAACAACCGCGCCGTGGTCGCGATCGACGGCGTGCGCGACAAGCTGCGCGTGCTCTTGGTCTCGGGCGAGCCGCATTCCGGCGAGCGCACCTGGCGCAATCTGCTCAAATCCGACGCCAGCGTCGATCTCGTGCACTTCACCATTCTGCGTCCGCCGGAGAAGCAGGACGGCACGCCGATCAACGAATTGTCGCTGATCGCGTTTCCGACCCGCGAATTGTTCCAGCAGAAGATCAACGAATTCCAGCTGATCATCTTCGACCGCTACGCCCGCCAAGGCGTGCTGCCGATCGCCTATTTCGACAACATCGCGCGTTACGTGCGCGCGGGCGGCGCGGTGCTGGTCTCGGCGGGCCCCGATTATGCCTCCAACACCAGCATCTGGCGCACGCCACTGGATTCGGTGCTGCCCGCCGAGCCGGTCGGCGTGACCGAGAAGCCGTTCTATGCGCATCTCTCCGACATCGGCAAACGCCATCCCGTCACGCGCGGCCTCGAGGGCTCCGCCAGCGAGCCGCCGCGCTGGAGCCGCTTCTTCCGCACCGTCGATACCCGCAATGCCGTCAACCCGCCGGTCATGACCGGCGTCGATGGCAAGCCGCTGCTGTTCCTGTCGCGGTTCGGGGAGGGGCGCGTGGCGCTTCTGCTCTCCGACCACATCTGGCTGTGGGCGCGCGGCTATGAAGGCGGCGGCCCGCATCTCGATCTGCTCAGGCGGATGTCGCACTGGCTGATGAAGCAGCCGGACCTCGATGAAGAAGCGCTGCGCCTCCAGGCGCAGGGCAAAGATCTCGTCGTGGTGCGCCAGACCATGGCGGACAGCGTCCAGCCGGTGAGCGTGACCTCGCCGTCGGGCGTGTCGCACGATTTGACGCTGAGCCCCGGCGATCCCGGCGAGTGGCGCGCCAGCCTGCCGGCGAACGAGCTCGGCCTGTGGCAGGCCACCGACGGCACGCTGAAGGCGCTGATCAATGTCGGCCCGACCAATCCGAAGGAGTTTTCGGAAGTCACCTCCACCGTCGATACCTTGAAGCCGCTGACACAGGCAACGGGCGGCAACGCCGTGCGCGTCGCCAGTGGCTCCAGCGTCGAGCTGCCGCGCATCCTGCCCGTGCGTTCGGCCAGCGTCTTTGCCGGCGACGGCTGGATGGGCGTGCGGATACGCGACGCCAGCGTCGTCAAGGGCGTCGGCGTGCTGCCGATCTTCGCCGGCCTGATCGGCCTTCTGCTGCTGCTCGGCGCCTTCGCCGCGACCTGGGTCCGCGAGGGGCGGTGAACAAGGCGGATGAGACTCGCCTCGCGAGGACAATCGCATATGACCTTTGGCACCGCCTCACCGCACGTCTCGTCCTTCGAGACGACCGCTTCCAGCGGTCTCCTCACGAGGCCAAGCAACACCGCGCCCTGTTGAAGCTGTCGCCATCCACTCCGCCCTCATCTGCGGAACCCGTCTAAAGCGGTCGTCTCGAAGGATGGCTGCAGGCGTTAGTTGCCCGAATGACACATCGCGAGGCTGGCCCACGTCAGTGAGCCCGCCCACCGTTGACATCCCTTAGCCGATCGCGCGATGTTATATTGTAACGTCGCGACGTCAGGGTTTGGCGCCTCGCGATGTGGGGTGGCGTTTGCAGATGAAGTGGGCCCGGTCGCATATCAGGCACGGTGCCCGGCTCGCGTTGTTCGCGATGCTGGTGCAATTCGCGCTGACCTTCGGCCATAGCCACTGGTTCGCACAGGCCGCCCCCCTCACCTCGCTCCAGCAGACGGACGGCGCCAAGTCGGTCGCCTCGGTCGCGCGTGCGGCGGTCCAGAAGCGATCGCCCTCTGCCCCCGACCGTGAGCAGCCGGTCGACGACAATTGTGCCATCTGCGCCGTCGTCGCGATGGCGGGCACGGTCCTGTTCGCGACGCCGCCGCTTCTGCAGCTGCCGCAGGCGATCGAGCTGCTCTACCGCACCACGGACGCCGAATTCATCCATCTGAAATCGGCCGGCATGGCGTTCCAGCCGCGCGCCCCTCCTGCATCCTGACTCCCAGCATCACGTGATCACGCCCGAGTTCGCCGTTTCAGGCGATCGTCCGGGAAAAGTTGAAGTCGAATTCCGTCGCGCTGCGACGGCAGGCCGCCTCCGATCAGCAGAGCATCATCCGGACGGCGCCTGACTGGAATCAGGACCATGTCATTTCAATTGCGACGCGCGCAGCGCCTTGGCGGAGCCAGCCTGCTCCTGCTCGGCGCCGCCGCCACACCTGCGCTTGCCCAAGACTCGGCGCAGGACAAATCCTCGACCGAGATCCCGGCCGTCACCGTGACGGCGCCGAGCCCGATCGTGCGCAGGGTCGTGCCGACCCGCAGCCCGGTCCGTGTCGCGCGCACCGGGCGGTCGCGCAGCCAGCAGCGCACCGCGGAAGCAACGCCGGCACCGACGGCCGCGCCCGCGACGGCCGCGCCTCAGCAAGGCGTGCTGCCAATCGTGACCAACCAGTTCGCCACCGTCACCGTGGTGCCGAACGAGGAGATCCGCCGCGAGGGCGGCGGCCAGCTCGGCGATCTCCTGTTCTCAAAGCCCGGCATCACCGGCTCGAGCTTTGCGCCCGGCGCCTCCAGCCGGCCGATCATCCGGGGTCTCGACGTCAACCGCGTCGGCATCGTCGAGAACGGCACCAATTCCGGCGGCGCCTCCGATCTCGGCGAGGATCATTTCGTCCCGATCGATCCGCTCGCCACCAACCAGGTCGAAGTGGTACGCGGGCCGGCGGCGCTGCGCTACGGCTCGACCTCGATCGGCGGCGTCGTGAGCGCCACCAACAACCGCATTCCGGATGCGCTGCCCTCCTGCGCGCCGTCTTTCCAGACCTATGGCCTGCCGACCAAGGCGCCCCTCGCGAGCGCCGCGACCTCGCCTTGCGTCACCGCCGAGACGCGCACCGCGTTCAGCTCGGTCGATCGCGGCGTCGAAAGCGGCGTGCTGCTCGATACCGGCGGCGGCAATTTTGCGTTCCACGCCGACGCCTATGGGCGAACGACGTCCGACTATTACATTCCGAGCTATCCATACTTGTTCGACCAGACGCGGCCAGTCGGCAATCGCCAGCCGAATTCGGCGACGCGCTCGGATGGCGCCTCCATCGGCGGGTCCTACATTTTCACGGGCGGCTTCATCGGCGCATCGATCACGCAGAACGATTCGCTCTATCATATCCCCGGCATCGATGGCGCCGATCACCAGACCCGCATCGATGCGCATCAAACCAAGATCAACGTCAAGGGCGAATATCGCCCGGATGGCGCCGCGATCGACACGATCCGCTTCTGGGCCGGCGCCACCAACTACCGTCACAACGAGCTGGGTCTCGCCGATCCCACCGATCCGACGACCGATGGCGTCCGGCAGACCTTCACCAATCGGGAAGAGGAGATCCGCGTCGAGACGCAGCTGATGCCGTTCAATGCACGCTTTGCCGAGGTGACGACTGCGTTCGGCTTTCAGGCAGGCCATCAGGAGCTGACGGCGCCGAGTCCGGACGATCCAGGCTCGCTGTTCAACGGATTGTGGGACCCGAACCGCAACTACCGCGTGGCCGGCTACGCCTTCAACGAGTTCAAGTTCAGTGAACAGACGAGAGCGCAGATCGCCGGCCGCATCGAGCATGTCGAGCTGCACGGGTCGACGCCGGATTTCCCGGCGGATTTCCTGCCCGACGGCAGCCCTCAAACCAGCATCGTCCGCAATCCGTCCTTCACGCCCAAGAGCGGCAGCATCGGCCTGTTGCAGGATCTGCCCGGCGGCATGGTCGGGAGCATCACCGCGCAATATGTCGAGCGCGCACCGAAACCGGCCGAGTTGTTCTCGCGCGGCGGCCACGATGCGACCGCGACCTTCGACATCGGCAATCCGAACCTCACGATAGAGACCGCCAAGTCCGTCGAACTCGGCGTGCGCAAGGCGACGGGACCGCTCCGCTTCGAAGCGACCGTCTACTACACGCATTTCGACAATTTCATCTATCGCCGCCTCACCGGGGTGATGTGCGATGGCGACTTCGCCTCATGCGGCAGTCCGGGCGCCGAGTTGAACCAGGCGGTCTATTCGCAACGCAATGCCAATTTCCGCGGCGGCGAATTCCAGTCGCAGCTCGATATCGGTGCGTTCCAGGGCGGCATCTGGGGCATCGAGAACCAGCTCGACGTGGTCCGCGCCACCTTCAGCGACGGCACCAACGTGCCGCGGATTCCGCCGGTGCGCATGGGTGGCGGGGTGTTCTGGCGCGACGACAACTGGCTGATGCGGATCAACCTGTTGCACGCCTTTGCGCAGAACAACGTCGCCGTGATCGCGGAGACGCCGACGGCTGGCTACAATTTGCTGAAGGCGGAGGTGAGCTACAAGACCAAGCTCAACCCCAACGCCTTCGGCGCGCGCGAGATGCAGGTCGGCCTCGTCGGCAACAATCTCCTCAACGAGAACATCCGCAACTCGGTGTCCTACACCAAGGACCAGGTGCTGATGCCCGGCATCGGCGTCAGGGCGTTCGCGAACTTCAAGTTCTGAGCGTTGCTTGTGCCGGGGCCCAAAAGGGCTCCGGCAATACACAGTCATTGCGAGGAGCTCTTGCGACGAAGCAAGCCGGACCGCCTCTGCGGAACGATTCTGGATTGCTTCGCTACGCTCGCAATGATGGAAGATGAGGCGCCGCCGTGCTTCCAATCCACGACCTGATCGATCCTCCGGGTGAGTTGGTGGTCGTAGGCTCAACTCACCCCTGACCACCCGTCACCGGTAGGATCTACGGACTTAGCAGCTACCCTCGCGCCTTGCTCCAATCGGGGCCGACCGGGCCTGACACGCCCTCGAAGGCGCCGTCGACGAGCTCGAACACCAGGATGCGGGCGGCGTCGACGGGGCCGGGCATGGTGACGCGGCCCTTGGGGACCGGCTTGAAGCCGACGCGGCTGTAATAGGGCTCGTCGCCGACCAAGAGCACGAGGCGATGACCTTTTTCCCTGGCGTCCTTCAGCGCGCGCTCCATCAACAGACGGCCAATGCCGCGGTCGCGGAACGGCGGCTCGACGGTGAGCGGCCCGAGCAACAGCGCGGGCGTGTCGCCGATCAGGATCGGCAATTGCCTGACCGAACCGACCAGCAGCGTGCCGATGCGGGCGGTGAAGGACAGTTCGAGCAGATGATCGACGTGCTCGCGAATCCGATAGGCGCTCAGCACGAAGCGGCCGGGACCGAAGGTACGTTCGTGCAGCCGCTCGATCGCCTGGGCGTCGCCGGCGGCTTCGGGAAGGATGGTCACTGAGAGATCGTTCATGTCAATTCGCGGAGTAGCACTTGCGCATGCGAAGGTCCATGGGCGGTGTCAGTGCCTGGCTTCACAGCTCCCAGCGGGGCGAGCTGCAGGCTTGCTCAACCTGCATCCCGTTTCAATGCCGGCTGGGACAGGTAGGCCAGCATCTTCATCTCGCGCCGCCCTCGCGTGAAGACGTCGGCCTCGATGTCCGCGAACATGCGGCGCACGACGTGGCCCTTGCCCTGCCGGCGCTCGCTGCGCACGATCGCGCCGGCTTCGCGCGCAACCGCGGCGGTCCGGTCGCGCGAATTGTTGTCGTAGACGTAGATCTCCGCCGAGGGCAGCGCCTTGCGGAAATCGGCAACGACGGTCGCGACCGCCGCCTCCTCGTTGTAGCAGGGCACCAGCACGGCGATGCGAAGTTGCGTTGAGGTCATCGCGACGGCACTCCGAGGCTTGTCGGCTCGCGCCCGAGCGGCGCAGCCTGCCGTGCCTGTTCCTGCTGCATCAGCCAGGCGAACGCGGTGCTCCACAGGGAAAGCATCGCGATCGGCACGATGTAACAGGGCGTGAAGATCGGATGGCTCAAGAAGGAGCCGAGGTTGACGATGAAATTCATCCAGTATCCGAAGGGCCTTTGGGGCGCGTTACTCGAGCCGCGGATTCAGTCCACCTCTCCCCGGCGGGGAGAGGTGCCTTGAATTCCCGGCTCGCATCGAGTGAACCAAATCTCGGTCTATGCGCGATGAGATTTGGATGAATCGTCATCGCGCTTTAGCTTGTTGTCTACGCATGATCTTTCCGGAAAACCGCTTCGCACTTTTCCGGATCATGCTTTAGCACAGGCCGCCCTCAGCGCCACGTCGCAATCAGGGGCTTGCCATCCAGCACTTCCGCGATCCGCAGCCGCGTGCCGGGCGTGGTGCCCTCGGGCAGCGCGGTGATGGCGAAGAAGCCGCATTCGACGATCTCGCGGTTGGGCTCGGGCGGGCGATCCTGCCTGAACTGCCTCACCACGTAGACTGCGACGTGGTCGCGGCGGGAGACGTGGCTGTTGAGGAAGATGCCGTGCAGGACCGCCTCGCCGGTGAGATCGATATCGCCCTCCTCCTTGAGCTCACGCCGCAGCGCCTCTTCCATGGCCTCGCCGAAATCGACGCCGCCGCCCGGCAGATACCAGCCGCTGACGTAGCTGTGCCTGACCAGGAACACGCGGTTGTCGGCATCCAGCACCACGGCGCGGACGCCGAGCGTCATGCCGCGGACGAGCAGGAAATAGACGTGGAAGATCCGCCGCAGCAACGGCTCGAACTTCCGTCGGACCCGGTTCAGACGTTCTCCCATCAGGCTTCCTTGCCGACCCATTTCAGGCCCTGCTTGCGCGTTCCTCGCGACCTTGCCATTACAGCGGAGCAATAGCGAGGCAATCGCGCGTCATGGCCCCCTTCACGCTCGCCCATCTGTCCGACCCGCATCTAGCGCCTTTGCCGAAGCCGCGGCTGATCGAGCTCGCCGGCAAGCGCGCGCTCGGCTATGTCAACTGGACGCGCAACCGCCACAAGTACCAGCGCCGCGAGGTTCTCGACGCGCTCGTCGCCGACATGAAGGCGCAGGCGCCCGACCACATCGCGGTGACGGGCGATCTCGTCAACCTCGCGCTGGAGGCGGAATTCGCGCCGGCGCTGGCCTGGCTCGAGAGTGTCGGCCCGCCCGAACGCGTGACCGCGATTCCCGGCAATCACGACGCCTATGTCAGCGCGACGCGTCATCGCTTCGGCGAGACGTTCCTGCACTACATCGCCGCGGATACACCCGGCGCCGCGGCCTTCCCCGCGGTGCGCCGGCGCGGGCCGCTCGCGCTGATCAGCCTGTCCACGGCGGTGCCGACCCTGCCGCTGATGGCGACTGGCACGCTCGGCCGCGATCAGCTCGCCTCGCTCGCGGACGTCCTCGAACGGCTCGCGACGGAGGACGTCTTCCGCGTGCTGCTGGTGCATCATCCGCTGAAGTCCAGCGCACGCCAGAAGCGGATGACGGACGCGCCGGAATTGCTGGCGCTGTTGAAGCGTCATGGCGTCGAGCTGGTCCTGCACGGGCACGACCACGTTCATTCGACGATATGGGTCGAAGGCCCCAACGGCAATATTCCAGCGCTCGGCGTGCCCTCGGCCTCCGCGCTCGCGCACGGACGCTATCCGGCGGCGGCGTATAATCTGTTCAGAATCGAGAAGGACAATGCCGGCTGGCGCTGCGAGCAGACGGTGCGGAGCCTCGGGGCTGGATTCCAGATCGGACAGATCAAGCACACACGGTTGATTTGATTTGCCGGCATTGCGAGCGCAGCGAAGCAATCCAGGAATCTCTCCGCGGAGGCAGTCTGGATTGCTTCGTCGCAAAGGGCTCCTCGCAGTGACGACGGTGAGCGCCTCACCAGTTCCGCAAGACCGCAAGCACGGCAACTCCGAACAAGGCGGCAGCGCCGAGCACGAAGCCGAACACGAATGGCCAGAAGCGTGAGCGGCGCGGCGGCTCGGCGGCCGCTGCTTGCGGTTCGGGCAGGACCGCCATCGCATGCTCGCGCTCGATCATGCGGCGCGCGACGTAGTCGGTAACGGCATCGACGATCACAGCGGTGTCGTGTGATTCGGCGAGCACGATGCGGCCGAAGCGGGTGTCCTGGACGAAGCGGTACATCCGCTTGTCGCGCCCCATCACGATATGGGCGACGACGTCGATCCACAGTCGCGGCGTATCGCCCTGGCTGATGCCGCGGTCGAACAGGTCGATCTTGTCCGGCACCTGCGCGAACAAGGGATCGAGCGCATCGTTGAGGATCTCGAGCCGCGCCACCTCGGCGTCCCTGAGATCGACGACGACGCCGGTCCGGTCGGCGGCCTCGATCCGCGCGCGCAGCAGCGCATCGCGCAGCCGCACCGGGCGTGGCTGGCCGGGATGGGTCCCGCTGGTCTCGGGCTCTGACATTGTCGGCCTCGTCCTCGACTGTCCGTCATTAACCTATCAGCAACCACACCCTCCGCAAAGGCCCACAATTCCAGATACTTACGGCGCCCACAACGTTTACCTGCGCCAAAAACAGACGATCCCACCCAGGCTAGGCCTGGATGGGACCATCCGTCCTTGGACGTCTTCTTAAGGTAAGCTCGGCAGCCGCCTGATCAGGCGGCCGGGGCGCGCTGCGGCTCTTCCACGATCGAGAAGCGGACGCCCGCCTTGTGGCGGCTCTCTTCCGAGACCTCGCGCCAGCAGTCCTCGGCTTCCTTGCGGGTCTTGAAGGGACCTTTGACCTGGGCCGAGCCTTCGACGAGCTTGTGGAAGTTCATCGAACCGAACTCGCCGCCGATCACCCAGAAATTGCTGCCTTTGGTCATTGTCAGTCTCCTGTCGAGAGTAGCGTGATTCGTTAGCCGAACTGGTTCATGGTGTTGTGGACGCCGCCCGCCTTCAGGGCAGCTTCGCCGGCGAAGTACTCCTTGTGGTCGTCGCCGATATCGGAGCCGGCCATGTTCTGGTGCTTCACGCAGGCGATGCCCTGACGGATCTCGGCGCGCTGGACGTTCTTGACGTAGCCCAGCATGCCCTGCTCGCCGAAATACTCGCGGGCGAGATTGTCGGTGGACAGCGCCGCCGTGTGATAGGTCGGCAGCGTGATCAGGTGGTGGAAGATGCCGGCACGCGTGGCCGAGTCCGCCTGGAAGGTGCGGATGCGCTCGTCGGCTTCCTGCGCCAGCGGAGTTTCGTCGTACTCCGCCTTCATCAGCTCGGCACGGTTGTACTTGCTGACGTCCTTGCCCGCTTCCTTCCAGGCGTCGTAGACCTGCCAACGGAAGTTGAGGGTCCAGTTGAACGACGGCGAGTTGTTGTAGGCGAGCTTGGCGTTCGGCACGACCTTGCGGATGCGATCGACCATGCTGGCGATCTGCTCGATATGCGGCTTCTCGGTCTCGATCCAGAGCAGGTCGGCGCCGTTCTGGAGCGAGGTGATGCAATCGAGCACGCAGCGGTCCGCACCGGTGCCGGGACGGAACTGGTAGAGGTTGGAGGGCAGCCGCTTCGGACGCATCATCTTGCCGTTACGGTTGATGATGACGTCGCCATTACGGGCGTTCTCCGGCGTCACCTCCTCGCAATCGAGGAAGCTGTTGTACTGGTCGCCGATGTCGCCGGGCTTGTGGCTGACGGCGATCTGCTGCGTCAAGCCGGCGCCGAGCGAGTCGGTGCGGGTCACGACGATGCCGTCTTCGACGCCGAGCTCGAGGAAGGCGTGGCGGCAGGCGCGGATCTTCGCCAGGAAGACCTCATGCGGCACGGTGACCTTGCCGTCCTGGTGGCCGCACTGCTTCTCGTCCGAGACCTGGTTCTCGATCTGCAGCGCGCAGGCGCCCGCCTCGATCATCTTCTTGGCGAGCAGATAGGTCGCCTCGGCGTTGCCGAAGCCGGCATCGATGTCGGCGATGACGGGGACGACATGGGTCTGGAAGTTGTCGATCTTCTCGATCAGCTCCTTCTCACGGATCTTGTCGCCTTCCTTGCGCGCCTTGTCGAGGCTGCGGAAGATGTCGTTGAGCTCGCGCGCATCGGCCTGACGCAGGAAGGTGTAGAGCTCTTCGATCAGGGCCGGCACCGAGGTCTTCTCGTGCATCGACTGATCGGGCAGCGGACCGAACTCGGAACGCAGCGCCGCGATCATCCAGCCCGAGAGATAGAGGTAGGTGCGATCGGTCTTGCCGAAATGCTTCTTGACCGAGATCAGCTTCTGCTGGGCGATGAAGCCGTGCCAGCACCCCAGCGACTGCGTGTACTTGGTAGGGTCGTTGTCATAGGCGGCCATGTCGGCCCGCATCAGCGCCGCGGTGTAGCGGGCGACGTCGAGGCCGGTCTTGAAGCGGTTCTGCAGGCGCATGCGGGCGACGGCCTCGGCCGTCACGCCGTTCCAGGTCGGCTTGGTCTCGAGAAGCGCCTGGGCCGCCTCGATCTCGCTCTGATACGAGGCCGGGCGCTGGAGCGCGTTGATGCCGCGGAGCTGGTAGTTCATGTGCCTGATCCTTTCACTGGCGATGGCTCGCCATCGACATTCTTGACAGTGCATTGCGAAATGCGTGTCAGGAGCTAAACGTGAAAACAGAAACTTCGTATAGAGGCCTTGTTTTTTATTGGTGATGTCATGTAACATCAGAACATGTAATAGATGTTATTTTGTAAATTCTGTAAAAATTGGTCAGTAGAGCGTCGGAGATCTGAGAAATGCCCGCCGATTCCGGCAAGAAACTCTTTGTCGGCCCGCGGTTCCGGCGGATCCGGCAGCAATTGGGGCTGTCGCAAACCCAGATTGCCGAGGGGCTCGGGATATCGCCGAGCTATGTCAACCTGATCGAGCGCAACCAACGCCCGGTTACGGCGCAGATCCTGCTGCGGCTGGCCGAGACCTATGATCTCGATTTGCGCGACCTCGCCACCGCGGACGAGGACCGCTTCTTTGCCGAGCTCAACGAGGTCTTCTCCGATCCCTTGTTCCGTCAGATCGACGTGCCCAAGCAGGAGCTGCGCGACCTCGCCGAGCTCTGCCCCGGCGTCACCCACGCGCTGCAGCGGCTCTACGCCGCCTATACCGAGGCCCGCCAGGGCGAGACGCTGGCCGCCGCGCAGATGGCCGACCGCGACGTCGGCACGCGCTACGAGGCCAATCCGGTCGAGCGCGTGCGCGAGCTGATCGAAGCCAACCGCAACTATTTTCCGGAGCTGGAGCAGGCCGCGGAAAATCTGCGCGACGAGCTGAACGTGCCGGCCGAAGGGCTGTACGCGGCGCTGGTCGCGCGCTTGCGCGAAAAGCATTCGATCCAGACCCGCATCATGCCGGTCGATGTGATGCGCGAGACGCTCCGGCGCTTTGATCGCCATCGCCGCCAGCTCCTGATCTCCGAGCTGGTCGACCCGCCCGGCCGCGCGTTCCAGCTCGCCTTCCAGCTCGGGCTTGGCGAATGTGCGCAGCATCTGGAGACCATCATCGGCCGCGCCGGACCGCTCGACGACGCGCCGCGGCGGCTGTTCCGCATCACACTCGGCAACTACTTCGCGGCCGCCGTGATGATGCCCTACCCGGCCTTCCTCGCCGCCGCCGAAGCACTCAACTACGACATCCACGTGCTGGCGCAGCGCTTCAATGCCGGCTTCGAGCAGGTCTGCCACCGCCTCACCACCCTGCAGCGGCCGAATGCGCGCGGCATTCCGTTCTTCCTGCTCCGCGTCGACAATGCCGGCAACGTCTCAAAGCGCTTCTCCTCCGGCACCTTCCCGTTCTCGAAATTCGGCGGCACCTGCCCGCTGTGGAACGTGCACTCGACCTTCGACACGCCGGACCGCCTGCTCAAGCAGGTGATCGAACTGCCCGACGGTACGCGCTATTTCTCGATCGCGCAGATGGTGCGCCGGCCCGTCGCGCCGCATCCGCTGCCGCAGCCGCGCTTTGCCATCGGCCTCGGCTGCGAGATCCGCCACGCCGCGCGCCTGACCTACGCCGCCGGCATGGATCTGGAGAAGACAGAGGGCACACCGATCGGCGTCAACTGCCGCCTCTGCGAGCGCGAAAACTGCGCCCAGCGCGCCGAGCCGCCGATCACGCGCACGCTGATCCTGGACGAGACGACGCGGCGGGTGTCGAGCTTCGCCTTCTCGAATGCACGAGAGTTGTGAGGGTATTCAGCTCTCGTGCCCCGGACGCGCAGCAGCGCTCTTGCGCTGCTGCGCTGCGTCCTGGGCACGAGACTGCCGCACTTCACGCCAGCGTATGCACGATCACCGGCCCGGCCGCCGCGCTCGCATGTCCTGCGAGCAGCGGGCCGAGATCCTTCTCGATCCAGGCGATGGCGCGCCTGTTCGCTTCCTCCGCCTGCTCGAACTTGTCGAAGATCGAGATCGCGGTCACCGTGTCGTCGCCGGCATAGACGACATAATAGGCGCGGAAGCCGTCGACGTCGCTGATGATCGGAACGGCACCGTCCTTGATGCGGCGCGCCAGCTCTTCCGCGCTCCCGCTTTTCGCCTTGGCCTGACGGATGGCGGCATACATGGCATCCTCCTTCCGGCTATCTGAAGCTTGGTGCTGTGAGCTTACACCTGACAGCAAACCCCGTCATCCTGAGGCGCTCACTATGAGCGCCCCCATAGTGAGCCAAGGATGGAGGGCCCGGATGCAGCATCCCGGCCGTGCATCCTTCGAGGCTCGGCTGACGATGCATCCGCATCGCCAGCCTCACACCTCGGGATGACGGGGAAGCAGTTTGCTGGCCTCGCCAATGGCCACTTCGAGCCGGCTCTCCTTTGGTTAACCCGGCCCTAATCCGCCTTCGCGATCTGCAACCAAGGATTAAGCACGCTTCAACATCGGTGCCTTAGTCTCGCCGCACTCACTTTTCGCAAACAACGGCGGCCTATTGTGCCGGGCGAAGTGACATCAGGGGGTTCATCATGCGCATTGCGTTGCTGCTGACCGCAACCATCGTCGGCGCGCTGTTTGCCAATCCATCCAGGGCCGGGGCGCTCGATGCGACCGCTGAGGCAGCGCAGGCGCTGCCGCCGGGCTTCCAGAGCTACCGCGGCTACATGTTCGACATCTCCGAGAACCGCGACCGCAAGGATGTTGCCAAGCTCACCGAGAACCTAAAGAGCCAGATCGACGTCGTCGAAGGCGTCGGCCTGTCCCCGCGCGTGCTGCGCTTCTTCCACACCGTTCCGATCGTCGCGAGCGAGCTCGCCTGCCTCGACGAAGGCGCCGCCACAGCCTGCTACGGCCGGGTCACGCCGGACATCCAACGCACCGCGCCCCGGACCCTTACGGTCTGGGACCACGACAAGCAGCGCTGGACCAATCCGAACGCCGTCGATCTCGCGGTCGATTCGGGGCTCGGCGTGATCATGCTGCGGCCGGACATGATGCGCTACGAAAAGGAGGCCGTGCTGCTGCACGAGCTCCTGCACGCCTATCACGCGCGGCTGCTGCCGGACGGCTACGCCAACAAGGGCGTGATCGGCTACTATGCCCTCGCCAAGTCCAAGGACCAGCTGCCCAAGGAATCCTATGCGATGAAGAACCCCATGGAGTTCTTCGCCGTGACCGCCAGCATCTTTCTCTCCGGAAAGAGCGAATTCCACGATCCGAAGTCGCGCGAGGCGCTCAAGGAGAAGATGCCGGACTATTACAAATACCTGGTCGGTGTGTTCGGCTTCGATCCCGAGCCGGCGGCCTCGAACGGCCCGGTCGCCTCGCTGAAGTGAGGCAGACCTGGCGTTCTCAAGCCAGACCACCCAAAAGCCGCGCGGAATGCGCGGCTTTTTTGTTTTGTCAGCCGGAAGCTGCGGATGACGCGCCGGCGGGAATTGCCAAGGCGGGGCCCGATCTGCATAGTCCCGCCGCATCGATATCGTTTTTCGAAGGGGATAAGAGAACATGGCGGAAGCCGACCTGGATGTCGTGATCCGGCAACTGGCCAGACAGCTGCATACGGGCCTGATGACCCGCGCCAAGGAGCGGCGGGATCGCTTCAACGGCCTTGCGGCCAAGGCCAAGGGCAAGGAGACCGGCGAGCGCTTCAAGATGCTGGCCAAGGCCACCATGGAGCAGGCCACCGCCGCCGCCAAGCGCCTGCAGATGTCCGCAGACAACGTCGCCGACAGCTACGCCCGATCGATGCGCCTGGCCGCCAGCACGCCGGTTGCGGTGAAGGAGAAGACGGTGAAGGAGAAGACGGCAAAGAAGGCAATGGCGAAGAAGGCCAAGAAGGCGAAGTAGTGGATGCTTTCTTTCTTCTCCCCTTGCGGGAGAAGGTGGCATAGGCGGCCTTCAGCCGCCGTTCTTAGGAACGCCGAAACGAAGCTTCGGCTATGGCGCCGGATGAGGGTTCTTTCCGCTCGCCAGACTGTTCGTGAGGATAGAAACTCTCACCCGGCTTCGCTTGCAGCGGCGAATGCCGCTTTAGGTATCTCTCACCGCCTTGGCACGGCGAGCGGCTCGGCGCTGGCGAGCTCGGCGAGCCTGGCGCGTGCGGCCTCGCGGGCGCGGACGTCTTTGCCGGCCGGCAGCGTCAGGGCGGCTTCAAAATCGGCGCGCGCGTCGTCGATCTGACCTCGGGCGAGGAATGCCAGACCCCGATCAAGGCGGGCTTGTGCGTCCGAGGGATCGAGGCGAACCGCCGTGTTGTAGCTCAGGATGGCGCGATCGAGATCGCCCGTGGCGGCAAGCGCGAGACCGCGTTGGTGATAGGGTGCGGCGAGCTTGGGATCATGCGCGATCGCCTCGTCGTAATCCGCAATGGCAAGCTCGAGATCGCCGTTCTGCCGGCGCGCCAGCGCCCGGTCGCGATAGAGCGAGGCGCGGTTGGGATTGAGATGGATGGCCTCGTCGAAATCGGCGATGGCGCGCTTGAAATCGCCGTGGCGCAGCGCGATCCGCCCGCGCCCCTCATAGGCGAAGGCGATCAGCGAGCCCCGCAGCGGCGAGAAGCCGATCACGGCCGAGCAGATGTCGGGATCGTCTTCGTCGCCGCAATTGACGACCATGTGCGTGGACAGGCCGACGAGCACGCAAAGGACGATCAGCAATGGTACGGCAGCTCTGGTCATCTTCGACGGCAGCCGGCAGAGGGCCGGCCGCGCATCCCCTTTCGAAGGAATGGTCACGCCGAACTGTTAACACCGGCGGGGACGACCCCATGTGCGCCAGGTCACAAAGCCGGACGCAAATCCCTACCGGTTCCGTTAGCCCCAAGGCCCGCGTGAGGGGCCAGGCGAGGACGAGTGGCCCCAGGGACCGCGCGGCGGGTAGTTCTCGTTGGCGCCGACCGACGGTGCCGCGCGCGTGCCGAGCTCGGCCGCGAGTTGGTGGAGGGCGGCAACGCGGTTCTGCGTCGAGGGATGGGTGGCGAACAGATTGTCCACGCCGTGGCCCGACAGCGGATTGATGATGAACATGTGCGCGGTCGCGGGATTTCGCTCGGCCTCGAAATTCGCGACCTGGTGGGCGGCACCCTCGATCTTCACCAGCGCGGAGGCCAGCCACATCGGCTGTCCGACGATGCGCGCACCGAGATTGTCCGCGGCATATTCGCGGGTGCGGCTGATCGCCATCTGGACCAGCATGGCACCGAGCGGGGCGAGGATCATCAACAGGATCGAGCCGACGATACCCGGACCGCTGTTGTTGTCACGGTGGCCGCCGAAGAACATGCCGAACTGCGCGAGCATGGAGATGGCGCCGGCGATCGTCGCGGTGATGGTCATCAAGAGCGTGTCGTGATGCTTGATGTGCGCGAGCTCGTGCGCGATCACGCCGGCGAGCTCATCGCGGCTGAGCTGGCGCACAAGACCGGTGGTAACGGCGACCGCGGCGTTTTCAGGATTGCGGCCGGTCGCGAATGCATTGGGCTGCATCTCGTCCATCAGGAACACGCGCGGCATCGGCAAGCCTGCACGGCCCGCGAGCTCGGCGACGAGGCCGACCAGCTCCGGCGCGGTCGAACGGTCGACCTCATGAGCCCCATACATCGAGAGCACCATGCGGTCGGAGTTCCAATAGGTGAAGAGATTGGTCGCGGCGGCAATGACGAGCGCGATCATGGCGCCGGAGGCGCCACCGATCAGATAGCCGACGCCCATGAACAGGGCGGTCAGGCCTGCAAGCAGCATTGCGGTACGAAGATAGTTCATGGCCGTCCCTCCTGGCCGGCCGCGGCCGCTGGAACGCCTGCAGGCCGGCACATATCAGGTGGGGATGACCCCGGCCGGGGTGCAAGGTTTCCGGGTGCGTCGCGGAGCCGCGGCACTTGACCCGGGCCGGAACGGCCGGGCACGATCGCGGCCATGCAATTCGACATTCTCGGCGAGATTACCGACGTCGAAACTTTCGCCAGCGGCTCGGGTATCGCGAAATTGCCCGGCTGCGGCGAATCTACGGAGGGACGCTGGCGAAAGCGCAAGGGTATTGCCCAAGTCCGATTATGCGATGGCTCTACCCATCTCGCTGAGATACATTGGTATGAAGCTGGCGGTATCGGCCGCAAGGAATTCAAGATCAAGAACATGTTCCGTGAATCATGACGAAGTCGCGAAGCAACCAACTGGTAATCTGCGTGACGAGGATTACCTTCATCCGAAAACCTTCCTTCGCGACACAGCCCTTCCTCTCGCGGTGAAACGCGCCGTATTGGCCGCCTAGCGGCTTCCCCTGACAGCACCAGAGATATTGATGTCGATGAACTGCTTTGGTTCTCGCCTTGCGATCGCAACGATCGCGGTCTCGCTTGCCCTCGCCCTACCCGCCTCCGCCCAGTTCGCGCCGCCGTCCCCCAGGCCCGTCGCGCCAAAAGCAACGGCCCCCTCGCCGCGCGCGCCCTCGTGCCATAACGGCGCGAGCTTCGATCGCTTCCTGGCCGACGTGAAGCAACAGGCGGCGGCCGCCGGCGTGTCGCAGCGCGCAATCGCGGAGGCTTCGCCCTATCTCGTCTACGACCAGGGCATCGTCAATCGCGACCGCGGCCAGCGCGTGTTCGGCCAGCTCTTCACTGAATTTGCCGGACGCATGGCTGCGCCCTATCGCATGCAGAACGGACAGCAGCACATCAAGCAATACGCTGCCGCGTTCGCGCGCGCCGAGAAGGAGTATGGCGTACCGCCGGCCGTGATCGCCGCCTTCTGGGGGCTCGAGAGCGACTTCGGCGCCAACATGGGCAACCTGCCGACGCTGAAATCACTGGTGTCGCTCGCCTATGATTGCCGCCGCTCCGAGATGTTCGTGAACGAGACCATCGCCGCGCTGAAGATCATCGACCGCGGCGATCTGCATCCCGACGAGATGATCGGCTCCTGGGCCGGCGAGCTCGGGCAGACTCAATTCCTGCCCGTGCATTACGTCAACTACGCCGTCGATTATGACGGCGACGGGCGGCGCGACCTGTTGCACTCTGGGGCTGATGTAATCGGCTCAACCGCGAACTACATCGCAAACGGATTGAAGTGGCGGCGCGGCGAGCCATGGCTGGAAGAGATCAAGGTGCCGCCAAATCTGCCCTGGGAGAAGACCGATCTCACGGTGCGGGAGCCGCGCTCGACATGGGCGCAGTTGGGCGTGACCTATCCCGACGGACGACCGCTGCCGAGCGACAACCTGCCGGCCTCCGTGCTGCTGCCGATGGGACGGACCGGTCCTGCCTTCATGGCATACGCGAATTTCGCGGCCTACACGGAGTGGAATAATTCGCTGATCTATTCGACCACGGCTGGCTATCTCGCCTCGCGCATCGCGGGCGCGCCGCCGATGCGCAAACCTGCCGCGCCGGTCGCGCAGCTGCCGTTCAATGAACTCAAGCAATTGCAGCAGCTCCTCGTCCAAGCCGGCTTCAATGTCGGCAAGATCGACGGCGTGCTCGGCCAGCAGAGCCGCGCGGCCGTGAAGGCAATGCAGATCAAGTACGGCCTGCCGGCGGATTCCTGGCCGACGGCAGAGCTGCTCGCCCGCATGCGCGGCAGCACGGCGCAGGCGCAACCGGCGGGCGTGGTGCGCTAAAGCATGATCCGGAAAAGTGCGAAGCGGTTTTCCGGAAAGATCATGCGTAAACAACAAGCTAGAGCGCGATGACGATTCATCCAAATCCCATCGCGCTTTAAGCCCTCCTCTCATGCCCCGCGACCCGGCTACGCCAAGGCTTCGCCCGGGTGAAGGTCCAGGGGCGCCGAAGCTTTAGCGAAGGCGGCCGGCGGGGCATCCAGTACGCCGCGGCCTCTCGGTCAATCACTGCCGTCTCGGCTTACTGGATCGCCCGTCTTCGCGGGCGATGACACCTGGAGAGAATTTTCGCATTGCACAAGCCGCTTCTCGCGATTGTATTTTTCCATGACATTCCCATGTGAGTAACTCAGGTTTTCTCCTGAGATTTTCCTTCATCGAAGCGAGTATCACATGTCCTTCCACGACGCCGTCGTTCCCGCCTATTTGCAAATGCTGAACAGCCTGACCGGCCTGCTCACCAAGGCCGAGGCGCATTGCGCAGCGAAAAAGATCGACCCGGGCGTGTTGCTCGGCTCCCGCCTCTTCCCGGACATGCTGCCGCTGTCGAAGCAGATCCAGCTCGTCAGCGATTTCGCCACCAAGGGCTGCGCGCGGCTGACCCACAGCGAGGTGCCGTCGACGCCCGACACGGAGACCAGTTTCGCGGAATTGAAGCAGCGGCTGGCGAAGACGATCGACTATGTGAAGTCGTTCAAGCCCGAGCAGTTCGAAGGCGCCGATGTCAGGGACGTCACCTTCCCGGCCGGCCCCGACAAATCCATCACCATGAAGGGCCAGCAATTCCTGAGCTCGTTCTCGCTGCCGAACTTCTATTTCCACGCCGCGATCGCCCACGGTATTTTGCGCCACAACGGCGTCGAGATCGGCAAACGCGATTTCCTGGGTGCAAACTGATTGCGATTGCACGGCCACGACAGCCGTATTCTACTGTCGTGGCCAAAATGGCGTATGAATTGTGCTACGCGGGCGTTGACGCGTAGCTCGCCTGCACTTTCCGTATGGCTCATCCCTTGCGCCTGATGTCGCGATGCACAAGTGTTCAAGACCTCTCACCGCCTGGAAGCATTTCCCATGAGCCGTTCGACCAATTTGCTTGAGACCTACAAGCTCGGCCCGATCACGCTGGCCAACCGCCTGGTCATGGCGCCGCTGACGCGCAACCGCGCCGTTCCCGGCACGTTCGTGCCCGGCGCACTCGCCGCCGACTATTACGCCCAGCGCGCCTCCGCAGGCCTCCTGATCACTGAAGCGAGCCAGATTTCGCAACAGGGCCAAGGCTATCAAGACACGCCCGGCATCTACTCGAAAGATCAGGTCGCCGGCTGGCGCAAGGTCACCGACCGCGTCCACGAGCGCGGTGGCAAGATCTTCATCCAGCTCTGGCATGTCGGCCGCATCTCGCATGTCGATCTCCAGGCGAATGGCGCAGCTCCGGTCGCGCCAAGCGCGATCCGCGCCAAGGGCAAGACCTTCGTCAACGGCGGCTTCGCCGACGTCTCCGAGCCGCGCGCACTCGAGCTTTCCGAAATTCCCGGCATTATCGACGACTTCAAGCGTGCGACGAAGAACGCGCTGGAAGCCGGCTTCGACGGCGTCGAGATCCACGGCGCCAACGGCTATCTGCTCGACCAGTTCGCACGGGACGGCGCCAACAAGCGCACCGATGCCTATGGCGGCTCGATCGAGAACCGCGCGCGGCTGATGCTGGAAGTCGCCGGGGCTGTTGCCACTGAGGCCGGCAGCGACCGCACCGGCATCCGCATCTCGCCGGTGACGCCGGCGAACGATCTCTCCGACAGCAACCCGCAACCGCTTTTCGACCACATTGTCGACGGCCTCAGCGCGCTCAAGCTCGCCTATCTCCACGTCGTCGAGGGCGCCACCGGCGGCCCGCGCGACATCGCGCCGTTCGACTATGCCTCCTTGCGCAAGCGGTTCTCCGGCGCCTACGTCGCCAACAACGGCTACGATTTCGACCTCGCCACCAAGATGCTGGAGGCGAACGCGGCCGATCTCATCGCCTTCGGCAAGCCGTTCATCTCCAACCCCGACCTGGTCGAGCGGCTGAAGCAGGGCGCAGGCCTGAACGACTGGGACAAGACCACGTTCTACGGCGGCGGCGCCAAGGGGTATACGGACTATCCGACGCTGGCGGCCGAGCCGGCGGAGTAGCCGCCCCGTCGTCACTCCATCCTCCGTCATTGCGAGGAGGCAGTGACAAAATTGCGAAGCAATTTTGCACTGATGCGACGAAGCAATCCAGACTGCATCCGCGGAACGACTCTGGATTTGCTTCGCTGCGCTCGCAACGACTGTGCGGCAACAGGATCCGCTCACCACTTGAGAAGGCCGGGGCCGCTGCCGGCCTGTGCCTGCCGGCAGGCTCACGCCAATGCGCGCGTCTCGCTCTCCGCAGCCACCATGCGTTCCACGATGCGACGCATGCGCTGCGGGGCGGCATCGATGGCGAGACGGATTGTCTTGGCATTGGGGCGGGCCTGCGCGACCTTCTCGATTCGCTCCAGAATCTCCTTGTCCTCGTTAAAGGCGATACGGAAATCGGCGTGCAGGCGCTGATCGACGTCGCCGTCGTCAAGCGCAAAATTGCGCACATGGAGCCAGTGATCGATGCAGATGTGGTCGTCGACCGGCGTGATGAAGTGGCATGCGAAGATGCGCAGTCCACAGTCCCGGTCAATGGGATCTGCGATCTTGCCGGCATCCGCGCTGCCGAAATCGATTACCGCGATACAGGGCGCGATATAGTCATAGTAATGCCAGCGATCGACATTGCCGGCGAAATTGCCGTACTTGGCGAACAGCGGGATCGGCGGCGCGTTCCTGATCCACCGCCACACCAGCACGCCATCCTCGGAAAAGGTGTGCTCCACCGGAATGTCTTCGCTGGCCGAATTGCCGAGCGTCGACAGGTGGACGAAGCTGACATGCGCGGGATCGCAGAGATTGTCGGCAAGGTTGAGATAGTTGGTTTCGATTCGAAGAGCGTCTCCTTCCGCCGCATGCCAGTCGTTCTGACCGTATTGCGGCAGATCATAGATCCGCGAGGGGTCGGCGAGCGCGGGATCGCCGGGCCAGATCCAGACCAGCCCCATCTTCTCCCTGAGCGGATAGGACGACACACGTGCATTCGGCGGGATCATCGGCTGCCCCGGAATCCGGACACAGCGTCCGTCGGCCCCGAACGTCATGCCGTGATAGCCGCACTCGATCGCATCGCCCTTGAGCTTGCCCATCGACAGCGGCGCCAGCCGGTGTGGACATGCGTCGTCGAGCGCAACGACGCCACCCCCTTCGCTGCGATAGACGACAAGGTCCATGCCGAGGATGCGGTGGCGCGACAGCGAGCGCGTGACGTTGCGAGACCACGTCAGCGGGTACCAGGTATTGCGGGGAGCGAACAGGTTCATGCGGCACCTCTAGTTCTTGAGCTTGGCCATGACCTCGGCGTCGGCGGGCTGGTAATCGGCACCGTCGACATAGCGCCAGTCGGTCATTATGCCCTGGCCGTCTCGCACTGCGAGCTTGCCGACGTAGACGCCCATGGTGGATTGATGATCGATCGCACGGAACGCGATCGGCCCCACCGGCGTATCGACCTTCAGATGTTCCATCGCCTTGATCAGATCGTCGGACTTGGTCGAGCCGGCGGTCTCGATCGCCTTCGCGAGGACCAGCGTGTTGGTGTAGCCGATGAGCGCGCCGATGTTGGGCGGCTCCTTGAATCGGGCGATATAGGCCTTCAAGAACGAGTCATGCTGAGGCGTCTTGATCTCGCTCCAGGGATATCCGGTCACGATCCAGCCGGGCGGCGCCTCATCTTTCAGCGGTGCCAGATATTCCGGCTCGCCGGAGAGAATGCTTACCACGGCGCGGTTCGCGAAGGCATTTCGCGTCGATCCCTCGCGCACGAGCTTGACAAGGTCCGATCCGAACGTCGCATTGAAGATGGCATCCGGGTTCTCCCCCGCCATTGCCTGCACGACTGCACCGGCATCGATCTTGCCGAGCGGCGGCCACTGCTCGGAGACGAATTCGACGTCGGGCTTCAATCGCTTCAGTTCGCGCTTGAAGCTCGCCACCGCCGCCTGACCGAACTCGTAGTTCGGTGCAATCGTCGCCCAGCGCCGCGCGGGGAACTTGGCCGCCTCCTCTGCCAGGATGGAGGCCTGGGTATACGTGCTCGGCCGCAGCCTGAACGTATAGCGATTGCCCTTCTCCCAGATGAGAGCATCGGTCAGGGGCTGCGAGGCGAGGAAGAATGTCCGCTTCTGCTTGGCGAAATCGGCGACGGCAAGGCCAACATGGGAGAGGATCGTGCCCGTCAGGAGCTCGACCTGCTCACCGTCGACGAGCTGACCGGCTGCGGTGATGGCCACGTCCGGCTTGCCGGCGTCGTCGCGGGCAATGATCTCGAGCTTGCGGCCGAGCACGCCCCCTTTCCCGTTGATCTCGTCGCGCGCGAGCTCCCAGCCCTGGCGATAACCGCGGGTCCCCAGCGGGAGGGCCGAATAGCTTGAGATCTCGCCGATCTTGATCGGCGGTGGCTCTGCGGCCCGGCCTGGGGCGCAGGCCACCGCCAGGATAAGTCCGACGAACTTCGCAGCAGCCGAAATGCGCATATCAGCCTCCCGCCATTGGGACTCGCGTATGTATGTAGTACTTACTACATAGCGAATACCACGGGCTGATGGTTGTCAATGGCGAAGAATCGGCGGGGCTTGCCAAAAAAGCGCCAGGCCCCATCCTGCTGGCTGTGATTCCCTGGGATACGCAATGGCCAACGATACAGAGCTGCCAGCCCGCACACTGGCCGGCCCGCGCCTCAAGCGGGCGGCCAAGCGGAAAAGGGCCTCAACGGTTCGACGGACGCGAGCGCCCGATCAGACCCGTGAAGCCATTCTGCGTGCGGCCGTCGCCGAGTTTGCCCGCGAAGGCTACGGCGGCGCGCGGGTCGATCGCATCAGCAAGGCCGCCAAGAGCAACGACCGGATGCTCTATTATTACTTCAAGAGCAAGGAGAAGCTCTTTCATCAGGTCATCGAGCATTGCTATGCCGACTTGGTCGCGTCGGAAGAGGCGCTCGATCTCGATTTTTCCAGCCCGCGCCAGTCGCTGGCGGCGCTGGTTGCCTTCAATTGGAACTACTATTGGGCCCATCCGGAGCTATTGAGCATTCTCGCCACGGAAAATCTCTTCAAGGGCCGTCACGTCAAGAACAATATCCGTCGCAGCTTCGCCAATACGCAGCTCGGCATGCTTGAGCGCGTGCTCCAGAGCGGGGTCGAACGGGGCGAGTTCAGGGCGGACTGCGACCGCTTCCATCTTTATCTGTCGATCCTCTCGCTCACCTATTTCTACCGCGCCAACCTCTACACGTTGTCGAGTTACACGCAGATCGATCTTGCGGACCAGGCGATGCGGAACGCCTGGCTGGCACACGTGCAGAAGATGATCGAAGATTCTGTGAAGCGGAAGGAGTAAGGTCGGCGAAGTGAATGCGGCATGAATCGGGTAGGAGGAAGCCTCGCGGCTTCCCCCTCCCACACCACCGTACGTACGGTTCCGTATACGGCGGTTCGTCAAGCACGATTGAGATGGCGGTGCAGCCCGATGAGGGACGGCAGACCGAGCTG
>Ga0209489_100086_pt1 | contig 124998 bp, 50 predicted proteins | sample SiratrowhiteBW_FD_187527 | JGI IMG/M metagenome (GOLD analysis project Ga0209489, IMG submission 187527) | Root nodule microbial communities of legume samples collected from California, USA - Siratro white BW (SPAdes) (version 2) | ecosystem: Host-associated > Plants > Roots > Nodule | place...
CTCTAAAATTAAAAATTATCATCTTAATATCATATGCTACTAATTAATAACTTTTATCTTAAACGAAATATTAAATAATAAGTTTTACATATATATATATATATATATATATATATATATATATATTTATATATTAAAAAACGCTTAGTTATATAAATATTTACTAAATTTTTAATAGATTAACTAACGTCTCTAATTGAATAAATTAAAATGATTATCACATTTATATCTTAAATTAATTCATTAATTAGTAATTAAAAGTTAATTTATTAGTATTAATTATTTAAATTATATAAATAATATATATTTACATATTTTAAATAATATAATATAAATAAATTAATTTTTTTAATTTTTTTTTTTAAAAAGTGACCAGGCATGTCAACCAGTCTCATCATTTACTAGTTTGACATGTAAGAGGAAACTGATCAAAAGAAACTACCCTTAAAAAAGGCAATTCACTTATCAGATTGAGACGGGGTGATATTGATCCTCCCAACTTCCTCTTTTTGTATGTCTAATTAGTTTAAAGATATAAGAGTATTTGCGTAAATAGTTGGTTGACATTTTAATTTTATTTAAACTTTGTTAAGATAAATAAGTAAGTGTTTGATATTTAGAAATTACCATCTATTTTTATTAAATAAAAGATTAACCTTAACATACAACCAACCTTAAAAAAAATTCTTACCTTTTGTTTTTATTTTGTAAATTTAAATCACCTTCAAGATTAACAACATATTAACATTAATGTATTCTTTTAATAAATTATCTTTAAGATTAAGTACATTAATTTTTACTTTAATAAACTGTGACAATTCTTAAAAACAAAACATTTAATTATCTTAATTATTAATGGTTTTAAAAGATATACATAATAATATGTGTGTGTTTAACTCTTTTTTGTGTATACACCTTTCTTTGTTTTTAGTTACTGAAAATTACAATAGTAATCCTATTTTTTAATTATAATATTATAGAAGTTAATAAAAATGTATTTTTATAAATTTTTTTATATACATTTTTATGACTTTAATATAAACTTTAATAACTTTTTTTATATTTTATAATTATTGCAATAATTAATTTTTAATTATAAATATATTTTTTACTATCATAAAAAAATACGTATCTGCTTGTGTTTCACTAGTATTTAATAATAATAGTATGCAACTAATAAAAAAAAACTACTTTACTTTTATACGTGTTTGAATTGTTTTTTCTATACACAGTTTTTTTACCATTTTTATTCTTATAAACACAATCAGCTTTATTGGTTCAATAATTTATAAGAAACTATTATTGTGATAGCAAAACACAAGTGCTCCTATTATGCAATTATAATATCTTAAACATCAATAAAAAAAAGTTCATTTTCATAATTATTTTTTGTGTGCTCATTTTTTACAATCTTTTATCTAAATTTTAAAAATTATTTTATATTTCAATCATTTTTATAATAATTATTTTTTTTACAATTTTTTTTATTATCATAAAAAAGTAGCAGTTGCAAAAAATATGTTTCCACTATTATAAATAATAAATGTAAAAAATGAACTTACATAAAATAATTATATTATAAAGAATGATCACACTAAAGAAACTCCACTTTATATTATTAATAGAATATAGTTATCAATTTTCTTCCATCTATATTTTAAAATTATTATTCAATTTTGTTGGAATTTCTGTAGAAGGTAGACCAAGAAAATTTAATAAATATATAAGAAATTATGAGATTATTTAAAATTCAAAATTTTAAAATTATGTTTTTGTTGATATTTTTTTTATATCTCACTCAATTTTTTATTTTTGTTTAATGTAAGATTTCTAATGTTTCGGTCAGTAATTATAATTGAAATTTTTATTTACCCTTTCGGAAGCGATGGAATTATTTCAATAGCTAAATTCATTCGCTAAATTATCTATTCCTCAAAGTACTATAAGTGATATAAAAATGTAAATATTATGAAGAAAAAACAAAATATGAAAGCGTGTATGGAGACAATGGAGGAAAAGATCGAAAAGATTAATACTTGAAAACTTGTATACTGTTAGTATGAAAAAGTAATAATGCAAATAAAAATCTAAATATGCATGCATAAACAAATTTAAAACATGAGTTTAGGTTTGCTAAATATGAAAGAATTTAAGATCATGAAAGACTATTATTTTAGAATAATTTGTTATAATAAATTTTTATTTTACTTTCAATTAGAATCGTATTTTATTTGTGTATTATTTGTGAGCTAATGGCTAATATTAATGTAATGACGATAATTTTTTAATACAAAAGTTGTATATTGGAGGGGCAATAGAATAAAGGAAACAAGAGGTCATCCCAAGTTAAAGTATTTGGTGGGTTTTTTTTTAACAATAAAGAATGATAATTACAAGAACACTTCAGGAGTGTTCCAATCCTTATATAAAAGAAAAAAATCTCTTTCCCAAACATAAAAAACTAACCCAAGCTACAAAGAAAAGCATTGCTATTGCAAAATGACTACAAGTCCAACCAAAAAGTAATATAGCCAACTGAAAAAAAAAAAAATAACAAGCAAACCCACAATCCCAACGAAAATAACACCAATCCCCCTTTCATAGAATACAAAGCGAGAACAAAGTCAGTCTACTACAATGACTACAACATAAAGGTGACGATCGACTCTGAAACTTTCTGCAACACTAAACTATCTCCATTAGTAGTTGACTGTAAAAACAATGTCTTCATCCCTTGTTCTAAGTAGCATGTCTGCATCTGCATCCATCTCGTATCTCAATGTTCTACTTCCCAATCTTTGCTGCTGGATTCTTCTTGAATGTTGTCCTGCAAATAAACCAACCAAGATACTGCGCAAGACTCTCACCCGTCTACCCCAACCCTCGAAAACCAAAGTCCACACTTCAGAATCTATCAAACTTCTCTTAAACAATCTATAGGATGCATATACCATTCCAAAAATGTACCTCATAATCTACAACCGCCAAATTTTGTCCAGGACCAAGCATGCAATTGTGTCAGTACAAATAACTCTATCTCATCCACCTGACCACCGACCACCGTTAAAAATAATCCTATTTCTCTAAGTCCAAATTACTTTAGCTATAACGAGCGTATCCCTTTCCAAACACGTTCTGAAGCATTTGGTGGTGATTTCAAGTCAAACTAAAGTATAAACTTATTCAAAAATGACCCTAAAATATATACTTTCTTTAAAATTATAGAATCATTCATGACATTAAAAACTTAAAATTATAAAAAGTAATAGAATTTGACATATTCGCAAAAACTTTCAGACCAAATAGTCGCAAAACTCGTTGTTTCTAAAACTAATCATCAATAACTTCTTGTCTGAAATGAAAAAACATAAAAAGGGTAACACTAATCTGCCATCAACTTCTAAATTACACCTATACCTCGTATAGGATTTCATCACCAATTATTGTTCAAATTTCAAATTTCAAACTAAAGGCAAATAAAATCACATGTCTTTGTTGAGAATTCCGGACATTAATATTCAATTCAAATGCTCTTCAGGATTCCGGACTTCTATTCATTGTTGGGGTCCTGCAGGTTTATCTGCGTGAAGAACAACAGCATTCTTATCAGATACATATATTTGGAAGTTTTTTAAGGTAAAAATAAATAAATAAATTTGACTTGTAATATGATAATCTTAATAAAAGAAAAGGTTTCTATGATGAGTAATGGTGCTAGGATAACAAATCAGAGATAGGTTTTTCATAAACAATTAGAGGAGAATTTTTTTTTATAAATTAAAATTGATTAATATATAACTAAATTTGCAAAAACTCTTCTATAGCTTTTCAAAATATAAATCTTTTAACTTCTACATAAATTAATTTGAGTTTATGAAAAACTTATTTAATTTTTAATACTTTTGAAGAAAATTATCCAAACAAATTTAATATTACTCCAACAAGTAGAATGTTTTATAGAAAGTTAAAGTAATTACCAGACTTTCTTGCGTTGAACAACCTGAGAAGGGGGTCAATGGGAACGCCAGCCCTCTCAAATGCAGGATCATACATAGCATTCACAAACGGACTGAAATTTAAGACCATGAAAGTGTTTAATTTTTTTGTACTCAATAGTAGAAATGAAGGAAAATTATGGATGGAAACTACTATGCTTCTAGAAATCTAAAGAAATATGAAGATATCATAAGTGATAAGACGAAGAGAATGAAAAATGTTATGTAGGTATTGATGTTACTAGAAAAGTGAAAAGCAAAAAATGGTAAATGCAGCTAAGAACCTTGCAGTTTCAGCAGAAGAGGAAGTGTTTGCTGGGGTCTGATCTTCATTCACTGCAGCAGCAGCAGGAGCAGCAGCAGGAGCAGCAGCAGGAGCAGCAGCAGGAGCAGCAGGAGCAGCAGTAGCAGCAGTTTGGTTTCCTTGGGATAAAGATGATCTCCCAACATTTTCTCTTGAGGACGAACCCCTCTGCAACAAGTCAAAATTAACCAAGCAGAATACCACAAAATCTCATTATGGTTCCATTACAACAGAAACATCTTCATGCATGACCAAGAAAAATGGTTACCTTTCGACGTTTATAAGGTGAAGATGCCTCGCCTGGTTCAAAATGTTTCCTGGGACGACCACGACGTGGGGGTTCTCGCTGTGCCTGCTGCTATAATGTTCAATTTACCACATTTAGTTTAACTGTCTATGTTGAAATATATCTTACAAATTTCTAGAAACTTATAAGGTAGCTGTTAAGAATTCAATACAAATTCCTTCAAGTCCCAAGTAAGATCAACAAGAAGAAGATTAATAAATTTATTATCTTCAAATTTTAGAATGAAGATGATATATTAGTCTTTATATAGGTTTGCTTATATTATACTAAATTTCTCTATGTATCCTCTGAAAGTAACAATAGTTATAGAAAAAATTTTAGAGAATTGAAAATATATATGTTCTAGACTATTGTAAAGTAAGTAGAGACAACTAAGGAGAAGTGTTTCACAGTATAAAGTTGAGTTGCAAAGATATTACCAAACTACCTGAAGTCAAATTTGAAACTATAGTATACAATATTTACTTTTCTAATATATCATATAACATAGTATACATGTACATGCAACATTTTCTTAACACTTAGCATCCAAGTGTCCGCTGGCTATGGTGTAGACCAGAAGATATTTTAATTAATCTAAAACAGTTATTCTATATTATCATCACTGTGTTAAAAAGACAAAATAGTATTAAGAAATTCTCACCCTTGGAAATGGTAGATTCAAACTTGGACTTTGCTGTAGACTAGTATAAGGACCATAAGTAACCAATGATCTGTCACTTTGATTCAGCATGTTCAGACCTGGTACTGAAGTTTGCGTCCTGTATGCGATTCAACAATACAGTGAGAACTTGAAACGTGTAAGGATTTTGCCAGTTCTTTTGTTACTTCAAATATATTAAAGCAACTCAATAGAATTCTGAACATGTTTTGAAGTTCTACCCAATACATAAAATTGTTTAAAAAACGTATATACCTAAAAGATGAAGGTATAGAAAGTCCACTGTCAGCACGCTGTGAAGTGATTGTGTTCACAGAAAAAGGTGGTACTTGCAGCAGTTGTGTCCCCTGTGATCTTTCAGGTCTAGTAATGGTGAAAAATGTTAACATATAGGCAATTACAAAAATATGAAGCCTGTTTGAATAAAATGCTAACATAGGCTGAAAAATAATTAATGCTAGTGAAAAACATGATACCTTAAAAGGCTTGAAATATGAGACACTTGGTTGTTAAAAAGTTGGGCACTTGGTCCTTCAGTGGGCCTAGTACCTGGAAACCCCATAGCGGCAGAGTTCAGTGCTGAAGGAGATGTGAAGGAGGATGACAGAGATGTAGGTCCAATCAACGAGGAGTTATTATGCTGCATAAAACCAGTGTTCTGCAACAATGGATTGTATTGGTTTCCTTGATCTTGCATCCAAAGTGGCCTTTCAAAATTAAAAAAATAAGATGAATTACTAAGAAATTACTGTAGAACTCAAATAATGTTCAACCTTTGAAAACAACAGTATGTATACATGTATATATATGATAAAGAAATGTCACCTAGTAATTCTTGGGAGATTAAAATGTCTATTTGTTTTGGTTGCATAGAGTTTTTTTTTTCCTTTTCCTTTCTTTTCATGATAGCATGTGGTCAATTAATCTATTTAGAATTGGTCAATACTATATAAAATCTTTAATATGAATATTGAATAAAATAACAAGTCAAATCAATCATTAAAAATAGTCAAAGTTAGACTTCAAAAAATTTAGGCATCATAAGTAAAAATTTAACTTTAGAATTTTTTTAAATAAATTTTATTCAAAAAGCTCTCATTTAGTCTTAAAATTTCCAGTATTTGCTTGGACAAAAAAAAAAAAAGTCTAAACAAATTTCACTCCTAAGAAACAATGCATAAATATATGTAATATATATCAAGAACCCAATTATTGAATTCTGGTTCAAACTACGAATAGTCAAGCTAATGATTAAACTGGGAATTATAAAGTCATTTCAACTACATAAATGATATGTAATGTTTCATGTAAACCATTTAAACTAAAAATAGATAAACAACTCAAGCAAAAGTGAGGGCAAACTTAACTATATACAAGTTTGTGGAGTATTTATTTAAGAGAATAAAAATAAAACAATTAAATAATAATTTAAGATTTGCCTAGAGATTCAAATGAGTGAGTATATAGGTAATTTACCTCTGCGAATTCCAAGCACTGTGAGGGTTAGGGTTAATAGCATGATTGTTAAGAGCAAACATTGGAGATATTTGGTTAGTCATGAAATGACTACTTGTTGCCTCATTCCCTGCTGCTCGTGTCTCCATTTGCTAATGAGTTATGATAGACAACAATATTAATAATGATGTCAACTTGATATATAAAAGATGGTTCATGCAGAACATTGAAACATGTTTTGAAAAGAGCTTAAACTCACGGAGTTTTGCTGAAAAAAAGCTGGATACTGGGACGACTGCTGATTGATTCCACTAAAATCTTGGTTTCCTAAGATATTTCTCCCCACCAGCTGATTGTTTGTGTTTTGCTGGTTGTGCTGACCAAGATCAGGTATCCTACAACACAACAAAATATAGACAAAAGACACAGTATAAGTTGTTATGAAGGAGATATATAATGACTGCAAAATCCATATTATAGATAGCTAGGAAGACCTACAGAGGTAAATTGCTGTTCTGAGGGAGAGAGAACTGATTGTAGTAATTCACTGGAGTCATATTCTGGCTGGGAACAGATTGACCAGCACCTTCAGAGATTAATCCCACCTAATCAAATAAAATGTTAATAATTGTACAAATATTACTCATTGCTTGCAACTATTGGTGTTATTGTTTTTGGGCTGATAAAAAAAATTTGTGTTTTTGTTGATATATACATACATTAATATCAGCCAAATCCATATCAATATACTCAGTCTTACAAATTATGATAATACATATGTCATATATTATATATTACATATGAATTAATCATGAAGTTACCATGGATGGTATGTAATAGTTCGGTTGGATTTCATCCGGTAATGGAGCTAAAGCAGCAGCGTTTGGTGCTGACTGCGGCAACTGATAAGAATTATCCACTGAAAGCTGTGGTAGGTTTCTTGAATTTGCATCTCCGGAGAAGTTGAAAGTATGATCGGTACTTTGTGCCTGATTTGGTGTTGCTACCACAGTTCCAACTGATTCCTGAACCTCAACAATAATATAGAATCAATGGTTGAACGTTAAAGCGGGAGATTTGGCTCCCAGTATTTTTAATTTTTTTTAAATGATATATATTATAGAAGTGAGAGGGTATTTGAAAATTATTTTTAATAAAAAAGGATAACTTAATTATTGTATTTGATTATTAAAGATAATTTTCAATAATTAATATTACTTTTTCACTGTAAGTTAATTATCTCTTTTATTTTTTTATTTTAAATTCTTTACTAGAAAAACTTTTTTTTACTTTAAATTTTAGCATAAAAATGAAAAATGTTTTTTTACAAATAATAATTTTTATGTGGTGAAGTGCAAACTGCATAAAGTTCTTATTTTTATTTAATAACCTCAACCAATATTTAAATGAATTTAGTATATTCAATAGGATCAATAATTTGAAATATTACCTAGGTACATTCACCAGCATTCGAATTTAATAGAAACTAATAACTAGAAGTAAATGGTAATTATCTTTACCTTATTAAGAGGAAATTAACTCAACATATTTATTGACATTCACTATCATGAAACTTAAACTTTGTGTTTGAAGGCAAAATAATAAAACTGCATATAATATTTCATTTTTAAAAAAATTGTAGTCTGATTTGGTATTTAGGGATGAAGGAAATAACTATTTTATATGAAAAGGAGGAATAAATAAATGATATGATTATATATGAATGGTAATGATATGATTATATATGAATGGTAAAGATCACTCCAAAACGTAACATTTAAAAAACTTACATAACTAATAAACTTTAACATTATTGACCATAAAATATAATAGTAAATATACATTATTCAATTAACATAATAAAAAATGGAATAAGAAAGAGGAAAGAGATAGTTTTTACAGTGGGCACATTGACTTGATTGGGAGCATGGGTGAGATCGTTGAACATTGGGGGACTGGTGCTGGTCAGAATATCCACCTGCGCCCAGTCTAATTCCATATCTAGATCTTCCATGTCTGTCTTCAAGTTTATAAAAAAAAAATTATTTTAAAAAGGAAAAAAAGACAAATAAATACATTAATAAAAATATTTACTCTTCCAATTTGTTTCCCTAAATAAGGGAGGTGCATATTATAAGGATCTCATCCCGGTTGAACTAATAAAGATATTTATTCATTGCATACCATTCATTGGATTAACAATAGATAACCATCCAATTTAATCTCATTCTAAATACATAGGAATATATTTTTGAAAAGAAGTAAATGTCATAGCAATTCCCTTATCAATCAACTTCAAGCAAGCCAAGGTTATGTGTCTTATATTCATAACAATTAAAAAAAAAAACATATATTTAATCATACAAGGATGCCCCTTTTACAAGATAAAGACACAATGATACAATAACTATCTTATATTTATGTGCAAGTGTCATAAATACATACATAAAAGCTTGTTTTATTTCATTAAAAACAATCAAAATTTGTAGACAGATCTTTCGGGTATGCTTCTTCAATTAAATATGATATGTAAATTCATTATGCATACATAATTACTCGTCTTCAAAACAAGTTGTATCCATTCCTTGAATACATTGTACTCAAATAATTATATATATTCCCTAATTTTAAACATGACATTCCTTACACAAATGAATAACCAGGTTATGGTACATTTTAATGTTATTACCTTGTTTGGCAATAAAAATATACAGCTGAACAAAGAAAAAAATCTAATTGAGAACTCCATCTCTTTTGAAAAAACAAAAAATTATTATTGTTAGTAAAATCAAATCCAAACCAGCTAGATTCACAAGGTAGATGGTAAAGTATCTCTTGGTGGGTCATGATCATGGTCATGGTTATGCTAGCTGTAGTTGAAAAATTACAAGATGATTAACCACTTATTTTATGATATGATCAACATCTAAATGATGCATATTTAATTTTAAAATATAAAATAAAATAAAAATAATATTTTAGTAAACTCATACTTTATCTTTTGGAAGGTTAAAAAAAAAGATTAAAACTTTGTAAAACTCTATTATTGGCAGATTTATCCATCTTGGAGAAAGTACAAGAATGTTTGGTTTCATACTGGAATGTATTATAATTGTTTTTGATTTAGACAGATTTGTTCAGGGAATTTCTGCCAAAATTCTTAAACCTCAATTAAACTAGAAGTTATATATATAAAAAATTAATTTTTATCTTAGCTTGAAAAATCACACTAAGACTGGATCTGGTCCAGTTTTGAGATTTTTTTATTTATTTTTACAAATCAAAGTTATTTATATTAACTAAAAGATAACCCATTATCTATCAGAACTTACACACCAACCATACCTCAAAATCTCAAATCTCGATTTAACTTGAAGTGACACCAAAGCTTTCACATTTAGTAGAAAAATCTAAACTAAATCTTATAGTGAATTTTCTTTTAGGATATATAAAAGCAGCTAAAAGTAAATCATGATTTATTTGAAAATCTATTTTATCTAAAATTAATTTTGCATAAGTATACTTTTGAGAAAAAAAATTAAAAACAAAAACCAATTTAGTTCAAGATCCATTCAACTCATCTTTTGTTTGATTTCAAGAGATAATTTAGTACTTTTAACATACCACTATTTAAAACATATACTACTAAATTCCACAAAATTAAAATACACACACCATGTAATTATAAAAACAAAAAGGCAATTAGATACTTAGTTCAAGATCAATTCAACTTTTACTTTGTTTTGTTTGATTTCAAGAAATAATCTAATCCTTTTAACACACCACCACTCTAAATATACACTACACTCAAATTCAGTTTCACAAAAGGTTGAAAAACACACATCACACACACAAGTATACATATAGACTAGAAGGCAATTAGATATGTATGTATGTGAATTCTCCATGAAACAATTTTTTTTCCTTTTTCCATAATTATCATGAAATTGAGGGCGTAGTCCTCTCGTATTAACCAAAGAAAGAAAAATACCTAAGTTAAAAGTTTGTCCTTTGGATAATAGATGTGTCGACTTTGACCTGTAAACAAGAATATTAACAAATGATTCTAGAAATATTTGTGTGGTATAATAAAAAAAAAATTATGTATATATGTCCATAATGATGGATGAATTGACTTTTTGTCTATTCAATCCCTTTTGTACATGTCATTCCTAAAGTAAAGAGGGATTTAGTTTCCCATCCCTACAAATTAACAAAATCACAAGAAAAATGCATTCTTACTTTTGCCAATAAAAAGTTGATGAAGAGAACAAACTATTGATGTGTGGGTTTTTTCCAACGAAAGGAAGTGGGCAAAAATTTAAATCTGAAGGTAAGAAGTGATTAGAAGAAAGAAAATATAAATCTAAACAATAGGTCTAGAGATCTAAGAAAAGAGAGAAAAAATAATGTTATGCTTATAGGAGTTTAAGCTACAAAGCTAATAAAGTAGAGTATGTGCTCTGAAGTCTATAAAACTTCTTATTTATAAACAAATTTGAGGACCACAAAGATAAAAAATTAATTATATAGAAAATTAGGAACATTTTGGAATAAAAGAAGAGAAGTTTAAGTTTTGTAACTTATAAAAATATACTTAAAATAAAATTATTATCTTAGGAAAAGCTTAAGATACATAGCTATTTAATGATTGATGGTTAAATTTATTTTAATCTTATCAAACAACTTTCATGTCATTTAGGATGAAGATTGTAAAATTGTAAGAATAAGAACTTAATTTTAACTCATGTTCTGTTTTGGATGTGACTTCAATTTTTTTTATTTTTTATTTTTTACGTTACTTCTCTATTTGGTTTACAACCCAACCTCTCCAAAAGAATTTCGTGTTAAATAAATATAATTTCACTGTAGGCTCTTGAATGGAAGTAGTGTTACATGGTAGAAAACATGTTCTAGTTACATGGTAGAAAACATGTTCTAGTTCAAACATATGCAGCATGATCCTTTTGGTAAATCTTTACTGGTTATTCCAACATAGTTCAAACATATGCAGCATGATCCTTTTGGTAAATCTTTACTGGTTATTCCAACATGTTGTTAACATTATACTTTTTCAAGTTCATATTGGAATTCCTACCCTCATTTAAAGATTTTCATTAAATGTTTGTTTGGTTTTATGTTCCATCAAATCATCCAAATAAATATTTGCAGTTATGAATTTTTCACATCAAATCCAATAAACACAATTCATTTGAAAAATGTTGCAACCAAATGGTAGATACAATTGGTGTTATTATAGTTGAAAGGGACATTATGATGTTTTTCTGTATATAGGAAGAATTCAACAAAATCTAATACAGCTGAGTTAATGGATAGAGCTCTTTAGTTGATTTAAGTGCCGTAATGACTTATATTTCTTAACCAAGTGATTCAAAGTATAATAATTATAAAAATATTGAAGGATAGTAGATCTTATTGATAGATAGTTAGATTTTTTTTTAAATATGTTAAAATAAATTAATTAAAAAAAATAGTAAATGATTACATGATTGAGATACAACAATAGAGTTACTTTTATATATTTATTAAAAAATTATAAATATAATTTAATTTTAATTTTGTTAATTTAATTTAATAAAAAAATATACTTGTATTATTAATATAAAGTTTTTTTATAAATTATTTGAAAAATAAAATTACTTTTAACTAAGAAATCTAATAACTTCTACTTTCAAAATAAAGACATAATTAAGTATGATTAGAGTATAATTGATTATTCAACTCAATATAATTACCTGAACTCATAATCAATCATATATTTCTTTTGAAGGAAGTCAATCACTCTACAAATATTATTCATAACAAATTGAAATTTCAACAAGGACAATGGTATAAATTTGATTTTGGTCGCCATTTAATTATGTTTTTACCGATAGAATTTGTTAAAATAGAAAATATAAGTTTAATATTTTACAGTTAATATAGGAAGTTAAATTAAATTTTATATTTTTAAATTAATATTTATTATTTTCAAAGTATAAAATAAATGTGAAAGAGGTTTTACTAAGATTTTTTAATATAAGTTTATTATTTGATGAACTTATTCTAGTTCTTTTATAAGCCATCACCTTTACTTCTACTAAAATTTTGTAATGATTTTTCATTTATATTTTAATTTTATTTCAAATTTAGTTAATATTTAAAAAAATATTTTTTACATCAAATTATGTGATAAAATAATATACATTAATACAAATCAAGTAATTGACTATAATTTTATAATTTACTTGTAATAGAGGATATAGTTTAACATGACACTGTTGATATTATACATTTAATTATATTTCATTTCTAATATAAGGACATTGAGTTCATTTTCTAAATATATCAATTTATAATTTTCATTTTATCTTATTAATTAACTTATTTAAACTTTCTATTTACTTTTTTTATTTTTTAATTAAACATTTTTATTAAAACAATCTTATTTTTTATTATATTTTTTTTTCATTTTCTAATTCAAACAAAGACTTTCATACCAATTAGTACTTTGGTTTGTGTGCTGTATTTGAGGAAAGTAATGAGAATGCTTGTCAAACTTTTTAATGTTTTATTTTAGATTATGATCTTTCAATTAACTATTTCTTCCTACCATATCAAACTACTAGTCCTTTAATGTTGTAAATCGGTGTGTTTGGTTGAGAGGTGAAATGATGAAACTAATATACATGGTTGATTAAAAGAGGAAAAAAACTAATTTTAAAAATTTATAAGATTTATTTTACTATTTTGCATCTATTTATATTTATATCTCTCTTCATCTATTTTTGAATTTTCCTAAACCAAACACTTTTACCTTTCACTTTATTTATTAGTTATTTTATAATTTTTATTTTATTTTTATTCATCTTAGTTCTCTTCTTTAAAAAAATTTATTATTTTTGTGGCCATCCACTTTTCAAGAAATTTCTGAATACCAATCCTACTTTCGAAGTTATTTAACATTGAATACTATTCATCAAACACAACCTAAGTTGCGTTTACTTAACTAGCTAATTTCACAATTTTTCCCACTATTCATCGTACATTTTTTGGAGAGCGTTATTTCAAGTTACATGTAACTTTTAGCTACAAATTATTTACACTTTATTTATGATTTATGCTTTAAAGTTAAAGATAATAATTATTGTTATCTCATTTTATTGTTCACAAAACACAATTTTTTTTCCTTTTTTCTTCTGAAAACATTATTTTTATAATAAATTTAATTTATTTCGAGAAAGGATATTGCCTTTTTGTTTATAGTAATTAAGCTTACATTTATTTTTCTTCTATATTTACCGATCGCGTTTTAATTTTTATTTCTTCTATAGTAATTGCATAATCAGATATTTGCGATATCTTTCTCTTTTTTTTTTTTTTTTTTTTTTTTTTTTTTTCTCTTAGTTCTATCTTCATTTCAAATATTCATCTCAATTTTGGAATGTTGCTTCCATTTTCCTAATTTTTTTATAGTTATAAATTTATGTCCAAATAATTAACAAACGGAAGACCTCACGAAAAGCTTCCTTCATAGGATGAATTTATATAGGGAAAAAAATATCGTAAATGAAAAGAAATTGTGAAAATTAATAGCCTGCCTTAAAAATACAAATTAAAAAGGCTCAAAAGAGGATAGAGGATCACTGAAAGTAAAGGTAGTTTTACTTTTATTTCCCATATTAAATGTTGGATTAAAATTCAAAATTTAAAATGGGTTATTGCTTTCCATGACACGAGGGAAGCAAGCTTTACCGTTTCTCATAATCTCACAGATCAGATTGATGTTTTTTTTTTCTCTTAAATAAAATAAAGAGGGGAAGAGAAACGTATAATACAGACCAGATGCACATGCACTTAATTGGGTGTGGGGCAGTTCACAATTTTTTTTATTTCATTTTTTCAGTTCAACACTTTAATGAAAATAAGTGTCCACCAGAAAAAATAATTATTACATTATGAGACTTTATTTCAAAACAAACGTTAAAAATTAAAAAAATTATACTATCATTAAAATTTATTCTCTTAACAGTTATAATATTATTAATCAATATAATATATACATATAAGTCTTTCAAAAAATAATTCCTTCTATAAGAGTTTTACATTTATAATATAAAATAAAATTAAAATATGTATAACAAGCTAAACTTTCTTTCCACACCCTCTCTCTCACTTGGGCTAACAAGTTAAGCTTTCTTTTCGCACCTATTACATTCCTCAACACCCGTCTCTTCATTTGGGTTGCGAAGACAATCTTTTTCTCCCAGCACATACACAAATTGTCACACACCACTTATTCACTTGTTTTTTCACGTCACCCACTCTCATCATATTTTGCACACTCTCTCACCTCACGTTTACCATTTTTTTATATATTTTCTTGCAACATAAATGCACCTCATCTTCGTGTACTATCTTAAACTCTAAATTTCATAAAATCCTGAAAAATATTAAAACTTCCAAAAATTTTAAGATATCAAATTTTCAAATACTATTTTTTCTAAATATTAAATTTATAAAAAAAATAAAAAAAATATATAAAATTTTCAAAACTTAAAAAGTAAAAAGTTTTAAAACAAAATTAAAAATACAAGTACCACAACAAACAATTTTTTTATCAAGAATTACTTAAATTCTGATTTCCCATTCTAAATAGAATTACATAGGAGTAAAGTTAACTCTTGAGAGACCCCTAAAATAAATAAAAAATTATTTTTATTTGTAATTTTTGTTTTTTTAAATAAACATTTAAAAAAACAATACTTGTTTTACTTAGTTAATTAAAGGTAATATTTTAGGACGAGTTATAGGGTATTAACAACTTTTCTATACGGAACCGACTTCCGAACTCTAAAATCTAATTTCATAGATCATAGTCGTATCTTGGTTTTTTTCATAATTTTTTAATAAGTTATGATGACAACTCTTTTTCTTTTCCTAAAATTTAATTCTAATTTATTTTTCCTAAAAATTAATTCTAATTTCTTTTCTTATCAATAATGATCATGAAATTGAGGGTGCAGTCTCCCTCATATTAACTAAAGGTAGAAAAATACTAAAAGTAAGAATTTGTCCTTTGACAAACAGATGTGCTGATTTTGATATTTAAACAAGAATATTAGCAAATGAGTCTAGAAATATTTGTGTGGTACAATAATAAAAAAATTATGTATATCTGTCTATAAGATGGATAAATTGACTTTTCGTCTGTTCAATCTCTTTTCCACATATCATTTTTACAGTGGAGGGGGATTTAGTTTCACATCCATAAAAATCAACAAAATCAGAAATAAAAAAAAAACATTCTTACTTTTGTCAATAGAAGTTGGTGAAGAAAACAAGCTATTGATGTGTGTGTTTTCTTCACCCAAAGAGTGGAAAAGAATTTAGATATGAAGGTAAGAAGAGACCTAAAAGAAGAGAGAAAAATTAATTTTATGCTTATAGGAGCTTAAGCCGTAAAGCTAATAAGTAGACTGTGTGCTCTAAATATGAAACTTCTTATTTATAAACAAATTTGAGGGGTCACAAAGATAAAAGGATTAACCAAACAAATATCGTGTTTCTCTGACATATTTATAAAGAAAATTAAGAACGTTTTGAAAAAAAAAGTGAAGTTGCATAAAATACGTCTTAAGTCTAGTAACTAGTAAAAATATACTTGAAATAAAATTACTATTATCTTATGAGAAGCTTAAAATGTATTCATACTTATATAATGATTAATGGTTGAAAATCAGAATTCATTTGGAAATCTATTTTATCTAAAATTAATTTTGCAGAAGTATACCTTTTAGGAAAAAAAATTAAAAATATAAATCAGTTTTGTTTAAGATCCATTCAACTCCTCTTTTGTTTGATTTCAAGCGATAACCTTATACTTTTAACACACCACCACTCAAAACATACACTACTCAAAACCAGTTCCACAAAATTGAAACACACGCACACCACAAAAGTATACAAACAAAAAGACAATTAGATCCTTATTCATGTGAATTCTTCATGAAAACAATTTTTCTTCTTCTCAATGATTATCATGAAATTGAGGGCGCATTCCCTCTCATATTAACCAAAGGTCGAATTTTGACCTACAAACAAGATTATTAACAAATGATGAGTCCAGACATATTTGTGTGGTACAATAATATAAATTTATTCATATCTGTCAATAAGATGGATAAATTAGCATTTGATCCATTCAATCTCTTTTGTGCATATCATTTTTACAGTGAAGAGGGAATTAGTTTCCCATCCCTATAATTCAACAAATCAGAAGAAAAAAAATTCATACTTTTGTCAATAAAAGTTGGTAAATAAAACAAACTATTGATGTGTGTGTTTTCTTCACCGAAAGAAAGTGGAAAAGAATTTAGATGTAAAGGTAAGAAGTGGTCGTAAGAAAAAAAATATAAAATCTAAGCAACAGATTTAGAAATCTAAAAGAAGAGAAAAAAAATAATCTTATGCTTATAGGAGCTTAAGCCGTAAAGCTAATAGAGTGGAGTGTGTGTTTCGAAGTTTATGAAACTTCCTATTTACAAACAAATTTTAGGGGCCACAAAGATAAAAGGATTAACTCATCAAATGTCCTGTTTCTCTAACACATTTTATATAGAAAATTAAGAACGTTTTGAAATAAAAGAAGAGAAGTTGCATAAAATATGCCTTTACATGTACCTTGTAAAAGTATACTTGAAATAAAATTAATATTATCTTAAGGGAAACTTAAGATGTACGTATATTATTTAATAATTAATGGTTGAAAATCAGGATTCATTTTAAAACCTATTTTATCTAAAATTAATTTTGCATAAGTATACTTTTGAGAAAAAAAAATTAAAAACATAAATCAGTTTAGTTTAAGATCCATTCAACTCCTCTTTTGTTATTTCAAGAGATAACCTAATACTTTTAACACACCACCACTCAAAACATACACTACTCAAAATCAATTCCACAAAATTGAAACACACACACACACCACACAAAGTACACAAACAAAAAGGTAATTAGATCCTTATGCTAATTCTTCATGAAAACAATTTTTTCTTCTCCTCAATGATTATCATGAAATTGAGAGCGCATTCCCTCTCATATTAACCAAGGATAGAAAAATACTCAAGTTAAGAATTTATCCTTTGAAAAATAGATTTTTCGATTTTGACCTGCAAACAAGAATATTAGGAAATGAGTCGAGAAATATTTGTGTGGTACAATAATAAAAAATTTATGTATATCTGCTGATAAAATGGATAAATTGACATTTGGTCCTTTTAATCCCTTTTGTGCATATCATTTTTACAGTGAAGAGGGATTTAGTTTCCCATCCCTAAAAATCAACAAAATCAAAAGAAAAAGACATTCTTACTTTTGTCAATAAAAGTTGGTGAAAAAAACAAACTATTGATGTGTGCGTTTTTTGCATCGAAAGGAAGTGGAAAAGAATTTAGATGCGAAGGTAAGAAGTGATTGTAAGAAAGAAAATATATTATAAATTGACTTTAAGCCTAACTCAACCTTACAAAACTGTCCCCTCATGTTGAGATTCCTTATAAAATATTGAAAGATCTCATCTCTAGTCGATGTGGGATCTCTAACAGACCCCTTCACGTTGAGACTCCTCAATTCGAGCGTGAAACTTATATGTAAGGATGGTCCGATAACGACTCGATTATGGGTGGTTCGGTAGGCCCAACAACCTTGCTAGGATAGACTCTGATACCATATTAGAAATAGACTTTAAGCCTAACTCAACCTTACAAAATTGGTATGTAAGGTGAGGTTTGCACCAATTTATAAATTATTGAAAGGCCTCATCTCTAGTCGATATAGAATCTCTAACAAAATATAAATCTAAACAACAAAGTTAGATATCTAAAAGAAGAGATAAAAATGAATCTTATGCTTATAAGAGTTTAAGCCTTAAAGCTAATAAAGTAAAGTGTGTGTTCGAAAGTTTGAAACTTCTTATTTATAAACAAATATGAGCGGCCATAAAAATAAAAGGATTAACCCAACAAATGTTTGTGTTTCTCTGACATATTTTATATAAAAAATTAAAAACATTTTGAAATAAAAGAAGAAAAGTTGCATAAAATATGTCTTTTAAGTCATGTAACTAGTAAAAATATACTTGAAATAAAATTACTATTATCTTATGGGAAGTTTAAAATGAATGCATAGTTATTCAATGATTCATGGTTGAAAATCAGGATATTTTTTTTTTTTTTATCTTACTTCTCTATTTGTTTTACAACCCAACCTCTCAAAGGAAATTTTATGATAGTTAGGGACTAGTTAAATAAATATAATCTAATTGTAGGCTTTGGAATTGAAATTGTATTACATGGTAGAAAACATATTAAGTTCTAGTTCAAACATGTAACATGATCTTCTCGTAAATCATTACTTATTACTCTTACATATTATTGAGATTATACTTTTTCAAGTTAATATTGGAGTTCTACCCTCATTTAAACATTTTCATTAAATGTTTGTTTGGTTTTATGTTTCATTAAATTATCCAAATAAATAAGTATTTGCAGTTATGAATTTTTAACATCAAATCCAATACCTACATTTCATTGAAAAGTATTGCTACCAAATGATACAATTGTTGTATAGTTAAAAAGGACATTATGATGTTTTCGTTTATATAGAAAAAAATTCAACAAGATATAATACAGTTGAGTTAATACTTGAGTTAATGGATATAGCTCTTTAATTAATTTAAGTGATATAACTACCTATATCTCTTAACCAAGTGATTCAAAGTATGTAATTATAAAAATATTGAAGGATGGCAGATCTTATTGATAGATAGATATTTTTTTTTTTTTGGAATAAGTTGAAATAAATTAAGTTAAAAAAGTAGTAAATGATACATGATTGAGATACAACAACAAAGTTACTTTTACAAATTTATTAAAAGGTTATAAATATAATTTAATTTTGTTAATGTATTTTAATAAAAAACAGAATTGTATTATTAATTTCAAGTTTTTTTATAAATTATTTGAAAAATAAAATTACAATTTAACTGAGAAACTCTAATAACTTCTACTTTCAAAATAATGACATAATTAAGTATGAATTAGAGTATAATTGATTATCCAACTCAACATAATAACCTGAACTCATAATCAATCATATATTTCTTTTGAAGGAAGTCAATCACTCTACAAATATTATTCATAACAAATTGAAATTTCAACAAGGACAATGGTATAAAATTGATATTGGTCGTCATTTAATTATGCTTTTGCCATTAGAATTTGTTAAAATAGAAAATATAAGTTTAATACTTTACAGTTCACATAGGAAGTTAAATTAAATTTTATATTTTTAAATTAATATTTATTATTTTCAAAGTATAAAATAAATGTGAAAGAGGTTTAACTAACTTTTTTTAATATAAGTTTCTTATTTGATGAACTTTTTCTAGTCATTTTTATAAGTCATCACTTTAACTTTTACTAAAATTTTGTAATGATTTTTCATTTATATTTTAATTTTATTTACAAATTAATAAATATTTAAAAAACAATTTCTTACATCAAATTATGTAAAAAAATAATAGACATTAATACAAATCAAGTAATTGACTATTATTTTATGATTTACTTGTAATAGAGGAGATAGTTTAACATGACGCGGTTGATAGATATTAAACATTTAATTATATTTCATTTCTAATATAAGGAAACTGAGTTATTTTTTAAATATATCAATTTATAATTTTCATTTTATCTTATTAATTTATTTATTTAAACTTTCTATTTACTTTTTTTTACTTAGACTACTTTATTAAAACAATCTTATTTTTTATTTTTTTTTATTTTTTCATTTTCTAATTCAAACAAAGACTTTCATACCATTTAGTGCTTTTGTTTGTGTTTTGTTATTTGAGGAAAGTAATGAGAATGCTTGTCAAACTTTTTAACGTTTATTTTAGATTATGATCTTTCAATTAACTATTTCTTCTTACCATATCAAACTACTAGTCCTTTAATGTTATAAATCGGTGTGTGTGGTTGGAGGTGAGAAAGGATGAAACTAATATACATTGTTAAATAGAAGAGGAAAAAAAACTAAGTTTACTAATTTGCATCTATTTATATTTATATCTTTCTTCATCTATTTTGACTTTCCCTAAACCAAACACTTTTGCCTTTCACTTTATTTATTACTTATTTTAAAATTTTTATTCAACTTAGTTCTCTTCTTTAAAAAAAATGTATTATTTTTGTGGCCATCCACTTTTCAAGAAATTTCTGAATACCAATCCTACTTTTGGAGTCATTTAACATTGAACACTATTCATCAAACACAACCTAAGTTGTGTTTACTTATCTAGCTAATTTCATAATTTTTTCCCACTATTCATTATACATTTTTTGGAGAGCATTATTTCAAGTTACATGTAACTTTTAGCTACAAATTATTTATATTTTATTTATGATTTATGCTTTAAAGTTAAAGATAATAATTTTTGTTATCTCATTTTATTGTTCACAAAACACAATCTTTTTTCCCTTTTTTTTAGAAAACATTACTTTTATAATAAATTTAATTTATTTCGAGAAAGGATATTGCCTTTTCTTTATAGTAATTAGGCTTACATTTATTTTTCTGCTATATTTACTGATCTAGTTTTTATTTTTATCTTCTTTTTTGTTTTTTTCTTGCATAATCAGATATTTGCCACATCTTTCACTTTTTTTTTCTCTCTTAGTTCTATCTTCATTTCAAATATTCATCTCAATTTTGGAATGTTGCTACCATTTTCCTAATTTTTTTAAAGGTATAAATTTATGTCCAAATAATTGACAAACGGATGACCTCACGAAGCTTCCTTCATGGGATGAATTTATATAGGAAAAAAGATCGTAAATGAAAAGAAATGGTGAAAATTAATAGCCTGCCTTAAGAAAACACAAATTAAAAAGGTTCAAAAGGGGATAGAGGATCACTGAAAGTAAAGGTAGTTTTACTTTTATTTCCCATATTAAATGTTGGATTAAAATTGAAAATCTAAAATGGGTTATTGCTTTCATTGAACATAGTCTCACAGATCAGATTGATGTTTTTCTTTTTTTCTCTTAAATAAAATAAAGAGGTGAAGAGAAACGTATAATACAGACCAGATGCACATGCACTTAATTGGGTGTGGGGCAATTCACAAAAATTTTTATTTCATTTTTTTGTTCAACACTTTAATGAAAATAAGTTCCCACTAGAAAAAATAATGATTACATTATGAGACTTTATTTCAAAACAAACGTTAAAATTAAAAAAAAAAAATTATACCATCATTAAAATTTACTTTCTTAACAGTTATAGTATTATTAATCAATATAATATATATACATATCAAGTCTTACAAAATTTAATTACTTTCATAAGAGTTTTATATTTTTAATATAAAATTAAATTAAAATATGTATAACAAGCTAAACTTTCTTTTCCCACCTTCTCTCTCACTTGAGTTAACAGGCTAAACTTTCTTTTCACACCCGCTGCATTTTTCCATACACCATTTATTCACTTTTTTTTCCACGCCACCCACTTTAATCATTTTGCACACTCTCTCACCTCACGTTCCCAATTTATTTTATATATTTTCTCGTAACATAAATGCACCTCACCTTGATGCACTATCTTAAACTCTAAATTTTATAAAATCCAGAAAAATATTAAAACTTCCAAAATCCTAAAATATCAAATTTTTAAATAATATTTTTTAAATATAAAATTTATTACAAATAAAAAAATGCATAGAATTTTCAAAACTTAAAAAATAGAAGTTTCAAAAAATAAAAATGAAAAATACCCACACCACGACAAATAATTTTTTATAAGAATGACAAAAAGTTTGATTTTCCATTCTAAATAGAAGTACGTACTAGCAAAATCAGCTTTGTCAGATCTTCAAAATAAAAAAATATATATATATTTTTTTTATTTTTTATTTTATTTCTTTTTTAAAATAAAATAAATATTTAAAAAAATCACACTTGTTTTACTTATTTAATTAAAGATGTCATTTTAGGACTGACATTGTAAAGTGTTAATACCTCCTCCACACGTAATCGACTCTCGAACTCTAAAATCCGATTTGATAGACCATAGCCATATCTTGTTTTTATTTTCCATAGTTTTTCATAATAAGTTATGTTAGCAACTCCTTTTCTTTTTTTTTCCTAAAAGATAATTTTAATTTTTTTTCTTCTAAATGATTATCATGAAATTGAGAGTGCAGTGCCTCTCATATTAACCAAGGGTAGAAAAATACTAAAGTTAAGAATTTGTCTTCAAAAGAACAGATGTGCCAATTTTGACTTACAAACAAGAATATTAGCAAATAAGTCTATAAATATTTGTGTGGTACAATAATAAATAATTTATGCATATATGCCTATAAGATAGATAAATTGACTTTTGGCCCGTTCAATCCCTTTTGTACATATCATTTCTCCAGTGAAGAGGGATATGGTTTTCCATCCCTAAAAATCAACAAAAAAAAAAAAAACTACTTACTTTTGTGGATAAAAGTTTGCGAAGAAAACAAACTATTGATGTGTGTGTTTTCTTCACCGAAATAAAGTGGAAAATAATTTAGATGTGAAGGTAAGAAGTGATTTGAAGAAATAAAATATAAATCTAAACAACAGATTTGGAAATCTAAAAGAAGAGACAAAAATTAATCTTATTTACTTATAGGAGCTTAAACCTTAAAGCTAATAAGTAGAGTGTGTGTTCTGAATACGAAACTTCTTATTTATAAACAAATTTGAGGGGTCGCAAAGATAAAAGGATTAATCCAACAAATATCATGTTTCTCTGACATATTTTATATAGAAAATTAAGAACGTATTGAAATAAAAAGAAGGGAAGTTGCATAAAATATGCCTTAAGTCTTGTAACTTTTAAAAATATATTTGAAATAAAATTACTATTATCTTATAGGAAGCTTAAGATGTATGTGTAGTTATTTAATGATTGAAAATCAGGATTCATTTGGAAATCTATTTTATCTAAAATTAATTTTGCATAAGTATACTTTTGAGGAAAAAAAATTAAACACATAAATTAGTTTAGTTCAAAATTCATTCAATTCCTCTTTTGTTTGATTTCAAGAGATCACCTAATACTTTTAACACACCACCACTCAAAATATACACGACTCAAAATCAGTTCCACAAAATTGAAACACACACCAAACAAGTATACAAACAAAAAGGCAATTAGATACTTATTCTTGCGAATTCTTCATGAAAACAATTTTATCTTCTTCTCAATGATTAACATGAAATTGAGCGTGCATTCCCTCTCATATTAACCAAAGTTAGAAAAATACTCAAGTTAAGAATATGTCCTTTGAAAAACAGATATGTCGATTTTGACCTACAAACAAGAATATTAGTAAATGAGTCTAGAAATATTTGTGTGGTACAATAATAAAAAATTTATGCATATCTGCCGATAAAATGGATAAATTGACATTTGGTCTGTTCAATCCCTTTTGTGCATTTCATTTCTATAGTGAAGATAGATTTAGTTTCTCATCCCTAAAAAATCAAAAAAATGAGAAGAAAAAGACATTCTTACCTTTGTCAATAAAAGTTTGTGAAGAAAACAAACTATTGTTGTGTGCATTTTCTTCATCGAAAGAAAGTGGAAAAGAAGTTAGAGGTGAAGTAAGAAGTGGTCGTAAGAAAGAAAATATAAATCTAAGCAACAGATTTAGATATCAAAAAGAAGAGAGAAAAATTAATCTTATGCTTATAGGAGCTTAAGCCGTAAAGCTAATAAAGTGGAGTGTATGTTTCAAAGTTTAAAAAACTTCTTATTTATAAATAAATTTTTGGGGCCACAAATATAAAAGGATTAACTCAATAAATGTGGTGTTTCTCTGACACATTTTATATAGAAAATTAAGAACGTTTTGAAATAAAAGAAGAGAAGTTCCATTAAGTATGCCTTAAGACTTGTACTATGTAAAAATATACTTGAAATAAAAGAAGAGAAGTTCCACAAAGTATGCCTTAAGACTTGTACCATGTAAAAATATACTTGAAATAAAATTCCTATTATCTTATGAGAAGCTTGAGATGTATACAGAGTTATTTAATGATTCATGGCTCAGGATTCATTTGAAAATCTATTTTATCTAAAATTAATTTTGCATAAGTATACTTTTTGGAGGGAAAAAATAAAACACATAGATCATTTTAGTTCAAGATCCATTTAACTTCTTTTTGTTTGATTTTAAGAGATAACCTGATACTTTTAACACACCACCACATAGTACTCAAAATCAGTTTCACAAAATTGAAACACACACACACCACACAAGTATACAAACAAAAAGGTAAGTAGGTTCTTATTCATGTGAATTCTTCATGAAACAAATTTTTTTCTTCTCAATGATTATCATGAAATTGAGGGTGCAGTCTCTCTCATATTAACCAAAGGTAGAAAAATACTCATTTTAAGAATTTGTCCTTTGAAAAACAAATGTGTCGATTTTGACCTGCAAACAATAATATTAGCAAAATAATAAAAAATTTATGCATATATGCTGATAAGATGGAGAAATTGACTTTTGGTCCGTTCAATCCCTTTTGTACATATCATTTCTACAATAAAGGGGGATCTATTTTCTTATCCCTAAAAAAAATAAGAAGAAAAGGACATTCTTACTTTTGTCAATAAAAGTTGGTGAAGAAAACAAACTATTGATGTGGGTGTTTTCTTCACCGAAAGGAAGTGGAAAAGAATTTAGACGTGAACCCAAAAGGAAGTGGAAAAGAATTTAGACGTGAAAGTAAGAAGTGGTCAGAAGAAAGAAAATATAAATCTAAGCTACAAGTCTAGAGATCTAAAAGAAGAGAGAAAAAATTAATTTTATGTTTATAAGAGCTTAAGTCGTAAAGCTAATCAAGTATAGCGTGTACTTTGAAGTTTATAAAACTTCTTATTTATAAATAAATTTGAGGGACCACAAAGATAAAGATATTAACCCAACAAATGTCATATTTCTCTTACACTTTTTATATATAAAATTAAGAATGTTTTGAAATAAAAGGAGAACTTGAATAAAATATGTGTAAAGTCTTGTAACTTGTAAAAATATACTACTGAAATAAAGTTATTATAATATTATGAGAAGCTTAAGATAAATACATATGTAATTATTTAATGATTCATGATTGAATTTATTTTAATCTTATCACACAACTGACAACACAACTGACATGGATTATATAATTATAAGAGTAAGAATTTGATTTTAGCTCCTCTTCTTTTTATGGATGTCACTTCAAACTTTTTTTTTTATCTTACTTCTCTATTTGGTTTACAACCCAATCTCTCCAAGGGAATTTCATGATGGTTAGGAACTAGTTAAATAATTAAAATCTCATTGTAGGCTTTTGAATGGAAATAGTATTACATGGTAGAAAACATATTAAGTTCTAGTTCCAACACGCACCATGATCCCCTGGGTAAATCTTATTACTCCAACTTCCAACGTAGCACCATGATCCTCTGGGTAAATCTTATTACTCAAACTTCCAACATATTATTGAGATTATACTTTTTCAAGTTAATATTCGAGTTCTACACTCATTTAAACATTTTCATTAAATGTTTGTTTGGTTTTATATTTCATTAAATCATCCACATAAATAAGTATTCGCAGTTATGAATTTTTAACATCAAATCCAATATACATATTTGATTGAAAAATGTTACTACCAAATGGTAGATACAATTAGTGTATAGTTGAAAAGAACGTTATGATATTTCCCTCTATATAGGAAGAATTCAAAAAGATCTAATACAGCTGAGTTAATACTTGAGTTAATCAATAGAGCTCTTTAGTTGATTTAAGTGATATAACTACCTATATCTCTTAACCAAATGATTCAAAGTATCATAATTATAAAAATATTGAAGGATAGCAGATCTTATTGATAGATAGTTAGATTTTTTTTGGAATAGTTGAAATAAATTAAGTTAAAAAAATAGTAAATGATACATGATTGAGATACAACAATAAAGTTACTTTTACAAATTTATTTAAAAATTATAAATATAATTTAATTTTAATTTTGTTAATGTATTTTTATAAAATAGAGAATTCTATTATTAATTTCAAGTTTTTTTTTAAAATTATTCGAAAAAATAAAATTACAATTTAACTGAGAAACTCTAATAACTTCTACTTTCAAAATAAAGACATAATTAAGTATGAATTAGAGTATAATTGATTATCCAACTCAACATAATTATCTGAACTCATAATCAATCATATATTTCTTTTGAAGGAGGTCAATCACTCTACAAATATTATTCATAACAAATTGAAATTTCAACAAAGACAATGGTATAAAATTGATATTGCTCGTCATTGAATTATGTTTTTGCCATTAGAGTTTGTTAAAATAGAAAATATAAGTTTAATACTTTACAGTTCACATAGGAAGTTAACTTAAATTTTATATTTTTAAATTAATATTTATTATTTTAAAATATAAGATAATTGTGAAAGAGGTTTTACTAACATTTTTTAATATAAGTTTATTCTTTGATGAACTTATTCTAGTTATTTTTATAAGCCATCACTTTATTTTTATATTCATCAAACACAGCCTAAGTTGTGTTTACTTAAATAGCTAATTTCACAATTTTTTTCTCACTATTCATCGTACATTCTTTGGAGAGTGTTATTTCAAGTTACATGTAACTTTTAGCTACAAATTATTTATATTTTATTTATGATTTATGCTTTAAAGTTAAAGATAATAATTTTTGTTATCTCAATTTATTGTTGACAAAACACAATCTTTTTTTGCTTTTTTTTTCAGTAAGCATTATTTTTATAATAAATTTAATTTATTTCGAGAAAGGATATTGCCTTTTTGTTTATAGTAATTAAGCTTACATTTATTTTTCTTCTATATTGACTGATCGCATTTTTATTTTTATCTTCTTTTTTGTTTTTTCTTGCATAATCAGATATTTGCGACATCTTTCACTTTTTTTTATTCTCTCTTAGTTCTATCTTCATTTCAAATATTCATCTCAATTTTGGAATGTTGCTACCATTTTCCTAATTTTTTTATAGGTATAAATTTATGTCCAAATAATTGACAAACGGATGACCTCACGAAGCTTCCTTCATAGGATGAAGAATTTATATAGGAAAAAAAAACCCTAAACGAAAAGAAATTGTGAAAATTAATAGCCTGCCTTAAAAATATACAAATTAAAAAGGTTCAAAAGAGGATAGAGGATCACTGAAAGTAAAGGTAGTTTTACTTTTATTTCCCATGTTAAAAGTTGGATTAAAATTCAAAATTTAGAATAGGTTATTACTTTCCATGAACATAGTTGTAGCACTAGGGAAGCAATCTTTACCGTTTCTCATCATCTCACAGATCAGATTGATGTTTTTTTTTTTTTTTTCCTCTTAAATAAAATAAAGAGGGGAAGAGAAACGTGTAATACAGACCAGATGCACATGCACTTAATTGGGTGTGGGGCAATTCACAAAATTTTTTATTTCATTTTTTCAGTTCAACACTTTAATGAAAATAAGTGCCCACTAGAAAAAATAATTATTACATTATGAGACTTTATTTCAAAACAAACGTTAAAAATTAAAAAATTTATACCATCATTAAATTTTATTCTCTTAACAGTTATAATATTATTAATCAATATAATATATCACTTTAGCTAACAGGCTAAACTTTCTTTTCGCACCCCCTGCATTCCTCAATACTCATGTCTCTTCATTTGGATAGTCAAGAAAATCTCTTTCTACCCCTCATTCTCTCTTAACGCACCCCACTCTCGTTTGGGTCTCATCTCTCACCCTTTTATCTCTGAGCCCACTAACTTTGCACACACTTACACCCACTTTTTCTCTCCCAGCACATACATAAATTGTCACACACCACTTATTCACTTTTTTTCCACCACCCACTCTCATCATTTTGCACACTGTCTCACCTCACTCACGTTCATCATTTTTTCTTATATATTTTCTCACAACATTAATACACATCACCTTCATGCACTATCTTAAACTCTAAATTTGAAAAATATTCAAAAATCCTAAAATATCAAAATTTCAAATACTATTTTTATAAATTTCAAATCTATAAAATAAAATAAAAAAATACATAGAATTTCCAAATAAAACTTATTTGAAAAGAAATTTGAGGCTCACAAAGATAAAAGGTCAGATAAACATATTTTATATAGAAAATTAAGAACGTTTTGAAATAAAAGAAGAGAAGTTGCATAAACTATACCTTTAAGTCCAATAGCTTGTAAATATATACTTGAAATAAAATTTATCTTATGAGAAGCTTAAAATGTATGCATAGTTATTATGATTCATGGTTGAAAATCAAGATTCATTTGAAAATCAATTTTATCTAAAATTAATTTTGCATAAATATATTTTTGAGGGAAAAAAATTAAAAACATAAATGAGTTTAGTTCAAATCCATTCAACTTCTCTTTTGTTTGATTTCAAAAGATAACCTAATACTTTTAACACACCACCACTCAAAACATATACTACTCAAAATCATCAGTTTCACAACATTGAAACACACACATACACACCACACTAGTATACAAATAAAAAGGCAATTAGATCCTTATTCATGCAAATTCGTCATAAAAACAATTTTTTTCTTCTCAATGATTGTCATGAAATTGAGAGTACATTCCCTCTCATATTAACCAAAGGTAGAAAAATACTCAAATTAAGAATTTATTATTTAAAAAACAGATGTGCCCATTTTGACCTGTAAACAAGAATATTAGCAAATGATTCCATAAATATTTGTGTGGTACAACTATAAAAAAGTATGCATATTTGCCAATAAGATGGATAAATTGACTTCTGGTCCGTTTAATCCCTTTTTTGCATATAATTTCTATAGTGAAGAGGGATTTAGTTTCCCATCTCTTAAAATCAACAAAATCAGAAGAAAAAAAAACATTCTTATTTTTGTCAATAAAAGTTAGTAAAGAAATAAACTATTGATGTGTGTTTATTTAGATATGAAGGTAAGAAGTGGTCGGAAGAAATAAAATATAAATCTAAACAACAGGTTTAGAGATCTAAAAAAATAGAGAAAAAATAATCTTATACTTATAAAAGCTTAAGTCTTAAAGCTAATAAAATAGAGTGTGTGCTTTGAAGTTTATAAATCTTCTTATTTATAAACAAATTTGAAAGACCACAAACATTAAAAACATTAACTTAACAAATGTCGTGTTTCTTTTACACGTTTTATATAAAAAAGTTAAGAATGTTTAGAAATAAAAAAAAAAGTTACATAAAATATGTCTTAAGTCTTATAACTTGTAAAAATATACTTGAAATAAAGTTACTATTATCTTATCTTATGAGATGGTGATGAATGGATAGTTATTTAATGATTTATGATTGAATTTATTTTAATCTTATCAAACAACTGACATGTCAATGAGGATTACATAATTATATTTTAGCTCCTCTTCTTTTTGTGGTGTAACTTCAATTTTTTTTTTTTTTTATTTTACTTCTCTATTTGGTTTACAACCCAACCTTTTCAAGGAAATTTCGTGATAGTTTGGGATTAGGTAAATAACTATAATCTCATTGTAGGCTTTTGAATGGAAATAGTATTTCTAGTTCCAACAGGCAGCATGATCCTCTCGGTAATTATTGATATTATACTTTTTCAAGTTAATATTAGAGTTATACCATCATTTAAACATTTTCGTTAAATGTTTGTTTGGTTTTATGTTTCACTAAATCATCCAAATAGGTAATTATTGAGATTATACTTTTTCAAGTTAATATTGGAGTTATACCCTCGTTTAAACATTTTCGTTAAATGTTTGTTTGGTTTTATGTTTCACTAAATCATCCAAATAAATAAGTTAAATGTATGTTTGGTTTTATGTTTCACTAAATCATCCAAATAAATAAGTATCCGCGGTTATGAATTTTTAACCTCAAATCCAATACACATTTGGTTGAAAAATGTTGCTACTAAATGGTAGATACAATTGGTGTAAAGTTGAAAAGAACATTATGATGTTTCCCTTTATATAGGAAGAATTCAGCAAGATCTAATACAGCTGAGTTAATGGTTGAGTTAATACTTGAGTTAATAGATAGAGCTATTTAGTTTATTTAAGTGATATAGTGAGATATATGTCTTAACCAAGTGATTCAAATATCATAATTATAAAAATATTGAAGGATAGCAGATCTTATTAATAGATAGTTAGATTTTTTAATTTTATTTTTTGGAATATGTTGAAATAAATCAAGCTAAAAAAATAGTAAATGATACATGATTGAGATACAACAATAAAGTTACTTTTACAAATTTATTAAAAAATTGTAAATATAATATAATTTTAATTTTGTTGATGTATTTTAATAAAAAAACATAATTGTGTTCTTAATGTCAAGTTTTCTATAAATTATTTGAAAATAAAATTACATTTTAACTAAGAAACTCTAATAACTTCTACTTTCAAAATAAAGACATAATTAAGCATGAATTAGAGTATAATTGATTATCCACCTCAACATAATTACCTGAACTGATAATCAATCATATATTTCTTTTGAAGGAAGTCAATCAATCTACAAATATTATTCATAACAAATTGAAATTTCAACAAGGACAGCGGTATAAAATTGATATTGGTCGTCATTTAATTCTGTTTTTGCCATTAGAATTTGTTAAAAAAAAATATATAAGGTTAATACTTTACAGTTCACATAGGAAGTTAAATTAAATTTCATATTTTTAAATTAATATTTATTATTTTCAAAGTATAAAATATTTATGACAGAGGTTTTACTAACATTTTTTAATCTAGTTTATTATTTGATGAATTTATTCTAGTTCTTTTTATAAGCCATCACTTTAACTTCTACTAAAATTTTGCAATGATTTTTCATTTATATTTTAATTTTATTTAAAAATTAATTAATATTTAAAAAACTATTTTTTTACATCAAATTATGTGATAAAATGATAGACATTAATACAATTCAAGTAATTGCTATTATTTTATAAGGAGATTGTTTAATATGACAAGGTTGATAGATATTAAACATTTAATTATATTTCGTTTCTGATATAAGGACACCGAGTTCATTTTTTAAATATATCAATTTATAATTTTCATTTTATCTTATTAATTAATTTTTTTTAAACTTTCTGTTTACTTTTTTTAATTTTTTTACTTAGACTCTTTTATTATAACAATTTTATTTTTTATAATTTTTTTTCATTTTCTAATTCAAACAAGGACTTTCATACCATTTTGTGCTTTTGTTTGTGTGTTATTTGAGGAAAGTAATGAGAATGCTTGTCAAACTTTTTAATGTTTATTTTAGATTATGATCTTTCAATTAACTATTTCTTGCTATCATATCAAACTACTAGTCCTTTAATGTTGTATATCGGTGTGTTTGGTTAAGAGGTGAGAAAGGATGAAACTAATATACATTGTTGATTAGAAGATGAAAAAAACTAATTTTAAAAATTTATAAGATTTATTTTACTATTTTCCATCTATTTATATTTATATCTCTCTTCATCTATTTTTTATTTTTCCTAAACCAAACACTTTTACCTTTCACTTTATTTATTACTTATTTTTAAATTTTTATTCAACTTAGTTCTCTTCTTTAAAAAAAAATGTATTATTTTTGTGGTCAATCCACTGTTCAACAAATTTCTGAATACCAATCCTACTTTTGGAGTCATTTAACATTGATCACTACTCATAAAACACAACCTAAGTTGTGTTTCCTTAACTAGCTAATTTCACAATTTTTTCCCACTATTATTCATCGTACATTTTTTGGAGTGCGTTATTTCAAGTTACATATAACTTTTAGCTACAAATTATTTATATTTTATTTATGATTTATGCTTTAAAGTTAAAGATAATAATTTTTGTTATCTCATTTTATTGTTCACAGAACACAATCTTTTTTCCCTTTTTTTTTCAGAAAATATTATTTTTATAATAAATTTAATTTATTTCGAGAAAGGATATTGCCTTTTTGTTTATAGTAATTAAGCTTACATTTATTTTTCTTCTATATTTACTGATTGCGTTTTTATTTTTATCTTCTTTTTTTGTTTTTTTCTTGCATAATCAGATATTTGCGACATCTTTCACTTCTTCTTTTTTCTCTCTTAGTTCTATCTTCATTTCAAATATTCATCTCAATTTTGGAATGTTGCTACCATTTTCCTAATTTTTTATATATAAATTTATGTCCAAATAATTGACAAATGGATGAACTCAAGAAACTTACTTCATAGGATGAATTTATATAGAAAAAAAGATCGTAAATGAAAAGAAATTGTGAAAATTAAATACAAATTAAAAAGGTTCAAAAGAGGATAGAGGATCACTGAAAGTAAAGGTAGTTTTACTTTTATTTCCCATATTAAATGTTGGATTAAAATCGAAAATTTAAGATGGGTTATTGTTTTCCATGACAGGAGGGAAGCAAACTTTACCGTTTCTCATAATCTCACAGATCAGATTGATGTTTTTATTTTTCTCTTAAATAAAATAAAGAGGGGAAGAGAAACGTATAATACAGACCAGATGCACATGCACTTAATTGGGTGTGGGGCAATTCACAAAAGTTTTTATTTCATTTTTTCAGTTCTACACTTTAATGAAAATAAGTGTCCACCACAAAAAAATAATTATTACATTATGAGACTATATTTCAAAACAGACGTTAAAAATTAAAAAAATTATACCATCATTAAAATTTACTCTAGTAACAGTTATAATATTATTAATCAATATAATATATACATATTAAGTTTTTCAAAATATAATTCTTTTCATAAGAGTTTTACATTTATAATAAAAAATATTAAAATATGTATTACAAGCTAAACTTTCTTTTCTCATCCTTTCTCTCACTTAGGCTAAGAGGGCTAAACTTTCTTTTGGCACCATCTCAACACTCCGGTCTCTTCATTTGGGTCGCCAAGAAAATCTCTTTCTCAACCCCCATTCTTTCTTCATGCACCCCACTCTTATTTGGATCTCATAACTCACTTTTTTTCTCTCATGCCACTAATATTGCACACACTCACACCTACCTTTTCTCTCCCAGCACATACACAAATTGTCACACACCACTTATTCACCTTTTTTTTCCACGTCACCCACTCTCATTGTTTTGCACATTCTGTCACCTCAAGGTCATCATTTTCTTTTTTATATATTTTCTCGCAACATAAATGCACCTCACCTTCTTTTATTATCTTCAACTCTAAATTTTATAAAATCCTAAAAAATATTTAAACTTTCAAAACTCTTAAAATATCAAATTTTCAAATACTATTTTTAAAAATATCAAATCTATAAAAAATAGAAAAATACACAGAATTTTCAAAACTTAAAATAAAAAATAAAAAATATTAGTACTATAACAAACAACTTTATATAGAATTACGTAAAGTCGGATTTTTCATTCTGAATAGAAATACATAGAAGCAAGGTTAACTCTTGTCAGACTCCTAAAATAAAATAAAAATATTTTAAAAAATCACACTCATTTTACTTATTTAATTATATGTATAATTTTAAGACGGGTATTATAGGATGCTAACAACTCCTTTATACATAACTGACCTCGAACTCTAAAATCCGACTCCGTGGACCATAGTCTTATCTTGGTTTTTTTCATATTAAGTTATAATGACAATTCATTTTCTTTTTACCTAAAAAGTAATTCTACTTTTTTTTCTTCTCAATGATTATCATGAAATTGAGGAAGCAAAGGTAGAAAAATACTACACTTAAGAATTTGTCCTTTGAAAAAATAAATGTACCAATTTTGACCTCCAAACAAGAATATTAGCAAATGAGTCTAGAAGTATTTGTATGGTACAATATTAAAAAATTTATGCATATCTGCCGATAAGATGGATAAATTGACTTTTGGTTTGTCCAATCCCTTCTGTGCATATTATTTCTATAGTGAAGAGGGATTTAGTTTCACATCCCTAAAAATCAACAAAATCAAAAGAAAAAAGACTTCTTACTTCTGTCAATAAAAGTTGGTGAAGAAAACAAACTATTGATGTGTGTGTTTTCTTCATCGTAAGGAAGTGGAAAAGAACTTATATGTGAAGATAAGAAGTGGTCGGAAGAAAGAAAATATAAATATAAGCAACATATTTAGAGATATAAAAGAAGAGAGAAAAATTAATCTTAAGCTTATAGGAGCTTAAGCCACAAAACTAATAAAGTAGAGTGTGTGCTCCGAAGTTTATGAAACTTTATCTGAGGGGGCACAAAGATAAAAGGATTAACCCAACAAATATTGTGTTTCTCTTACACAATTTATATAGAAAATTAAGAACTTTTTGAAATAAAAGAAGAGAAGTTGCATAAAATATGCCTTAAGTCATGTACCTTGTAAAAATATAGTTGAAATAAAATTACTATTATCTTATGGGAAGCTTAAGATGTATGCATAGTTATTTAATGATTCATGGTTGAAAATCAAGATTTATTTGAAAATCTATTTATCTAAATTTAGTTCCAGATTCATTCAACTTCTTTTTGTTTGATTTTAAGAGATAACCTAATACTTTTAACACACCACCACTCAAAACATACACCACTCTCAGTTTCACAAAATTGAAACACATACAAGTATACAAACAAAAAGGCAATTAGATCCTTATTCATGTGAATTCTTCACGAAATATTTTTTTTTTCTTCTCAATGACTATCATGAAATTGAGGACACACTCTCTCTCATATTAACCAAAGGTAGAAAAATACTCAAGTTAAGAATTTGTCCTTTGAAAAATAGATGTGTCGATTTTGACCTGCAAACAAGAATATTAGCAAATGAGTCTAGAAATATTTTTGTTGTACAATAATAAAAAATTTAGGCGTATTTGACAATAAAATGGATAATTTGACTTTTGGTCTGTTCAATCCCTTTTGTGCGTATCATTTTTATAGTGAATAGGGATTTAGTTTCTCATCTCTAAAAATCAATAAATTCAGACGAAAAAGACATTCTTACTTTTGTCAATAAAAGTTGGGAAGAAAACAAACTATTGATGTGTGCGTTTTCTTCACCGAAAAAAAGTGGAAAAAAATTTAGATTTGAAAGGTAAGAAGTGGTCGGAAGAAAAAAAGTATAAATGTAAGCAACAGATTAAGATATCTAAAGGAAGAGAGAAAAATTAATTTTATGCTTATAAGAGCTTAAGCCGTAAAGTTGATAAAGTTGAGTGTGCCCCGAATATGAAATTTCTCATTTGTATAAAAATTTGAGGGATCACAAAGATAAAAGAATTAACCCAACAAATATTGTGTTTCTCTGACTTATTTTATATAGAAAACTAAGAATATTTTAAAATAAAAGAAGAGAAGTTGCATAAAATACGCCTTTAAGTCTTGTAACATGTAAAAATATACTTGAAATAAAATTACTATTATCTTATGAGAAGCTTAAGATATATGCATAGTTATTTAATGATTCATGGTTGAAAATAAAAATTCATTTGGAAATCTATTTTATTTAAAATTAATTTTGCATAAGTATACTTTTTAGGGAAAAAAGATGAAAAACATAAATCAATTTAGTTCAATATTCATTCACCTCCTCTTTTGTTTGATTTCAAGAGATAACCTAATACTTTTAACACACCACCACTCAAAACATACACTACTCAAAATCAGTTTCACAAAATTGAAACACACACACCACACAAGTATACAAACAAAAGGGCAATTAGATCCTTATTCATTCGAATTCTTCATGAAACAATTCTTTTTTCTTCTTAATGATTATCATGAAATTGAGGGTGCAGTCCTTCTCATATTAACCAAAGGTAGAAAAAATACTGAAGTTAAGAATTTTTCCTTTGAAAAACAAATGTGCCGATTTTGACCTACAAACAAGAATATTAACAAATGAGTCCAGAAATATTTGTGTGGTACAATAATAAAAAATTTATGCATATCAGTCGATAAGATGGATAAATTGACTTTTAGTCCGTTAAATCCCTTTTGAGCTATCATTTCTACATTGAAGAGGGATTTTGTTTCACATTCCTAAAAATCAACAAAATCAGAAGAAAAAGACATTCTTACTTTTGTCAATAAAAGTTGGGAAGAAAACAAACTATTGATGTGTGCGTTTTCTTCACTGAAAGTAAGTGAAATAGAATTTAGATGTGAAGTTAACAAGTGGTTGGAAGAAAAAAAATATAAATCTAAGCAACAGGTTTAGAGATCTAAAAGATTAGAGAAAATTAATCTTATGCTTATAGGAGCTTAAGCCGTAAAGCTAATAAAGTAGAGTGTGTGCTTCGAAGTTTATGAAACTTCTTGTTTATAAATAAATTTGAGAGACCACAAAAATAAAAGAATTAACCCAACAAATGTAATGTTTCTTTGACACATTTTATATAAAAAAAAATTAAAAACGTTTTGAAATAAAAGAAGAGAAGTTGCATAAAATATGTCTTTAAGTCTTGTAAGTTGTAAAAATATACTTGAAATAAAATTACTATTATTTTATTTTCTTATGAAAAGCTTAAGATGTAAGCATAGTTATTTAATGATTCATGATTGAAGTTATTTTAATCTTATCAAACAACTCACATGTTAGGATTACAAAATTATAAGAGTAAGAATTTGATTTTAGCTCTTTGTGGCTGTGACTTCAATTTTTCTTTGTTTATCTTACTTCTTTATTTGGTTTACATCCCAACCTCTCCAACGGAATGTCATGTTGGTTAGGGACTAGGTAAATAACTATAATCTCATTGTAGGCTTTTGAATGGAAATAATATTACATGATAGAAAACATATTAAATTCTAGTTCAAACATGCGACATGATCCTCTCTCGGTAAATATTTACTTATTACTCCAATATATTATTGACATTATACTTTTTCGAGATAATATTGGAGTTCTACCTTCATTTAAACATTTTCATTAAATGTTTGTTTGGTTTTATGTTTTATTAAATCATCTAAATAAGTAAGTATTTGCAGTTATGAATTTTTAACATCAAATCCAACACACACATTTGATTGAAAAATGTTGCTACCAAATGATAGATACAATTGGTGTATAGTTGAAAAGGACATTACGATGATTTCCTTTATATAGAAAGAATTCAACAAGATCTAATACAGGTAAGTTAATGAATAGAGCTCTTTAGTTGATTTAAGTAATATAATGAGGTATATCTCTTTACTAAGTGATTCAAAATATCATAATTATAAAAATATTAAAGGATAGCATATCTTATTTATAGATAGTTAGATTTTTATTTTTTTTTAGAATACGTTCAATTAAATTAAGTTAAAAAAAGTAGTAAATGATACATGATTGAGATAGAATAATAAATTTGTTAATGTAATTTAATAAAAAAATAGACTTGTATTATTAATGTCAAGTTTTTTATAAATTATTTGAAAAATAAAATTACATTTTAACTAAGAAACTTTAATAACTTCTACTTTCAAAATAAAGACATAATTAAGTATGAATTAGAGTATAATTGATTACTCAACTCAACATAATTACCTGAACTCATAGTCAATCATATTTATTTTGAAGGAAGTCAATCACTCTACAAATATTATTCATAACAAATTGAAATTTCAACAAGGACAATGGTATAAAATTGATTTTGGTCGTCATTTAATTGTACTTTTGCCATTAGAATTTGTTAAAATAGAAAATATAAGTTTAATATTTTACAGTTCACATAGGAAGTTAAATTAAATTTTATATTTTTGAATTAATATTTATTATTTTCAAAGTATAAAATAAATGTGAAAGAGGTTTTACTAACATTTTTTAATATAAGATTATTATTTGATGAACTTATTCTAGTTATTTTTATAAGCCATCACTTTAACTTCTACTAAAATTTTGTATTGATTTTTCATTTATATTTTAATTTTATTTAAAATTTAATTAATACTTAAAAACTATTTTTTTACATCAAATTATGTGATAAAATAATGGATATTAATACAAATCAAGTAATTGACTATTATTTTGTAATTTACTTGTAATACAGGAGATAGTTTAACATGACGCCGTTGATAGATATTACACATTTAATTATATTTCATTTCTAATAAAAGGACACTGAATTCATTTTTTAAATATATCATTTTATAATTTTCATTTTAACTTATTAATTAATTTGTTTAAACTTTCTATTTACTTTTTTTTATTTTTTACTTAGACTTTTTTATTAAAACAATCTTATTTTTTATTATATATATATATATATATATATATATATATATATATATATATATATTTTTTTTTTTTTTCATTTTGTAATTCAAACAAAGACTTTCATACCATTTAGTACTTTGGTTTGTGTGTTATATTTGGGCAAAGTAATGAGAATGCTTGTCAAACTTTTTAATGTTTATTTTAGATTATGATCTTTCAATTAATTATTTCTTGCTACCGTATCAAACTATTAATCCTTTAATCTTGTAAATCGGTGTGTTTGGTTGAGCGGTTTGAAAGGATGAAACTAATATACATTGTTGATTAGAAGAGGAAAAAAAACTAATTTTAAAAATTTATAAGATTTATTTTACTATTTTGCATCTATTTATATTTATATCTCTCTTCATCTATTTTTGATTTTCCCTAAACCAAACACTTTTACCTTTCACTTTATTTATTACTTATTTTAAATTTTTATTTTTATTTTTATTCAACTTAGTTCTCGTCTTTTAAAAAAATGTATTATTTTTTGTGGCCATCCACTTTTCAAGAAATTTCTGAAAACCAATCCTACTTTTGGAGTCATTTAACATTAAACACTATTCATCAAACACAGCCTAAGTTGTGTTTACTTAACTAGCTAATTTCACAATTTTTTCCCACTATTCATCATACATTTTTTGGAGAGCGTTATTTCTAGTTACATGTAACTTTTAGCTACAAATTATTTATATTTTATTTATAATTTATGCTTTAAAGTTAAAGATAATAATTTTGTTATCTCATTTTATTGTTCACAAAACACAATCTTTTTTTCCCTTTTTTTTTCAGAAAACATTATTTTTATAATAAATTTAATTTATTTCGATAAAGGATATTGGCTTTTGTTTATAGTAATTAGGCTTACATTTATTTTTCTGCTATATTTACTTATCGCGTTTTTATTTTTGTCTTCTTTTTTTGTTTTTTCTTACATAATCAGATATTTGCCACATCTTCCACTTTTTTATTCTTAGATCTATCTTCATTTCAAATATTCAGCTCAAATTTGGAATGTTGCTACCATTTTCCTAATATTTTTATAGGTACAAATTTATGTCCAAATAATTGACAAACGGATGAACTCACGAAGCTTCCTTCATAGGATGAATTTATATAGGAAAAAAGATCGTAAATGAAAAGAAATTGTGAAATTTAATAGCCTGCCTTAAAAAAATACAAATTAAAAAGGTTCAAAAGAGGATAGAGGATCACTGAAAGTAAAGGTAGTTTTACTTTTATTTCCCATATTAAATGGTGGATTAAAATTCAAAATTTAAAATGGGTTATTGCTTTGCATGAACATAGTTGCAGCACGAGGGAAAGCAAGCTTTACCGTTTCAGCATCTCACAGATCAGATTGATGTTTTTTTTTTTCTCTTAAATAAAATAAAGAGGTGAAGAGAAACGTATAATACAGACCAGATGCACATGCACTTAATTGGGTGTGGGGCAATTCACAAAAATTTTTATTTTCTCTTAAATAAAATAAAGAGGTGAAGAGAAACGTATAATACAGACCAGATGCACATGCACTTAATTGGGTGTGGGGCAATTCACAAAAATTTTTATTTTATTTTTTCAGTTCAACACTTAAATGAAAAAAAGTGCCCACCAAAAAAGATAAGTATTACATTATGAGACTTTATTTCAAAACAAACGTTAAAAATAAGAATTAATATATATTTTGTAACGTTCCTAAAATTCATTCTCTAAACAGTTATAATATACATATTATTAATAAATATAATACATACATGCATATTATGTTCAAAAATAGTTTAAAATATAATACTTTTCATATGAGTTTTACATTTATAATATAAAATTAAATTAAATCATGCATAAAACAAAATCATGGGCTCTACTTCAACTCGTGAAGAAGTATGAAATCATTTGTTCCAGTGTAACGTATTATAACAGCAGAATTAAAAAAAAAAAAACATGAATTAACATATGGAAGAAAAGGGTGATCTATAGAGTTTAAAATGTAAAATAATAAAGTTAAAACTTGCATCTTGATTAAAATATTATAATTTTGACTTTCATCAATCATCTTATACATTTTATTATCATTTCCATTTCTATACAATAATACATTATATATATATATATACATAATGACACATATACTTGACTCTATCTCTTTAAGACTCATGCATTGAATAGACCCTAAGATATATACTTGTCATACAACTTCAAACTACAAATCTAGACATCTCTCCTAAATGAGACAAAATTAGTCTCCTTGAGACAGTTGACTCTCACTACCTACTAATATTCATCTATTTAATTAAAAATCTATTTGATTAAAAGAATTATTGGACAATGGACATCCTAATTGATCTAGAAGCCAGTCCTTTCTTGAAAACATTATGTTATATCATATGCATATACCTCTACTTATTCATTCATTCATTCACTTCTTAATCTCAATCTAAAAAATTACAAAATCATCAATAATATTCAATCTTAATCATAAATAAATTATTTATATCAAATCCTAAAAAAAAAAAGACTTTTTTTAGCTTGACCGAGAATATCCTAGTTTGAGTGCTAGATTAAGTGCTTCTATCGCTTAAGTGAAAACCTTCTCGCTTAAGCAAAAATGAATCCGAGAAAAGGTCCAAATTTTCACTTGATTTGCTTGAGGGAGAATCTTTTGACTTAGAGCGAAATATGCAAAAAAACAGTTTTTAGAAAGAAACTAATTACTACATAAAATATTCATCACAAGTCATATTCAATCTTACCTCTATCAAAATCAATATATAGATATTACACTATGTCAATACCAAATTTCGTTCGAACAAATAAAATTACTTTTAGAGAAAATTGGAAAAAAATTTCTTCAATTAATTTTTTTAAAAAAGAATAAAAATATTTAAGAAAAATGTTCAATTATTTTTATTAAAAAAGTAAAAAAGGTGTTATAAAAAAATATTATAAAATTGAAAAAAAATCTCTTTAGTGAAATTCAAAATAATTAGTTTACACCTTTATGGTTTTTTTATTTTAAAAAAAATATAAATTGTAGTTTGATTCTAATCCTTAGATTTTACATTAAAATTTAAATTCAAATAAGAAAATAAAATGACTTTAAAATTAAAAAAAAAATCTCTTTTTTGAGTAATTAATTTAGGTTTTTATTGTTTTTTATCATGTTATTTTATTTTCAGAAAAAAAAAATTTAATTTGGACCCAACCCATTATGTTTTACATAAAAAATAAATAAATGAGATATGTTGTTTGTACCCCTTTTATTGTTTCCTGAGAATCGCATTCTTTCACTTGAGCCAACAAGTCAAACTTCCTTCTCGCACCCCTGTCTCTTCTTTTGGGACCCAGGCAAATCTCCTTTGCAGACCCCTCATTTTCTCTTTTCGCACCCCTTATCTCCCACTTGCACAACAGGTCAAACTTTCTTCTCGTACCCCTGTCTCTTCTTTTGGGACCCAGGCAAATCTCCTTTTCAGACCCCTCATTTTCTCTTTTCGCACCGCCTATCTCCCACTTGCACAACAGGTCAAACTTTCTTCTCGCACCCATGCATTCCTCAACACCCTGTCTCTTCATTTGGGTCCTCAAGAAAATCTCCTTCTCAGATCCTTCATTCTCTCTTCACGCACCCCACTCTCATTTGAGTCTCATCCTTCACCCTTTTTCTCTCACGCCACTAAATTTGCACATACCCCCACACTCACTTTTTTCTCTCCCAGCACATACACAAATTGCCACACACCACTAATTCAGTTATTTTCCACACCACCCACTCTTTACATTTTGCACACTCTCTCACCTCACGTTTACCATTTTGTTATATGTATTTTCTCCCAACACAAATGCACCTCTCCTTCACTGGCAATATCTTAAACTCTAAATTTTATAAAATTCAGAAAAATATTAAAACTGAAGTAGTGATCAACCCTTTCATTGACTTTGTAAAACTCTACTTATATTTGTTAGTCCATACAAAAAGATTGATTGTATGTGAGTCACATCTATTAAATGTATTACTATATTTGAGAAATCTTCCATGAATCTCAGATAATAATCAATTAAACCTGTCAAACTTCTTATCTCTGTAATTGTCTTAGGGCGTTTTTACATAAACACTCCTGTTTTTACATAAACACTCCTTTTTCTTTGGCTAGGTTTACTTAGATCACTCCTAGATGATATCACATGCCTTAAGAAGTTCACCTCCATCAACCCAAAATTTTCACTTAGAGGGTTTGGCATACCATGCTTACCCCTCTAAATCTCCAACAATGGTCTCAAATGTTCATTATACTCTTTCCTTACTTTGATGTAGAATCCAAGAATTAAAAAAAAAAAAATCTCTAATTGGAAAACCCAATCTATCCATACAAAATTGAGACATAAAAGAGTGTGTCGCTCTAGAATAAATATACTTTCACACATTACCAACTATTAACCAAGTTACTCGATGAAGAAATGTCAGCCCCTACTAAAATAAACACATTCCTTGTTGCCCGAGTCTATTGCCATTATTCCCCATCTGCTGAAAATCACCCATAAGAGTTATCCTCTTGTTAGGACAATCTTTGAAAAAATACCTTTCCTTTCTACATGGAAAACATTTAGATTTCCAAGTTTGTAGTTGAGGAAACTGCGATGGAATAACTCTTGTTCTCTTTTGTTGAGGCCTAATAGCTTCATTCTCAACATGTTGAAAATTGCCTACTGATGCTATGCTCTTCTTCGAAAGACAATTTCTGAAAAAGTGTCTCACATTCGTGTTCGTGAGACTCATTATGATAATATGTGATCCATCATACTAAAAACATCTTTGCCTCTTTGACTGTTGTGAACTAAATTATGGTGAAGTTGTTCATGTTTTAGGCTATTAATGTTTAACATAAGACTTAGGTGGTTGTTCCTTGATCTTTTCACTGAACTTAAACTGTTTATACCTTTTGATGTACTAGAAGTCACATACATATTAGATTGTTAGAGTAACTAAAAAGACTATAACACCATTTAGCTCTCTTTCCCCAATTAAACCATTTAATAAATCTTGGAAAGCATTCATATAAATATGATCAATAGATACTTCATACATCTAAAAGATCACATTAAGTCCTTTAAAGTCAAAAAAGTCATATCCACTTTAAATTTGCATCCATGTACAACCATGTAACACCCTACATAAAACGGAAAATGCTACCACCAAAGTAGAGATGTTGGTGTAAAATTCAACAAGTCCTTAACTTTACATATTGCATTCTAAAAGTATTTTAGAATTAAGATGTAAATTTATCGTCATTTATAATTCTATATTCTTATTTTATAAACTGATATATATATATATATATATATATATATATATATATATATATATATATATATATAGAAAAATAAGTATAATTGTGTTATGTTATGTATAACAATCCTATAAATTAAATTTTAAGTTGTGAATTAAGAAAATAATAATTAAGTTTAAGTTAATTTAAAGGTGAAGGTTTAATTTTGAAAGTTTAAATGAGAAAAAAGAATTGAATAAAAGATAAAATAATCTTTTATGGATACGAGGAGTCTCCTTTATCTTAATAGGCTATTAAAAAAATAATTATCCTTATCTTTCTAAAATAAAAAATAAATCATATATATATTATCCTGTTTCATATTATTTAATTTATCTTTACTGTTCTCATTTCCTTTATGTTTTTATTTTCTTAAAAAAAATTACATATATTATAACACATGAATAGATCATTTTTTTCATACATTAGAGTAGTTTTTCATTGTTACAAGTTACATTTTTGGATCTGCAATATAGTTTGGTTGTTCAAAATAATACAGGAACATTTAGAAGACAATGATCAATACTTATAATACTTTAAGATAATTTAGCTACAATATGTTTGACAGAACTCATCGTTATCCCTCTATCTGTAAGTTAATTTGTAAAGTTCTCTTATATAGTTTCATTATTTTTTATTTTTAACTTTTGGATAAATTAATTTTAGTTTAAGAAAAAAAAACCTTAGAAATACTTATGAGGAAACTCATAATAAACTTGTATGTATAGTATAACGTAGTTTTTTCTCCTACCCATTATTTGTTAAAGGAAATATCCAGTACATGGGAATTGCGAAAATAAAAAGGTGAATGTGTTTGATGGTAAAGAAATGTGAGAGCGAAAAAAATTGAAAATTACAGGTATCACATATTATTTCTATATCTTTTTTAGTTTTCTTCCTACTTTTTAAAACCAAACTTTCTTATTTTTATAAGAATTCACATGTTTTTATTTAATCTTTTTCCTATTTAATTTTTTTCTAAATTATATAAATGATTTTCTATCCTTTACCTTTTATTCAGTTTCACTTTATTGAGGATATAACTCTCTTGATTCTTGATCTAGCCAATAGCATTTTTTAATCACCATTGTCTGTAGTAACATTCTTTAAAAAAAAAATATGTTGTGTTTGTGACAATTATACCACCACTATGTTTAAATATCAATAGAGTTATTTTTAAACCGATGAAAACATTATTTAAATCACTTCAAAATTCCGAAGGTTAAATTGAAACAAACTTAATACAACCTACAAAATGAAAGAGCATTTATATCGAACAAAAGGATCTTCCTCATTTATCCACTTCTTAATTACGTTGATTATGAAAATGGGCCTAAGAAAATATGGGACATGATAAGCCCGCCAAAAATAGTATTTTCTGTTTTTTATGTTTATTTTTTGTTTGGGCTTATTTTACACAAGTCAGACTTCTTCCTGTACCTCTATAGAAAACATGGAAAAAATTGAAATGCTTTTAAATAAATCTAGTAAATAATCTTAATATTCTCATTCATTTCAACCTACATCCTCAAAAGTGATTTTCGTAAAATCATATTTAAGATTATACAATCTGAAAAATATTTCTAGATTCGGAAAGAACTTCCGAAATGTGGAAATGATTTCCAAAATTAAAAATAACATTCGGATTATACCTGAAAGATTCTAGAAATTATTTTTAAATTTTAAAAATTATTTTCACATTTCGAAAACTATTTTTAGATTTTAAAAGTTATTTCAGATTTGAAAATATTTTCAAAGTATGTGTTTAATTTTAACTTCTAAGTTAATTTATTCCGGAATACAAATCCAGAATAGTCTATTCCGGAGTAGAAAAATAGCTTCTGAATTAAAATTTAAAAGGTATAATCTGAAATACATTCGTCGGATTGGACTAATTTGGAAGTCATCATAACACCATCTTCACTTACCAAAGTACACTTAAGTCTTTTTCATAAGAATATTTTGAAAATATAAAATTTTATAAAGGTGCATGAAGAAGCTATAGAAGTGTAAGAAGAAGCAGTCTACAAGTCATCAACGAATGGAGGATCCAAACTCTGATTGCGCTTCGCAATTCGAACACAGATCCTGCTATTGACATCTCCTAGTTACTATTCAAGCACCCTCCAATGGTGAAAACAAATATTATTTTGTCGTTTGGTTAAAAATACCTCTGAAGAAAATATATTTCTGTTTATGGTATTATTTTAAATATATATATATATATATAACGTAATCTTGGTTCTCTTGTAGTAATTTCTTAAAGAAATACCCTAACAAAAACAAGTCTATATGTTCTATTAAACTTTTTTTTATAAAACAAATTGAAGAAAATTAAAACAATAAAATTGGTTATTTTTATAAAAAAAAAATATCATAACAGAACTTGTTTATGTATTTGAATTCACACCTTCTAGTACCACAATAAAATGGAAAGCATTAATTTTACAAAATAATACAACAGAAATGTGTTTTCTTTGTATTAGTTTTCTTTTAAACAAAGTTAACACAACATAAACTTGTATCCATCGAAAACATTTTTCTCAAAAACAATAAGAGGCGAACGTTGAGAGATTTAAATACCAATAAGGAGTGCCAATATCAATGAGCTTTGAATACAATTGGAATTGCCCAAGCAACATCCTTGGTTTTGTTCGTTTAGATAAAATTCTCCCCATTATATAGAAGAAAATAAAATTGAAAATTTTAATATTTTTACAATAAATAAATATATAAAATTAATTTATATTCTTTAATTTTGGGAAAAATTATATTGAAGTACTTTTATAAAAATAACTTGACTGTAATTTATAGTAAAAATCCAATTTATTTAAACTTCTTATTAAATATCTTATACGTTTGTTTGATTGCAAGATATAATTAGAGTTATAAGATTAACTCGTGGTTGATAGATCTATTTCAACTCTTTCCTAAAATATGTCTTATTTTATTGACGTGTGAAATAAGTGAGTTAAAAAAAGTTTCAATTCCAAACATTCATATACATTAGATTATAGGATGAACGCGAAAGTGAATTGACCTACTACAATGTTAAAATAAAATTTTAATTTACTCTTAAGTATTTTCTAGAATGGATGAGTTTCTAAAATTTTTAAATTATAAATAGATTAGTCAAAATTTTACATTAATTATGAACTGATTCTTAATTAATTTTTCATTTACAACTTAGTAGCTGAAACTTTTAATAATTATAGTTTAATCTCTAACTAAAATCTTAATATTTACAATTAGATCCTTAACCAATTAATTCTCTTATGAAATATTATTTATCCACTGAATAATAATTATGATTTAATATTTTATGTAAATAAGGTTATAATTTCTATTTATTATTCAGTAACTTAAGATAAGTTTATGAAAATATTACATTCTTTTACTTAAACAAAACTTTCACACTCATTTATTTCTGAGTCTATTAAATAATTTTCTGATTTTTTTCAGGTTATTCAATTACTTAAAAAAATTAAATTTTTTATATTATTAGTTTATGGTTAATTATAATTTTCCATGATTATACTAACTTGACATTATATATTCATTTAACATTATTATTTCTTTTTTATTTTTTATATTATATGAAGATATGAAGAGAACATCACTACTTGGATTTCTGTTTTTTTTTTTTTTTTTTTTTTTTTTTTTTATATAAAAATATATGTTTTACTTCTTTATTTTACACTGTATTATGTTGTCAAACCTAAAAGTGGGACCAAATCAACCTTTTTCATTTATATATTTTTTAAGTAAATTTTTTGAAATTGTCATTTTTAAAGGAAATATGTTACTTTGTAAAGAATTGACTCTGATCCATATAACATGGACATTTTAGATCTATAGATTTCTTCTTTTGTAGACTTTTTAATCATGTGGGATTTATTTTGTCCTAGGTTAAGTTCTATGGACTGGGACAAGTTAATATAATATCATACACTAAGATATAAAAGAAAAATTAAAAATTAAAAATATAAAATACGAAGTAAAAGAATCATCAATTCTATTAAAAATAATAATAATGTTACTTTGATATAGATGAGGGAGTAATTCTCATTTGACACTGATGACTTGATATTGATGTGTCAATTTTTATTTAGAAGATAGGGGTAAAATATCAGATAAAAGTAAATTTTAAAACATTAAAGAGAAGCGTTGATTGGAGAAAAAGAAAGTATGTGAGCTGAAAGAGAGAAAATTAAGGATGTGGGTTAAAATAAAGAAAAAGTTGTGAAAACATGTATGAGAACGCACTACAGGAAATACGATGGGAGAATCGGGTTGGAGAGCTGAAGGGAGAAAGTTAGAATTTAGATGCAAAAAGGGAAAGAACCTGTGAGCGAGGTGAGAAGTTCAGTATTAAAAGTGTGGAGGGAGAATTCGATGATTGTTGGTGACAGTGATCTTGGAAGTGATCAGAGGCATCTTGGTAAAGGTTCGAGAAGGATAATGTTTAACATATATTACCTTTACTCTTCTTTAAATCTATTTTCCTATATATTTGTTTATTTATTTGTTCTTTTTTTTTTTTTAGGGTATAGATATACAACTTGGAATGGTCATTAATGGCACCAAAGCCACTCTTTGTAGTGAAGCCTAAGCTGGCACCTGATGTGGTGAAATGTTGGAATTATATATGGTCCTTTAGAAAGTATGTTTTGTAGGTGTATAAAACCTAAGTTTACAACATAAGTTGGTCAATGGAAACCACTGCATAATTTGACTTCATATCATATGTCAAACACTACCTATTATGCGAGTATAATTTATTCAGAGAAATCACAAAAAGTTTTATATATTGATTGATCATATAAGCGAGCATTAAGACATTGAGTTGTCATTCACCATATGTATGACATATGTTAAAAAAATCCTTGATAATGTCACATATCAGAACCTTGCTAACCTTATTATTCTGTGCCTAGCTTTTGACTTGAGCTTTATAATTTAGATTTATTATGACCTTATTGGAAAAAAGTTGAAGTTATATGACTCTTTGGACAATCTGTTATGTGGGTATATAAAATCACTTAAGTTTACCACATAACTGATCATTGGAAACCACATAATATTTCTACATAATTTGACTTCATATCATATGTCAAAGGTTATACATTATGTGACTATAACTTATTTAGAGAAATCATAAAAAATTTTACGCATTGATTGATTATATCAGCCAACATTAAGGCATTCGACTATCATTCACCATATGTATGAAATATGTTCAAAAATCCTTGACAGGATGCCACGTATCATAACCTTGCTAACCACCTACTACTTTATGCTTAGCCTTTGACTTGAGTTTCATAATTTGGATTTATTATGACCTTACTGGAAACAACGTTGAAGGACACACATCATTTAAAGAAGTTGGAATTATACATGGTCCTTTGGACAATCTGTTTTGTGGGTGCATAAACCACACTTAAGTTTATCACATAAGTTGTCAATGAAACCATATAATCTTTCTACATAATTTGACTTCATATTATATGTCAAAGGTTGTACATTGTGTGAGTAGAACTTATTTAGAGAAATCATAAAGAGTTTTATGCATTGATTGATCATACTAGCCAACATTAAGACATTGGGTTGTTATTCACCATATGTATAACATATGTTCAAAACCCCTTGACAGGATGTGACATATCAGAACCTTGCTCACTGCCTACTTCCAAGAAATTATGAAACTCTTTTAAAACTCCTTTGTTTAGGTATTAGGTTTGTTGAAAAACACTTTTTTGAACTCATGTAACAAATTAGGAAAATAAGAACCTTATCCATTCATGTTGCCTCTAATTATGAAAAAAATATAGTTCTAATGTTGTGTAAAGAAGTATGTCCTTCCATTTATAGTCGAATAAGGTCAAACTAAAAGTACAGAAAATTATGAAACTCATTTTAAAAGGCATGAAACCCACGTCCAAGTAATTTCCTATGTTTCAGGTTTGCTGAGAATGACATTTCAACTTCCGTAACAAATATCATACCTTTATTCTAATATCAATTTTATTGTCCCAACTAACTTGCCAAAAAATACTAAAACACATCAATACTCCATACCGCACCAACCACCACGAACACACAATCCCAACAATAGAAAATATCCTATCGTACCAACAGAGAATGTTACACCAACGCCAAAAAAAAAAACACAAGACATATATAAAAATATAATAATCATATAAGAAAAACGCACGTCAGAATGAAAAAACGCACGTCAGAATGGAGGATAAGATAAGAGGGGAGAGTAAAAGAAGAACGAAGAAAATAGGGAAAGAAAAGAACAAAAAAAGAGACAAACAGGAAACGAAAAGCAAATATAAATACACATATACAAGTGAATAAAAAAAAATTGTTTTGGCACGTAATAATATCAAATGAAAATAATGATACGTAAAGTATTAAAGTATCATCACCTTTTTATCTAATGCTTGATACACCAATAATAAAACTAGATAGTAGCAAATATTGGTAGCGAAAGTAATGATAATAATTTAATTTCTAATAATAATAACCATGATGATAATAATTACGTTATTTGTAGTCTTAACAATATTATTCGTAATAATAATATAAAAACAATAACATAACAATTAAAACAAAAAAAAAATGATAATAGTGATTGTTATAACGTTCCAAATTTATAACATATCCTATTATTATTATTATTGCTAGATAATATAAATGGGTTATTATTTTTAAAATTTTAATATATTATTTAACTGAAAAAAAATAAATAATTATTTAATAGGAAAAAAGTAAAAAGTAAAAAATGCAACAAAAAAAGTTAAAAAGAGAACACATAAGTTTTCACGTGTATGTTGGAGGACTTTTCCCTCTCAAAACTTGACCATTTCTAATATGAATTTCAAAATCAAAGACTAATCAAAATAGTTACCATTTCAATTGAATTTCAAGAAAAATCTAATTATGAGATCTGACTTATAAATACAGTCTGACACACTCCTCGTTTGCAAACGAAAAAAACAATCTAAGGAGTCATAGGTACAGCGGGACAAAGTGGTAAATGTGAATAAATTTTATTTTAATTTTTTAAATGTGTAGGTAAAGAGAAAAGAAAATAATTATATTTGTATACTTATTTATTTATTTTATAACAATAATTATATAGTGGAGTATCTCTTAATTTATCTTATTTAATTATTTTATAACTATTATTGTTTGTTTAAGTGTTTATAGTTTTATCTTATTTAATTATTTCATGATAGTTAATTAATAATGATATATTATTTAACATTTTTTGTAACTATATGTATTTTTATTTTTATTTATAATTTATTTTTTGGTTGATAAATAAGTATATTTAGAATGTAATAAATATTAATTTTAAATTTTAGTATAACTATAATCTACTATGATAATAATTGTTAATGTTTTTATGCAATAAAAATTATATATATAAATATTATATACATAATAAAAAAATATTTAAAATTATTTGTAGTTGAAAGTTTGACTTTAAAGATTTAAAAAAGTAATTATGATACAATCTTGTCTTTAAGATTGCATATAAGAATAAAGAGATCTCTGAATTATATTTTTGATCACGAAGATTATCAAGAGGTTGTACTTCTAAATAAACTAACTTTTGGGTCTAAGTTCAACATTCAAAAAGATCACTATAAAAACTTAAGAGTTTCAAGATTATAACACCTTTACTTGTACAAATTGTACAAAGTAGTATATAATTTATTTTTGAACCTTGTATTTTGGGCCAAGTACAAAATAGAATTTCGGCCTTATATTTTGGATCAAGGGAATATAGGAATTTGATGCCTTCTTCCTCCACCTCCATAATCTTTTAAATTCCAAAATTGACTTTCATGAAAAGACTAAGTTGCCCCTACTGAAAATAAAAGAAACTGATGGTAAGTTGTAGACATGTGAAATTCAATGTTTAGTTTATCTACTTCAAGATTTCAAAATTTCTTTTGAACAACCGTCTTTTTTATATTGTGACAATGACTCAGCAAGATACATTATATATATTGCAGCAACCAGTGTTTCACGAGCATATGAAACATGTCACATAAAAATAGATCGTCACATTGTTATAGAAAAATTGAATAAGGGTCTCATGCATTTACTTTCCATTTCCATCAGAGAGCAACTAGCTGACATTTATACCAAAGTCTTAAGTCTTCAGTCTTTCAAAAATATGATTATCAAAGAAAAATTAAATCAATAATTACACAAAACTTTGAAAAGAAATGTTACTTAGAGAATAAGCATTACAATAAGCATTACAATGATAACATCAATGATATTGCAAAGATAAGAATACTTCATTTTATGATTCTTTATTACAAATCAATGATTACTTTTTTTCATTAAAATTAGTTAAAGTATTAAGACTTTTTTTTGTAGAAATGACATATATAAAGAAATCATTCCACCAAGTTAATTTTCATTCCCAAATGTACTACTCATTTAAGTTTGCAGGATTGGATATTTGCTCATGTAAAGAGATTTGAAGGGATGAAATTAAAAATTACGAAATAGTCCTTGTAAATAAAGTGGAAATTACGAAATACCCTTGACTTTGGAAATTACAAAACACTCCTTATTCATTTTATCAAACTAAAATAATTAGAAAAATGTAAAGAAGGTATAAATTATAAATAAGAAACAATTATTAGCATTAACGTATATTTATTGTAACAATATATATATATATATATATATATATATATATATATATATATTTTCATTCATAATACTTTCCTTTCCTTTTTTTCAAGACAACTATAATATAATTAACCTCCCTTCAATTTACTCATATTCAATACAATCTATCCATTCATAATTATATTATTGATGTAAAATAATTAAATCAATAAAATTGTTTACTTTATAAAAGAAATAATAAAAAGTATGTTATACATATTATATTGTTTTCTATTTATTCTTCTTTTTTATTTTTTATCGATGAAAAATATGTTTACTTAATGTTTAAATCAGAAAAAAAAGAATTTTTATCTCCTTATTTGATTCAATATTTATGATGAAATTGAGGAAAGAAGATGTTATTTAAAATATTTTTTATTCATCTTAAAAACAGTTTTATTTTCTTTTAAATATAAAATTATTAAAACACAAAAGTAAGGATGTTTACGGGTTAGATTAGATAAAATCATTATCAACCTACTCAAAAATATCTAGTTAGTTGATTCAGTTTCTATATTTTTTATATTAAAATCAATTTAATCTAATTCATTCTAATTTTTACCATCTTATTTCATAAAAGTTAATTAGTAATTTCAGAAATATATCAATTAAAAAATTAAAACAAATTTATAATATTTATCAAATCAATCTCATACTTTTATAACCAATCTCTTCAAATCCGTTCAAATCTTACAATCCATCCATTAATCCAAACAACCCTCTACTCAAATCCCTTTAAATCTATCCTCTCAAATCCACTCCCCCAAACAAAGAAAGTCGTTAAATTATTCTATACATCTCTTAAACTATTTGAAAAAATTCACTTAAATTTCTGTATTTTTGCAGCTTCAATATTGAGTTTTGTATTTGTTTTTAATCAGAAAATTCTTTCTAATATGAACAACTTGCAACAAAGTTGGTATAACATCAATCGTAGATATATATATATATATATATTAAAAAAAAATAGGAAGTGATTGTCTGCAGTTGAAAAAGATGAAGATGTGAGAGTGGTTAATCTGCATAAAATTCAAAAATGAAATGCATTGGTCTGATTTTCATAAAATAAAAAATGGTGGTGAAAAAAAGTAAAAATAGGACGAGTTAAAGCATGGCAATAGTGTGAGTGCATAGAGTAGGGTGTAGGGGAAAGAAGGAAAGGTTAGTCAAAGGATTGGTTTGTTGGGAGTCCGTGGCTGGCGCTGTGAAAGGTATAGGACCAGAGACAACACATCACTTCAATGCTCAGACTACAGCATGCACCAGAAATGTTATCATACCATCAGAATATTCATTAATGAAAAAGCTTTCTCCAAATTCACATCAACATGTCAAATCCATGCACGTGAAGCTAACAAACTTCATACCACAAATCTTCTCATTTTCCCTTTCTATCATCCACCCTAGAATAAGAAGCAATCATTTTTTTAATACATTTTTATCACTATAATATACCTAGTATTTCTCTTACATTGAACATCTAATTCTATGTTCTAATATAAAAGTTTATCTTCTGGATAATTTTAATTGTAAATTTAATTTAACTTTTAAATATTAATTAACACACTATATCAAATTAAAGGTATTTTGTTAGATAAAGTTAAATTTAAATTTGTTAAACTTACAATGAATAATAGTTTAATTTTTTTAATGTAAACTTATAATATTAATAAGCATGATATAGTTTAATTTTAATAATTTATTTCATGATTTTTTAATCAAATTTTAAAAATTCTTACCTCTTAATTTTATTCCTTATAGTATTATGGATTATTCATCATATTTTATTTTTAAAATTTTATACATGCAAGTCTATATAGAACTAATGGCATAAAAAAAACATTATTGTGCAGTTTAACAAAATCTTATATTTATCACACAATTTGTACGCTATGTTTCCTAAGGCAACAGGAAACTGTACGGGTAAGTAGTACAAATTAGCCATTTTATATTAAATTATGAGTTTATTTTGAAGAATTTTTTCATTGGGAAACATTAAAAATTACACCAAGTATGATTTTCAATACAACTACTATAAAATCAATAAATATATAAAACATTTTTAGCATTAGTATATTCCAATTCATTTATAAATAATTTCAGAAAAAAAACCATGTTACTTACACAACTTTGTGAAATAAAAGATAAAGAAAAGAAGAACATTCTATATTACTTTTTTTTTACATTGAACTGAACATTAAAAGAATGTATGGTCATCACTAAAAAAAAGTCATCATATACTAATGGTTTAACTTTTAACTTTTTATTATGTGTTCTATTTTTTTCAGGAAGATTATACAGATTCCATTATATTGTCTTTGTTTAACAAAATCAAATTGGTTATGATAGACATTACAAACTTATGCTAATAGCATAGGATATTAAAAAAAAAATTGCTAGTATAAAAAAAATGAGACAATTTAATAGTACGTTAATTATTACTATACTATAAAGATAATAGCAATATTAGACGATATATTATATTATCATCTATTCTCATCTTAGTTTAGATGACATTGTTAGAGTCAATCACTCTATCTAAGATATTGTCTGTTTTAGAATTTGAAATTCTATCATTCATTTGCAATTTAAGATGAGAAGGACTTTTCCATCGGTAACAAAAAAAAAAGTTACTCATTAAGCGGAGAAAATACTATATTCAATTAAAAATAAAGTATATCCTTAATGGATTTTGAAATAGAATGGAATAAGAGGGTAAGCTTTCCAGCAAATTTTCAGAATTCAATATTGTTACTATATAACTAGATTTCGTCATGAAAAAACCGATTTACTCAATATTGCATAGGTAAAGCCATAGAGTGTGAACTGTACAAGTTAACAATAACTTTGATTAAATAAATAAAAATGAAAAGAAAAAGGCTTCGATGAATAGAGAGGATTGACCATTTCTGAAAAAATCATAGAAACGAAAGAACGCACCAATTAATTATATATGTATCCTATTTCATTTACTATTTTTATTTTATTTTATTTATCTAGTATCAATCAAATTTCTGATTTTGAGGTTCAATGTTTATAAAACATTTATATAAAAAATCATAGTTGGGGTGGTTATAGTAGCAAGAGCCGTTGGAATTTTTTTTATACATCGGAAGAATCCATTTTTGTTATTAATAGACTATGAAAAAAAACAGAATAACTGAAAAATTCAAAAGTTATTTCAGAATTTGAAATTCCGTCACGATTTTATCCTTAAAAGACGTCTAAGAGAGTTAGGGAAGGAAAGAAAAAGAATATATAAACTGACCTTGATACTTTCCAAACCGGCTTATGAAATAAGGTTTATACAATTTATAAATTATTGAAAGGTTTTATTTCTAGTTGATATGGGATCTTTAAAACAAAGTTGTTCACCAATTTCTCACATTACATATTAAAGAATATTAAAAATAATACGAGATCATGTTAGTTAAGTGACACGGGAAACCCTCTTTTGGAAGTTTTAACTTACCACTTTATAAAAACCCAGGCCAATACTAATTTTAATTCTATTTTGGTTTTCATTATTAATTGATATAAAAGGACAGTAATGGTGTGAGAGAAAAGCAATATAATTAAATAAAATTATCATTTTGAAATTGAAAATATGTAATAAACTTTTTGAACAAATTTAGGTAAAATCTTAAATAATAATAATAATAATTTTAAAGTCATCACTAAAAGAATGTATGGTCATCACTAAAAAAAAGTCATCATATACTAATTTTTTTTAACTTTTAACTTTTTATTATGTGTTCTATTTTTTTTAAGAAGATTATACAGATTCCATTATATTGTCTTTGTTTAACAAAATCAAATTTGTTATGATAGACATTACAAACTTATGCTAATAGCATAGGATACATTATAAGTAGTTAAAAAAAAGAAAAAATTGTTAGTATAAAAAAATGAGACAATTTAATAGTATGTTAATTATTACTATACTACAAAGATAATAGCAATATTAGACAATATATTATATTATCATTTATTCTTATCTTAGTTGAGATGACATTATTAGGGTCAATCATTCTATCTAAGATATTGTCTATTTTAGAATTTGAAATTCTGTCACTCATTTGCAATTTAAGATAAGAAGGACTTTTCCATCGGTAACAAAAAAAAAGTTACCCGTTAAGCGGAGAAAATACTATATTTGATTAAAAATAAAGTATGTCCTTAATGAATTTTGATGGATTTTGTAAGAATGGAATAAGAGGGTTAGCTACCCAGCAAATTTTCAGAATTCAATACTGTTACTATATAACTAGATTTCGTTGTGAAAAAACCGATTTACTCAATATTGCATGGGTAGAGCCATAGAGTGTGAACTGTACAAGTTAACAATAACTTTGATTAAATGAATCAAAAATGAAAAGAAGAAAGGCTCCGGTATATAGAGAGGACCTGGCCATTTCTAAAAAAAATCATAGAAAGGAAGGAACCTACCAATTAATTATATATGTGTCCTATTTCATTTACTATTTTCTTTTTATCTAGTATCAATCAAATTTCTGATTTTGAGGTTCAATGTTTATAAAACATTTATATAAAAAATCGTGGTTGGGGTGGTTATAGTAGCAAGAGCCATTGGATTTTTTTTTTATACATGGGAAGAATCCATTTTTGTTATTAATAGACTAAGAAGAAAAATAAACTAACTGAAAAATTCAAAAATTATTTCAGAATTTGAAATTCTGTCACGGTTTTGTCCTTAAAAGACGTATAGACTAGAAAGAAAAACAGACTAACTGAAAAATTCAAAAGTTATTTTAGAATTTGAAATTCTATCACGGTTTGGTTTTGTCCTTAAAAGACGACTATGAGAGTTAGGGGAGGAAAAAATATATAAATTGACCTTGACATTTTCCAAACCAGCTTATAAAATAAGGATTGCACCATTTATAAACTATTAAAAAGTTTTATTTCTAGTTAATGTAGGATTTTCAACAAAAGAGTTGTTCACCAATTTCTCATATTATAGATTAAAGAATATTAAAAATCATACAGATCATGTTAGTTAAGTGATATGAGAAATCCTCGTTAGAAGTTTTAACTTACCACTTTATAAAAACCTAGGCCAATACTAATTTTAATTCTATTTTGGTTTTCATTATTAATTGATATAAAAGGACATTAATGGTGTGAGAGAAAAGCAATATAATTAAATAAAATTATCATTTTGAAATTGAAAATATGTAATAAACCTTTTGTAACAAGTTTAGGTAAAATCTTAAATAATAATAATAATTTTAAAGAAAAAAAACTGTGAAAAACTCACTGTGACGCAGCTATATGTGTCCAGTTCCTAAGGAGGTGGGTGATCAGAGTCACGAAAGACAAAATGAAGGACACCATGACAACATAAACTGTAAGACAAAAGATAAACTACAAGATTTACTGCATCAAAGTGTGATATATTTAAGTACTATGCTTTAATTATTTGTATATTGATTACATATGGAATGAATGTATGTGTGGTTGAAGTGGTGTTTGAAAAAGCATGTATGGTGGGAGTGATTTTGAATTGATAGAAGAGTTTTACAGTGAAGGAGTTAATGAGAAGAAGAGAAGGAGTGGTTAGGTGGAAAAGAAGAAAGAGAGAGAAGAGGACAAAAAGAATAAAGAATGGATGAAAGGAGATGAGAGGAGTACGAATGAAGAAGCAGAGGGGGAGGGCCAGTGGGAAAACATTAATGGCATGAATCCGTGTGCACGCAATTGCTCACCAACATACTGAATCACTGACACTGTCTCATCTCATCCCATCCCATCCCATGGTCCTCACCTTCTTCCTTCCCTTTTGTCCCTCCTCCATTTCCTCTCACAATCCTAACCCTAGCTAAGCACAACAAGGGAAGGGGAAGGGGAAGGGGTACGTGCTCTTTTATTAATTGTAGCAGCAGCAAGCACGTGCTATAGTAATTAATAATAATCTTACAAATATACTTCACTTTGATGAATGGTGGATATGCTGCATAATGGTTGACCCCTGAAAGTGACTACACAGCTTCAGAATAAAGGAAGGAGGAGAGGAGGTGACGGCTGAGTACTACACGGTTAAGGTTTTGTCACTTCCCTCCAGATGTGAGTAAAACGGTAAAACTTACAAGGTAATACCGGTTATGTCAATCAAACCACAGTGCCGCAGGTCATGGAGAAGAACTTGGAGCAAAACCTTTTTTAATTACCACTATACCCTTCCTTTCCTTTCTCTTCTCTTCTCTTCTCTTCTCTTCTCCTCTTATTGTACTACACCTACATCCCAACTGTCCCTTGCGTAATGGAGGAAAGGAAAGTGGATCATTGCGCTGCGCCAGGGAAACGCCCGCCCACGCTGCACGCACGTGCCATCTTCTGCCACCTACCTTCAATTCACACCCTTTCAAATATACCCTTCTTACAATAAACTCGAGGTGTTAAATAAAACATGTCTTAAATTTAAGATCTTCATCCTATTATATTCCTCTTTTTGTATAAAACTTTTTCAGTTTTAAATTCAAAATTTCAATCAATGCCCTCATCTAACTCCACCCTTCTCTTTTAAATACCACTTCACAGTTTTTCAAAAATGTTTTTAATCATTGTTTGCATTCATTCTTCTATACATTCTTACACTTGTATTTATGTTGTTAGAATAAAATTTATTCATTTCAAAGCTTTAATTTATGTATGTTGTTTAAAGCTTGGCCGAAAACAGTGCCATTATATTTATTAATATGAGCTAATAACAAAGTAAGTTTGTAATATTAAATATCTGTACAAAAATATTTTTAACAGATGCAGAAAATATTTATTTAACCATACATAATAAGTTAAATTGTTATCAAATAGTCATTCTACTGGGGGGTTTTTTTTTTTTATACAAATAACCAATTTTTAAATCTAAGTTAGTGAAATCATCGTAAAATCTACCATTATGAAATTTAAACTGAACCGATTGGTCAAATCAAAATGTCGGTGGATTGGTTAAGTGTTAAGTTCAAATACGTTAAAGGATTAGTCTAGGAAAATTGGACTGAGAAAAATCCATTATAAAAAACAGTTTACGCAAATTAATAAAATATGTTTGATCTGTTTTTTCTTTCACAATAACACAGGAAATTCGACTTAATAAACATTTCTGTATATTAAACTTAAACATTATAGTACATTGAGTATATTTTAAATATCTAAAAACCTATAAAATTATATTTTGTTTGAATATAACATTATCAAATATTTGTGATAAATTAAACAACATTATATTATTTAATTACTATTGGTTTGCCCATTGATCTATTAAACTTCAAACTGATTCTAAATTTTTCAATTATTGATTTAGTTATAAAAATATTAGTAAAATTTGAAGAAGAAAAACAAAACACTATGTTTGAATCATTTTAAATTATCCAAAATATCAATTAATATGACTTAATTAGATGAATATTTACATTTTGAAGGCATCTTAAAAGTTTATTATGATTTCAAAAATTGATTGAGTTAAAATAACTTAGTAAATTTTATGTTTGGATAGAAATTATACTAGATTTGTATTATTAACTTACTTTTAGAATAAAAATATTTAAACTCATACACTTAATAATTAATTTTAAGTAGAAACAATTCAATCAACATCAATCCTGCAAACACTCATTTACTAACTAGATGAAATTGTATCCTCTTTCAAATGAAATGAACGTATACCAAAAATAAAATTAAAATTAACTGATATCATTATGAAAACTAATACTTCGTACGAAAGGAACATAAAACAAACTAACGTCCTCTTGGTATCAATTTTTTAAAATTTAAAAAATAAGAATTATATATATATATATTTGTATAATATAATGGGTATGTTTCTCTCTGCTTAAAAGTAGTTATTATAAAAAAGTGGAAACAGAAAAGTGTTGTAAGAAACAACTCTGAGTTTGATAAGAAAACTATTTCTTTTCATCCTTCCCTTTTAAATTAGTTTATCTAAACATATAATTTTTTTTAATAAGTAATAATAATTTTATTCAAAGAATATTATTCTGTATAAAAAGTTTCTTAAAAAAATTAAACAGGCTTACTTAAAAATACAGCATTTAGAGAATAAGATTTTTACTCTCCCTTATTTTCTCAATCAACGATAAATTATATTTATTGTTGATTCGGAAATCAATAATATTATATCCAATTACATACACTTAAACTTTGCAAACAGGTCACACACGATTTTGTAAACCTAGGTCTGAGTCTGAATGTATATGATGCATTTATCTATTACATGACTTTTTATTTTATTTATTTTAGCCTGACTTGAAAACCTGGTTTGGTCTATTTACATAACTTATTTTATGGAAAAAAACCAATAAACAAATCAATAAATTTCACACTGTCTGTGAGTCTAAAACATTGTTTATCACATAAATTAATTTTCAATTTTTAAACCCTAAAAAAATTAAACAGTTTTTAATCATACATTATCAATCACCCAGAATCCATATATATAATAGTTTTAAAATTTAAAAATTATAATTTTATTCTAAAATTTATTATCAATATTAATAGTTAATATATATTAGTTATATAATATGTGTCTTACATAAAAAGTATAATCTTATGAGATAAACAGGTTCTTGACAGACCTTCATTCCTAGTGTGACCCAATTCTGTACCAAAAGAATATCAGTATTATAATTCTCAGAGTTAATTTTAATGAATAATTAAAAATATATTTGGTCCTGTACAATACATTATCCAACGTTAAGAGTCAAAATATGGATATCTGTACACATACCTTTTGTGATGCAATTGAAAACAGCCTTCAGGAATAAGCTTTTATTTGCATTCAATATTAAAAGCGCAGTAATTGCTCTTAGTTGACTATTGAAAACATGTTTACAACCAATCACCCCATTGACACAATCAATCACCAAACAAAAATATTCTACGTTATTAGTAGTGAATTTCCTTTATTTTCAATTACTTACAGCACTTTCAAGTTTAGGATTATTTCCAAAATTTAAATAATAGAAAGAGTAACAAAAAAGTCAGAAGTATATGAATTAATGAAAGGAAAAATATTTAGAAATAAAATGAAATTTGAAATGATAATAAAAATCCGGTGAAGTGCGTGGCGTGGTGAGCGAGTAAGTCGGGGTGATGGGTGCAGCAAGAAAACAAAATCTGAAAATGGCATAATAGCGAACATCGACGACAACAACAAGAAGAACCAACTCATGTCCTCTGACCGGGGAACTTTCTGGATCTCTCTAATAAACCTTCAGATCTTCTTCAAAGCGGTGCGTTTTGTCCACCTGCTAAACCACCAGAGCTAATTACTCAAGAGTAATTAAGTGTTATTATAGTAAGGAGAATAATGTCCTCGTCTTTGTCCTCCTCAAATTCGCCGTGCGCCGCGTGCAAGATTCAGCGCCGGAAGTGCACGCAGGAGTGCGTCTTCGCGCCGTATTTTCCGCCGGACAACCCGCAGCGCTTCGCCTACGTGCACAAGGTCTTCGGAGCCAGCAACGTCGCCAAGCTTCTCAACGAACTCAACGCGGCGCAGCGCGAGGACGCGGTCAAGTCCCTCGCCTACGAGGCGGAGGCGCGTCTGCGGGACCCCGTCTACGGCTGCGTGGGTCTCATCTCCATCCTCCAGCACCGCCTCAAGCAGTTGCAGACCGAACTCCACCACGCCAAGAAGGAACTCGCCTCTTACATTGGACCCCACGCCATGCTCCCTCCTCCGCCGCCGCCTCCCCCGCAACCGCGCACCTTCTCTCTCTTTCCCTTCAAAACCGCACCTCCTCCTGCTCATCAGGATCTTTTTGCCTTCACCGACGACGGTGCTTCCGCTTCTCACTCTTCTCACGCCGCCTTCAACCACCTCGCTGTTCTCTCGCCTACCCTCGCCGCCGATCACGCCTTCCCTCATGCACCCACCCACCCTCTCGCGCTTCCGCATCACCCACACCTAATGCTCTCCCCTATGCAATCCAAGCCCCAAACCGACCCTGGTAATCTTAACCTACTCAACAAAATATTACCCTCTTAGTTTTGAATGCTTGGCATGTCTTGTAGTGGAAAAAAAAATCGAGTTTTAAGGGTTTGCTCAAAGTTCTTGTGCTGCGTTTGTGTCCCATTTAACGTTCGTGGTTTCACTTGTACATTTCGCAATCAGGGAAATAGCATGTGCAAGTAGAACAGCTAGAGAATAAATAAGTAGTACTATAATAGGAATATGAAATTATGCCTTTACAGAACTAGAATTCAAAAGGGATTAGCCCAAGTTGTTTCATTGGAATTAAAAAGAGAATCTTGGTTTGTGTGCTGAGAGTGTTTTTCCTCATTCAATTTTATTCTTTCGGACTTGTGATTGTTTTGCTGCACCTAATCAAGGAAGGGTTGATATCTTTTCTTTCACACAGTGAAAGTATAAAACAAAACAGTTTATTTTTGCTGTGTTAGAGCATCAACAAAACATGAGTATGCATTTTTTTATGTCCTTTTATGTTTGAATGCTTTGTGTGTTTGTTAAAAGGTTGAAATGTTCAGCGATGGCATTTTAAACAATGAACCCCTTCTGAGATGTTTATTTTGTTTTGTTCTGCAGCTTAATTGTTGTGAATGGAAGGCAAAAGGGTGTAAAGAAGGAAGAGTGACAAAGTTGCAGAAAGAGGAAGGAAGGTGGGGAGAGAGACAAGGGTAGAGAGGTATATGACTGACTAAGCCTGCATTGTTTTTTGGGTTTGAACTTTTTGATGATTTTCTAGGTAGATGCATTTTGAAAAGTAGGATCTGTATTGATGTTAGAGAATGGTTTTTCTAGGAGAGAGAGGACCGGACTTCTCTTATCCATTTTAAGAGTGACATGCCTGAATTCTCTTCTACTTTAAATACTTAATTCATATTTACAATTTTTTAATTTTCTCTTTTTATCCTATTAGATTATCTATTATATTATATTATGCAGCAAAAAGAATTACTTATTATATTTAATTCTTCTTTTCAATCATTTCCTCTTTCTTTGGCTCGGTGTTAAATTATAACGTTCAGAGGTCTATTTTATTTTAAAAGGAAGTGAGAAACTAAACATCATACACAAATTTTAAAGCATGAGAATCTATTTTTAAAAATATTATATTTATTACGGTATTTATAAAATAAAAAAAGAATAAAAGATAAAATAATGATGGTGAAATTCTTTTTTATCAACACCAACAAGATTCTTAGTATAAATCAAAGATGATTGTCAAATCTAACAAAATATAACATATTTCTAAAAATGTAGTGTCTACAAAAAAATTCAAACCTTTTAGAACAGACCTCCTCAAAAAATGTAGAGTATATTGTTATAAGACTCTCAACACCATATAATTAAATGATTTAAATCTGAATAGTTGTTTTGATTCCTCCAACATTAAATATAGTTGTATATAAGCTAATAAATATTTTCATACGACTTCATCTACAAAATCTTTCTCACTTTGCAAAACTTGCATCCATACACTAATAAAACAAGATAGAAAATAGTGCAATGCTAGAATTAAGATAATGAAACTATATTAGATTGAATTCCCATAAAATGATGATTTTTTTCAATAAAATAAAGAGCTTTAAATACCTATCACCTTCCATAAAAGCAAGTAAGGCTTGTTACCTAGATTGAATTCCCATAATGATAATATTTCTTACTGAAATAAAGAGCTTTACTTCTCACCCTCCACAAAAGCAAGCCAAGCTTGTTACTTAGATTAAATTCCCATAATGATGACATTTCTCACTGAAATAAAGAGTTTTACTTCTCACTCTCCACATAAGCAAGTTAGGCTTGTTACCTAGATTGAATTCCCATAATGATGATATTTTTCAGTGAAATAAAGAGAGCTTTACTTCTCACTCTCCACAAAAGCAAGTCAGGCTCAACCTCCAAGACAAATCCCAAGCTCAAATAGCAGGCTTAATAGTTGTTGCTCATCCAACAAATATTCTAATTCTCAAGTGGTTATAAAAATTTATTAGATGTCAAAATATCATAGTTTATATTTCCCTTTGTAATATTTATAATTTCTAATATTTATGTAGGATAACATTCGATGATTTATCATTTCATGTATCTATTTTGGTGGAGAAAATAAATTTAAGTTTATTTTTAATTTTTGTAATTTAAATTATGTGTGATTTTAATTCCTTAAATTTTTTTAACCACTGTTTTATCATTCTTTTTTAATATTTTTAACCATTGAAGTCTCTATTTTAAATTAAACAAATTCTTTTTTTTCTGTGATTAATTTTCTATTGAAAAATTATCATAAATGGCTAATTTTTGGATTCAAGGTAAACAACTTATTTTTTTCAGAAATTTTTCGTTACAGTTTTAAGTTATTATTCCAAACATATAACTTATTTTATAAACAATTTTCCTTTTAAGAAAAATGCTCTACATCTCTTAGGATCCTGATCAAAATGTTTTTTTATCCTCGTTTTCTAGTTTATTTTATTTTTAATGTTTTCTAGCTTATTTCTAAAAAAAGTTATTTAGAAAATTTCAAGATTTAAACAAAATATGTTTAGCTATTTTTCATTTTCTAATTTGCATCACCATCAAAACGCCCAAACACCAGCATCAAACAATCAAAACTTACTCTTTATTTGTCAATGAATTACATCTCAGCTATTTAACAAACCTCAAAAACCCAAATATGTCCATCGAGAGTTTGATCAAATTAATCCTCTGATAAAAAAAAATGAAATTACGAGTTTAGAAAAAAAAAATAGAGGGACTAAGTTCTCTTATTTGAAAGTAAAATGTTTAATTAGTTTATAAATATGTGACGACTAAAATGACACATGATTCAAATTTCAAAAATAAAAATATAACTAAACTCTTCCGAATTGTATCTTATTTATATTTTTATTTATTAACAACGATTTTGCTCATCTCTCAGGAGAAGACATTGGAGATGCTAGTAAGATTAAGCAAAATTTGACAAAGTGGTTTAAATTTATAGGTTTAGTAAACCAGATAAATTAGCAGGCAATATCTACTTTCAGTAAACTAATAATATGGTCGAAAAATTGTAGGGCATTTCTTTTGTTTTCTTAGTAATAATAATATGTTTGGACCAACATTTTTATAAACACTATTAAAACTAAAAAATCATAAAAATACGAAATTAACTTTTATATAAGTTTAAATTAATTTATAAAATAGTTTTCATACATTTTTTAAACTTTATTTTTAATGTGTATATAAACTAAATTTATAGACTTTTTTGTAAAGCACTCATAGAGAAAATAAAATGGACTTAAAAATGCTAATAATGTACATATAGAAACGAATAACAATATTTTCACTTATAATTCTTAAATCACTTTTTTTTTTTTAAGCAAAGAGAGATAAATAGAAAAAATACATAAAGTACAATGGACCAGTAATAGACAGCGTACGGAATCTCAATCAATATTAATATTGGGCCTCTAGGCCCGTTTACTTGCTAAATAGACCTAACATTTATAATAAGGTATGCGTAGGTAAAGACATTCACAAGTAACAAATAATTATCACTAATGCTAAGATTCAAATTATTAATAGCTTGGGTTTTCAAGTACAAGCAAATGATATTCCCACCATTGACGACTTTAAGGGACCGTAACATTTTTACAACTTGTTTATGTAAGTTATTTTACAATGACAAGAGAAAATATGGTGATATTTTTTAAATAAATATAATTCATAGATTTAATCTAATATAAAAATTACTTTTTATGACCCCTCAAATTAGAACCAATATTGAATTTCAATGGATAAAAAGAAATACTTTCTACGTGAGATAAAGCTATTACTAAACTTGCAAAACATACAGACACACCATAAAACTCTTACTTCATCCCCTTTCCGTTTTTCTTGTTCCCCCAAAAAAAGCCCCTCAAGAGTGATCCTAGTGAGTTAAAAAAAAAATCAACTAACCTAAAAATATAGCAAACTACATCAAACTAAACAATACAAAATTGAACCTTTTGTATTTAAATTAAATTATTTTTAATTTAACTTTTTAATTATAGATATTAAAAGATAATTCAGTATATTACTTAAACTATTATGATGATTAAAAAAACTATTTACAAGATCATCCATTATCGTTCTTAAAGTTACTAATTGTTTTAGGTGAATTCTTAATTGTAATATTTTTTTATCATAAAATCAAATGTAAGTTTTAAAATTTTGCTTCTTAAAATTTGTTTCAATATCAAGAATCCGTCTCACTGTATTAATTATCACATTACAATATTATAAGAAAAATGACATGCCATCTATGTTCTTTAACGACAAAAGTTTATCTTTTATGTTGTCCTTCCTTCCCTATTTAAGACTTTGATATTTATATTAGCTTATTAGATATATTTTATTTTTAAAAGGTTGATGGAGATGCATGGTTAATAAATAAATTTATATACGAATCTAAGTAGAATTTTTTTCTCATTTTTCAGTGTGTACTAAAATTGTGATTTATATAATTAAATTACTTATTATTAAACAAAAATAGTTCAGTTCTAAAATATACATAACATGGTAAACTAAACTAAAAAAATTCTAGTAATTCAATTCAATTTTAACTATTTTTTAATTTAATTTGGTAAAACTATTTTATATTTATTTTAGTATTTATAAAGTTTAGTTTAGGTAACTTATTGAGTTTTAAGTAGGTTACTCGTAGAAATTCTTTATCTTCCTGACATATTACTTGTTATTTTATTCTTTTAAAATAATATGTTGATGTATTAGCTCTATCTATTATTCGACAGGGTATTTCATCTTCATTCGTGGAAAGTTCTCCACTAACCCAACAATTTTTCTAGAATTTTTTTTCACCTAAACAACTTCTCAAACCACCTCAAAGTACTAATGTCACCACAAAATGCTAAAAAAATTTCTCCACCATAATTCTCTTTACCCCATATTTAGACATCAATATATTCTCCCTCAAGGAATAGGGGGTATGAAAAAGATTTCATCTCCATAAGAGGGTTTAATTGAAAATACCAATATTTTTAGCTGCCAATCATGTTTGACTTTTATCTTGCGAATTATCTTCCAACTAACTCAATGATTTCTCCTTTACCATCTCCATCTTTCTTTGATTTCCTCAATACGCACACCGAGAAGATAAAGGGGAGAGTAAACAATTTTGCAGTTCCACAATTTATCAAGATTTTCCTTCAACCATTCTCTCCACCCCATTAGACATCAATATCTTTCCCCCTACAAGGAAGAGTGAGTATATGAAAAGGATTTCAAATCCATTTTTTAGAAAAAAGCGTTTAATTGAAAATACCAATATTTTAAACTCTCGTTAAATTCTATCGGTTGATACATAGTAAAAGGAATTGCATCAACTTTTAGATGTAAACATTACTTAATGTGTTAATAATAGAAGTAAACTTTGAAAAAAATTATCAAAATAATTACTAAAATATCATTTAATTTTTTATATAGTTTCCTAAACAATTTATGTGAAAATATGTCAGATATTTCTTTTTCTCATTAGTGTATGTAGAGTCATGGAGAATATTAAATAAAGATGTTTTATTTACAGTCAGATGTTTTATTCAAAATATAGAGTTGGCCTAAATGTTTCCATTAACTTTTTACCACTGACATAACTTGACTACTCGGCTAGACTGATGTAAGACACGTTAATTATATTAAAATAAATATTAATATCATAGCATCAGATCGACACTAACACGCGTTTTATTAATCTCATAAACTAACGTTTATCAATAACATTAATCTATTTAATTAATTAAATACATTATTAGTGAATCAGAGATCTATACAAAAAGTCTAATTCTCAAAATAAAATAAATATTCATATTAGTTATTTGATCGATTCTAATATTTTAATTAATAAATAAAATTTTCAATATTTTTGAGTCAGTTAAACTAACATTAACCTTTTTATTTATGAATATTGTTTATATTTTAGCATCATCTTAACCGATACATGTATAACAATTTAAAATAATTTTACGATTTTTAACTTATTAAAATAAACTATAAATATTTGAATTGTGTTAGAATCAGCTTAAATGACTTTAATAATATCACATTTTGATGATACAAACTTTTGGAAGCAAATGCAGGTTTCCTTCTAATGAAATGTGCAATTTAATATATATATATATATATATATATATATATATATATATATATATAACAAATTTTAAAAGTATGAAACTAAAAAAATAAAATTAAAAAAAAGTTGGTTGCTCACTTTGTACTCTAGGAAGATGAACTAAAATTTTGAACTTGATTTATTTGTTTTATTATAATGGCAGACACATAGCTTAAAAATATTTATCCTGTCAACAATAGCAGAAACAACAAACAAGACTTCATATAGGTCATCATATATCTATCAAGAATTATAATTAATCCTTCATCAATCCTCCATCACAACATCATTGACAACTTAACAATTATAAAACAAATATATAGTTTTTCAAAAAACTGAGTCAAGCAAAAAAAAAATAACATTTATAAACATAATTTGATCACTCCTTCTTCAATCTCCAACTATATTTTTATCCTTTGTATCATAACTCAACACCACTGCATCCACAAGGCATCAAAACTTTTTGTAAAAATAAGAGTTAAATTATGACATCTATAGTAATCAAAGACAACAGTAACACCATTCAAGCCCACTTCTCTGTCACCTACTCTCTTAACCATTCAACATTTTTATGCATTCCAAAGGTGTAATAACCCAATCAGAATAAGAGAAAAGAGAATTATTAATTTAGCTCTTATGACAGTCCATGTTTTAGCTTAAATTATAAAGAAAACCTCTACAATATCACAAACCATGTTCTTGAAAGCAATATGATTTCCTAGCTTCCAAATAGACCACACTATTGCTAGCCATAACACTCTCTACACATTGGTCCCACTCTTACCCATCCCAAAAGTACAAAATCCAGTGCTCGTTGACTGAACAATGGGGCACAAATTGCACTCCTAGCCACCATCCACACCTATTCCATAAACTCCTAGACACTTCACAAGTATAAAATAAATGGCCTGAATTTTCTTCACCTAAATTGTACAACACAAACAAGGTTGGGATTCATAATTAAAAAGTTTATCTCTAGTGGACAACCTGTTTAACACAAGTCTCCATGCACAAATCTGGGAAGCTGGTGTAACTTTTGTCTTCCAAAAAATGTGAAAAACTTCCTCTCATCACCAACCCCCTCTCCTAAGATCTTACCGTATGCATCACTCACAGTATATTCGGTTCCTTTCTTACCTTTCCATTTCCACTGATCTTTCCGACTGATTTTTTGGACCTCACTGCTAGATTGTAAGCGTGAATGCCCCTACACTTACCTTTCCTCATTCAAAACAGGATTTTCTCCATCTTAATTCCATTCCATAAATTTGCGTATAATCTAGGGTATTCTTCTTTCAAAGGCTTACCCCCTACCCAACAATCTGTCTAAAATGTAATCCTATTTCCTCTGCCCAGTTTTCAATTCAGGTGTTCATTGAACCACTTTCTTTCAGTACTATTCTCACATACTTTGTTCAAATCTGTCTGTCATGTGGATTCTTTCATATCTGATTTATCTTAATCAATGCTTTTTCATGATCTATATTTAGATTTTATAATTTCCCTCCACAGCCCAGCCCCTTTTTCTTTGTACATAATCTCCATTTCCACTTCCCAAAATAATACCTTGTTGAAAACCAAATATCTTTAATCCCTAGACTCTCACTACACTTACTTTTACATATTTTTTCCCATTTAACCCAACCTACTTTCTTCCTATCAGCTCCCCAAGAATGGATACCTAACTTTTGAGATGTGAATCCAACAAGAGTCATGAGTCAATCCATGTATAAGAGACATTTATATTATCTTTAATTCAGAAACTTAAAACAATGCATTTATAATTTTTTTTCTTTTTATATACTGATCATCTTACTCTACATCCAATTTTAGGCTTTTGATTGAATACTTAAATTCCTCACACAAAGCTTTTTAGGTGAAAGGATCACTCAAGCATGCTCAGAGCCAAGTAGATCCGTTAAAATTATTACTAAAGAAATTGCCGTCCTAATACACATCTATGCTTGCATTACGAATATATGCTTGCACATAATGTTCTATTTCACGCGTTATAGCTGATGTATTGAATACTTTTTTGGTGATTTCAAGTTTGAAGATTAGCCCAAGAAGTCTCGTTCTTATGCATCTCATAGTGTAACTAGGACTAAGAAGGAAAAAAATATCAGTATTATCCACATTAGGTTCATACCTAGGTTCGGAAATAGTTAGGGTTTGAAATGATTCATGGTAGGCCTTCAAAATCTTCATTAACATTTCTTTTAACAGCGAAGGGCTTTTAGGGCCGAATTCATGTTGTAGAACTCTTTCAAGAACCGTCCAGAAACATATTTCCTACCTTCAAATAATCTAGCTGAAAAAACCTACCACAACAACCTGTTTTTATCATGGAGCAATCCCCAAACAAGTTTCCCAAGTACATGTTGTGTTATATATGTGCGACCATTCTTGAGATGTTTTGCTACATGATTCCATACAAACAGATAAATCATCTCACCATTTGTCTAGATAAACACAAACACGTCGAGGTAATTAGGTCATTTACCAGATATAGGTGGGAATTGTTATGGTTATGAGCATTGAATTTGCTAAACAAGTCTATTTGTCTCGTTAGAATGCGTCCTTTCAAAGAACCTAGCCTAGAGGACACTATCCCCACTGTCAGAGAAAAAACCTCAGGTCCTTACTACGCACAACAATCCTGTGTTCATATTCTGGATTATGACTATAGCATCCGTATTGGAATTTAAGGGCTCTATATAGCTGCTTACTATACTTCGGACATAACAAGTTATTATGTCTGTGACGCCATGTTCAGTTGATAGTCACTTAACACATAGAGTTGGAGACTACTCTGTAAAATAATGCTAACAAATATAGTTGTTGGAATGACATTTTAACGGAACTAATGAGGATCAGTGGTATGACCTCTTCACCTCCCAACCAATGTCCAACTTTTTTTTTTCTTTGGTGAACTTGTCATTCTTCTATTTCAACTAGGTTTGTCCTTGCTGATTGCGGAATGTCAATCACACAAGTCTAAAGCTAATTCATATGATGAACCAATTGTTCTTGTCTAGTTGTGGAAAACTTTAATCAAAACCAGCTGCAAACAATCAACACAAACATCCTTGGATGGGTTGGCACTATAGGTCGACCTCATGGTATATGGTTTTTTTTTCCTTATAATTATATGGGCAGCATGATGTCCTAGTAAGTTTGAGAGTGTCATCCATATACTTCTTGTTCTTGTTTCACAGGCGACGGACAAGATAAGAACACAAGACTTCTTGTTTCCCCCAAAAACATGTTACCTGACAATGTCATGAGAGTGGAACCTTATGCAGGGGGATTGCCCTTTCTAACCCCAAAGAAAGTTTTGTTTTGGAGGTTTTGTTAAGGAATCAATCAGTGGGTGGTGATTAAGGGACATTTTGGGAGTGAGTCTTTATATAATCTGCATGAAGAAATTACTTTCCTACCCATACCATGCTCATGTGTTGGAACAATAAGGGTTATAAAAAGATAATATGCTACTCAAACTCTTTGAAGGCTATTCGTGGAACCTGCTTCTCCTTATCATCATTTCAGCATTGAGCTAACTGTGATTAAATACCACTTAACAAAATCGGCATAGAGCTTCAAACCCCGCCGCCCCTTCCCCTTTACTGAGAAGGAAATCAATGTGTTCGTCACATTGTACAAGTGCAAACTTTTTAAGGAAGATGTAGTAGTGATTCAAGAAACAGCAAGGACTATAATCACTTTTTTGCTGGTTAATATATTTATGCTATTGTTTCTCTCTTTCGTATTTTATTTTCATCACGTAACAAAAGATAAAAAAAAAAAATCAATACATGCACTATTTTTTTTACTTGAATAAAATATTTACAATTTTTTTTCATTTTATATATAAGAAATTAAAGATTATACAAAAGATAAAGGAAGATTAACTGATATTATATCTTAAACTTTCTACTTTTTACGCCTTTAATTTAAAAATGGAAGTAGGTCACGCATCATTCTATATGCTTTTATCCACTATGGCAATTTTCTTTATGTGTTCTCCTGTTCTTTCCAACTTTTTGATAAAGTGCAAAGTATAGAATTATATAGAAAGAAGGGTACTAGTCAAAAGTCGGTTTCAACTTTTCTAGCTTTTACTTTTTTAAATGAACCTAGCAGCGTTGGATGGATATTTAATGTTAATAAGAGAAATTTAGACTCATTCACCAAAAAAAATTAAGGTTTAGGAATCATTAAGGTTTAGGAATCATTGTGGATTGACATTACTGCTTGAAAAGAAAAAGGGTGTTTTTTTTTTCTTATATATGAGAGAGAGGTATGGTAAAATCTAACCTTAATCCTCGTAGGCAATCCAATATTTTGTAAAAATTTATAAAAGTATGTAATTTGATTTTGCATAATTTTATTTTCTCACACATCTTTCAAAATTATAAAATTATTCTTTGATCTAATTTTATTATAATTATGAATATTATCATTTATTGCACGTTTAGGAAAGAATAATATTTATTACTTTTATCACTGGTGCACTTGTTATTGAAAACAAAAAATAAGCTAACTAAGGTAAGTTTGTAAACATACAGTTATCACCCATGATTTTAGTTTAAAATCAAATTGACATGAACCTTTTATTTACAATGGTTTATTAAAGTTATGTATATTGCATGTGCATTTGTTCTAAGTAAACTGTTCAAACAACACTCAAATCCTGTAAAGTCATTCTGAAAGATACTTGAGAAGATATCATGGTTAGAGATTTTCACTTTGAAAACATTTGAGAATACCGATGGAGGCTTCTAAAATTAACACCAATTAAGTCTTTTTTTTCTAGCTCGACTCAAGTTTGGTAGGCATTATAATATCATAAATAGGTTGAACATCCCAAAAATATTCCTTTTTGAAAGCTATTTCACCTAACAAAGTTCAAGACTGGAAAGTTGTGTATTATTATTTAGTCTGATGTCTAATTAAAAAGAAATATAACTTATCTAACGAATTTGTTATAAGTTCTGTTAATTACTAACATATACTCAATAAAACTACCCATATAATCTTAAAAAAAAATAATAGAAGTATTTACTTATTATATATGAAATCAATTAAAAAAAAATACAAACTTTAAAAATGAGATAATATTAATCAGCATTTAAATAATAACAAAACAAGTAACTAGAACTTATAAAATATATTGCTCACCTTAAACAAATGAACTCAATTCTAAATGCTCTATTTCCAAGTCGCTTAAACTTTGAAAACTTAGTTCATAGACTATTTTTTTTTTAACTTTTGTTTTTTATTCTAACTAAATTTTCTGTTTTAGCTACTGCATTTAGAATTTTTATGTGCTCTCCTCGCCCTTTTGTTGGAGTACCTTCAACTTTTATGTTGCAAGGTTAAACTAAAATTAATCTTCCGAACTTATAACGTTTCTATTCTGAGCACAATTGTTCTACTTGATTGAAGTGTTAATATTAAGAAGAAAATCGTCACAGAACGTAGGCAGGTAATGCCCCGCCAAACACGCAACAGAACAAAACCACAAACTTATTAGAACAAAATGTCACTGAAGTGGAACGAAATGTAAAACGACGTGAGTTGCTGTCCCTGATCCCACAAGTGTTCAACTACCTATTTAATTTCTAGTGTTTCCCACCATACAATCATTAAGCCTAAGTTAATGAAAATATGAATCATAACCATCACTTATTATTCTTTATAAAAAAAACCATCACTTATTATATCCACACAAAATTCAAATTTTTCGCTACATTATTTTTGCAATCTAATATGAAGAAGGATAAATGAAGTGTTGTGTGTCTGTGTTTTTTTTTTAACGGCGATGAAGTGCTGTGTGTACTCTAAAACACATGGTGCTTCCAGAAACACAGAAGCATATGATCAAGGAAGGGTATTTTGATAGAAAAATAGTTTATAAGTTATAAACATTTTTCACTATGTGGGTTTAGCTAAGTTATATAGGATCTGATTTTGAGTATTCTTTGAAGGAGTGACCTCAAAAAAATTATTTCGATACGCCGAAATAAATAAAAAACAAACTGATATTAATAGTAAATTGCACATTATTTTTTTTTTTTCACTTCTTTAGATAGTAGTTCAAATACTAGGACTTACACTTCAAGTTTCATTTAATATAAAAAATCAGTTTTTACTACGAATCATTTAATTGTAAATGTACCAATCACACCATATTAATATTAAGTATTAAGTAATTATTTTTTTAATACACAACAATAATTATAATTAAATAACACTAATTTATACAAAAGAATATTTTCATAAATTGTTAATTTATAAGAAATTAAAATTACGTAAAAACAAATAATTTTTTTTTTTTAGATTTTATCAAATACTTTGAATACATAACAGATTAGAAATGATATGGTACATTATCAAGTTGGACTTCATCCAACCTCACTAGGCATGCATATAACCACTAAACTTCTTTCCAATTTAATGTTGAAGTTAACCTGCAAGTGTATTCAAACCCTTAGTAGAATGAACTTAAATTTTCCTATTAAGAGTCAATTCTTTTTTTCACTTAATAAGTAAACTTGCTTTCCTAACAAGGATTTAAGACAACTTATAAGTCAAATTTAAAGTTTTCATTTTATATATATATATATATATATATTAGGTTCTTATATTTTTTTAATACCAAATAAATCAAATATTAAGTTATGAATAATCAAACCACTATAAGCATTAAGCATATAAACAAAATACTAACATTGAATAGAAATAGAAATATATATATATATATATATAAACAATATCAATTACATGAAAATTTTGTTAGTTACTTTTTTAATCCTAACAAAATGGGTTTAATTCTTCATTATCATAAAAATTTAAAAAAAATCCTAAGGAATACTCCAAGGAAACGTAAGAGAACCCACAAGTCTACAAAATCACGTTTCATACTTCAGAAAAAAAAAAAAAAAAAAAAAAAAAAAAAATAAAAAAAAAAAAAAAAAAAAAAAAAAAAAAAAAAAAATAAAAAATTAAAAAAAAAAAAAAAAAAAAAAAAAAAAAAAACATTTCTCTTAGAGAAATAAGCCAAAGGTGTCATGTCCGTAAAAGTAGCGTCTAATGCCACATGTTAGACATTTGATGCATCACACAGACGAAACAAACTACCATTCAAAATTGTGGATCTCATTGTGGCTCATGCATTCAGAAGTAAGTAGTGTTCATTGTGAATCATGTGGCACTCAGCAAAGATCAAAGAACACCATTGGGAGGTGGCACTCTACTTTCATGGCATTGAGCCTGATTCAAGCGGTGCCTAGTGTATATAATCTTGTGAAAACTTCAAAATTGTTCTTTCATTTACACTTAATCTTGCCTCATTTGATCCAAGTGTTTATTGTTCAATTGTTATACAGTGGTATAATTAGATGATAGTAACTAATATCTAAATATTTACAAAAAAAAAATTAAAAAAGATAGTAAGTTAAAGCTAAAAAATAGTTGATTTTGTTAATATAAAATGATTAATATAATGATGAAAATTGAGATTATCAAATTTGTACTAATTTATATAATGTAATGTTGTATTATCTCTATTTGAAGTGAGATTTTCAATAGACTAAGACACCATATTATAAAGTAGACTTTAAGTTTAACTCAACATTATAAAACTGGCTTAAAATATAAGGTTTACACTCATTCATTTATATATTGTAGTTTGGTCTTATTTCTAGTTGAGATGAAATCTCAAATATAGATCTAGGTCAGACTAATTTGTAGGTTTATCATACAAGTTATTTTTAAAATAATTATTATATTTAAAAAAATAAGAAAAGATAATATTATTTTTAAACATGTATTACAAGAAAAAAGCTATTTAGAGACTAATATTTAGCTATTAAATGAAATGGTTGCTAATTGTGACCAAAATAGTCACCAAATTAAATTTTGGTTGTTAAATAACTACAAAATAGAAGTAATGATTGAATTTAAGTCAAATAATTGGTATCTAACATTAGATACCAAATTTTTAGTGACCTATGTCATTAGATTCTAAATTGCTATCTAATTAAGTTAGAGACTAATTTAGAATCTAATGGTATAGATCACTAAGGCTTTGTTTGGTTGGGGGAGTGAATTTGAGAGGATGGATTTGAAGGGATTTGAGTGGATTGTGTGTGGATGAGAGGGTTGTTTAGATTAATGGATGGATGGTAAGATTTGAAGAGATTGATTATGAAAGTTTGGGATTGATTTGATAGATGTTATAGATTTGTTTTTATTTTTTTAATTGATATATTTCTTAAATTACTAGTTAACCCTTGTGACATAAGATGATAAAAAATTAAAATGAATTAGATTAAATTGATTTTAGTATAAAAAATATAGAAACTGAATTAACTAACTATATATTTTTTAGTAGGTTGATAATGATTTTAATTAATCCAACCCGTAAACATCCTTATTTTTGTGTGTTAATAATTTTATATTTAAAAGAAAATAAAAATGTTTTTAAAATAAATAAAAAATATTTTAAATAAAATCTTCTCCCTTCAATTTCATCATATATATTGAATCAAATAAGGAGACAAAAATATTTTTTTTCTAATTTACTTCAATTAAACATTAAGTAAACATATTTTCATCGATAAAAAATTAAAAAGAAGAATAAATAGAAAACAATATAATATTTATAATATAATTTTATTATTTCTTTTATAAAGTAAATAATTTTTAGTGATTTAATTATTTTAGGTTAATAATATAATTGTGAGTGGATAGATTGTATTGAAAGTAGATTGAAGGGAGATTAATTATATTATAGCTGTTTTGGAAAAAAGGAAAGTATTATGAATGAATATATATATAATTATTGAAATCAATTATTTGAAGAATTAGGTATAAATCAATTTATTTTTCATATATAATATATATTGTTACAAACCCTAAACCCACTTAAATAAGTGTTTTGTAATTTCCAAAGTCAAGGGTATTTTGTAATTTTCACTTTATTTACAAGGGCTATTTTGTAATTTCGATCTTCATCCTTTCAAATCCCTACAAATATGTTCAGATGAGCGAATATTCAATCCTGCAAATCTCTCCTCATCCATCATCTCAAATCAGGTCAACCAAACAACCTTTATCCCCTTAAATCCATCTTCTTAAACAGTAAATCCCATCAAATCAGTCCAACCAAACACAACCTAAAACCTTGGTAACTAATATTAGATACCAATTATTTGACTTAATTGGTCACTAAATTCAATCATTACTTCTATTTTAAAGTTATTTAGCTACCATAAAACCTTGGTAACTAATATTAGATACCAATTATTTGACTTAATTGGTCACTAAATTCAATCATTACTTCTATTTTAAAGTTATTTAGCTACCAAAATCTAGTTTTGTATCTATTTTTGTCACAATTAGTAATCATTTCATTTAATAACTAAAAATTGGTGTCTAAACAACCTTTTTTCTTGTACTGATATACTTACGTTATAATTTGTATATACCAAATTATTTGTTAGAATTTTAACTCAATTATAGACTCAATAAATCCACAAAATGAATCCAAGTATTGTAATCTAAATTAGTGCAACTATTTTTTTTATCTAATTAGTTTAACTTAGGATCTAAATAGTCTTAGGTTGGATTCATCTGACTTATTTATCTTATTCATTTTATAAAATTATATTTATATTTGAAAAATAAAAATATTAAAAATAGTATATTATTGAAACATATACATGTATTATAATTTATATATTGAACTATTATATCCAAAATTAAAATCAAGTTTACTAATATAACTTAAATCTGAACAATATATAAACCAAAAAGTTTAGTCTATTTAGATTATGGCCTCGTGTTTAAGGTGATACGTAATTTGATAAATCAAATGATCGTATCTTAAAATTAAAATTATTTTTTATTAATGTAATTTAAAATTTTCATGTACATATATTTTGAACTTATTTTTTTTAATTTAAAATTACTTTAAGTCGACGTATGTTGAAACCAAACTAAAAGTTATAATTAATGTGAAACATGGTTCATTACAAATTACCGAGTCCATTCTCATCTGTGATTATAAATATAATAGATGGATAGATGATCTTATATTTGAAAGGTATAACAATAATATTTTTATATTTTGGTTTGGTTATTGTGTTTTTATTTCGGATTAGTTTAATACACAATAACCATGAGTAATAGATACTTATGGATTGATTGTGGAAAGGAAACTGTTCATAATTATCTCCATTTCATACTTACTTTTTTTAATAAAATATTATATAATAATAAAATAGTAATTTATTTAAATGTTAAATATATGTATTTTATTGTTTGGCATGTGAAAGTCAGGATTTTTGTGGAAAATGAATACAGGAATCCGTTTGTAATTTTTTTAAATATATTTAATGTCTTCGCTTAAAAAAAAATAGAAAATTACACACAAAAATCCAAGCAAGCAAAATTATCCATCACAAAATTTACAAAAACCTACAAAACCATACCCTTCTTTAGTACATATATTTCTTATATACTTAATGTGAAATTGACTACATTATTACATGATAGAGCAGGCATTCGGGTTTTCATCACTGAACATTTGAATGTAGCGGTCATCCACGGTGGTTTCCGACACGTTGGCAGTGTCAGCCACCTTCCTCACCATATTAGGAGGTGCCTTCTTATCATAGGCTTGAGAAACATAAGGGTTAGCCACCATAGTGTACGGAACGTATGGCCAGAGCTCAACCTTCTTCTTAGTAGATTGAGCAGCCTTAAGAACTTTCTTTGCCTCAACATATCCTGTCACCGTTGCTTTCTGCTGCTTCAAGTCCACGTCCACCGATTTAGCTCCTATTCAGTTGTTAAGTTTTCCATTATGGAAACAAGTTGATGAAGTGAAGGAGATAACAGTATATATATCATTCGTATGATAACAGGTTTAGGGTAGAAGAAGTACCTTTAACACCAGAAAGAACATGCTTAACCTTCCGTGCACAGCCTTCACAGTCCATTCTGATTTTCAGAGCTACAGTTTGTATCTGCTTCTTCTTCTTCTTCTTTTTGGTGCTACTGAGTAGGTCAGAGAAGTATTCCAAAGTGCCTTGTACTCCCATCTTCTGATATTCCTTGTGTCAGCTCAAGTTGATCTATGCTTGCTCTTAATTATAGAAGCTTAAGGATATATATACAGTGATAATTAGGTAGTATTGGTGAATAATAATGCAACCTTTGTGAGTGGTACGTGTATATATAGTCAATAATCAGCCAATCTGGTTAGGTCAAATAAGAAGAAAATCTATGGCTTAAGTTGAAGTTTATTATTGAGAAAGTGATTTAATGTGGCAGAAAATATAAAAAATGAGTAATCGTTTTTCCTTTTTGTCTCAAATGGTAGGATATATACGGTGAGAAACAATATATGACCAAGTGAACAATATCATAACAAACAGAAAGGAGACGAACTAATTAATTAAGTGAAGTGATTGACATTTATGAGGAGGCTAGGGTACCTTAACTCCTTGCCTGCTCTGGCTTTATGTTATTCATCGTCCAACATGTGGACACATAATTTATATGAGGTATTTTTATGTGTAAGGATAATTAAATAATCAATAATAGAGAAGTTGGCCTGTCCTAATCTACTAGAATATTCTTATTTTTGTATTCAAATTTATTTTTACCACCTTAATAAAGAAAACAAAGAGAACTAAGTTTCGGTGAGTAACTATAGAAGATTTCTATCTGAATTCAATGTTCATCCACAAGGACTACTTGTAGCTAGATAGAGATTTTACTAATTGGATAAAAAAAAATCTCCGACACCATGAAACGTATTTGACACCTATGAGAAAAAAAGAAAGAAGAAAAATATAGTCATTGATACATAACAGTATATAAAAAGAAACAGAAATAAATTATGAGTGTTAACACAGTATATGAAACTGTGGGGTGTCCAAATATCGTAATATACTTAGTTATTAAAACTATAATATAATATTATGTACCAAAACTATAACATAATTTTCTAAAAGTCCATTTTTGTCCTACTTAACTAAAAAATATTTCTAAAATGTGATCTTTTCTATTTAAATAGTTAATAGAAGGAAAATACTATTTATTCTTTAACTACTTATTAAATATTTAAAATGTAAATTAAGAGTCCATATGGACAACAAAATATGTTAGTAATAAACTTTTGGGTGGTTTCAGACCACTCTTCAATTCTCTACACCCATATAACACTTATATTATAATATATATATATATATATATATATATATATATATATATTTTTTTATTAAATGAAAGGATATTATAAACAGTAGTATTAAATTAACGTTTTTCTAATTTATTTTTTATGAAAACAATTCTTGTTAGTGACTGAAATTTATCAAAAATTATAAATTTTGTGGATCTCGTTTTTTATGTAATCGGTCTCATTCACAACCTTATATTTTTTCTATAAATTTCAATCAATAATGAAAAATAGCTTAGCAAGAATGTGTGAAAGATTATATTTCTGTCCCTACTGGTGGAAATAATAAATAGCCTATCGTCTTCGAGACAATAAGTATGTTGAGCCCATAAACTAAAATATATCAGCCATAACGTAAAAGTACAAAGCTGTTCTGCCTCCACAATCAATATTTAGTTGTATTATAAATGCATCATATATAATATTTAGTGGGACGTGAGTTTAATGCTTGTAGGACACGAAATTTGAAAGTAATTATTCCATTAGTAAAAGATATAAATTCGGTGTGAGGAAGAAAAAATAGTGTCCTCCGTCATAAGTTTGAAAAAATCCACCTAATATTTTTGTAACCATGCATGAATGATTGAGGGTTAAAGCTCGGATAGTTGCATGGCATCAGCACTTGACACGTTGCCCATAGATGTCACAATCACTTGCTTGTGGAGACCCCAATCGTTGATTGGCAAGCCACGTGGCAGCCTGGTGACAACAGAGGTCCATACTCTTCATGGATTGTCCCGTAGCAAATGTCCACCTGTCAAACAATACACTGTCGTCTAAGGGTTATGATAAAATTATGGAGAAAGAAAGGAACACAATGCATAAACAAAGGCACAATGAGTTTGGGTTTGCTACTGTGACACATGGCTTCAATAGCAAAAGTGCTGCATATCCTTGAAAATAAACTTGTCCCCTTTGTTTGTTTTCTCTACTGTCATTTGTTTTTCATTTCTTTATGATAAAGGAAATCTAAAATTGGTCAATAAGACAAATTTGTATTTAATCTAATCCCGCAAGGTAGGGAAGTTAATCACTTGTGTGGTTTGTTGTTGAACTCTAGAAGATACTTGAGTAAATGCGAATCCAATTTAAGGGTCCACGCCATTCATGTAATAGACTATTGGACCCAATTATCATTTGACACAACCAGGTACCTAATTTTATCATTTTAGGTGTGTTTTTTAGGCCTATGGCATGTACTTCAAATTTTATCTTTAACAACCACCGACATTTGGATTCTATATAGTGTAATAATTGACCGGTTGTGTACGAGTGATGATCTTTCTAGGTCAATGTAGTGAGAGACTTAGAGCGTTAGCGAACACTGTATTTTTGGACGTTTGATTAATATCGTATGGGCTTGGGTCGTGCATTGATAAATACAAGAAAAACAAAAAAACAGTAGGCATACATATGTGTTCTACAACGTAACATATAAGGCACTTCTTTATCTATTCTCAAATGGAGGAGATTATCTACATATTTGTTTATATTTGTTTACCGTATTGAGTCAAATCTATATAAGAAATGATTATACCTTCAACACAAAACTTTTTTTTTATATATTGTTCAAATTATAAAACTGGGTAGATAAACAAGAATGAGACAAGAGTCAACTCATATAAAAAAATGATGCCACTTTTAATCCAAAATCTTAAGATATTGGATTTGTGAATCTTCTTTTTTATATGTTGTTCAAATTTCTCATTCCTATTCAATGTGAAACTTAGACTCACACCTGAATACCTAACATAATTAAATTTATTATATTGACTAATTATCATTTAATAATCAGCTGTATTTCAATTAGCTTGGTACAGGTGGATAAGACACATTGTTCCCAAGTTGTGATATGAGGATAAATGACTTTTAATAGGACATCTGTTTTATACCATGATAACCTTGATAAAACTATTATTCTTAGATTATTTATTTATTTTATTTTGAAACTTTATAATAAAACTATTATTTTTAGATTATTTATTTATTTTATTTTGAAACTTTATAATAGAATTGAATCGCTCTTTATATGTGTTTTAATTTATATATTTATTATTACCGATAAAAAAAATATAGGGCACTTATTTGTTATCGTTACAGGTTTGGTAGATAACCCTGAATGTATTTATCTATCTCCATATGAGTGCACTGTTTCTGGTTGGTGTATGTGATGTTGTGGGCGTACATTTTCAGAACCTGATCAGATTAACCGGATGGGCTTAAAGTAATGAGGTCTAGATAATTTAAAATGGTAATAACTATAATGTAATGAAAGCTCAGTTTTTTAAATTTCTAAAATATTTTTACAATACTTAAATATGATATTGGTCACTTTAATATAAAACTACTTTTAAAAAATCATTACTTATTGTTTTATGATATTTTTAAAATATTATGTAATTCTATATATGTTTATATAAGAGTCGAGATGAGGTATTTTTCGATGTTCGCTTATCATATTATAGATATGTCTTAATCTTCTAACTACCAAATCTGATTATTTCATATGAGGGGGATGAACAGTGTGAGTTAACACATGGTATTTATGAATAATAGAATTGAATGTGATATACTTTTAAAATGTCAGCTTATTTACAAAGTTTTATAGACTTTTATTTGAATTGGACTTGTATTAACCGTGGTTCAACATTTTCTGACCACAATTAACTCTCCTTTAAAATTATTAAAGTAAAAATTCAATGATTATTGACTATATGAGCAATTTTCTAAATGGTAATGTATCTCACGTCCATGTATAATTTTGTATATGAGTGTGACTTTCACACCCACATTTGTGATACCTACGCGAATGAAGAAACACTCGATTGGTAAAATTTTTCATATAAGACTCCTTTTATAACTAAGTGAAGTCATTAACTTCAAGTATAATATTTTATATCAATAAATCTCTCACACTCATATCGATAAAAACATAATATTTTGATTGAACCTCTATTACAAGTTTTTTGTAATTTTTTTTATGATTGAGTTGTCTAAATCATGAACTTTCCCTTCTCATATCTAGAAATGCCTTTAGGAGACAATCATAAGAGGAAGTAGTTTTGAAAGGGGTTCATTTGTAAGTTTAGTAAGAAACTTGCAAAATGGAAGGGTAAGTATTTATCTCTAATAGGTAGGGTACTTGATGAAATCAGTCCTATCACTTCTGTCCCTGTTTTACTTTTCAACGTTCAAAATGTTATAGATGTTCAAATTGCCTGTAACAGCGACAAATGAATTAGTTAAGATCTAGAGAGACTTTTTGTGGGACTAGAGACAAGAAGATAGGAAGATTGTTTGGATGAACTAGAATATAGAGAAGAGGGGTGGTCTTGGTGTTAGAAATTTAAAATAGTTTTAATATAACACTCCTAGGTAGGAGTAAATGACATTGAAAATTAAGAACAGAGGATGTGAGATTGTGGAAAAAGTTCTTAGAATCTAAATATGATTCTTGGAGAAGTCTTACTAAAGGTAATGAGAGTTTGTTTGAGTCTAGACGATGGAAGGATCTTAGGAGTATTAGTGCGGAAGAAGAGTCAGGAAAATAATTCATTGATAATATAGCATGAAAGATAGAAAATAGAAAAAAAAAATTTGGAAGGATAAATGATTGCGAGACCAAAGCCTGTAAGTTAAGTGCCCAAGTTGTATGCTAATTCAATTCAAAGAAAAGCCAGGATAGTGGATGTAGGCGAGTTGCAACAAAGCCAATATGAATGAGTGTTCAACTGAAGAAGAAGATGGTTTGAATGGGAAAAGTCTATGATGGAAGAGTTTATAAGACTTGTCCAAGGAACTACAATGAGAAAGCATATGGAAGACGAGTGGTAATGGACGGGAATAGATAGTCAAGTATACACTGTGGAGTCTACATATCATAGGTTGAGAAATGGGTTAGTAGTGTACATGATGATACATTTAAGAAATTCTGGCTAATTAAGGCACTACTAACAGCTACGCTTTGTGCCTAGAGAGTACTGATAAATAAATGAGCGACAATCTTAGGAGAAGAGGTATTATTGTATCTTATACATTATGTACTATCTGTAGGTAGATGAATTGTTTATCCATTTGTTCTTTACATGTGATATGGCTTGTTGAATTGGAAGAGCTTAGATAAATGGAAAGGAGTATATTTACACTATTTCTTTGCTAAGCAGTACTTTCAGGGGTTCCAGCTAACTGCTTTTGCAATAAATCAGACCTTAATTATTTTGAGTTGTATTTGGGTGGCATATGTACGGAATATCTGGACAAGTAAAAATAGTTTGCTATTTTGAAACCGAGGACTTGATGTTGAGAAGGTGATTTATCTTGTCCAAGTTAAAACTTGACTTGGCTAAATAAGAAGAGTAAAAAGACTTCTTTTACATTTTCAAATTGGTGCCTAAATCCGATTTAGTGTATTAAATAGATATCTTGAGTTGATAAGTAGTGCCGAGAAGAAGGGGCTTCTCTTTGAGTGATGATGTGAGAATTCAGCTACTACGTTGGTGAATATTGGACTTAGCATGGAGCCTAATACATATGTACCGAACTGATTCAACCTTATTTCTTACCATTCTGTCAGGCTAAACGGCCCAAATATTACTTTTAATTGAAGTTTCAAGTCTCAGTAGGAGGTGGGAAACAAGTGACAGTGAAAGCTTAGCGATAATGTCTTATGGTTCAAGACTCCAAAACATATTAATACACTACCATGAGGATGTGATAGTTATGTCATAATTATAGAATATTGATAGTTATGTCATTTTCTATGAATAGTATGCATTAATTGAAACAAGTTTCAAGTTCATGTGACCTATATGTACACTTTTGTACAGAGGGTTAGAACATTCAAAATGTTCCTATTTATTTATTTTTTGATGATAAAAAAAGCATCCCTCTTGTCAGACTTATGATATAAACTTTTACATGAAAATGTCTTTTAGACTAATGTGGACTTAACTGCACTAGTGTACTTTTCTGTATGAATCATGTATAAGACATGTCATATCTTTGTTGATGCACTCACATCCTCTAATAAAATTTGAACAATTTTTTACATAGGTACACTTTTTATACTCATGTAAAAATAGTTAAATAAATTACATGTAGGATGATCAAGACATATAAATCTCTTAAAAATCTATAAAAGAAACAATATAACTCACTTAAAAACTATATAAAAATAGCATATCTAGTTATAGTAAATAACAACTTTATAATAAAAAAATGTGAAAACATATGAACTCTGTGAATATTTCAAAAAAGAGACCAAGAGATGTATGCTTTCACAAATTGCCTTCAAGTGAAAACTCCTATTTTCAATGGTAAAAGTTTCTACTATTCTTAATGAATTTTTGAAAGTTAGAGATCTTGACCGTAATTGATTAAGATTTGTTAAATTTAAAATTCGAATAAATTGTATAAAATAATGCAACACTAATCTAATCAATTATTATAAAAGATAAATAATCATGTTGATGGCGATTGAACTATCAATTATACTAGTAAAAAAAACACCTTTTACATCGATTTTGAAAGACATACAACATGAGCTTTGAAATCGTTGTAGAAAGTCTAGACATAATACAGCGGTTATCTAACCGCTATAATATATAGAAAATATCACCCCAGTTCTTGAAAAACCATTGTAATACACCCACTTTTTACCAAAGTGGAAGAGATACTACAACGGTTGTCTTATGCACTGTTGTAGTATTTTTATTTTTAAAAAAAAAAGAATCAGAAATTTCCAAAATTTTTTAATAAAATCTCTAATTATACAATAAAACACTACAAAAATTTTCATAATTGTTTGACAAGTATAGATAGGTGAAATAGAAAAAAATATAAAAAAGTACTAAAAAAATAAAAAATAAATAGTAAACAATGGAATTTTGAAATTTCAAGACTCTGAACCCCCTTTAGGGTTTTCCAGCGAATTCGTTACGCCATTTCAAGCAACTTTGATTATTGGACCGTCTCAATCCAAGCTCTCTATCAAAAGCTATGGTTGTTTAAAGTTTTTTCGCCCTCAAATGTTTGCAACTCAAAAACAAATTTCTAACTATTTTTAACAAATTTTATTAAATTGTTAACATCTTCTAGAGAGAAACAGTAAGGGATGTCAAACCAAACATTCATGGTGAGAAAATATCACACATCAAGTATATAGCATCTTCAAAAACATGCAACATAACAAAATTAGCAAATCACACATATCGAAAATGCTGAAGAAAGAAGATGACACCAACGAAGAAACGAAATGAGCATAACTGAGAAGAGTAGAGAATGTACTGCACCAGAGAGACAATGGCAAGAGGAGGAAAAAACAAATAATGAAAAAAAAAAGTGAAAACATTAAGTTAAAGACAAGTATGCGCGAGGATTAAAACAGAGGATAGTAACTCACCCGAACCTAATTCTTAAATTTGAGGTAGATATTATAGAGCTCAATCACTATAATATCTTTCCACATAATTTAAAAAATATCACCACATTTTTGTTTACCATAACTGCATTTTAACTGTTGTTTTATCCTATTGTTTTATTCTATTATAGAATGTGAATTTTGTACTAGTATTATGTTAATACAAGATTGTTTATTAAGCTTTACATAAATAATTATGTCAGATAATTAATTATGTCACTTGTAATAATTGATTATGATATAAATTACTCAATTAATTACATATGAATACCTTAATTAAGAAAATATAGTTTAACATAATTTATTATCTAATTTATTAAAAGTTCTGAAACAATGTATATTAATTTTAAAAGAAGTAAGGTTCTCGCAATGGAATCAATATTACATGTATAAACTCAGAAAGAACCTATGATTCACACACATTTACACATAAACGCAAACACACATGTAATTGTTCTAAAGTACTTAAAAAAAAAAAAAACTTTTAGAATAAAAGTCTCCGAGAATCTTGATCGACAATAAGGAATATCATCTAAATTTATATTTTTTTTTCTATACTAAATTATGTTTTTAATTATTCTCTTATTTAATTTACTATTGAAACCTCATTTAAATCTCCTTTTATTAATCACCCTCATACCTAATGAGAAGAGTTATTTCCTGAACAAAATTCTCAACGTACAAAATTCAAATATTACATCTCATGATTAATTTATAATAAAAACATAAAGAATTGTAATTTCTGAATTAACCCTAAATTATAATCATAAGAAACCATACAAATATTTAAATATAAGTATTTTTTTTAAACAATAACATTGAATAAAATTGATATAGTTGAAATTTATTCACACATCATATATATACACTTTATATAATTTCAATTGAACAAATTTCATCTTAGTATTATCTAATAATTTTATTTAAAAAATATTTTTATGTTTATATTTGAATAATATTATCAATTATTATGATTAGGTTAATTTAGAAAATTGCAATTCTTTATTTTATGAAATCAAGAGCACTAAATTAATTTAAGTGACACTAGCATAAGAAAAATAGGATAAGTTAATAATTTAAAACTTTTTCAATAGTTATCATCAATAACGTCAAATATGTATACCATATTTCCTACTTTATATTTCAAACAACATATATTTTCACTCATTAACATATTTTATCATTCAAAATCATAAATCAACATCGATAAAGGATTTGACTCTATTTTTGAAAGATGAAAGATTAGTACATTCAATATATTCAAAGGTTTGTGTTTGTCATATAAATCTTAGGTTGAGCCATTAAGGAAAGATAACTTTATTTTCAGGATGGATACAATAAAAATAAAGAAAAGTTTGGGACATACAATCTGAAACACTGGCAACTCTAACTTAATTATTAGGATGAAGTTAAGTAGACCATACATTTAGTATTAGAAAAAGTTCCAATATCAACTCCTCAAAGGGAAATTTTACATAGGAATAAGAAAGAAAGCAAGAATAAAAAAAAAGAAAAATTGTTCTCATAACCTTCACAATCATAACAAACAATTTCATTTGAATGACATATTTCAAAACTAATAATGTCATCTTCTATGAAATCCTCTAAAATAGCCATTATGGCAATAGAGGCCTCCAAATCCTCATGACTTTGAAAGGTGCTTTTCTCGGACCAAGTAGTCGAACCACTCATATTCTTCATGACTTTGAAAGGTGCTTTTCTCGGACTCAGTAGTCGAACCACTCATATTCCGACCTCAATGAAAGCAAGAGGAGAAGATGTAGTGCACCCTGCATGAGAATAACTTTATTTATAGACTTTGAAAAGGTGAGAATTCAAATACACTTTTCACTGTTGATTCTCATTGGATTAATTGAACACAAATGCAATAGTTCTAACGCACAATTTATACACGTGCTATTCAAGACACTATTGATATCTCTACACCAATTTGTTATCCTAGGTCATGATCAAAGTCTTTTCACTACTTCTAATGACCAAAAACTCATTCAAGCCTCCGGGTCCTGTGTACCATAGGTTCAATTAATTTCTCTATTTAAAGTCGATTCTAGGATGTTTAACGGAGAACAATATGATTATGGACTTCTTCTCCTCTCTGCCTAAACCAAGCTCCTTTATCAACTTTTCCTCTCAAACTAAATCAAGCTCATAATGTAAACTTGGAAGTACATGTGTGGATGTTAAAGATTAGTTAGTAAACATGTTAATTAAGATAATTAACGTAAGTTAGCTATCATGATTAAAAATATTGATAATTGTGGACTTAGATGAACAATATCTTAACTTACTAAATACTAGGAAAACTCACAAGATTTCCCACGATTATTATTATGAATAGAGGGATATCTCTCACAGATAAAATTATTGTCTCTTTATTTTGTGACTTGATGGTCATAGTCATTTCTATACTTCCCAACCAAATTCGAAACAGTTTGAACACATGAATTGATCGCATAACAGAAAATTTGAAAACTCTCAACCTTACTCACCTATCTCATTTTTTGCTTTTTTGTAAGGAACATGTAGTGTATCTATTTGAATTATTAAGGCCTTTGTTGTATTGCTCCTTGATACTGCTCCACAAAGCATGAGTAGCAATTTGACCTATTATATATCATGGCCTTTTTGGGGACTTGGTTGTGCTTTCAAAGATGAATTGGATTCTCCACTTTTGGGACCACCAGGGCTACTAGCAACACATATCTTCTAACCTTGATAATTTTCTAAAACTGAACTTACATGGACATAAAAAGTAAAGAAATAAAATGACTTTGTTTTGCCTGGAAAAGACATTTCATTTAATTTGTTTTACATATTGTATTCAATAATGGGTGGTAATGAAAGTGGTGTAGTTCATAGTATGAACAATGTATTCCACAATACAACCCTTGATTAGGTCCATATATAAAGAGATGCGTTTTCTTTATAATATAGCAAACAATATTTGAGCGACTATATAAAAACTATTTCTTCTAAATTTGACAAACTAAAGCTAACTTTGAGTACCGGGAAAAGAACCAACATAGATTCTAATAATATATTTAAGTAAAATTTTTATTAAGAATATAATGTGTTAAAACTCAATTATCAATATTAGATTTGATCACTAATAAAAAAACAATGATAGTTTAATTCTAGAGTTATTTTCTCCCTCCCCAGATTTGTTGATAATGTTCCTCTATTGACTTTGGGATGATAATGTTCCTTATTGATATATTCTTAGGACTTAGGACTCATTTATATATTCTTAAGGTTGAAGAAAACAACAAATTTAAAGCATAAATCACTTACAGTATGTTTGATAATGACTAAGACAAAAACACCGAAGAGTCAAAGTATAAATAGAATAACTAAACCAATAATGATTTAATTTAATCATAAATTAAAATAAAAACAATTAATAAGCTAATTTAATTTATTAAATTTATCATTCAAATTTCATTTAGTGAACAACCCAAATTTATCTATCCATTTTTTTACATACAAAAACAAACAGTGCCAAAATTTAAACCTAACACCTTAGATTATAATAACTCATCCTTCTATCAACCGCTCCCACTCATGAAGAGAAAGAATTAAAATTCTAAACCAAAATATATGCAAAATGTACCTAAGGGATGGATGACATTATCAAGAATTATTCAAAAGAAAATGAGAAGCCACCACACCAATGAGAACCTGCCACGTACTGCTGCAACTTTGTGTGTATTAACACGTAAATGTTTAAGGTTAGATTACTTAGACATGCATCTTAGTTCGGTTTTCCCTCACCAACATATTGTCAACTTAAGTAGTTTTATATTTTATTCTCCCCCATCCGATGGTCATCTTGAGAGAAAAGAAAAATTGACTAATTAATTGTAAAGATTGTAGAAAAAAATGTGCCAATTGATCATTAAATTGGAAACTATAATATATAAATAATTGTCAGATCATTTGATTGACTACCAGAATCATACGGTAAAATTGTTAGATAAAAATAAAAGATGTTTGAAACATTCAATAAAACTAACATTTTTTTTTAGTAAAAATATCATTAAATTGGTTCTATATTGTACAATTTCGTCCTCTGAAATTTTAATTATAAATTTTAGTTTTTAATTTTTTAAAATTAAATAACTATTATTTATTATTAATATATCATTTAATTGTTAGCTCAAAAATACTAACATATGGATCTTTATGATTTATAAACATGTAATGTGAGTAATTAAATATTCACATACAATATGTTTAAATTGTACTTGTATTAAATAAAAAAGCTTGAAGTATATATTTAAAGTAGAGTTCGCATCAGTTTGCATGGTACATGGGCTGATATACATTGAAGCCCAATTCTTTAGGGAGTGCTTCTTCCTGCACTTTCACAGTGTCTTCCTGCACCTCTATATTTTCTTCAATTTTAACATTGATCCTGAGACGAAAATACTCATATTTTGTAATGAAATAGGGTTTTGAGTTTGGCATTGTTGCAAGGTTTTGAAAATTTTGAAAGATGTAATTTGTGGCTATTCAAACGGCAGTCCAAGGCGGTGGTTGAAGGGAAATGTTAGAGTTAGAGTGGCGTCGGTGGGACAGTTTTGAGCTGAGGACAACGGTGTGGGTGGCAGTGTCAATCTTGTCATGGAGGAGATAAGTTTTTATTTTTGTTTTACCGATTCTATAATTTGGAAGTAATGGTAAAAAGATTTAAAGCTTTGTAATTGTAGAATTTGGAAGTCATTATAAAAATACAGATTTTATAATTTGGTAAAGAAATTATTTTTTAATTATAAAATCTTTAAGTCAAAAAAAATTATAATAACTTCGAAAGTATAAAGTTTAAGACAATTTTTTTTAATATTGAAATGCGCATCTTTAGTCTGAAAAATTTAAAGTTAAAACAATGACTTCTAGATTATACTATTTAAAAGCTTAATTTTAACAAAATTAGCTTTCGAATTATACAATTCAGAAAATTAAATTTTAAAAAAAATAATTAAAATTAACTTCTGGATTTTATAATTTAAAAAACTTTTCTAAAATATTTTCTCTTCCAAATTATAAAATCACATAAATCATACTCCCATCATCCCTGTTCACGGTCGTCAATACAACAAATCAACCATATAAAAATAATAGAAATTATACAACAGACCTTACTGTTACAAGAACAAAGTACAAGATAGGGTGCAGGATACCATTCAGGTGAATGGAGATGAAGAGTAGAATTAAATTAAAAATTTAATTTTAAAAATAAAATAATCTTTTCACATTTAGTGTAGAGGTGTAGAAAGATATTACGGAAGTGTAATGAGGTTCAGGAAGAAGCACTCTTCTTTAGGTCCTCCTATAAAATTCGACAAGCCTTCTTCCTCCACCTCCATATCTTATTCCTCCATCTCTATATATTTTCAAAATTCTTAAACTACCCCTTATTTATATAATGTCTGATTTAACCTCACCAACCTACACCTCCATATATTTCATTTTTTAAATTTTTCAAATTACGCTCCTTCTATTTAAAGAAGAGTTATTGTGAAGAGTTGTTGTCATGTCGTTTGTATTTGTCGTATTCATTATATCCATTATCGGTTACTGTTGAAGAATGTATTGTAATATTGTTAATGAAAAGATTAATGGAAGGAGAAGGGAGAGGGAAGTTGGTAGTGTTTTGTGACGTGGGATAGATGGACGATTTTGCGTTTGGTTTCTCTTTCGGATTGTTTAGTCCGGAAGCTTGAAAAACTTATTCAATGAATAAGAATCAAAAGAATTAAAATAAGGAAAAAACTTATTTTAATCTATTATTCAATATATTATCATAATTTTACTTTAAAAATTGTAAATGTATGTAATATATCCCAGTCAAAAGGTAGAAAAATTAAAATAAAATAATAACATAAGTTGTTCCACTGGTATTGAGTGGCAAGCACTTGTCTTAATTTTAATGTGGATAGAAAAATAAAATTTATTATGAATAAAATAGAAAAAGTGTAAGGAACCCATATAAATAGATTAATGAAGAAAAACTAAAAGTTGCTATGGCACAAAGTTTATTATAAACTTGAGACGATTCTGAATAATTTTCAATAGCGCTTCTCGTAGTGACGGCACAAAACTGGCAGCACAATCATTTCACATAAACGACAACAACGACGACGTGGGTTTAAGTGGAAGATGTATAAAAGTGTAAGATTAAAAAAGATATAATTAATTGTACAGTAAAATAATAACAACAGTATAAAAGATCTACAAATATATAATTATATGAAAGTGGCTAAAGAAAGTATGGAGGTGGAGAAAGATGTGCTTATAAAATTCGGGTAACGAACCACTGTATTGAAAAAGAAAAATAAAAGAAGAATTCATCATAATTCAGTAACTAAATCTCAATAAATATTAAAAAGCAAATATTTTTAAATTCCTTTATACAAAAAAATTTACAGAAATTTCTTTTTAGATTCTAATGAACTATTATGATTTTGATACTAGTGAAATTAGTCTCAAAATTTACTAATATTATTTCAGAATTTTCTGTTTAATTTTGAAATATAATTTATAATATTTTAATATTAAAATGATTATAATAAAACGAATTTTATTTTATTTTAAAAGAATGAGATATAATAGAAAACATTAAATAATAAAGTCAAATCACATGACAACATTTTGTAAAATAACCATTGACATAGAAAATGGATTTTATGAAGCGGTCTCTTTAGAAATTTTTTAAAACATACTGGTTATATCTTTAATTTTTTAACACAATGATTAGATTTTTACACAAAAACATTTTGAGGTGTATTGAAAATTATAGTAAGAATAAAATGATATTTTAATATGAAAAAACTTACAAACAAATAAATTAAATATTTAAGATAAATACATGAATTCAACTATATATTAAGAGGAATAGTTAAGGTAAAGACATAATTTGATATAAGTCATTAACTAAGGAAGATTTATAACTTTAATAAATTTTTCATAAAACTGATAAATTTTCAAATACAATATTTTTAAAAAGAAAATAATTAACTTAGTTCCTTATTTAATAATTAGTTAGGTATAATTACTAAAAATGATATGATAATTTATGTAATTGAAGGACAAATAATCATTTTAGCTTAATGAGAATAAAAGTAATATATATGTATATTTATTCAATCTCAAAAAAATTTCCTGTTGTATCAGTTATTTCATTTATTATTTTTACTTATTCTTTTCTGGGTTGACCCTAAAATGGGATGTACCACTAACATATCTATATAATTTGTGAAATATTAAACCATTTAGATAAGTTTATCTTTCATAATTAAGGACTGTCTTAATTAATTTATTATCTATGATAAATTTTTAAGTTTCTTCATGATAGTTGTACATATTTTTCCGGAAAACAGAATGTAAGAGGTAATTAATTAAATAGTTAACTCAAATATAGACAATGATAACATATTAAAAGAAATAATTAAAATAAATAAATAAATAATTTTAAAAAATTGATGAATTTTCAATACGAAAACTTAAAAAAAAAAAAAAAAAGTAGGGTTGTTGAGGTGGACAAAGATCAACTAAAAAGATACAAACTATCAATATATCACTTAAATGCTTTACATCAGGATTTTCTGTCAGGTCTTAAAAATAGAAAATGTAGGTTACTCATCAATTTCATAACTAATAAAATAACCAAAATAACATATGATAAATTATATTAAATTAATTGAATTTAAATTTTGTGAGGACTTAAATTTTTGCCCCTACCCAAACTTAAAATATCTGAACAATTTAATAACATTTTGAAAATATTCTTTTCCAATTCATTTTACTCTATTATGTATTTGTGATCCAATTGTTTTAAGAGGGGGGTTGGACACTGACAAAGGCAGACAAACATAATCCAACCTGGCTTCATGTCATGCACATTAGCTGTCACTGCTTCAAAACCTTCCCTTTCCCAAAACCTAGCTAGCCATCATCAATTCCCTTCCTCTCCCTTTCATTCAATGCCAAACCCTTATATCCGTTCCTTGGTTCATCCCTATATATATATATACCCTCAAAACCATATTAAAACCGCACTCTTCTTTTCTCTTTCTCACTCACTGCTTCTGTAATATCCTTCTCATCACCATGACCTCCAACTATGGTGATGACTACATTGGCTCTGAGAGCTGCAACATTGACCTCCAGAACGACATTGTCGACTGTGAGGTATCCAAAATAGCCTCCAAGAGCAGTGGTAAAAGAAAGGAAAAGAAAGAGTTGCCGCCTCCTATACCCCACATGAAATTCGTGTTGAGGAGATACTACACCAGCGATGGAAGATTGATCTTAAAGGAAGAAGAGGTGGAGCATCACGACTTCTTTATAACGCACAGAGCCAATGGTCGTCTCACAATGCATCTTGATCCCCTCCATCACCAAGCAAGGAATGAAGAAGAAGAAGAAGAAGAAGAAGAAGAAGAAGAAGAGGAAGAAGAAGCTCTTGCTCCACTTCAGATTAGGACTGATCCAAATGGTAGTATACAAATAGGCTAAGAAATGAACGGGTTGAAGATTAGAACAGTTCAGAGTTAATTCATTCTCCTTTTTTTTTCTATTTTTTCTATTTTTTTATGCTACATGCAGTGCAGGAGCTAGTTCCTCAGTTTTGGTTATAATATTCCTGTTCCTTATTTCTGATTATTTGATTATTATATTATCTTTTTATTTGTCCTTTATTAAGCCAAGGGTTCTGTTCTGCAGTAAAAATATAAATTAATTTATATTTGGTGCCCTTGTAAAAAAAAATTAAAGAAAGAAACTAATTTTGCAGATTTTATGTTTTTTATTTAAAATGGCCATTATCATGAGTGATTCATGCACTGATAAAAAGAAGATGAGTTTGGATTTTATCCAGAATCGGACCATAATAACACAGGTAGGGTTAAAGTAGTTTAGATATTTATAAAGAAAATAAAGATAGTTATCAAGAATGGAGCATGCCACCTAATATTTAATTTTGTTAAAAAAAAAATAAAAGGAAGACCAAGAAACATAGTTATCCACCTGTCCAAATGAAAACTCCTAACTAATTCAATTTAATCAACTCTCAAAAGTTACAATGTAAAATCAGTTGTCAATTTTTTTTTAACTGGTTTGTCAGAATATATTTTTTAATTACAAAAACATGTTATGATAATTTATACTACTTTTCAAATCAATTTGTCAAATCTGTTTTAGTTTTTATATTCCAATATAATTGTAACTGACTTACTTATTATATTATTTAAAAAAATCAATATAAATTTATGTGTTATTATACGTTTTTCTGTAATTAAACCAATGATATATATTAGAAACAGATTTTGATGAAAAACTGACCATTAAAAGGGAAGAGGGAGTGTATTTATTTAGTTTCTAACTGTAATTATTGTTCAAAAATATTTCTTAAATTTAAAAGTTATGATATATTTTATTTAGTGTCATGTTTAAATTTCAATATTATATATTATGACTTATGATAGTATTTATAAATGAAGTTTAGCTTTTAATAATTTTGAAGTTATAACTAAATATTGTATTATTTTGATTTAATAATGCTTAATATATTATAATAATAATTTGAACATTATCTATTTGATTGACAATTTTACAAGAATTCAACACGATATATCTTTAAATTAGTACTTTCACTGTTTTTCCGCTATCAGTTTTTAAAAAGCTAATCAAAAATGTATATTAGAAGAAACTATATAAAAAAATATAAAAAATATTTTAAAAATTTAGTTTTTAATGGAATATTTATATAAATAGGTTGTAACATCTCTTAGATATCTAATTTTATTAAATTTATTTTTTACTGATAAAAATGTAAATAAACTTTTTTTGCAGTAAAACTTTTATATTTTTATTATATGATTTTTATATTTTCTTAGTAAAAAATAATTATTATTAACTTTATAATATTAAATTAAGTATTAAATATTTTACTAATAATTAAAATAATAAAAAATACATTAAATCAGTTAAAGAGGATGGTGTAAATGTAATTAAACATTAAAAACAAAACCTTATATCAAAATAGCAAGAAGGATAAAAATAAATGAAAAACAAAACTACAAATTTAAAATTTAAAAGTTGACTAAAGACTTAAAGTTACAAGTTGATGAGATAAATTTGTTTATAAAACATTTAATTTGATTAAATGGCTCTTTAAACTAGTTAAATAATTATACAATATATGTTCTCGGCCAAACACGCTAATTTTAACCACTGTACATAATTAGCAGGTGTACTAGTGTACACATAATTCTTTTTAACTATAAAAAAAATATCTTATTTAGAATAGTGTTAGAATAATATCATATTTTCATTAAAAATTATCTAAATTTTAAATATTTAGTATAGCTATCATAAAGACGATAAATTATTGAAGTGTAAAGTTTAAATGAAGATGAGTCATAATTTTTGGTATCTTGGATCAGTTATAATCTGAAAGAAAATTCTTAGGCATAAGAAAAATATTATCTTATGTATGTAAAATTTGTGTATTTGTATTTTGAAAAATGAATTAGAAATAACTTCAAATGGGGTTTGAATTTTCCAAGATCTCTGTGAGGGATGAAGAGTGAGTGGTAGTTGTTAATACTATTGGATTGCATGAAACAGTAGTAGTGGCAGGGACCTGGGTGAGAGCTGAATAAGATAAAAGCTAATGATGGTGGCTCTTCTCGATCCGTGAATTCTTAGTTGTAGTACAGCTAAGTAATTTTACTATTCCTACTAATCTATCTCATTCATTGGTCACTTGGAATTGCATGATGCAAACTTCTATGCAGCATGCAGTAACTTTAAATAAAAATTTCACTACCTGATAAGATTTCTTTAGATACATGACAGAAAACAATTTAACCTATTTGTCCACAGATTGTTAAAAAAGATCATCAATAATGTTATTCACATTATTCCATCTTTTCTCATTTATCTTTCATTTTTTCTATAACATTGTGTTTGGAAGAGAAAAGTGATATATTGATAATGCACATGGAAAGACAGCTCTCTTGTTTGAACAGACTTACAAGAAAAGTTCGAATTTTGGGATGAGTTTCTTTTTCTTTTTTATCGAGAATGACATAAAATATCATAAGTTATTAGTTTTTTTAGAGAGTGGGACAATTTTTTTTTATCTATTAAGTCAACTCATTTAAAAAAAATAAAAACTTATTCTTTGTATGTTATCGAGTGTAAAGTAAATTATTTAGTTTACTATAATGGCAAGACTTTAGAAAATATTTCTTAAAAATAATTGTATAAGAATTTAGAATATAATTTTAGAGTAAAAGTAATTTTATAAAATTAAATTTAAATAATTTAAATAAAAGTAATATAATTTTGTTTATTATAGTTCATTATATTCATTTTGATTATAAATTTGTATATATTTTTGGGTGTTTTAACAATTATTATAATAATTAATAGAAAAATATTTTATTTTTATTTTTTTACTTTTTCCTTTTTTTATTTTTTTCACTTTTATGGTTATTCCAAACAAAATATAAGTGTAGATAAAATTTAGGTATCCATAATTTTTTTAAAATATAAATTTAACAAATTCAGTTAGTGAGTTATTTGTTATTATAGTATGTGATGAGACAATATATTTAGAATAACAAAAATAGGGAGAGAAATGAAAGGGGAAAAAATAAATGAGAGTATATAAGAGTGTAACTATATGTATTAATTGATTTAAATAAAAATTCATTCGACCCTCCATATATCTCACTGGTATGCTAATATAACAGTCAACTACATATCAGTGTAAAAATAAAATATCTGAGAATTTGAAAAAAATAGTATTTTTTTCAGTTCTTTAAATATAAAATTTAAATAATTCTTCATTTGTTTATACAAGAGAAGTGAGATGAAAGAAATCATTGCATTTAAATATTATTTTTTCCGATTATATGAAATTTATGTTAGCCAAAATTAAGTGATAAAAAACTGAAGTCAAATAAATCATTTTCATATTAAGTTAATCTTAATGTTCTAGAATTTTTGAAATTTAGAAGCCAGTTCACTTCTATTTTACTAAGTTTTATATTGAGTAAAAATGAAAAAGTTGAACAACATATAAGAAAGAAAATTCACAAACCCAACGTCTTAAGGTTTTAAGTTAAAAATAGTATCATTTCTTTATATAGGTTTGGTTCAATTCACATTCTTATAAGATCTTTACAAAATTTTCTTCTCGGATTTTGCCAATATGCCAATAGTATGTAATTTACTAAAAGTGGGCACATGCACACACTTAAAAAATTTGACTTCTTTACTTTTATTTTTCGCACCACTGAGGACAAACATGAATATTAAGATTGTGTTTGAATAAGAAATATTAAAAAAATCATAAAGTTATATTTTAAAAATAAGTTTTTTAAAATTTAAATTCTTAGTTTGAAGAGGACACTTTAATATTGACTATGTAGAAATTTCTAAATATACAATTAAAAGTTAAAGTTTTAATGTTAAACTTTATAAAAAAATAAACAAAATAGTTTCTAAATATTTAATAATTAAAGTTAGTGTGATATTTAATAACATAAATATTAACACTTGCTGCCTTAATATTGATAAAGACAATAAAGATTGAGAAAGAGAGAGGATAGAAACATTGAGAGAAAGAAGATAGAAAAAAAAAAAGTGAAATAAATAATGGAAAAAAATAAATTGAAGAAAATAAGAAAGAAGAAAAAGAAAAAAAATGTGAGAAAAAGAAAGAAAAACAAATAAAAGAGTGGAGGAAGATGAGAAAAGAGATAAGAAAAGAGATATAAAAGGAAACTGAACTATGTAAAACTAAGTTATATTAAGAAAATCTTATTGCTAGGAAAACATAAGACTAATATAACATTACTTTAGGCAGATAGAAAAAAATAATTTATACATGAAAAAATTATATATAGACATGAATCATCAAAATGTCATGTGTTTATTAACATAATTATACACAACCACAATAAATCTACAAAACACCAATAATTAACCATTTCGTACTAATAAAAGATTTATTTAGATTAGGAATAACCATTTCATACTAATAAAAGATTATTTTAACTAATGTATTAACTCATTTTTATTTAAAATAGAAAAAATGTATATATAATATGTGTGTTTCTTTTTCGTCTATTTAATAGTTTTTTTCCTTCACCTTTTTAAATTAAAAATGTAGAGATGTTTTCAACATGTAAAGTTTGTAAAATAAGTATAAACATTTTACCTTCAGAGAAATTCAATTTCTTTTAGGTTAAAATCTTTTTGGCAATTATTTAATCGAATTTGTGAGATTAGCTGAATGCGAAACTTACAATTCACACATGAATTCTTAATAAACATAAATGATAACTAAATTCACACTATTATGATATTATATAAGTATGTGATTATTTTATATTAGATTGATAGAGTTATGGTAAAGTATTTAAATTAAAAAATTTAGTGATATATTTAAACTCTAATAATATATTAAATTATATAGATTAAATTAGGTGTTATACAATAAAGAGAACATAGATTTCTCATATATTAAGTTGAAGATAAGAGTTATCAATATTTAATTATAAATATAAAAGTTGAAACATATTTTATAATCTAATTTAGAATAAACTAGATTGTATGTCTTGAAAATACATTCAATTACTATTTATTTAATGTGACTTTTGATAAAATAAATTATTTATTGACTGGTTTATTATATATTTAATTTAAATATTAATTCATCTTTTTTTGATATTTTATTCGTAATAGTTTACTTTTACGGCAAGAAATAAACATAGTTTTCAAAATTATATATATATATATATATTGTTTTTGGAAAAACTATATAATAAGGCTATGTGTTTATTTGGTTGATGAGTTTTGGATGTTATCGTATCAATTTTATCATATTTTATTTTATTGTTGGGGTCCACTTGATTTCAAATTTTAAGTTCATCAAAATTATGTTTCTTTTCCGCCATGAAGACACATATTTGGTACTTAAGGCTCCCATTATAAAACAGTCAACTTTGCTTTGGTCCATTTCTCATCCCAGCAGGCAGCAACATCATCAAAGACAAGAGTAACTGCACATAACATTGGAAACTGGAAACAGAAAATGAATGCTCATTAGTTTTTTTCATTTACTATTTACTACTACCAATCATGTCAAAACATTTTCCAAAATATATGATACTACCTCTATCCCATCAAGCCAAGGAATGTAAATGAGATTTAATTTAGATAAGATATGCTTTGAGTCTTTCAAACTTTGGTCAGAATAGTTTTAATTTTCTTCCGTTCTAAAAATGGTAACGTAGTTTGGATCTTTATATTTTTTTTAAAATAAAATTAACTTTCTGTTTGACTTTGCACTTCACTCTAATACTAACATTACATTTTTAAATATAGAAATAAAAATAGTTTTATCCTTTAAAATTAACAAAAATATAAATAGAAATAAATCGTGAGACTCATACAATAAGTGTTAAATCTTAAAAAGAATTCCACTTTTATTTATTTTTATTCAACAAATTTTAAGACAAAAAAATTATTATTTTATCAAATACATTATTACTTGATTTGATATTTTAATAAATTTAAGAATGATGAAATAAATTAAGAAAAAGTAGAAAACACAGTAATAAATAATGTATTAAAGAGGTCTAGAAAGAATATCAAGAATGGCAAAGAAAATGAAACACAAATAAGGAAAAGAATTGAGGTGTAACAAAAGTTGCAAAAGGAACCCAGCTGGCATCTAACATGGAAGCCAACAGGGATATAAAAACAAACAAAATATTTTGAATGCGTAGATGGAGGTTTTTGTCCTCTCCCCATTGCATTCGCAGGTTTTGCTTAATTAACTATTTTACATATTCATTCACCACAAGCAACGCGGAAAGACCTTCATATCCTCCAAACTCCTATGGGGACCACTCTCTTTCTTATTCTCTCCACAATTTCCCAGTTAAGCCAAACAAGGGGCATTTAAGGTAATTGCATACATCATGTACATTTTCTTCACTGTAAAACCACAGCTTGCAAGGCGTTCCTAGTTTGTCATGATTTTTCTTTCATTTTCTCTGTCCTTTTCTGATCTTTCTCGGTGTCAGAGAAAATGAAGTGACGCGGCGACACTCCCTGAGGACTCAGTACCAGTAAGATCTCTCCTCTTTTCATATCAATTCTTATGTGTCTTTTTCAGTACCAGCTTCGGATCAATTCATTACCCCCGTAACATAGTTTTGTGGTTCATCTCAGGTTTAATTTTGAAAAAACACAGATAATTTTAATTGTATATTTTGGTTTTAGTTTGATCAAAATCTTTATAGTTCTATACTTGGTTTTCAAATTTTAATATGATTTGTGAATTTAATACGAATTCCTAAAAAAAATATTGAAAGTCTTAACTGCATTTGACTGAAAATATACAAATTAAGAGAAATATTTTTTTCTCCTTAGTTTTCAACAAATTAATCCATCAAACTTCGTCTAATAGTTTCTATCCTGCATTTCTGTAATTCTTTCTGCTCAATATATTTTATGAGATGATTCGTTCTGGGATGTTCTTGGTTAATCGGTGCAATGGCTCTCTCTCTTTCTCTCTCGTAAATTTGGATCCGTATTTATACGCATGTTAACATCGTAGTCACAATAAATGATAAATTAGCCTTGATTTAACTCCTATATTTATTAAGAGACAAAGTGTTTCGATTAATTGTTTCAATCCACTTCTTTTAACCCATTAAGAACCAACATTTTCAGTTTTAATTATTAGAACACCAGTCAACCTTTTTATTTTGTTTTGTTCTTATTTTCATGCTCAGGACACTAATTCTCTTCTTTCTGTTATATTATTTTTCCTATATTTTTTCCCTGTGCACCGAAAGCCTACGTTGGGGGAATAATCAAATCAATGATACATATACGAATAGAAACAAAAAGAAAAACTATAAAGGCCAAGTGGAATATATGTATACTTTTACTTCTTTACAATGCAACATATATAGATTACCATAGATACAATTCCTAGCCTTTCCTTTCATCCCCAATTCGAATCCACAATTTCTTTTCAAAATTCATGCATTAGTTGTACAATCATCATCCATCTTAATTTCTTCATTGGCTGTCAACTACATGGCACAGAGTTATGTTGTTTTGGAAACATACAGTACAAATACTTCATTTACATCCTTTTATGTTTTTAGTTTTAAGTTTAATATATTACTTGCTCTTCTTTATAAGATGCTTTAGAAAAAAATATGCTAAACTAGTTTTCGTCTTCTAAAATAAGTATTAAATTTTCTTTAATTCTCTTTAATTAATACTTTATATATTTTTATATTTTTAATCAATGGGAAATCAATGAGAGCAAATGAAATATTTTTTAAAATCAATGAGTAATAAATGAGAGATAAGATTATTCCTTTTAATTCAATGAGTAATTACTCGACAGACAGATAAGAAATTTGATATGATAAAGATATATATCTTCTAAAACCTTAATGATACTTATATTCTAAAACCTTAATGAATATATTTTTATAATATTTGATGTGTACTCATACTATTGTTACTTAAAACTCTTTTTCTTTTTTCTTTTTTTTTATTTCTTAACCAATAACTTTGAAATTTCTTAGCGGATACTAATGTCATTTATAAGTATTGTGTTGTCAATGTTTAATTTCATTCAGAATTCACGGGTAATGATTTTTAAATTAATTATGTTTTAATAATTTTCCAATGATATATATCTATCAAGAATGCATGTATGTTTATTTTAATTTGTTTGAGGATGATTCTCCCTCTTATGCTGGAACAAGATGCGGAGCATAAGAGGAAAAGGAAATAAACTAAATCTGTGTGGTTTTTTTCAGGAAAGTATATGTGCGTCGAAATGTGGACCAAATATCTATCACACATCACATCATCATTTTATAGTTCCATATTGGCGTGGAAAGTCAAACTAGTTTTCCCAGCGAAAAATACGCCAAAACGACACCGTACAGGCGAAGCAGGTCTTAAAACCCTATTTCACTCAGAATTAAAACCACCCATGAGAGTTGTTCATCGCTGCACCCCACCGCCACAAAAAGCCGCGGAATCAGAACCGTCGTCGCCAGCACCGATATCATTGATGTGGTCAGCGGCCTGGCGGGCGCTCCGAACTGCAATGATGGGAGATGTGATCGGAACGGAGAGTGGGGACTGCATGATAACCTACGTAGAGGAATTGAGAGTGGAACCCGACTCTCCGATGGTGATGCTCAGGTGCAGAGAGAGGAGTGAGAAAAGGAAGAGGCAGTTGCCGCCGCCATTAACGTTGATGAGAGAAATGGGAGAAATGCCTTGGACTTTCAAGAGAGAATGTAACGGTGACGGAAGGTTAACCGTAACGGCGGAGGAGGAAACGAGGCGTGGTCACGAGCACTGCTTTATGGAAGTTCGTACGGAAGATGAAAGAGTCACGATGAGGTTGAGGTTGGACCCTGAAGAAGATGATTACTGCGAGCAGTGTGGTTACCCTATCGTCGTCGTCGACGACGACGACGACGGAGAAATGAAATTTAACGAAGGGTTCGAGTTTGAAGAGTGTGGTCTTGAGTTTGAGGAAGAGTTGGCGAAGAAAGTTCTGAAAGAAACTGAGCAATGTGGGGATTTACGTGAGTGCGTCAGCCTCACTTATTATGGGCCTGGTGCGTTGCTTCACCTTTACCATTCGGACTCACTCCCTGACATTGACTTGGGGCGGCCCGCATCTGCTCCAATTGGGCCCATTTTGACGGTTTCTTTCTAGAGCTGCTACATTTGTTAAAGAACCATGTGAAGCTACAAATCGTAATCTCACCTTGGTTTAGAAATTAAGCATATCTTTATGTTAAAGGGAACATGACAATTTATTTATGTTTCTAAATTCACTGATTATTTATATGCTAAAATAAAAACTTAAGACAAATAAAGGACATATAGTATCCTGAATATAGCACGTATCAACAAATGAAATTTATTTATGTTTATACTTAGCACCGACATTAAAGCTATAATGGCAACCTGTTACTGAATATAAAATTATCTGGACAGATTGAAAATACATTCAGCGCATTTTTTTTTTGGATTGGTCTAAGTTGTGATTTAAGTAGTATTACTTTAATTTAGTGTTTAATATTTTTTTAAAATATGAGTTTTTTTTTTGTAAACATATATAATTTATATTTGATACATAACATTTTTTATAAAATAATTTATTATAAAATTTATTTTTTTCATTTTACCATTTAACTATGCTAAGATTGTATTAAAAAATCAAATTGATCCAAACTTATCACATATTTCCAAGTTAATTTCAATATTAAAAATTACCCAATCAAATCTGGCATGGAATAAAGATTTAAATAGATTCCAAGCTCTCTTCTTCCTCACTTTCTTAACTTATATCTCTAAGCCATGTTGTAACTCAGGAGGTGGGTCACAAAATACATGGTACTATCAAATTAGGGCAAATATAATTGAAAAAAGAAAGAAATATCTTGGCTTAAAGAATATACATGACTGAATAAGCAAAGCCAAATAGATAAAAGGCTAAATACAATTACAACTCGAAGGCTTAACCACTTTACGTAAACAAATGTAGCTAAGCCACAATTAAGGTAGACAAAAATAAGTAAGTCCAACCCTTTTAAGTTAGGTTCACTATTGGACTATTAAAAATGGGAGAGAACGAGTTGATCTGCTATAAGAAAACGGGTTGAATATTTTGTTCACTTCGCAAAAGGACGGGCTGGATTGTCAACTTTCTTTCAAAATATTGTTTTTTTCAAGTTTAACTTTTCTAATTTTGTATTTTTAAATTTTACTATATATATATATATATATATATTAAAGACACATTTAATTATATAAATATTTTTTAATTAATTAATTAATTAATTAATATTTCTAATCAAATAAATTAAAATAATTATTACTTTTATAGACTAAATTACTCTATTATAATTAATAATTTAAATTTAATTTGTAAGCGTTAATAATTTAAGATGTAATAATATTGTATGTTTGCATCCTTCAAATAATATAATAAAAAAAAGTTAATATTTTAAACTATTTTTTATTTTAGTTTTTAGTTTAAAAGTTAAACGGTTTCACCGACTTTGGTTTACCAATTTAACAGTACAAAATTCAAAACATGTTTGGTGGTTTGAAAACACCAACTCATCCCGTCGAAATTTAGAGGATGGGTGGGACGACTAACGGACCAAGACCCACTTTGTCAACCCTAAATATAATATATAGTTTCTTAAGTACTAAAAAGAAATTAATATTTAATCATTCATCTACGAAGATAAAGAGTATTTGTACATGAAATTTAGAATAAAAAATTTTCAATAGATAACTGTGAACTAAATTTGTTTTCGAAAAAAAATTTGGATAGCTTAATGAGAAAATCGATAAGAAATTAGACTTTCATAGAATCTTGACTTTCAAAGCGTAGCTTCATCTTTGGTAGTTTTACCAATTAAGTTGTTATTCTTCTTGCCAAATTTTTCATTGACTTGTTGGACTTCTTTGAAGTTACTCAGACTCTTAATAAATGAGATGATACAATGTGTCAAGATTAGCATTAGTCTTTATATGATCATAAACTAGAGAAACTTCCCACCTTTCACACTCAAAACACATTCTTTAGAATCTAAACATATGTTATGTCAACATATCTTAGAAAATACCCTCTCAAGATGGTAGAAGTAATAATCAACAATGATCAATTTGATAAATATGTCATCGACATACACTTTTATGGAATTATCAATGGGCTCTTTGAACATTGTGTCCATCATTTGTCAGTATGGCACGTCAGTATTTTTGAGGTCGAATGAACATTATCCTTTAACAAATGCGTCAACATTTTGGTTGCAAAATTTTTACTCTCATAAAACTTTTGATATACTCTTTCAAAGAATGTGTACTCTATTGTCTTAAATCAAATATGTCACTCAATTTTAGTGACTTCATCTTGTTAGTTGTGAACTGGTTAGTAAAAGGATGAACAAAGTCATAAAGACAAATGTATTGCCCCATCAGGGAGGCGACTAAACTGGTCCAATGTCATTACAGCCAACGTGCTTGCGAATGTCTTGCATTGTACTCTATAAAAATCTCCACTTGTCAATATTTGAACTCCAAAAATCTTGACATGAGAACTTGGATCCTACTACCCGTGAATTGAGTAATCTTAGATACCATATATAATGGATGGGTATCCATCACTTCTCGAGAAAAGGGTTGGAAAGCTTGTTCATCACCCAAGTGAGGCCCTTCTTGGGGGAGTGAATATCTCAATGGTCCTTGTAAATCTCCATTATGTTTGCATAACTCCTCTTGAACCTGAAGAGCTTCCTCTACTCGTTTTATGTTTTTTAGACCTGTCTTATTAATTCATCAATTACTTATATGATGTGATGTAAGACTGCAGATTCTCCTTCCTCTTGTGTTTGGGGTCACACTCTCTCTAAGCTGTTTGACTTTTTGTGTTCTAGATAGGATCAATTTTATCTCTTCCCATAGACGACACCAAAACATTCCAATAAAGATAGATGGTCGTGTTATACTTGAACTTTTGAGTGTGTCTGTATGTGTTAGTGTGCGTACGTGCGTGTGTGTGTGGGGGTGTGTGTGCATGTGTGCGTGTGCATATGTATGGCGTGTGTGCGTGGCCTTTGTGTGTGTGTGTTTTTGTGTCTCTATTGTGTGATGGTGAAGAATTATAAGAATGACTCATTATAGAGTAATTTTATACTATGGTACTCATATAATTTTAGGTCAAAAATAAACTCTATCTAATATATTTTAATTAAATTACTTTGAAAGTTTTCTTTTTCTATTAACCTTATTTCTTTGAACCGGTTAACCATTGTTTTTATAATTTTAGACTTTCAGGAAAGACATAAAAGATCAAATATATTTAGATGATTCGACACTGCCAAAACAACCACAGTTTCTTTATTAAAAACAACTATTGTAAACAATTTTTAGTGTTTCGAATATTTTTTATATTTTCGACCACTTAGAAATTATCTTTAAAGTGATTGTTATTAAAGTAAAAAAAATAACGTAATAAATTTTTATTAATTAATCATATAAAAATTGTTTGCAGTTTTTAATTAATCAAAAAAATTGCAAAGAGGAGCTTAGTGTGGAAAGTGATGGGATGAATGATGGAGGAAAAAATGGACTGTTTGATGAAGCAACCGAATATGAATTATGAAATGTCGAAATCAAAAATTGAATTCGATGGCCCAACGCAAAGGCTTTGGGCCTAGCGAGTACGATTAGTCGAAGAGACATGGGACTTGGAACAAAACGATAGTCACGAGTCAACCGATTAGATTTATTTTGGAGGGTTAGTTGATTGTTTAAAATGTGACCCAAATTAATCTTATTTATTGTTTTATGGATTTAGAAAAAGAAAAGGTTAAGGGTAAAATTTATAATAGTTTTGTACTATTATATAATAGCATGATACTATGTATCATACGCTTACTAACTTTTATAACAATTATTTTAATTATTTTAATACAGTATGTTTGGACAAAATTTTTCATAATATTTATACAGAAAAAATAGCTAATTTTTTTAAATGAAATTTATTTATGTATGAAATAAAAAATAAAAAATTATATGAGAATTTTTATTATTAATTTTAGTTTACAAATAAAATACTTTATTTTTTTTCTTTTTGAAAGTTCTTGTGATAAAATTATTCAATTATATCTGTAATCGTATCAACATTTTATATATATTAAAAATAATGTCAGATTATTATACCGTGTAAGTGATGTATAATCTCAACTCTTAAATTAAAAATAGATAAAAAGTTGGTGAATTAAAATTACAATAGTTTTATACCATTATCTAATCGTATGTGAGTATAATTTGGTTGTTAATTTTTATAATAATTATTTTAAAAATTATGTCAAACAAATATGATATTTGAATGACATAGCAATTATATGTTGCAAATGACTTAAATTAAAATGGAAGATTTATATTAAATTACTTTAAATTTAAATTAAAAAATGAGTAAATATTAAATTTTTAAAATATTTTTTTAATTTTTAAAGTATTTTGTTAAAACATTTTAATTCTTCTGTATTTTTTTTCAAGAATTTTATTAACATATCATTATTACTATCATAATATCATTTATGATGTCATAATTATAATCAATTTTATGACTACTACATTATTTTTTATTATCATTATAGTCGTTATTAAAATAATACTAATTAAGATGATTATTATTATTATTATTATTATTATTATTATTGTTTATAAACATTTTTAAAATATTAATATAAAATACTCCATTATTATTATGACTACCACTCCATTATAAAATATTTTTTAAAAACATTATTTGCTTTTTTACAAGAATTTTACCTAGTTGATAAGGCTTTTAAATGTCAATGAATTTGTATAATTGGACTAAATAGGTCTTTAATAATTAAAATTTTCGTATCATTATACTATATATGTACTGTGTATATATTATATATAATTATGTATCTACAATACAAAATAATAAATTATTTATTCAAAATCTTCTTTTGTAATGTGTAGATTTATCTTTCAACTATATTATGGGTTGTCATTTTGTTAAATAAACGTGTTTAATAATTTAAGAAACAGATAAATATATGATTTTATTAAATCCTAAAAATAGTATCAGCAGAAAAGAATATTTATATTTGTTTAAATAGGTTGACATGTTAGGTCTAAGATTTTTTTGGAAGACCTCAGATCTGAATCTTTTGGTGAAATAAACTTTTATAAAAGTCAATTAGTGACTTGCTTTTTAGAAAAAAAAATTAAGGTGGAGATAGTTTGATAATAATCTAGAATGATTTTATTTTATTTTTTATGAAATATGAAATAGATATTTGGGTGTAGAAAATTGGGAGCTACGCACGTTCTGTTCCTGTAACTTCCAGTTTGAACGCAAAGCAAAAGCAAGACTCAGTGATGTGGTGATTTATGCGAAATGCGATGCCACTTTCCCTCACTTTTACGTTTTCATCCTTTCTTTTTTCCTCTTTCTTTATTTTTTCCTCTCTTCTTCTCAATCTCTTCTCAAATCCTACTGTTATCCCTATTTCTTTTCATTTATGTCAATGTAAGTCTCTCTCTCTTTCTCTTTCTTTCATTTTTTTTTTTTTTTCTTGAAATTTCAATTCATGCAGTGCTCCCTTTTCTTACTTCAATCTCAATGCGCATCCTTTCGTTATTGGGTCTGTGAGTGGGAGAAGTAGCAAATTAGGTGAAGGGAGAAAACTCTGATTTTTCTTTTTTGTAAAATTAGTTTCAAAATATTGTTGTTCTTCCTTAATTTGTGGAAAGTCAATTCTGAAAAATTGTTTAGGTTTGAGTGTTTCTTTTGGTCGGATCTGCGTCTTCTGGTATATTGAATGATGTGATGATTAGGAATTTCTCTTGCTTCTGATGGTCTCTGTGGGGAAGATTTTAGAAGTTGTATACTGTTTTCTTCATTTAGAGAAGTGAAGGAGACATGTGGGAGTTTTTTCCTTTTAATGCTTTGAAGTTCTTGAGGGTGTTTAAATGCATTTTTCTCATGTTTAATTGCTCTGACTTGCGGGTGATGGATTATTGTCTGCTTACACCGCTTTTCTGTCTCTCTTTAATTTTCATTGAATGGGGTTATTTGATGCATGCAATGCCTTTTATTTTGAGAACTCTAATTTCCTCTTGGTGATTTGGTTTTCCTTGCAGATATTGAATTTTGCTAGATATGGGTGCAATTTTCAGTGTGGCCAGTAAAAAGTCTGACAAGAGGGAATGGAATGGAGTCTCTCCGAATGAGACATGTAAGAGGCAGAGAATGTCTCCTACTGTTGATGAAGAGAGTCCAAGGCTCATTCCTAATCTCCCTGATGAGTTATCACTTCTGATTATTGCTAGACTTCCTAGAATCTGTTACTTAAATGTAAGGATGGTATCAAAGAAGTGGAAGTCAACTATCATGAGTTCAGAACTGTATAAATTAAGAAAAGAACTTGGGACAACTGAAGAGTGGCTGTATCTATTGATTAAGGACGGAGAAAATAATCTTATGTGGCATGCTCTAGATCCTCGTTCTAAGATATGGCAGAGAGTGCCTAATATGCCCAATTTTGCAGATGAAGAAGAACCTAGAAAAGGCTCTTCTAGGCTTTGGATGTGGAACATGGTGGAGGGTATCAGAATTGCTGAAGTTATTAGAGGTTTTCTTGGACGGAAGGATGCATTTGATGAAATGCCCTATTGCGGTTGTGCAATTGGAGCTGTTGATGGGTGTCTCTATGTTCTTGGTGGATTTTCTAAGGCATCAACTATGAGATGTGTGTGGCGATTTGATCCGATACAAAGTACATGGAGCAAGGTGACTCCTATGTCCACCGGTCGGGCGTACAGTAAGACAGGCATCTTAAATAACAAGCTTTATGTTGTTGGAGGGGTTAGTCAAGGTCAAGCTGGATTGGTTCCTCTCCAATCTGCTGAAGTTTTTGATCCCTCTACAGATACATGGTCGCATGTACCCAGCATGCCATTCTCTAGAGCTCAAGTCCTTCCCAGTGCTTTTTTGGCTGACATGTTAAAGCCTATTGCCACAGGGTTGACCTCATACATGGGAAGGTTGTGTGTTCCACAGAGCCTGTATTCATGGCCCTTTTTTGTTGATGTTGGGGGAGAAATCTATGATCCTGACACTAACTCATGGATAGAAATGCCCGCTGGAATGGGTGAAGGCTGGCCTGCACGGCAGGCAGGAACCAAATTGAGTGTAGTAGTGGACGGGGAATTATATGCTTTTGACCCTTCTAATTCTATGGACAGTGGAAGGATCAAGGTATATGACCAAGGTGAAGATGCTTGGAAAGTAGTTATTGGAAAAGTCCCCATATATGATTCTGCTGATTCAGAATCTCCATATCTACTTGCTGGCTTCCATGGAAAGCTCCATGTTATTACAAAAGATGCCAATCATAATATTGCTGTTCTGCAGGCAGGCTTAAGGAATAATTTGGGTTCCTCGCCATCACTGTCAACTCTGTCACAAAGTACATTGCATGAATCTGCAGAACTGGCTTCTGAATCAGATGCAGCAGTTGTTTGGAGGGTAGTTGCCCGCAGGGATTTTGGACGCGCTGAACTAGTCAGTTGCCAAGTTATTGACATATAATAGATGGAAAATCTGGCAATAAATGTGACAAGCAGTTAATGTGTTTGTTTGTTTGTTGCAGTTACACAAGTTAGCCTTATGGGAATTGAATTGGGTCCATTTGTGTTATGAGTCAGGTATCAGCAAAATAGCGAGTGCTGTGATAGTTGCAATACGTATATAGTGCTGCACCTGTTTATCTTTTCAGACTAGGTAAATAAGTGCCATAGGAATTGTCAATTTCGTTATTGATAAGCTACAATAATATCACACCAATTCATTATTATGCCATTACATTGCAACTGATAATCCAAATAATTATGGCTCGGAAAATATTAAAGAGTGTTCGGGCTCTGGTTTAAGGAATTAAAAAATATAATAGTGAATTTTTATATGGGAAATGTGTTAATAATATACACTTCAGTTGTTATTTTTTTTTACATTTTTTATTGATTTTCAAATTATCTGTCATTTTAAAAAGTATTTTTTTTAAATTATGTTATTTTAGAAATGAAAATATTATTTATTCAAAAAATCTTAGTGATTATTATTTTATCAAAATATTTGATTGATTAACAATTACACTTTCTTTAATAAGGATATTTTAGTCAAAGGGGATTATTTTGTTATTTTATATACGAAGGTTTTATAATTCGGGTGAAGATTAAACTATTTGAGGACAATTCAACACTTTAAATATTGCAATAATAATGTGAAAATAATAAAATATTCATAATTTTATAGTAAATTTAAGCTTTGGCATGACTTATAACCTCTAATATTTGAAATTACACATGAAGTTAAATTAATATATCATAACATTTAAGTTTAACTATCTATAATTAATGCAATGATCAATCATCATAATATATGTCTAGAATTGTATCAATTATCATAATAACAGATTATTTAACTAAAAAAGAGTGATATTTTTCAATCGATTATATCCAATTTGCTTACTTTCCGATCAAATTAATTAGTTTACATTGATTCTTTGTAAGGTCAGGATTAAATGATCTGGCTTAATGTCTGGTTAAATATGTATCAGAAAAATATAGATAATTAAAATATGATTAATATCAACGAAAAAAATGGTAAAATTATATATTGGAATTTAAAAATTGAAGTTCTGGGACACAGATTGTAAAGGTGTAGGTTTATTAAAATTTTAGAGCTCCCCTTTTAAAAATTGCAAAAATTGAAACATGAAAAGACTTTTATTTATTGTTATGTTTTCCAACCACTTATGGTATCACATCGTCATCCATATGACGCAAGGGACAGAAGAGACAAATTATAGGTCTTTCAAGGTTCATCAATTTTTTTTATGAAAATACTCCATAAAGAAGTTTGGTAGAGAAGAAGTTTTACCCTTTGTTTGGATTTAGTGTTTTTTTATTGATGAGTGTTGGAAGGTGAAGATTAGTGGTTGTATCTATTTATTTGTGCTAATTTGGCCCCACGGATATAAGAAGAAAGTTGATGAATTAAAGTATATCTAGCAATTTATCCTAAATATAGGTGAACTTAAATTCAGATTGGAACACTATGTAAAATGGTAATTTTAGAATGTGTATATTAATGAATTAAGTGATAATGGATTAGTAGTTAAAATATAATATTATATTTTTTAAGGAATAATTTTAGAATGTGTATATTAATAAATTAAGTGATAATAGCTTAGTAGTTAAAATATAATATTATGTTTTAAGGGATAATTGATAATGGTCTAATGTTCATTTCAAGTCTTTTAAGATGATATTATTAAGATTAATCATTATATTTGAGGAGTTTCAAGTTTTATTTTATTTTAAAATGGCTTCTTAGAAAGATTAAAAGAGAAAAATATATTTAAACTGACTTTAATTTTAACTTTTAAACAATATTAAATTGTATTAGGTATACTGAAGCTCATCAGTTTTAAAATATTTTTTCTCGTATTAATAAAATACGTAAACTAAAGCATGGACCACGTTATTTGTTCAAAGCAAGGAAAATAAAATGTAATAAACACGCAAAACATAATCTCGGGGTTGTAGTTTGTTACGATTCAATGTATTTTTTTTTCTTTAATGGTTGAGTAAACAAATTATATTTTCATGCATAATTAATTTCCAATTTGTTACTGTATTAATTTCATTCGAATTTTATAATTTTATTTCTAAATTAAATTTAGTAATTATTTTTTTAAATTTATTTAAATTGATTATATTTAAAAATAATACATGTATGTATATATTTAAATGTTTAATTTTAATATTGTAATACATGTTTTTAAATTTTTCCAATTATTCTAACATAATTATTCATTATTCAAGTGAAGTTTAAATATATTCTTTAAGAAAATTATCTAATGATATATTAGTAATCTTCAATATAACAATTTTTACAATTTTTTCTGTCACATCAATTTAATTTACTATAAATTTTTATGCCACTTTTCATTTAAATTGATTCATATCAACCTTAATTCTCGAACTCCAGAAAGTTTTCCATATTTAATTTTTACTTTCTTAAAATAACATTATTAGAAAATAGGGTTTAATTATTTAATGTGGTAACAAGTTAAAAATTGAAATAAAAAAGTACAATCATTACCTTTTATTTCTGTGAAAAAGTTATATAAATACTTTTAAGCATACTTTTTATTAATAAAACAAAATTTAATTCTTCTCATAAATTATATTTCTCGACATAATTTAATATTTGTTAAAAAAGAATGTTTGATACTTCTCCTTACTATTGCGTTCTCTTTTTGCAAGAAATGTCTCCTGCTGTAAGGGATTTTCCCATCAAGGGATGAAATAGACCCCGCTAAGTTGACATTGACTTGGAAAATTTTTGTACTTTAGAATATTGGAAAGAAGTGAAATAACAAGGTTGAAGGAAAAAAAAAACGGTGAAATACACCGGAACAAGGATGACAACAAAAATGTAAGTTCTTTGTTTTGACGCCTAAGATCTTTTTATTGTGCCAGATGTGATGTTGGAGAACTATATACACCTTCGTGCTTAAACTAGTTAAATAGCTTTCTAATTCACCGAAAAATCAACATTTGGTTTAAGCAATTTTTAATTACAAACATATCTAGTTCAGCTGAAAAAAAAAGGTTTTCACAAAATTGTTTTAAATAGAAATAATATTGTTCCTGTACAGAAACAATTGCAGCATTTCAGGCTTTGGTAAAAGATGTTACAGGGATATATACTTCGATTGTGAACACAAATTATTTTATTTACACAAAGTATTATCTGCTGCTTAACTTTGGAAATGATGTAATGTAACACCATACCAACCCTTCAAAAATATAACCTCTTGCTGTGGCTGATGGGGCACCCTACATAGCATAATCTATCTATATATAATTAACAGAAGGGAAGATATGGTGAGGCCAGGAATATGTTGAGCATGAATGATTATTAGCCTGTGCAAGGGGTAAAAAATGCTTCCTCACTGTGGCTACAAGCAATGGTCCCCGAACTAGGTTGATGATTAACTTGAAGCCTTCTTAGATGCTCGAGTATTCTTTATAGTCATCATGAGTTTTTGTCTCTCACCTTCAACCTCTGCAAATTGAAGACTTAATTGAGAGTAACGGTCATGCATCTCTTTCAGTTCTGTCTCCATAGCAGAATGTCTTGCCTTTAGTTCTAACATGTCTTTAATTAGCTCATTGATATCCCTGAAGCTTCGGAATACAGCTTCCTCATCACCATGATGTTTCAAGAAAGAACTGAAACATAGGAGAGAAATGTTTTAAGTTCAAGGACCAAGTACAAACTTTTCCAGTGCTTCTAGACAATAAATAGCTACCCCATAGCCAAAAAAAAAGAGAACAGCCCAAATGAAATAGCTTTAGGTAAAAGGGTCAGATTATTAGTTTGAAAAGTTGGATTTATGTCTGGTCACCCCAGCTTCTGAAGAAAAAAAAAGAACAATTGAAGTAAACTACCAAGACAATTTACTGTTACTTAGTTCAATAGTGTGGCAAAAGTTTTACTAGTCATCACATTTTAATCAAGTGAAGCATGAGGTGGAATCTCAAAGAGAAGTTCCTCCAACACTGCAAGTTTATTTACCAAATCTCATTACTGTTGCAAATGAGAGAGTACCTCTGAAATTGGATGTTTGACTTCTTGGTCCGCAATGCTTCAGCAAGCTCAATCTCTAAAGAAAGCACCCTTTCTAATGCATTACCGCTGACTGATAATTTATCGAATACAGGGAATATGTTTCCTAATTCTTGATTGGCCTGAGCAAGGTAAAAAGTTAACATCTAGACAGAGGAATGCTTCACAGAAGTCAATGCAACAAGAATATTTTACCTCATGTAGCTGAATCAGTTCTCTTTGCAGACCTGGGAAACTTGGCTCATCATGACTATGATTATCTACTGAAGGCAGCATATTCTCATTTTTCATCCTTTCCAGCTGCAATCACAAGACAGAGAACTTAAGAGATCCCACATGACTAAAAATGTGACAAGTGGCAACCCAAAGACCAGAAAAATACAAAAGCTATCTATGTTGGTGCAAGATATTAGGCAAGGGAAGTACTACTCCAAGTGTAATGAGTAATGAGAGCTAGAATAGATAAAAAAAGGACATGTAATGACCCCTAACTTGTTTATGCATTTTAAAAATTACCTCCTTACTCAAGTGGTCAATGCTAGATTTCAAACTTTCAGTTGATGCCACATGCTTCATTACTTCTTCTTGTTGCAAGTCCTTTTCACTTTCAAGAGTTTGTCCTCCATTCATAACACTAAATGCAACAGGATCCTAAAATTATACAAATAAATTGTTAAGGCGTACCATTCATTGAAAGAAAGCAAACATTGGATTATTGCGTTAAGAGAAAAGGATAATCAGTTCCAAAGTTTCCTTTCTATACTGTGCATAATCTTTTTATTCCATACATGCAAATTCATCCTAGTGACAAGGTGATTTCTTCTTTTATGAAATGGTAACTAAAGAAGTTTAACAAAAATAAATAAATAAATCAGTTACCTCAGGTTGCATGTTATTGAGTAAACTTGCACTATTTGTCTCATGATAATAATTTTGTTGGGGATTCAACGAAGATATTGTACCATTGCCCTTGTTTAGAGAATTTGCATGAGATCTCGAAGTCTCCACCAATTCCTTCGCCAAGGTAAGTTCTACTTCAATTTTGGATTTCTCCGAATTGCATTTTTCAAGAGAAGCTTCAAGCTCTTGCTTTTCTTGCTTACAACATTCAAGGCTTATTGCGGAACACTCTTTTTCAGCCTTTAGCAGGTCATAAGCATTTAACAAATTACGTTTATCAGAAAGTACAGCCTGTAACTCAGACTCCAATTCTAAGAGCTTCATCCCCAGCTCTTCATTAATTTTTATTTGAGAAGCTTCAGACTTTCTTCTATTCTCAGTTTCATCAACTGCATCCTGTAGTTTCCACAGCATTTCTTCGCTATGCTTTTTTGATAAAGACAACTGCTGTCTTAGTTCTTGCAACTTCGATTCATATTGTTCCTTGATAAATGCAATTCTCAAGGACTCCTGCATAGCAACTGGGGGTCCTTCATGTCCTCTTCTGTCATGAGCATTAAGACTCTCAGCCTCAGCTTTGTCTTTCAGTTCCTTCAGATGAATAGACAAATTCTTAAACTCCTCTGTCTTCAAAACCTGTTCAGCAAGCCTCTTGGTAAGCTCGTTACATTGGTTCTGCAGCCTTCTCAGTTCATCATCTGATTGTTTTAATGAAGTTAATGCAGTTTCCAGTTCATCCAATTTGTCCTGCAGAACTATACACTTGAGTTCAGCTTCTTCCTTGGATAAAAAGAGTTCTTCAGCATCTCTACGACAACTTTCCAGTAATTGCTCCAGCCTTGCAACCTCAAGGACATTCTCTCTTTCAAGCACACAAGTATAACTGACCTCTTCTGCGATATTCTTGTGATCCTTAACCTCTGACATAATTGCACTGTTTTGATCAATTAGTTCTCTATTCTGAGCAGTCAAGACCTCTAACTCGGACTTCAGGAAGTCAAGACTCGTCAACAATCTTGTATTTTCTTCAATGCATGTCATTTCTCTTGAAAGACAGCGATTTAACTCAGATTCTACATCAAAATTCCTCTTCTGAAGCACATCAAGTTGCCTGCAAGTGGAATGAAGTTTCTCAGCAAGCTCTTCCAAATGATCCTTAAACTGAGCTCCAGTAAAAGTCATAGCAATATCTGTAGCTACGCAAAATTCATTCATTTCAGATAACAGAGATTCCAGGAAACCAATAGAAGAACATTCTTTTAAAGCATCTTTAAGATATTTCTCAGATTTCTGTAGAAGATCTGAGATTCTTGAATTTTCAAATTCTAAGTCGGACACCATTTGCTTGAGATGGACAAGTTCTTCTCTGTTCAGATCAGAATCCTGTAGCTGACGTTGCTTCTCATTCAATTCTGTGGTAAGATCTGAAACTGCTTTCTCCAATATTTCTCTGACAGCTTTCTCAGCATGCAAATCATTATGCAGAGAATGCAAGTTCTTCTCCAAAACATTTAGCTCAGATGAGATTTTGGCAGACTCTTCTGTTTTCTCGTGTAAAGATGACTCCAAATCTTTCTTTCCCTGCAGCTGACTCTGCTTCTCATTTAATTCTGTGGTAATATCTGAAAGTGTTTTCTCCAACTTTTCTCTGAAAGTTTTCTCAGCATGCAACTCATTATGCAGAGACTGCAAGTTCACCTTCAAAAAATCAAGCTCAGATGATATCGTTGCCGATTCTTCTGTTTTCTCCTGTAAAGACAACTCCAAATCTCTCTTTCCCTGCAGCTGGCTTTGCTTCTTATTCAATTCAGTGGAAAGATTGGAAACTTCTTTCTCCAACTTTTCTCTGACAGTTTTCTCAGCATGCAACTCACTATGTAGAGAATTCAAGTTCTTTTTCAAAGAATCAAGCTCAGATGAAATCTTGGCAGATTCTTCAGTTTTTTCCTGTAAAGATGACTCCAAATCTTTCTTTTCCTCTTCACTTTTTGCTAAGGTAAGTTTAAACATTTCAAGTTCACTAGATGAAGTATCTAGCTTTGTTATTTCTTCCGCAAGGTCCTGATTTCTGGAATTAAGTTGTTGTAGCTCAGCTTCCAAATGATCAAGACCAGACAAAAATTCTTTGTGATGCTGAGAGTATAATTCCTCAGCTTCAAAACCAGCACTAGTCCTGTCAATGATCACCTCGAAATCTAACTGAAGTTTCTGCAACATAGCACCTGACACTGTTATCTTATGTAACATCTCTTGCAAATCATGCTCAAACTTCTGTTTCATGACTAGAGCATTTGATTCAGCGGTATTTAAAGATACTTGAGTCTTTTGTTTATCATGCACTAAAATCTCCTTCTCTTCAGTCAGTAGCAGGATTCTACAAAATGCGCTCTGTTGCAGCTCTTCTAGTCGCAATAAGAGACCCTCAAAGTCTTCACATTTTGAATCCAAACAAGCAGATCTACTACAAAGAGAAAGTTCACTGTGACTTTCTTCATACGATGCCAGCAATTTCTGCAACTTATTAGACAAAAAGGTGACATGACTCTGTAGATTATTCTTCATTGAAACTTGTTCATCAATTTCACTTCTCACAGACTTTAACTCTTCCTGCAAAATGGATATTTCACCATGAAGATGATTATTTTCTAGGCTCTCTTTTTTCAATAAAATCTTCAACTCTGAGTTTTCTGTACTGCATGCCACGTACTTTCCCTCGTAACTTCTATACTCTGTCAGAAGAACTTCCAGCTCATTAACTTTCTCCGTTAGAAGACTATTTTCATGAGCAAGATTTTTTAAATTTGCCTCTAAAATTTGGTTCTGGAGAGCAATATCATTGCTCTTTGCTGTGCAGATCTCCTTGTACTCATTTAGTGAAAGGATATCATTCATAGCATTCTGCAACCTCAACACCAATAACTCATTGGATTCATTTGTAAGCGCCAGCTGCTGAGAGAGTTGAACTATTTTCTCTTTCATGAGTTGAATGTCAAGACTTGCTTCAAACAATGTTTCTTGCAGAGCCTTAGAAAACACATCAGAGTACATATTTGCAAAATGCATTTGGCTGATTTCTTCTTCAACTTGTATGTATAACACCTCTTGCACCTGAAGTGACCTCTTCAAATCGGTAAGTAAAATGTCTTCTCCCAAATGTTGCCTTGGTAAGGAAGAACTGTGATTTTGACACAGCAATTGATTGGAAGTATGACCTTCTGAAATTTTAGGATACAACACTTGTTCTGGGCTATCATCAGTGTTTGGAAGTGAAGAATCAGAAAGGGTCTGCTTTATGAGATTCTCATTTGTCTCATGCATAGAAAGAACTTGGCAAGAAAGCAGTTCAAGATCTTTTTGCAATTGACCAACAGCAATAGAATAATTCAATCTGGCCCTTTTAAGGGCTGCTTCAGCAGAAATAGCCCTTCTTTCAAACTCACTGTTCAGAGTTTCCAAAATGCGTTTGTCTTCAGAAAATTTCATCATCTGCTCATTCATATTCTGGTGCATTCTCTCCATCTCGGTCTTGCCAGCAGAAATTGTGTACAGACAAGTAGAATGTTCATTCCTAAGGTTCTGCAACTCAGCCATCATCTGCCTTTGATTCTGCTCAAGTTCCTGAATAAGAGCTTCATAGTAGCATTCCATCTGATCCATTTTCCGTACAAGGCTTTCCCTTTCGGTTTTGGACTCATCTATCTCTCTTAAAAGTTCAAAAATTTTCTCTTTCATGGCAAGGGTAGGATCAACAGAATCAAACTCGTGAGACACAAGGCCAGGTATGGAAAGATAATGAGCCATGCCTTCAGGTTGAAATAATCCTGCATCAGACCCAATATCTGTTAAAAATTGTTCACTTTTGTGCAAATCCATTTTCTTGTTCTCCCTTTCATTGACAACTTTAGCACCAGAAATTGGCTCTCCAGATTCCTGTTTGAGGTTCTGTAAAATTTCAGCCAGCGCTTCTAACTCCAAGTTAAGGAACCGAAAATCTCTTTCAGGAAGTCCTAGAGACACCTTCCGAATATCTCTTAACTTATCTTCCATAAGCAAAAGCCCCTTAATCCATTTATGCTGCAAATTTTGAAATAATTTATCCTGATCTGTAGCAGTAGGATCTTTGTGAGGGAATGGTAAGTTCAATTTAGAATTTTTAAGCTGCTCAAACTCATCTCTAAACTTTGAGCATTCAGATTTTAGTACTGCAACATCCTTTGCTAACTCTTCTCCAGATGAAATCTCAGTTACAAGTTGCTCAGAAAACTTGTGTGTTTCAACACCTATTTCATCAGCATGATTTTGCAAAGAACTTACTGTCAATTTTAGATCAAGAATAGACGACTCAACTGCTTCCAAATTTCCCATAAGTCTACTACTGCTCCTATCTTCAGAAGCAGCAGCCAAACTATTGGCAGCGGAATAGTCTAAGCTCCAACCATGAACCCGATCACTACCCTGTGCTGGAAACTGATTATCAGGTGCCTCCCCTTTGTCTGGCTGAGGACTTTGACTGAGGGATAGTCCACCTAAATCACCAGAGACTGCGCTTTTAAGACTGTCCACTTCATGTGTACTAGAGATATCATGCTTCTCAGTATATATGCTCCCAGAAGTACTAGAAGAGCCGTCAAAGCCAACAGCTGAATCAGCATACTCTTCATTTACCCCGGACTCCCCTTCAAGTGACGAAATATGGGGGACATCTTTAGATTCTCTTTTCAATTTCACTCTTGAATTAACCTAATTTCATGAAATAAATAAGGGGGCAGTGTCAAGCAAATGAAAAAAAAAAATGCTTAATTTTAGGAAGTAAATAAAGCCTACAAACATGTTTCTCCCCATATGGATACTAGATGGTACATCTTTAAAAAAAATTGTCAGGTTTCCTCACCATTAACACATAATTGCTAAGTAGTTTTCATTAAGATTAAAAAAGAACTTATGTACATGTAAGTGCTTATTCTGTCAGGAATTTTTATTTTTATTTTTAAAGAATGTCCCAGGCCCTTGACCCTTCCAACCAAGTAGAAGAGAGAAGGTATATACGAGTAATGCCAGTAAAGGAGAGAAGGTAGGAAACCTTATTTATATGATTATTCACATTCTGGTCAGGAGATGATTCTTTGCTATCAGCAGATTCGTCATGAGTACCTTGGTCAGAGGTTGTCTGTAGGCCCCTCTCTCTGAGTTCCCTCTGCTGCTCAAATTCTCTGAAAGTAATAACAACATCAAATAAATTTATTGTTTTTAGAAGAAGACGTACTTAAATGTCATAAATCACTTATGTTACCTGAAGCCAGTTTTGGAAGTGAGAAGCTGCACTGTGACCTGGCTTCAAACAAGAAGAGCAAGAAAACATTAAATGTGATAGCAATGATGTCTCTAGCAACTAAGAACTTGAAAACAAAAAAACATGAAGGGTTGTATTATGTCATTGATAGGTATACAGAATGCATGCAGCCATACACCAAGATTGTACTGCCAAAAAACCATGTAAGTGCATAACCAATGAATTAATCAACACGAGACAGTTAGATAAGTGAAATTTGAAGACAGATCCTTACATGTAGTGTGACTCCAGGTTCAGTTCCATTAAGAGGCAAAGCAACAGCTGTTGGCTTCAAGGCATCAACAAAATCAGCTAGATTGATGTTGGCCTCGCCAAGGATGCTAGATCGTGAAGAACCCTAAAGTGGTTAGACCAAAAAAAAGTTAGTAAAGTTCAAACTTTTCTAACAAGATGATTGAGCACAAGCATCTATCTCATTAGAAAACACTAGACAATATTTCGGTATTTCTAATGGTGGGAACAACATTGGAGAAAATAGCTTACCATAAAAATAATGAAACTCAAATTTTACAAATACCATGATATTGTTTTGTTTTTAAAACGAGTCGTAGTGATAATTAGATTTTATAGACAACATTATCATCCACTCAAAATCAGAATCAAATTATTTTGAATAAGTTAATAGATCAAAAAGAATGATTCAAAAGTATCTATTCTATCACACTATTAGAGATCACAATCGAGATCTCATCAAAGCATCAATAAGAAAAACAAACAAAATATATGCACCAATAATGTGAGTGATATAATGAAGGTTTTTGCATTAAACCATGAACAATATGATTAATTTTGCTTCATTGGGTGCCTACCATTCACACATGACACTTCTGTAAGTGCTATGAGATAATAAATTGCATTCATTTAAAAGTCATGAAAGAAAATTACCATCCCCACGACAAATTTATAAAACTTCTCTTCATATTGTCTACTCTTAATGTCTTGGAGGAGTCTTGTAGTTTCATATATTGGATCAGCCCACTTGCAGGTTCCATTTCTCACATTTGCTTTGGTGGTCTTTGATGTAGCCTTCCCAGAGTCGGCAGGGATGAAAGAGATAAACAGTTTATCCCATCCGGATTGTGGAATCTAGACCAAGAAGAAACATAACTTGTCCTTAGTAATAGCAAAAAAGACATATCTAAAGCTATGGAATTAATAGCAATAACAATAATTCTGTCTCAAGAAAAGCTGTTTCAGTACAGACTCTTCCAAATATAAATTTCAACTAACCATGGAAACTGCCTAGGTATAGATTCTCTTTAAAATATTATCACCCTCCATTGCTGAATATATTAAGAGCCATGTAACTTTACTAGTTAAAGAATTTGAAGTTGCTTCTTTCGAATTATATTGCCAAAATGGAATTTGAAAATGGCAAATAGTCAGGACAGATAGAAATAATTTTAAACAACCAATATAAATAAGTTCAAGAAAGCTGAGTTGA